>VOFH01000649.1_pt1:102500-470000 | contig 470000 bp, 601 predicted proteins | sample 5384091 | NCBI WGS metagenome assembly VOFH01 (sample SAMN12384727, study PRJNA508395) | human gut metagenome | isolation source: healthy gut G | host: Homo sapiens
CCTGGTTCTTCCAAGTATCTCATATTTTCCATAATCCAGTACTTTTACCAGATGTGTATGACCGCCGGATACCACAAGACATAAAAATGGTGGCTCTAACTCTTTATTTTCAATATAATTTGCGCTGATGTGTCCCTCAATATGATGCACACCTACCAGTGGAATATTTCTTGCATAACTGATTGCTTTTGCTTCTGCCACACCAACCAGGAGGGCACCCACTAATCCCGGTCCATAAGTTACACCGATTGCATCTATATCTACCCAGTCTGCCTGCGCTTCCTGCATTGCTTCTGTTATTACCTGATTAATTTTCTCAATATGTTTACGGGATGCAATTTCCGGAACCACACCTCCATATAAGGTATGTAATGCGATCTGGGATGAAATGATATTCGATCTCACATCCCTTCCATTTACTACAACTGCTGCCGCAGTCTCATCGCAGGAACTTTCTATTGCAAGAATTGCAATATCTCCTTTATTTTTCTGCATCACCATTGTCTCCTTCCAGTGCCACAAATCCTAATATTTTCCAGTCCCCATTCTCATCCTTACGCAGCACATATTCCTGGTTAGCCCGGTTATATGCCTTGGTAGAGCGCAGGAAATAAGATGCCGTCACATAGGCACAATCACTTCCCTCTACTTTCTTATAAGCCACTTCATCTGTATCGCAGACAGATGCTGTTGCTATAATCTTACTTTCTGCTTTATAAGCCGCAATATCATTCTGCATCTGGGTTGAAAATGTATCCTGCGGATTGTTTTCCAATAACTCTTCATCCATCAGTGCACGCATCTTCTCCAACAGCATCTGGTACTGCTCATCATCGTAAGTTTCATTATAAAGGCAGAGCAGAATCCTATTATAATATTTGATTACAGCACGAGGTGACGCCGGATAATCCTTCTCTAAATTTTTACTTAAAACAGAGGTTATCTCATCTGTTTCTCCTGTTGTTTCCACACTTCTTGGTGAGCGGTTTGTCAGATAATAATAAAATCCATTGGCCACAATTCCAACGCAAATCACACCTATAATAACTGTCTTAATTATGCCTGCTGTACGTTTCTTCATGTTTACGCCTCCTCAAAATCCAGTGTAACACTCTTTCCATCTTTGCCTAAATATGCATTCGGATATATCTTCCTTACAGCATCCATATAGTCTTCGCCCCTTACAAGGGACGGGCTGAAGTGGGTAAGCCACATTTCTTTCACCCCGGCATCCTTGGCAAGATGTGCTGGTTCATAAAAAGTCATATGTTTATATTGTTTCGCTTTTGCAAGTTTCTCTTTTTCTGCATACATACCTTCACAGATAAATAAATCGGAATCTTTGGCATTTTTTGCAATGCTCTCCGTCGGGCGGGTATCAGTACAATATGTCAGCTTGATGCCTTTTCTTGGCGGCCTAATACCATTTCCGGCAGATAGGTCTTGTCCTCTTCTTCAATAATTTCACCTTTTTGCAGGCGGCTCCAGTATTTCTGCGGCGGTATCTGCCGTTCTAATGCATGTTCCACTGAAAATCTTCCAGCCCTTGGGATCTCAAGGTATAGCCGTAGCAGGTAACATTATGGTTCACTCGGAAAGCATGGATCATATATCCCTTTAATTCTATAGTCTCTTCCGGTTCCGTCAGTTCTATAAATTTAATCTCAAAAGGCAGTTCCGGTGCAATCACACGCAGTGCATTTACCACACGTTCCAGTCCCTTTGGTCCAATCATCGTCAGTGGCTCAGTTCGCTCTGCATTTCCCATGGTCAGAAGAATTCCAGGCAGTCCGCTGATATGGTCCGCATGGTAATGTGTAAAGCACATAATATCCACCGGCTTAAAGCTCCAGCCTTTTTCTTTTACTGCAATCTGGGTTCCTTCGCCACAGTCAACCATCAGACTGCTGCCATTATATCTTGTCATCAGTGAAGTCAGCCAGCGATATGGCAATGGCATCATTCCACCGGTTCCTAATAAACAGACATCTAACATTCTATTTCCTCAGCTCTCTATACAATTTCTGTTACTTCTTCCATTAAAGGCGGTATCACAAACTGTTTTGTCCATTCATCAAAGCAGGACTCGCATACACGCAGTTTGCTTTTCACACCATCCTTAGTAGAAAAATAATTCCATTCTTTTTCTATATAAATATAATCCTGTTTTCGTTCTTCGATTTCTTTTCCACAACAATTGCAAACCATTTCGCATCCTCCGTCTCTTATCTTGTGGTTCTCTTTCATTATAGAACCATTCCAATAAATTTGCAGTGGAAATTACTGGACCCTGCTCATGATATATGCATCCTCTGAGGGCTTTTCATAAAAATTCTTTCGAGTTCCAAGTACAGAGAATCCAAGTTTCTGATACAGGCGAATGGCAGGCTCATTGGATACCCTTACCTCTAAAACATACCGGCGAATACCATGTTTTCTACCCTGCTGCATTAGTTCTGTTACTAGTTGTTCCCCATAACCTCTGTTTCTGCAGGCTTCACATATTGCCACATTGGTAATCTCACCTTCATCTAATGCCATATACATTCCACAATATCCTAAGATGGAACCCGCTTCTTCTGCCACCAGAAAAATCACATGGTTCATGGCAAGAGCATCGCGAAATCCCTGCTCGCTCCATGGCTGCGAAAAGACTTTTTGCCTCTATGGCTGCTACATCAAAAACATCTGCCTCTGACATTCTACGAATTTCCATGCTGTTCCATCCTCTCGCGTTCTGCCTGGGAAAGGCGCAGATATTCCGGTTTGTGTTCTTCTGCAGATTCTAATTTACCTGCTTTGTAATATTCTTCTCCTAAAGCTGCAACAGCTGCTGCACGCTGCTTATTCACATGTGCCGGTGCAAAGGAATATGGCACTTTACAGTTTTCTTCTATATAAGTGGTAAATACCGGGACACCATCTCCCAAAAAATACAACCGGAGCATTATTTTCATTTATCTTTGCTACAATCTCATCAATTCCCACAACGCACTGTGGGCACATACCTGCATTTTTTCGTCTTCAAACTGATATAAACCGGTATAGGTCTGGTTTCTTCTGGCATCCATTAATGGACAGATAATATCTCTATGCCCATAGAGGTTGTATGCCAGTGCATCCACGGTTGGTACGGAAATCAACGGCTTATCCAGTGCAAGTCCCAATCCTTTTGCTGTTGCAGAGCCAATCCGAAGTCCGGTAAATGAGCTTTCTATTACCGCTGCAATTGCAATGGCATCTAATGTATCCAAATCCAGTTCTATCATTTTCGCAAGTTCATCTAACATTGGCAGCAAGGTCTGTGAATGTGTTTTCTTATAATTTACAGTAAATTCTCCCAACAGCACATCATCTTCTACTACTGCTACGCTGGCTACCAGTCCGGAGCTGTCCAATCCCAATATTTTCATCGTTCCACCTCTTCTATTGTTATCCTGCGATAATCAAATCCTTTTTCCAAATCTTTCTCTATTGTTATCTGCCGGTAATGATCCGGTAAAATTTCATTCAATCAGATTTGCCCATTCTATCATGGTCAGACCATTTCCATAAAAATAGTCCTCATAGCCGATTTCATCCATTTCCTCAATATCCGCAATCCGGTATACATCAAAATGATAAAATGGCATTCTTCCTTCTTCATACTCCTGCACAATAGTAAAAGTCGGACTGCAGATAGGTTCTGTTATCTCCAAACCCTTGGCTATTCCCTGGGTAAAAACGGTTTTTCCTACTCCCAAATCTCCGATTAATGTATACACTTCTCCCGGCTTTGCTTCCCGTCCAATCTGTTCGCCTAACTTTTCTGTTTCTTCTGCCGAAAATGTTTCATATACCATATACTTTTCTTCCTATCTCTTTTTCATACAATTCTGGTGCTTCTTCAAATTCTTATCTGCCAGTTCCTTCAACGCTGCATACTGTCCGCCTACAATTTCCATCGGCAGGATATATGCATTCACGCGGCTGCTGTAAATCAGAACATTATGCTTTGTTGACACCATTTATAAATCTGTTTCCACTCCAGCAGGGCATTTTCTTCTCCCAGAGATACATGGACACCTTCATCATCCAACATATAATGCAGTGTACTTTTCAGTGCCTCTGACATGGAAATCTGTCTTGCCGCCCGCATTTTCAAGGTTAATGGAAAATAAAAAAAAGAAAGACAATGCCAAATATGATGTAAAGCACCGTATACATGGTATCCACCTTTCCATAGGTTCCCACTGCGGCTACAAATCCAAGCACCGCTGCCAAGATGGAAAAGATTCCGGTAAAACTGGTATATATATGATACATATTAAACCGGTACATATCGTTCGCTGTTATTTTTACATCAAATTCTATTGGCATTGTCTTTCCTCCTGCTTACTTTTCTGATTGAAGTATAGCATTATTTTCGGGAATAGACAAACTCTTTATCAATTTTGTGTCGGGCAAAAAAGGGACGTCTAATTCTTACGGCTGTTGGTTCCTTTGATGATTGGTGAAATATGTTTATAATCAAAAATGTAATTCCAACACTAATCATACCTTTTAAGAAGGTGAATGGCATATTAAATACTACCAGACACTCCAATAAATTATCCATATGTCCGCCTACTGCAGAAGCGATTGCATTGTAAGCACCAATAATGGCGTCTTCCGGCATAAATGCTGTATAGAACGGATATACCAGGAAATAGTTTGATACCACACTGAATACTGCCATGAAAAGTGCTCCTGCTAAAGAACCGATTAATGCACCTTTGCGGTTCTTCTTAAATTTGTAAATCAGTCCTGCCGGAAGCACAAACGCTACTCCAAGAATGAAATTGGACAATTCTCCAACACCACTTGTGGTTGTAATAGTCAGATGAATCAGATTTTTAATCAGGCAGATTACAATTCCGCTGACCGGTCCCATGGAAAATGCTCCAATCAATGCCGGAAGTTCTGAAATATCCAGTTTGATGAAGTTTGGCATAAACGGAACTGCAAAATCAAGGAACATCAGGATGTTCACCAACTCCTACCTCGTCTGCGAGCGCCTTGTAATCAGATACTTTCTTTGAGATTCCAACTACATTTCTGTTCTTTACATCCTCCATTGTATAGCCAAGCTTTTCAAGCACTGCCTTTGTGGCATCATATGACTCAGGATGCACGCCTGTGGCATCAAGTGGGTTCTTTCCGTCTGAGATACGCATGAAACCTGCACACTGTTCAAATGCCTTCGGTCCAAGCTTTGCTACCTTAAGAAGCTGTGAACGTGATGTGAATTTACCGTTTTCCTCTCTGTAGTCCACGATGTTTTTGGCAATGGTCTTTGAGATGCCTGATATGTACTCAAGCAGTGAAACTGATGCTGTATTTAAATCTACACCAACCTTATTTACGCAGTCCTCTACGACTCCTCCGAGTGCCTCTGAGAGCTTTTTCTGGTTCATATCGTGCTGATACTGTCCGACTCCGATTGACTTTGGATCAATCTTTACAAGCTCAGCGAGCGGATCCTGAAGTCTACGTGCCATGGATGTGGCACTTCTTTGTCCCACATCAAAATTCGGAAACTCCTCCGTGGCAAGCTTGCTGGCTGAATATACTGACGCACCTGCTTCATTTACTATGATGTACTGCACCTTTACCGGAATTTCCTTTAACAGCTCGACAATCACCTGCTCTGACTCACGCGATGCTGTTCCGTTTCCGAGTGAGATAAGAGTGACATGATGCTTGTCTATGAGCTTTTTGATTACGGCCTTTGCCTCCTCGACCTTGTTCTGTGGTGCTGTCGGGTAGATTACTGTGGTATCGAGCACCTTTCCTGTAGGGTCTACGACAGAAATCTTGCAGCCTGTACGGAATGCCGGATCCCATCCAAGCACAACCTGTCCTGCAATTGGAGGCTGCATGAGAAGCTGCTCCAAGTTCTTTCCGAATACCTTTATGGCACCATCCTCTGCTTCCTCTGTCAGATTGTTTCTGATTTCACGCTCTATGGCAGGGGCAATAAGCCTGTCGTACGCATCCTCCACTACCTCTGTGAGTACGGCTGCTGTAGGCGCTCCATCATTTGTGATAACCTGCTTTTTAAGATATTTTATGATATCCTCTGTCGGTGCCTCTATCTTTACTGTGAGGATTTTTTCCTTTTCACCACGGTTAATTGCGAGTGTTCTGTGACCTGCCACCTTGGAAAGAGCCTCATCAAATTCATAGTACATCTCATAGACAGACTCCGCCTTTGGATCCTTGGCTGTCGATATAAGACGCCCCTTTTGCATGGTAAGCTCTCTGATTTTTGTTCTGTAACCGGCATTGTCGGATACGTTCTCTGCAATGATATCCTTTGCTCCGGCAAGTGCAGCCGATTCATCTGCCACGTCTTTTTCTGCATCCACATATTTAGCTGCTTCTGCCATGATATCAACAGACGATTCCTGCGCTAAAATGGTCTGTGCCTTCTGTCCGGTCTAATTCTCCTGTAATATCACGATAGAATGTCACCTGTGTCTGTGTATAGTATGGTCCAATCCACAGGAAGCCGATCCCAAATGAAAGGAGACCAAGGAAGGACCAGCCAAGGAAGCTTAACATGATATAGAAGTATCTTCCCTTGTTGCCCTGCATCAGTGCTTTACTTTCCCTCATTGCCTGCCGGATTCCTTTGGTATTATCCTCAAGCAATATCAAAAACAGCATGGAATATTTTAAGGAAAGAATAAATGCGATCACTTCTCCTCCAATTCCAAGTACACACATAGCTACTACATAGCCAATAAAAATCCCCTCTGTGATTTTCATGCTGCCGGAAATGGCAGTTACATACATTCCAACAGAGACTGCGATTGCCGGAAGCATCGGAATTAATACCACAACCATAAATAAAAGGTATGCCAGAATGTATTTATCCGGATGGTGGTTGAATCCATAGAACATATCGGTAAACTTATATGGCTGCTTTCTTCCCATTCGTAATGCAATCCGAAGAATTCCTATATTTAAAACAACACCAAGTAATGTCAGTATAAATGCTGCCACATAATAAATTGCCCATTCCATTTTCCCGGAATACGGAGTCAAATTCCAGGAAAAGAACATGGTCGGCAAAGTTACGATTAACTGCGATACTACCATGGCTCCCATTGGCAATCCATAATGTCCGGTAAGATTTTCTCTTGCTATACGTTTTATTTCTGCTGATTTTCTTTTCATCTATCTCATGCTCCTGTTTTTATTTTCTTGTGTCGATTCTGGCTCCGGTCAGATCTGCCGCATCCTGGCTCTTCCGCTCCTGCTGATAAGGATTTGTTTCGTTCGGATACTTAATGGTGGTATTGGTCTCTCCACCTGCCACATATACTCTTCCGCACTCCGGGCATACGCCGGTACGAAGTGTTACGCTTGCAGATACCACCTGACCATTTCCTTCTGCTGCTTTGGCATAAGCATTGGAAACATGTTCTTTCTGCCTCATGGGCTGCCACACGGATTCCCGCCGCCTCCGGAGAGATGTGGGAAGCTGATTTAAAAGAAACATTCTCGTTGGAACCATCCTGATATTTCCGGTTCTTACAGGTCTGGCATTCGCCTTTGCTGCCATCTGCCGCTCCGGTACTCTTCGCATCTGTGTCAGTTCTGCCCCCATATGTATGATTGTATCCGGTATCATATCCAATGTCTTTCGGATTCCATCCATCAATCTGCATAAACCACTCCTCCTTCCAAAGTCTGAAAAAGTGCCTCTTTTTATTATACACATATCTTGGGTGAAACACAATAACTTTGACTTTCCCTTATGACAATTGTATACTACCAACAGATTCTATATTTTGTTTGAATACTGATTTGCGAGGGTTTATATGGAAAAGGAAAAAACGTCCACTGCTATGGACAACGGATTATATATCACCGGCTGGTGCATCATAGGCACACTTCTTCTGATGGTACTTTTTATAAAAGCAACAAATATCCAGCTTTCAAAATATCTTTTCCCCTGTGTGCTTCACAGCCTGACCGGACTTTACTGTCCCGGCTGCGGCGGCACCAGAGCGATAGCTTTTTACTGCATGGGGATTTCCTGCACTCACTGGTTTATCATCCCTTTGTGCCATATACCTTTGTGCTCTGCACCTGGTTTATGATTTCCCAGACTATTGAGCGGCTCTCTAAGGGAAGGCTTCGTATTGGCATGCATTTCCGGGAAGTATTTCTTTGGATTGCACTGGCTATTATTATTATAAATTTCATTGTGAAAAATGCGGCTCTTCTATTCTTTCAGATTGATTTTATGCCGCTGACGCATATATCATAAGGTATTATATATCAAAACCTATAAGGAGCTGCCACCGGCAGCTTTTTTCGAACGCTTAACGAGAAAAAAGAATGTGCCTTGGCACATTCTCGCGCCTGCGGCGGTCGCTTGCGACATCTACCTTATACGCCGCAGTGCGCATCCTCGCAGAGCGTTTTTTACTTTACAGGAAAGCAATTTCCTGTAAAGTGAAGAAGAGGAAGTGGCTTACGCCTCTTCCTCTTCTTCTGTATCTTTGCCCATCCAAAGGCATATTTTACTGCCTTCTTCCAGCCTTTTAATTTTTTCTGTCTCTCTTCCTCTTCCATCTGTGGATGGAATACCCACTCTATCTGCTGGTTCTTTATCACATCTTCTTTGGTCTTCCAGTAGTCTACTGCAAGTCCTGCCAGATATGCTGCACCCTTTGCTGTTGTCTCTACACATGCCGGACGATTGACCGGTGCCTGTATCATGTCTGACTGGAACTGCATCAGGAAATTATTAGCACTGGCTCCTCCATCTACATTTAAGGAACGGATTTCGATTCCAGCATCCGCTTCCATGGCAGAGATAACTCCTTCCACCTGATAAGCAATAGATTCCAGAGTTGCCCGGATGATATGATTCTTATTGGTTCCTCTGGTAATTCCTACAATTGTTCCTCTTGCATACTGATCCCAATATGGTGCACCCAGTCCGGTAAATGCCGGAACCACATAACAGCCATGAGTTCCTTTTACTTTGGTCGCCATATACTCTGAATCCGATGCGGAGTCAATGAGACGCATACCATCACGCAGCCACTGGATTGCCGCACCTGCCACAAAGATAGAGCCTTCCAGTGCATAATTTACTTTTGCCATCCAGCCCCCAGGCAATGGTGGTGACCAGTCCATTTTCTGAAAATACCGGACGTTCTCCTGTATTCATCAAAAGGAAACAGCCTGTACCATATGTATTCTTCGCTTCTCCTTCGGAAAAGCAGGTCTGTCCGAACAAAGCTGCCTGCTGGTCTCCTGCTGCACCGGCAATCGGTATCGCACTTCCAAAATATGCCGGGTCTGTATAACCATATACACAGCTTGACGGCATCGGCTTTGGCAGCATGCTCTCCGGAATATCAAGCTCTGCCAGAATATCTTTATCCCAGGTTAATGTGTTTATATTAAAAAGCATGGTTCTTGACGCATTGGAATAATCGGTTACATGTGCTTCCCCTTTCGTCAGTTTCCAGATCAGCCAGGTCTCTACCGTTCCAAAGAGCAGCTTTCCTTCTTCCGCTAATTTTCTTGCACCCTTCACATTATCTAAAATCCACTTGATTTTCGTTGCCGAAAAATAGGCATCAATAATCAATCCTGTTTTCTTACGATAGGAATCTTCCAACCCCTTTTTCTTTAACGCATCTGCAATATCAGCGGTCCGGCGGCACTGCCAGACTATCGCATTATAAACCGGCTCTCCGGTCTCTTTGTTCCATACAATTGCTGTCTCTCTCTGGTTGGTGATTCCAATGGCTGCAATATCTGCTGCCGTAGCACCAATCTTAGACATTGCCTCTACTGCTACCCCAAGCTGCGTCGACCATATCTCATTGGCATCATGTTCTACCCATCCTGGATTTGGAAACATCTGACGGAATTCTTTTTTGTGCCATACTGCAGATTTCACCGTCTTCATTAAAGAGAATACACCGGTTGCTGGTGGTTCCGGCGTCTAACGCCATAATAAATTTTGACATAAAAATACCCTCCTGAAATTATATTTATACCCTTAGTACAATTATAATTTCCAGAAGGGTTTTTCGCAACTATTTTACACGAATCATCTGAAGAATATCAGCAAGCTTTGCTGCCTTCTCTTCATATGCTGCTTCTGTCATTTCTTCTGTTACAAATCCAAGTTCGCCGTTTACACCTTCTGCTGCAACAAACTCAACTGCTCCGAATGCATTCTTTACTGCTGCTTCGTCTGCTTTGGTACGGACAAAGAAACGGTTGGTTACCATCTTATAATCTGCAAGCTCTAATTTCTCCGGTCTCCATTCCATTGGAAGGTTGGTGTCTTTGAATTTTGCAATTTCAACCATATCAGCCACAACAGCACTGGCGGTTGGAAGTTTTCCTGCTCCACTTCCGTAGAACATTGCATCTCCGAGTACATTACCATGTACAAAAATTGCATTAAATACATCATTTACCGGATACAATGGATGCTCCTGTGGAAGCATACATGGAGATACCATTGCACAATAGCTGTCTCCTACTTTACGGCTGGTTGCCAGTAATTTAATGGCTTTACCCATAGCTTTTGCATATTTGATATCTGTTGCACTGATTTTGGTAATTCCTTCCGTGTGAATGTCATTGAAGTCTACCTGTTGTCCGCATACTAAAGAAGTTAAGATTGCAATCTTACGGCATGCATCAAAGCCTTCTACATCGGCAGTCGGATCTTTCTCTGCATATCCTTTATCCTGTGCATCCTTTAATACATCTGCAAATTCAGAACCCTCTACACTCATCTTGGTAAGCATATAGTTGGTCGTTCCATTTAAGATACCGGTAATCTCTTCGATTACATCTGCAGTCAGGCAGGAATTTAACGGGCGGATAATCGGGATACCGCCTCCTACGCTGGCTTCAAACAGGAAATTCACATTTCTCTTTGGCAAGTGCAATCAGTTCTGCACCTTTCTCTGCTACTAATGCCTTATTTGAAGTTGTTACATGCTTTCCTGCCTCTAACATGGCACGGACAAAAGTATATGCCGGTTCTACACCGCCCATTGTCTCAACTACCATACCAATTTCAGGGTCTTCTGCAATTACTTTGTAATCATGTACGATTTTATCCTGAATCGGGTCTCCCGGGAAATCCCGTAAATCCAAAACATATTTAACTTCGATTGCCTCGCCTGCACGTTTTGCAATGCTGTCATGATTAATGGTTAATACTTCTACTACTCCGGAACCAATTGTTCCATATCCCATTACTGCTGCTTTCATTGTTGTTTCACTCCCTGGCTAATATTTTCAGATAATGTATTCCATCCTGTCCTTCAATCTTATCTACCATCTGTGACAAATCTCCTGTCTCCGGCAGAATATCAATACTCAGTGTCAGGGATGCAACCCCGTTTACCGGTATGGACTGGTGGATAGTTAATATGTTGGCATGAAACTCTGCCACAATATTCAAAACGGTTGATAATAATCCCGGCGTATCATCCAGCTGGATTACCATCGTAATTGTTCTCCCCTTCGCATTGTCGTGAAATGGAAAAATATCATCTTTATACTTATAAAATGAACTCCGGCTGATATCTACCTGCTCGGCTGCTTCCTGTACAGATGTTACGCGTCCGGATTCTAAAAGACGTTTCGCTTCCACTACTTTCAGCAATACCTCTGGTACAGCCTTCTCTTTCAACACAAAATACTTCGTATTCTCTGCCATATTCCCCTCCGACTGTTTGTGGTACAAACACAACTGTTCTCACCAGAAAGATGATAGCACATATATACAGCCATTACAAGTAAATTTCTCTTTTTTTATACAAAAGTACCCATATGGAACCTTTTTCGGATTCCATATGGGTAAATTGACGAATTTTTATATTTGCTTTCCTTATCCGAAAGCTCTTAGAATTTACGGCTTCCGCCTCCGGTACTTCGTCCTCCTGCTCCGGTATGTACTGTTGTTCTGCCGGAACCACTTCCACCACCAGAAGATTCCCTCTGGATATGACGATGGGTTACTACCTGATTTACAAAACGGTCAGTACGGTTTGTAAGATTTACATGGCTGTTCTTGTGATAATCATATTTGTACTTATCAAAATGCAGGCGATATTTTCCAATGGTGATTCCACAGAATGCACCACCGATACCCAATGCCACCAGTAAGGTAACCAGGATTTCAAACCAGGTCAGCGTATTTTTCTCGTAGTAATCATATTCCCCGGTTTCTTCATCGTAATTATACTGACCAGAAGGCACACCCTGTCCGTAATAATATTCTGCCTCATCAATCATTGCCTCCATGGCATCCGCATACTCTGCATCTCCCATATAATTGAAGCCTTCATCCAGAATACTTTCTACTCTTTCATCCGTATAATAGCGGTTTGCTTCTCCAAAATGAACCACTGCGATTTCACGGTTATCCATGTCAATGACAAAAGCAACGCCATCCATGCCGGTGGCATACTGGTCAAAGGTATTCTCTCCATACTCCTGGGAGGTATACCCCTGCGCATCCTCTGTGGTAAATGCATAAATTTCCCAGCCGGTCTCACTGGAAAAATCGCTGATTTTTTCACTGATGGAATCTGCTTCACTCTGGTCAAAAAGCTCTGCATCATCATAGACGAAGGCTGCTTTTGGCTCTGATGCCAGAACAGGAACAGCAAATAACATACTGCATAAAAGCAGTAATGGTACGATTATCTTTTTCTTTACCATATCAGCAGCCCTCCTAACAATCCAAGTACCAGCACTGCTGCTGATATGATTCCACTAACCAGAGTCAGCTTCTTATAATCTACCGGAAGTTCTCCACATACTTTTCCGGTCTGTCCATTCATGGAATAGTAATACATCTTACCGTTATTGGCACGATAGGTGATGGTCCAGATTGGAAGAAGCACATAATTCCAGTTCTCACTGCCATTAGAAAATCCGCAGTTATGTACCTTCACACCGTCGTAGCCGGATACGCTTTCCCGCAAGAGTCTGGTTGCATAATCCTTTGTCTCTCGTCTGGCTTCCTCGGCTACGCCTTCTTTTTCAATATCACGCTTCTCTGCCTGGAAGCCGGAAAGATACCCCATGGAGAAATCCTTCATCTTGTCAAACTGATATGGCAGTACACCCTCTACCAGCTCTTTGTTGGCTTTCTGTAATGCATTCAGTTCCAGATTGGAAAGAGATACATCTCCGCCACGTTCTACTTCATAGAATTTTGTCTCGGTATATTCTTCATCTCCGGAACGCCATACCCGGACACGGGTTGCCTCTGCCGAAAGATTACCGTTCATCCTGGTATCATAAATCCAGAACGGAAAGTATACACCGGATAATTTATCAATTTGTTTCTTATTGAAAAATGCCTTTGGAACAAACTTTTTCCTGCCTACATATTCCATAAAACGTTTTTCTGCTTCTTTACGGTCAATTGCAAACGGAATGACCTTATTCGGCATATAGTTTCCGGATAATCTTCCGGAAAGCACTACCGGATTGTGGCAATAATAGCAGAAGGTTGCCGCCGTGGTTGCATCTGTTACAATCTGTGCACCACAGCTCGGGCAGGTATAAATGACTGCTTCTTCCTCTGTTTTCTTCTCTTCCTGTGTTACGTCTGTATTCTCAGAAGCCTGGCTTCCATCCATGCTGCTGGCAGGTTTTTCCTGTTCCTCCGCCGGCTTCATGGCATCCAGTTCTTCCTGTGTAAATTTTGAGCCACAATATTCGCATTTATATGCGCCAGAAGCAGGGTCAAAAATCAGTTCGCCATCACAATTCGGGCACTTAAAACTAATTACTGACATGCAGTGCTCCTTCCTCCCTTATGGTCTCTGTTTTCCACAATTGCTGCAGAATTTTCCGGTATTTACTGCTCCACATTCGCAGGTCCAGTCTGCTGCCGGAGCCGGTTTTCCGCAGTTAGTGCAGAATTTTCCGGTATTCACTGCTCCACACTCACAGGTCCACTCTGTCTTTACTGCCGGTGCAGGAGCCGGTTTTCCACAGTTACAGCAGAATTTTCCGGTATTTGTTGTTCCGCATTCACAGGTCCACTCATTGCCTGCCGGTGCTGCTGCCTGCTGTGCCGGAGCTGCCTGTTGAGCCGGTGCTGCCTGCTGCACGCCTGCTGCTCCGCCTGCCATCTGTGTTCCATTATTCATCTGCTGGTTCTGCTGCATGCCTGCAGTCATCTGATTTAAGCTGTCCATGCTGCTGTTGAATGCATTCATTCCCATTCCAACACCCATAAATCCGGTCATTGCACCTGCTGCATTAGAACCTGCATCACGGATACCTTCCGTAATATTTCCAACAGCAATACCACGCATTACATTCGGGTCACTACCCATCATTGCACCTTTGTTGCGCAGATTGATAAGGTTAGTGGATTCCTCGTCGTAAGAGATGCTTTGCAATACCTACTGCCTGAATCTCCATACCACGCATCTGGTTCCATTCCTCATCAAGAGTTTCTGACATGTATTTACTCAGCTCGCGTCCCTTGGATGATACATAGGAAATGCGGACACCATCTGCAGATAACTGATTGATGGATGTCTGTAATGCTTCTAAGAATTCAGAGATATACTGTTCATTGATATCTGTGATTTCTACCCTGTCTTTGTTTCTTGGAATTGCTTCTGCATAGAAACGAATCGGGTCTACAATCTTAATGGAATAAGTTCCGTGTGCACGCAGGAACAATTCTGCATTGTAGAAATTATCAAAATAGTTGATTGGATTTCTTGTTCCGAATTTGATTCCCTTGATTTCCTGAAGATTTATAAAGAATACCTTCTGTTTATCCGGTGTCTGACCACCAAATTTGATACGTGCGAAGGAATCTTTTAAAGTATCCTTTAACTGTCCGTTAAACAGGGATGGCAAAGAAGAATTATCTACTTTGTAATATCCCGGCTCTGCAGTATAGTCTACGATTTTTCCACCATCTACTAACATCATAAACTGATTATCATATACATGGATGATGGAACCATTAGATACGGTATCATCAGTTCCCTTTGTATTCTGTCCACGGCGAATCAACACACCTCTGGTAAAGACGGTCTGATCTCCCATATCATCCGGCTCGATTACCTCTAACCACTGATCTGCAAAACTTCCTCCAACTGCCTGTGCTACTGCTTTAATTAAACCCATAACAAACCTCCTGTTTTCTTATGTTATATACATTCATTACACCTTTTGGTATGTAACTTCGTAAAAATGCTGCAGAGACCAAACCTGCATATTGACTGGTATTACTTCACTGCCACAGAACTCACAGTATTTCGCTCCAAGGGATGTAACCGGAGCGCCGCAGTGTGGGCAGGTAAGTCCTACCCTTTATCAGCACTGACTTTGCTCTCATCCTGGATATACATCAGTTCCATGTTGTACTTGGTCTGTTCTAACAAATCTTTTTTACCGGAAATCAGTTTTCCGTCTTTTTCTTTATAGTGAATATGCTCCACTGCACTCTGTAGTGTAATAATGCATTTTCCCTTTTGTTTTTCATATCTGGCAATCTCAGTCTGATGAACACGGATACGTTCATATACCTCATTTACACCTGCTGTCTGATTCTGCTCAATTCTTGCTGCCACTTCTTCTTTAAGTGCTTCCGACAGGCTCTCTGCCCTTCCTATACTATGTGCGGAAATTGCCATCAATGACAATTTCAATGCATCTTCTGCCTTATTTTTAAACTGCACCCAGTTAAATTCCGGGAAATCCCTCTGTATCTGTGGTTCTAATAATCTTGTCATTCCGGATACGGAACATGGTGTGACAGACAGTTCCTCTTCCTGTTTCTTCCAGCCTTCCACTAAAGAATCTGTTCCAAAGAGATCCTGTGAAAATTTCCTTACTTTATTTTTCACATAGAAAACCACGCCTGCTATCACTCCCACAATGACAAGAATAATGACCAGTGGTATGATTACTTTTTCCATCTTACTCTCCCATCTTCTCCGGACAGCCCAGTGACAGCCACTTTAAATATCCATTGATGAAAATATCAATATCTCCATCTAATACTGCATCTGTGTTTCCCGTCTCTACGCCGGTTCTGGTATCCTTTACCATAGTATACGGCTGCAATACGTAGGAGCGTATCTGATTTCCCCAGCCAATCTCTGTCACTTCGCCACGGATATCTGCTGCTTTATCTGCATTTTCCTGCTGTTTCAATAAATACAGCTTGGATTTTAACATCTGCATTGCCTTGTCTTTATTCATGTGCTGGGAACGCTCATTCTGGCAGGTTACTACAATTCCCGTCGGAAAATGCGTAATACGGATTGCGGAAGATGTCTTATTGATATGCTGTCCACCGGCACCACTTGAACGGTAGGTATCAATCCTTATATCTTCATCCTTTACTTCAATATCAATGTCTTCTTCAATATCCGGCATAACATCGCAGGATACAAACGAAGTCTGTCTCTTTCCTGCCGCATTAAACGGTGAAATGCGTACCAGACGATGTACCCCTTTTTCTGATTTCAGGTAGCCATAGGCATTTTCTCCGTTTACCTGAAAGGTAATGGATTTGATTCCTGCTTCATCTCCATCTAAGGAATCCAGTACTTCAATGGCAAATCCTTTATTGGATGCCCATCTTGTATACATGCGGTATAGCATGGATGCCCAGTCACAGGATTCTGTTCCGCCTGCTCCTGCATGTAAGGATACAATTGCATTGTCTTTATCATATTCTCCGGATAACAGGGTTTTGATCCGAATCTTTTCAAACGCTTCTTCGTATTCCTTTATCTCTTCTTCGATTTCCGGAATCAGGGAAACATCATTCTCTTCATCTCCCATCGCAATCAGTGTTTCAATGTCGGAAAGTTTCTCTTCCAGCTGTGCACAGACTGCCACGTCATCCTTATAGCTTTTTAACTCTTTCATCTTCTGCTGGGACACTTCTGCATCATTCCAGAAATCTGGTGCTTCCATCTCCCGTTCCAATTCTTCGATTTTTTTTTTGACTTATCTGCTAAGTCAAAGTGAATCCCTCACTTCCTGCAGTGGAGCCTTATAGGTTCCCAATTTGTATCGGTATGCGTCCAATTCAACCACAGTATCACCAACTTTCTTATATTCTTATGATTTTCTGTATAACAAAGAATGTGCCTTGGCACATTCTCGCGCCTGCGCGGTCGCTTGCGACATTTACCTTATACGCCGCAGTGCGCATCCCCGCGGAGCGTTTTTTCGCTTTACAGGAAAGCAATTTCCTGTAAAAAGTAAAAAAAACCACTATAAACATTATAGTGGTTTCCCGGCTTCGAATCAATTATATTTTCCTTAATATTGGTTGAAAAGTCTATTTTTCTGCTTTCCGTTTCATTTTTAAGAGCATTTCCTTATCCTCTTTGGTCACGCGATAGGATTCCCTGATTTTCTGTATCGTCTTATTGTAAGTCCAGTCATCCAGATGATTTGTCCTGAGATAGGAAAGTGTTTTATCCCGGAACTTCACAAAACACACAGACAAATTCCAGGCTACTGCCATTTTCACATAATAGGCTTCCTGATGAATCTTATCCACCTCTTCTAAGACAAGGTCGATATAGTCTTCCGTAATAAAATGATCTAATAACATCACAACGCCAAACCGGATGAAAAATTCTTCGTCACTGCGAAGATAAGGCAGTAAATATTCTAAAACTGCCCCCGGCTCTTTTCTGGCAATTTTTAAACTTGCACAGGTGCTGTCACATACCGACCAGTTCTTAATCTTTGGAAGAAAGGCATCAAGATACGGACGGATTCCTGCGAAATCACTTTTCACATAGCCTAAGGTCATGCCCTGTAACATGGTCTCTTCCATGGAATCATCCGATGCCTGTGAAAGGTAAGTCTGCCAGTCTCCTTTTGCTAATTCTTTTGCATAAGAACGAAGTAATGGCAGCCTTACTCCAAGCACATGTTTTTCCCCGGAATCAATCCGGCGGAAAAGGTGCCAAAATCCGGTTCTGCCCATTCCATTAACTGCTGGCGAATCTTTTCATTTAATTCACTCATGATTTATCTCTGTTGTAATTTCTGTATTCTGTGCATTGTCATGCTCTTCCGCATCCTGATACATCCCCTTAAGTACGAGAATGGTAACTACCAAAAGAATTACTGCCACCACATAGCGAATGATAAGTTTTTTCTTCTCTTCGTCATTCATCTTCATTATTCTTCTCCGTTCAATACTTCAATGGCTTTTAATATCTGATTATCCTGCATCTCATCATAAGTACCCTCGGTATCTCCGGTGTACTCATATTCAATTTCAACATCCGGTGTAATTCCGGTTCCATGGATGTTATCACCGTTTGGTGTATAATATTTTGCTACCGTAAGCTTAATGGCACTGCCATCCTTTAACTGCATGATATTCTGCACAATGCCTTTTCCAAAGGTTGTGGTTCCAATCAGTGTTCCATAATCAAAATCCCGGATGGCTCCTGCAAATATCTCGGATGCACTGGCGGAATTGCCATTGACTAATACTGCAATCGGCATATCAAGATAATGCTCTGCATCAGAAGTATAATCCTGACGGTTGCCATATTTATCTTCCGTATAAACAACGGTTCCTTCCGGAAGAATCATATCTAACATCTGCTGACAGGATACTACCATTCCGCCGCCATTATCACGTAAATCAATAACCAGCTTCTCCATACCCTGACCCTGTAAATCTGTAATTGCATCCGAAAACTGGGTTGGTGTATTCTCTGCAAATTCAGATACCTGTATATATCCGATATTGTTTTCTAACATTTTATAAGCTACTGTTGGAATATCTACTTTGGCACGGGACACATCAAATTCCAGATTTTCTGATTCCCCTTCTCTTTCAATTACCAGATGAACGGTGGTTCCCTCTTCGCCACGGATGTTGGTTACCAGTTCCGATAGTTCCATAGAAGTGGCTTCAATATCATCTACCTTGACTATCTTATCGCCTTCTTTTAATCCTGCTTCCTGTGCCGGAGAATTATCATAAATATGGGTAACGGATACTTACATGGTATTCTTATCCTGGGTAAGTCCTGCTCCGATTCCATAATAATTTGCATGGGTGGATATCATGATATCTTCATATTCTTCCGGGGTATAATACTCACTGTACGGGTCTCCGATCCCCTCAAACAAGCCTTTATACATTCCGTTAATCAAGTCTTCCTGATCCACATCTTCATAATAATCTGCATTAATCTGGTCTGCCAGATTGTCAAGCTTATTGATGACATCCTTTGAAAGCAGATCACCATCTGATGCTGTTACCGTCTGGCTGCCTCCTGTTCCACCTTTTCCACCAATTACCACAGCACCACTGTAAATACCAATCAATAATACAATCAGCAATACCGCCATGACCGAAGCAGCACCGGTAATCGCACCACGCCAGTAAGTTCTTCTCTTTTCCTTTATTTCCTGCCTGATTGCTTCTGCTGAATTTGTCTCTTCCCTTATTTCGTCCATCTTTCTTCCTCTTTTACTATTTACTCAGATAATTCCATGGGCTTACATAGCTTCCATTTAAGGATACGCCAAAATGTAAATGATTTCCAGTAGATATACCGGTACTTCCTACCTGGGCTATCGTCTGTCCCGCCGTGACTTTATCACCGGTGGATACCAAAAGTGCCGAAGCATGCCCATATACTGTATATAGCCCGCTGCCGTGGCTGATCATTACATAGTTGCCCATTCCATTATTATAGCCTGCATAGGAAACCGTTCCATCTGCCGCCGCCACAATACTTGCACCATAGCTTGCCCCAATATCCAGTCCCTTATGATTAGAGGATGCTCCCTGGGTCGGAGATAATCGCGTTCCGTAATCACTGGTTACCCTGGTACTGCTCGGACACGGCATACAAAAGCCCCGCCACTGTATACATCTCCGGGAGTCGTATCCGGAGTAGTGCCATTTTCCTCTGCTTCCTGTCTTCGTTTCTCTTCTTCCGCTTTTTTTCTGGCTTCCTCTGCCTGAATCTGCGCAATGATTTCATTCTGTGCATCAATCTCTGCCTGTACTGCATCTGCATCCGACTGTGCCACCGTAATGTCACTCTTTACCTTATCCAGTTCGTCTTCCTTGGCATCCATCAGAGCCTGCACGGTCTGCTGCTGGGATTCTACCTGTGCCTTCAATTCTTCCAGCTCTGTATATTCCTGTTCTAACTGTTCCTTGGCATCTGCCACGGTCTGTACACTGTCATTGTACTGCTGCAGCATATCTCTATCATATTCTGAAATCTGCCGGATATATTCTGCCTGATTCAAAAATTCTGCCATACTGCCGGATCGAAAAAAGCTTCCAGATATGACATTTTTCCACTATTTTCATACATGAACTGAATCCTTTTGCTCATAGCTTCTGCCTGGCTTGCCACATCCGCCTGGGCATCCTATAATTCGCTCTGGGTGTCTGTAATCTCGGCACTCTTTTCCTCTAACTGTGCCTGTGTATTGGTAATTTCAAGAGAAATGCTTGTAAGCTGCTGATCTAATTCCTTTACCTTCGTCTGAATATCAGCCTTGGAATCTTTCAGCCCATCAATGACACCTTGGGCCTCCTCTAACTGCTTCTCTAAATTTTCTTTTTCCTTCTGTGCATCAGACAGGCTGCTGGCAGATATCTCCATCACCGGAGAAAGTAACATCACAGCTGTCAGTATTGCGGTTGTTACTTTTCTTCGTATCTTCATCTTATTCTCATCACCTTTTATATATTCAAAACAGGGTATCCCTGTGACTGCCCCAGTACACAGGCGATACCCTTTGTCCTTATACTTTCAAATGCTTCTTAATAGTCAGCCGGCTGCCAACAAATCCAATTCCCACTCCCAACAGCTGTGAAATTGGAACCAGACTGTGAAACAGTTCTGCAACCGGAATAAAATTCATAATATTATCTAAAAAGCTGAATTTGTCCGCTACATATACTATAATCTTGCCATACATGAAGTAAAGCAGAATCAGTGGCAATGCAGAACCCAGAAGTCCAATCAGCACACCCTCTACTACAAATGGTGCCCGCACAAAAGAATCCGTAGCTCCAATCAGCTTCATAATCGCAATCTCTTCTCTTCGTACCGAGATGCCAACTGTAACGGTATTACTGATTAAGAAGATAGCAACCGCAAGCAGGATTAAGATAATGCCTCCGGAAACATACGCAATCAGTTTATTAAAATCAGACAATGTATTTGCCACCACTGCAGAATGATGCACTTCCCTTACGCCATCTAAGGACTCTAAATATGTAACCAGTGCATCCTGCATGGAAACATCTTTCATATAAATTTCATAACTGGCAGAATTAGCAAGTGGATTCTCCGCAAATCCCTCTGCTGCTTCTTCTGAGCCACCAAAATATGTCTCTTTACACCTTTCCCTTCATCTGCGGAAATAAATTCATAGCTGGCAACTTCCACACGCTTACTAATTTTATTACCAATCTCATCTATCTGTTCCTGCGAGATTCCCTCATTAAAGAAAACAGATACTGCAACGCCTTCCTCTGCCCTCTTTTACCATTGACTGGAAGTTTTCTACAATCGAATAGAAAAGTCCAAACAAAAAGATACAGGCACACATGGTCGCAATAGATGCTACTGAAAACATTTTGTTACGCCAGATATTCTTGATACCCTGTTTTATTGAATAGAAAAACGAACTAATCCTCATCGCTGCAATCACCTTTCTCGTCACTGATAATGACGCCTTTCTTCATTGTGATTACACGTTTCTTCATTGCCTTGACAATCTCAAGATTATGTGTAACAACGACTACTGTCGTTCCCTTCTGGTTAATCTCCTCTAAGAGCTTCATGATTTCCCATGCATTATGGTTATCAAGATTACCGGTCGGCTCATCTGCCAGAAGAATCTTCGGCTGATTTACCAGTGCTCTTGCAATGGCAACCCTCTGCTGTTCTCCACCGGACAACTGTTTTGGATAAGATTTATATTTGGCAGCCAGCCCTACCATAGATAACATGGTCGGTACACTGCTTCTTATGAGCCTTGCCGGAGTACCTATTACCTTCTGGGCAAATGCCACATTCTCATATACATTTCTGTCTTTTAAAAGGCGGAAATCCTGGAACACAACACCCACATTACGCCGATATTTCGGTATCTGTTTTCTCCGGATTGCATTTAAATTACGGTTGTTAATCGTAATAACCCCTTTGGTCGGCTCTAATTCTTTTAACAATAATTTAATCAGTGTTGACTTTCCGGAGCCGCTGTTTCCAACGATAAAAACAAATTCCCCTTCTTCTATATTAAGACTGATATCATTTAATGCCGGTATTCCTGCCGAATATGACTTGCTTACATGTTCAAGCTTAATCATGTGTTCCTCCTAAAACTACTGCTTAGTAATCCAATGTTTCCATATACTTCATGTATTTTACTACCATCAACGCAATCTTAAATGTAATTGCATCTTCAAACACCCGCAAATCCAGACCTGTACTCTTTTGCAGTTTATCCAGACGGTAAACCAGGGTATTTCTGTGTATATACAACTGTCTGGAGGTCTCTGAAACATTCAGGCTGTTCTCAAAAAATTTATTGATGGTAGTAAGTGTTTCTTCATCAAAATCATCCGGAGATTTTCCATCGAAAATCTCTTTGATAAACATTTTGCAAAGTGGAATCGGGAGCTGATAAATCAGACGTCCAATTCCCAGTGCAGAATACGCAATAATATTCTTCTCTTCAAAGAATATCTTTCCTACATCCAATGCCATTCGGGCTTCTTTATAAGAACGGGATACTTCCTTAATCTCATTTACTACGGTACCATATGCGATATAAGCCTCGCAGTCTTCATCTGCCTTGAACAGATTTAAGATAACTTCTGCCGTTTTCTCCAAATCCTCATAGGTCTCATTTTCTGCAAGTTCTTTTACCACAATGATATTTTCTCATCTACCGCTGTCACAAAATCCTTGGACTTGCCGCCAAAGATACTGCGTACTTTTTCCAGTTCATTTCCGTCCTTTTCCCGGTTGGTTTCTACAACATATACCACGCGGCGTACTTCCGTCTCAATATGAAGCTTCTTCGCACGGTTATAAATATCTACTAAAAGAAGATTATCCAATAAAAGATTCTTAATAAAGTTGTCCTTATCAAACCGTTCCTTATATGCTACCAGAAGATTCTGAATCTGGAAACCGGCAATTTTTCCCACCATATACACATCATCACTGTCACCATTTGCCAGTAAAACATATTCTATCTGATGATCATCAAAAACTTTAAAGAACTGGCATCCCTGAATCACCTGACTGTCTGCCGGAGATTCTACAAATGCCAATGCAGGATTGATATAATTATCTGCATCGGGAAATGTGGTTGCCAATACTTTCCCTCAGTATCGATAATGCACATATCCACTCTTGTAATCCCTTTCAAACCGTCAATTGTGTTTTGAAGTATCTGATTTGAAATCATACTTTTTTCTCCTTCTCTTATCAATATCGCCCCAGTTACTGGACAACTTTCACAAAAAATTCGCATCCTTTTGTGAAAGATAAAACTCTTTGAATCTTATTTTAATGCAAAACGTCAAAAAAATAAAGAGGAAATGTGAATATTTTTATGCTAATATTCCAAAAACCTTCTCCCAGCACTTCCCGGGCATCCGTCACAATTACAAAAGCTTTCGAGTCAAGTTCCATTACTATCTCTTTTAACTCTACAATTTCCTTTTTCGACACTGCACAAAAGAGTATGTCCTTCTCATTTCCGGAATACATTCCCTTTGCATGAATCGCCGTAACACCGCGGTTCATCCGGTGCATCAGTGCATCTGCCACTTCAGCGGCATCTTCCGTAATGATATACGCCGCCTTGGAATATTTGATACCTTCCATAATTGCATCCGATACTTCCGTTGTTATAAAAATTGCCACCACAGCATATAACGCCGGCTTTACTCCAAAGAAAAACATTCCGCTTAACACAATAATACCATCTAACACCAGCATAATCTGTGCAATGGTATATTGTTTAAGAAAACGCTGTAATAAAGTGGCTACCATATCTGTCCCTCCAGTAGAGGACTTCGTCACCAGAACCAGACCGATTCCCGCTCCGGAGATGCATCCGCCATAAATAGCTGCCAGCATATAATCATCCTGGGCTATATTCCAGTGAGGCAGTACCAGAAGCCATAAAGACAGCATTACCATTCCATATAATGCCCGCCACAAAAATTTCTTTCCCTTTCTTCTCCATGCGCATAAAAAAACCGGAAGATTCAACGCCAGGTTCGTAAACCATAACGGAATTCCTCCGGGAATCCATTTTACTGTCAGTTGTCTGATGAGAATTGCAACTCCGGTAAATCCACCAACAACCATTCCTACCGGGTCATAGATGGACTGAATTGCTATACCCATAAGGCAGGTTCCTGCTGTCATACACAAATAATCCACTATGGCCGGTCTTTTATATCCCAGACCCATAACCATCCGTTTCCTTTAATCTTTATTATATTTGTGTAATTTGCTCTGCAGTTTCTTCTTATGAATCAATCTGCCCGCTATCTGGGATATTCTGCTGATACGGGAACGCGGTGCATAATCACTGCTCAACCCATACCATATTTTAGCATCCAGTTTGCTTTTATTTTCTGTCAAAAACTGTTCCTGTAACGGAGACGGCAGAATGGAAAAAATAACATCTGCACTGGCACTGTTAATCTCATTTACCACACTTTCAAAGTCATTGGACTTTTCCTCTATCGCACAATGACCTGCCACCTCAATCTGTTCGTATTTTCCTACAAGGAAATGCTCCAGCTGTTCTTCCTGAGCAATGGTTTCTGCCAACAAAAATACTCTCTTATGGTTACGGATAATCGCTTGATGAATTCCCTGAAAAAATCATGATTGATTGTCTCACTGATCCGCTGGCTGGAATGAACATCTGCCGCAATCAGAATCTCCTTCTCTCCGATTACCGCAAGATCCAGCTGTTCCATGCACGCCCGTACTGTTTCATCCCGTCCTGCCAGTTCTAGCATCTTCATATCTATGGTCTCTATGGTATTCATTACCGTGTTATCCAGATAATTTTCTACCTGCATCATTGCTTCACGGACTGTATAATTATCTACTTCTATTCCCAGTATATCGATTTTCTTTAACATCTTACACCTGTCTTATTCTGTGCATTTCCATGCGCTTTTATGCAAGTAGTATAACAAAAGCTCCTGTTTTTTTCAACCATTGTGCAAATTTTCTGTAATTATTTTCTCCGATTGCCTTTTTACACCTTTGTAAATAAACTGACATTTTCAGACAATTTTATATGATTTTTTCAATATTGCAATGTCAATAGATTTTGTATATTTTTTGAAAAGTTATCAACTTTATCATTTGTTCACAAAACATCCGTTCTTATTTTTTGCTATGTAAACCTATATTTTTCTCCTTTTTTCTGTGGATAATGTGTATAACTTGGTGTATAACTCCTTTTTTTCGATATTTCCACATTATTCGATGTGGATAACTTTTGGGACTTTTTATAATTTCCAGCACTTTTTTCGACGTTCTTTTTTTTTTTGTGCATATTGTATATTTTCAAAAAAGAAGTGTAAAATTGTCTGATTGCAATTTACACTTCTTTTCCGTCAAATGAATTTCTTTTCCACTTTTCAAAATAGTCCCTCTTCTCCATATGTATATTTACATAATATCATATTCGTTCACATAACTATTTTGATTAGAAAATTGTATGAACAATTCCTTCTATTCTTTTTTCTAAAACTGCATCTGCGTCCAGGATTCAGGCTCTGCAGACAGCTTCGATTTCTTCTAACTCTTCCGTGGTAAATGCCGGTGCATCTACAATCTTTAAATTATCTAATATCTGCTGTGGACGGGATGCGCCAATCAGAACACTTGCTACCGTCTCATCCCTTAATATCCAGCTTAATGCCATCTGTGCCAGTGTCTGTCCACGGCGCTTTGCAATTTCATTCAGGCTCTTAATCTGCTGCATTCTTGTTTCCGTAAGGTCGGATGCATGAAGGAATCTGCCATCTCTTTTAATCCGGCTGTCCTCAGGGATTCCATTGAGATATTTATCCGTCAGCATTCCCTGTGCAAGTGGAGAAAATGCAATCACACCTTTCCCCTTCTCTTTTGCAGCTTCTAACAAGCCATTATTCTCTACCGTACGGTCAAAGATATTATAGCGGTTCTGGTTTATCACAAAAGGGCACTTTAAATCTTCTAAGATTTCAGCCGCCTGTTTCATATGTTCTCCATCGTAATTAGAGATTCCTACATATAGTGCTTTTCCGCTTCTTACAATCTGGTCTAATGCCAGCATGGTTTCTTCCAATGGCGTATCCGGATCCATTCTGTGATGATAAAAAATGTCCACATATTCAAGTCCCATACGTTTTAAGCTCTGGTCTACGCTCGCAATCAGATACTTCCTGCTGCCATGATCCCCATAAGGTCCCTTACCACATATCAAAACCTGCTTTCGTTGTAATTAACAATTCATCGCGGTAGGCATGCAGTTCTTCCCGCATGATCCTGCCAAGATTACTCTCTGCACTGCCATATTCCGGGCCATAATTATTTGCCAGGTCAAACTGTGTGATTCCATGGTCAAATGCCGTAAAACACATCGCCTTCATGTTCTCATAATTATCATTGGTTCCAAAATTATGCCAGAAACCAAGGGACAATATTGGAAACAACAATCCGCTCTTTCCTACTCTTCTGTATTTCATGGTTTCATATCTTTGTTCTGATGCTGTATATTCCATCTGTGGTAACCTGCCTTTCCTTTCATTCTATAATAATGCGCCTCCGCCACTTTATTGGCTGATTTTATTATAATTGCAGTTTTTCCAGATAAAAATAGAATATTTTTTAATAACGTATCAAATTTTTATATCTGCTTTTTTCCAAATGTCTACCTGCAGTGTGCATCCTCGCGGAACATTTTTTACTTTACAGGAAAGCAATTTCCTGTAAAGCAAAAAAAAAGGACTGTTGCAACCGCAACAGTCCCTGTTTGTCTTTTTTCAATATTATTTCATCCTTAATTTTACCATAAACTACAAGAAACACGCTTTGCGAGTTTCTCGAGTTATCGCGGTGCTCGCCAAATCTGCATGCAAGCATGCGATTTTTCTCGCTACTCGCGTAAATCAAATCCGGACATCCTAGAAAATACGTCTTACGGAAAGAACTGGCATATAGTCAATCGGTGATGTAAATTTGATTCCAGAAGATGGTGTGCTAGCATGTACGATTGTGTTGTTACCAACATAAATTGCAACATGTCCGCTGTAGCATACGATATCGCCCGGCTGCATCTGGTCTGTACCAACTTCATATCCGCAGCCTCTCATTGCTCCTGAAGAATGTGGTAATGATACTCCAAACTGTGCATACACACTCATTACAAATCCGGAACAGTCTGCTCCGTTTGTTAAGCTTGTTCCACCTGCTACATATGGATTACCAACGAACTGGCTTGCGAAGTTTGCAACTGCTGCTCCATCAGATCCGGATGGTGCATTGTATGTAGATGTACCACCAGATGTACTGGAGGATGAGCTGCTGCTCTTAGAAGATCTTTCTGCTGCTTTCTTTGCGGCTTCTTCTGCTGCTTTTCTTTCAGCCTCTTCTTTTGCAAGTCTTGCGGCTTCTTCTTCTTTGGATTCTGCCTGAACGAATTCAGTAGATAATGTTACATAATCAGCGGATACATATCCCTCGCCCTCTTCGATGGAAACTTTTACCCATCCATCTACAGACTCATCTGTAACTGTCAAATCATCCAGTCCTGCAACCATTCCAAGTTTCTTAGAATCGGTAGAAGGCTCTGTTCTCACAAAATAAAGTAACTGCATCTTCATTTACAGTTGCTACACGACGTCCGACGGAACGGCCAGTTCTTCGTTGCCGACTACTACATATTCACTCTTAACGTAACCGGTAACGGTACCAGAAGTAATCTGATACCAGCCATCTACGGTCTGCTGGACGGTTGCTGCTGAATTATTATAAAGCTTACCAAGCACCTCACTGTCTTCTGATGCTTCGCTTCTGATATTTACATAGTTATCAACCTGTGCAATTGCCACATTTGCGAACGGATCTTCTTCTGCCGGCTGTGCCTCTTCTGCTGTATCCTGCTGTGCTGCATCCCCTTCTGTAACAACAGGTGTGTCATTATTCTGTGCAGTTGCCACATTCGCCTTTGCTACAAGCTCACTGCTTGCCATATAATTGCTGAATGTCAAAGAAAAACCTGCTACTAATGTGTCATTGGAAGCCCCCACTTCCATTGCTGAAGTAACACCTGCGACTGGTGCTGCATATGTTGTTGTATTGCTTCCAGTGATTAATAATGCGCTTGCGAGTCCGCAGGCTGTTAATCTTAACGCTTTCTTATACATAAAAACCTCCAAGCCTAACGATTTGTTACAAATTTATTACATTTATTACAGAGTCATTATAGCGCAGCTAATCTATCATGTCAACCTAAAATTCCCGCTTTTTTTACATCATTCTTTCCATTCTTTTACGAAATTGCTCCATCACTTTCCATAGAAGCAATGGCATTGGCGCCATCTGCTACTGCAGTTACCACCTGACGCAGCTGCTTGGTTCTGACATCTCCCACTGCATATATGCCAGGCACACTGCTCCTTCCATCCTCTCCGGCTTTGATATATCCTGTATCATCCAATGCCAGATCCGGTATTACTTTTACGGTATTCGGTGCCATTCCCACAGCAACAAAAATGCCATTTACCGGAAGCATTTTTTCTTCCTGTGTCTTCTTATTTAATATTTTGATTTTCTCTACCATTCCTTCCCCGCAGATTTCCTCTACTACGGTATCATATAATATTTCAATTTTTTCATTTGTCTGCACCTGCTCCGCCAACACTTTTGCGCCACGGAAACTGTCTCTCCGGTGAATGAGGTATACTTTTTCACAACCTCTTGCCAAAAAGAGTGCATCCTCTAACGCAACATCACCACCGCCTGCCACCGCAACAGTCCGATTCCGGAAAAATGCTCCATCGCAGGTAGCACAATACGAAACTCCCATACCGGTAAGTCTTTCCTCCCCGGTACCCCAAGCTTCCGGTAAGATGCTCCTGATGCAATGATTACTGCTTTTGCTTCATACTGTTTCTGATTTGTTGTTACAAGTTTCTTTTCCTGCTTATTCTCCACCGATACAACCTGTTCTTTTGCAAAGGTTACACCGCTCTTTTGGGCATGTTCACGCATCTTCTGCGCCAGTTCAAATCCACCAACTCCCGGCAGTCCCGGATAGTTGTCCACCTCACTGGTATTGACAATCTGGCCTCCACTCATAGGTTTTTCTTCTATTATAAGTGTATCAAATTTTGCTCTTCCTGCATAAATTGCTGCTGACAGCCCCGCAGGACCGCTTCCTATTATAATCACATCATACATGTTATGGTTCCTCCATTTCTTCAGCAGGATAAGTATACCACCTTTTCCAAAATATATGAATGTTTCCTTGCTTTTTTCTAATCTGCCATGCCATAATGAAAGTACATATCAAAACAGAAAGGATGTGACTGATATGGATATTGCAGCATTAAACAATACTGCTTTAAGCGCACTCAACAGTGCCTCTACTCCAACCAGCGAAGCGATTGGAGTTGCAATGCTGAGTAACCAGCTGGATGTCAGTCAGAGTATGAGTGACAGCCTGATTCGTGCCATGGAATTGTCTGTAAATCCTGCTGTTGGCGGGAGCTTTGATGTCTCCGTTTAAATCCACTGTATGGTTTTGCAAGACAATACATTGCAACGTAAAAGACCGGAACCTTTTTCTTCCTTTAGGGAGACTTTAAGATTTCCGGTCTTTTTCTATGTTTCCTTGTCTTATTTCATTGCGATTGCTTCGATTTCAAGCATAACGTCTTTTGGAAGACGTGCTACTTCTACGCAGCTTCTTGCCGGGAAATCGGTGGTAAAGAATGTCTTATAAACCTCATTAATTGCTGCGAAATCATTCATCTCTTTGATGAATACAGTTGTCTTAACCACTTTGTCCATATTTGTGCCTGCTGCTTCTAAAAGATTGGAAAGATTGGTCAGTGCCTGTTTTGCCTGTGCTACCGAGCCTTCCGGAACCTCGCCGGTTGCCGGTACAACGGGAATAATACCAGAAGTATATACCATTCCATTTACTTCAATTGCCTGTGAATATGGTCCGATTGCTGCCGGTGCTTTTTCTGTTGCGATTACTTTCTTCATGTCTCGTTCCTTCTTTCTTTATTTAAATAATAACTATTCGCGGTGCTCGCCAAATCTGCATGCAAACATGCGGTTTTTCTGGCTGCTCGCGTAAATTAACTGTTTTTACGGATTGCATGCTCGCTGAGGGTTATCTTTCTCTCCTTATAGAGTCTGCCTACAGCGCGCTTGAATGCTGCCTTGCTAAGTCCGGTTTCCCTCATGATTACTTCTGGTGATGCCTTTTCTGTAAATGGCAGTACACCGGCATAGGAATCTATCACTTCCATTACCTTCTGTGCATCGCTGTCCATCTGAAGGTAAGCTTTTTCCCGAAGGGTAATATCCAGTTTGCCATCCGGTTTTACATTGACTACCCTGGCAGCAATTACATCCCCTATCCGAAGATGGCTGCTGTCCTCATGCTTGGAAATCATTGCAGAATATTTATCATCCACCGCTGCAAAGGTTCCAAAATTATCACTGAATTCATAGATTCTTGCTTCTACTTCATCCCCTGCTTTATATGGAGAATCTTTGCTTAAAAGGTCATAAAGATTCTTCATGCTGGCACAAAGTCTGCGGCTCTTATCAATATATAAAGTTACCATGACTTCATCCCCGGCATTTACCTTGCGGGTCATCTCCTTATAAGGAAGGAATAAATCCTTTTCCAGTCCCCAGTCTAAAAATGCTCCTATTTTACCAACTTCCAATACTGGAAGCACTGCAAGCTGTCCCAGTACCAATTTCGGTTCATGGGTGGTTGCAATCAGGCGGTCTTTGGAATCCCGGTATAAAAAGATTTCTACTTTATCTCCAATGCAAAGTCCCTCCGGCACCTGTTTTGCCGGCAAAAGCACTCTGATCTCATCCTCCGGATTTTCTGCCAGATACATTCCAAATTCAACTTTCTTTACTGCTGTCAGTTCCTGTTTTTCTCCAAGATTCATATTTTCCTGCTTTCTATTGTTCAAATTCTACAATGGCATATGGCTTCTGCTCTTCATCCGCCAGTGATACTAGATACATTTTATCATCTGCATATACAAATGGGAATACCTTGTCTCCTAGTACTGCTGCTTTCCGGTATTCTGCCCGCATTTTATGATATTAAAATTCTCAGGCAGATAATTCTTTGCCATGGCAATATACTGTTCATTATTTACATGATGATTGGTATCAATCTGCTCCGGGCGAATCTGAAAGCTTTCCTTTTCCTGCATTTTCTCCGGAAGTTTTATCTTTCTGTCCGCATAGTCCATTTTGAAAGGCTCTTCCATCTGATATTCTTCTAACATCTTATCAGAAATCCGTGCCGGTCTTTCCCTCTTTAAATCCATAAAAATCCACTGGGAATCCGCATAAGCACAGATTTTTCCCTCAGCATCCTCTATGGTAAAATTACGATAACCATAAAAACCTTTAAAGTTATATGGCCAAGTCTTTACTGTTATTTTTTCTCCAAGAACCGGCAGCCGTTCTACCACAATCTGCCAGGATGCCAAAAACCATGCCTGTGCATGCTCCTTCAAATAGTCCACGCCAATTCCAAGATCCTCTGACTGGAATATACAACAATCCTGCAGATAATTAGTCAATGCCTGAAATCATCTTCTGTCCGCTGTCTGCTTCACTATATCTTACTCTGCTTTTCATGGAATACATAGATGTGTCCTCCTTGTAAATGCCTGGCTATTAAAAAGAATGTGCCTGGGCACATTCTCGCGCCTGATATCCCGGCCGCTTGCGACATCTACCTTATACGCCGCAGTGCGCATCCTCGCGGATCGTTTTTACTTTACAGGAAAGCAATTTCCTGTAAAGTAAAAACACCACGCTGCTGTGGTGTTTTCATGAGCAGGGCTACAAGGATTCGAACCTTGAAATGACGGAGTCAGAGTCCGTTGCCTTACCGTTTGGCGATAGCCCTTTGTTGTGTCAACAATGGGTATTCTACATGAAAACATTCCATTCGTCAAGCACTTTTTCGATTTTTTTCGATTTTTTGCAAAAAGTTTTTACAGGTCATCAAAAACCTTGATTGTACCGTTCAAATCTGCAAATTCAATGGTCTCTTCCCACATCAGCTTTGCCTTTCCACTGGTGGAATCCGTAAGTTTCTTTTCTAATTCCAGACACTGTTCTAACGGTACTGCTGCATCCAGCTCCACACCTTCTGCATATTCGGTATCCATAATCGTGACGCCCTGTTCTGCTAGAAGATACTGTATCTTGCCAAGTCCTGTATAATCCGTACTTATCTTAAGACGCTTTCCCGGTCTCTTTTCAATGATGGTACAATTCTTTAAGCCCTCCTGTACAGCACCCTGATAAGCACGCACCAGTCCACCGGTTCCCAGAAGTGTTCCACCAAAATACCGGGTTACTACTACCACTACATCCCGGATGCCCTCCCGTAAAAAGTACGTCTAACATCGGACGGCCTGCTGTGCCGGAAGGTTCTCCGTCATCCGAGCAGCGGGTCAGCTCCTGATTTCTTCCTATTATAAATGCGGAGCAGTTATGTCTTGCATCCCAGTATTTTTTCTTCATAGCATTGATATATGCTACCGCATCCTCTTCTGTGGTAACTGGTGCAATATTTGCAATAAACCGCGATTTTTTCTCTTCAAGCTCACCACTGCCGCCTTCATAGATTACTTTTCCGTTTGAAACTTCTGACATATAGCATTGCTCCTGCCTCTTTTTTCGTTTCCTTATTGTAGCATGATTTCCATTTTTCCTGCAAGGAAACCTTAAGAATTTCTTATCAAAACCTTGCGTTTTTACTTTTTCTTTATTATATGGTATCTTTTTGCTATAATAAGAAAATAATGTTATTAATCCAAAGGAGGCACATTATGAATTATGGAAAGAAGAGTACCGCCAGGAAGGAAAAAGAGCTCACTTCCAAAGGTACTATGGTCCGTAAGAAGTTTTCCGTAATTTTCTGCAAGACTCTACTGATCTGCTTTTTCTTAGCAGCTGTCGTCGGTATTTGTGCAGGAATCGGAATCTTCAAAGGAATCATTGATTCTGCACCAGATATAGATGATATTGATGCAAGTCCTACCGGACAGCTCTCTACCGTTCTTGACGATGAGGGTAATGAAATTGCCACTCTGGTTACTTCCGGTACAAATCGTGACCCGGTAACCATTGACAAGATGCCGATTAATCTTCAGCATGCATTCGTAGCCATCGAAGATGAACGTTTTTATGATCACAACGGAATTGATATCAAAGGAATCATCCGTGCCGGCTTCAAAGGCATTGCATCCGGTTTTCATTTTCATCAGGGAGCCAGCACAATTACACAGCAGCTTCTGAAAAACAACGTCTTCACCGACTGGACAAGCGAAGACAGTATGGCTGATAAGTTTGAGCGTAAAATACAGGAACAGTATCTGGCTATACAGCTTGAAAAAAGAGAATCCAAGGACTGGATTCTGGAAAATTACTTAAACACCATTAACCTTGGTCAGAATACCCTTGGTGTCCAGGCTGCATCCAAACGATATTTTAACAAAGATGTATCTGACTTAACACTTTCTGAGTGTGCAGTAATTGCAGCGATTACCAAGAGTCCGACAAAGTATAATCCGATTACTAACCCGGACAACAACGCATCCCGTCGTAAAGATGTCTTAGACAATATGTTAGACCAGGGTTATATTTCGCAGGAAGAACACGACGAAGCATTAGAAGATAATGTCTACGACCGTATTCAGATTGTAGATAACAGCACTTCTTCTACTGCAAATGTCAACTCCTACTTTGTGGATACCCTTACCGACCAGGTAATGGATGACTTAATCAATGAATTAGGTTATACCGAGACACAGGCTTTCAATGCACTCTATGGTGGTGGTCTTACCATTTACTCCACCCAGAATACTAATCTCCAGCAGATTTGTGATGAGGAAGTCAATAACTTAGACAACTACAATGGTCAGGTGGAATATTCTTTCTCCTACCGTCTTTCCATCCAGAAAGCCGATGGTACACTGCAGAATTACAGTGAACAGACCATGCTCACCTACTATCGTGAAAAAAACCGGTAATAACAACTACAACATCAACTTCAGTTCCAAAGAAGATGCCCAGGCTGCCATTGACCAGTATAAAGCAGATATTATGGAAGAGGGAGATACCATCCGGGGCAGCGGCGAATCCGTTACCTTTACGATTCAGCCACAGGCTTCCCTTACACTGATGGATCAGGCTACCGGTGAAGTGAAAGCATTAGTTGGTGGTAAGTGGTGATAAAACCGCAAACAAAACCTTAAACCGGGCTTCTGATACCACCAGACAGCCGGGTTCCACCTTCAAGATTTTAGCTGCTTATGCACCTGCTCTTGACAGTGGCGGAATGACCTTAGCTTCTGTAGAAGATGATGCTCCTTATTCTTATACCAATGGACGTTCTCTTCGTAACTACGATGGCCAGTATCGCGGATTTACTACTTTAAGAGAAGCAATCTGCCACTCCATCAATATTGTAACAGTTAAGACCCTCACCGATATCAGTACCGATTTAGGTTACAGTTATTTACAGAATTTTGGATTTACCACCTTAGATGCTGAACATGATAATAATCAGGCTCTCTGCCTTGGAGGTATCTATAAAGGTGTTACCAACTTAGAATTAACTGCTGCCTATGCAACCGTTGCAAATGGCGGTACTTATACCAAACCAAGATTCTATACCAAGATTTTAGACCATGACGGAAATGTTTTAATTGACAATACTCCGCAGACCCATACTGTATTAAAGGACACCACTGCATGGCTCTTAACCAATGCCATGGAAGATGTTGTGACCTCCGGTACCGGTACAATCGTTAACTTCGGTTCTATGCCGATTGCCGGTAAAACAGGTACTACAACCTCTGACCGCGATGCTCTTTTCATAGGATACACACCATATTATACCTGTGGTGTATGGGGCGGATATGATGATAACAGCGAACTTTCCAGCACCAGATATCCAAAGTTAATCTGGAAAGCAGTTATGTCCCGTGTTCATGAAAATCTGGAATATAAAGACTTTACTATGCCAAGCGGAATTACTTCTGCTGTCGTATGTAAGAAATCCGGAAAACTTGCCGTAGAAGGTTTATGTGACTGTGATCCGCGTGGCAGCATGGTTGAAACAGAATATTTTGCAACCGGCACAGTTCCAACAGAAGTATGTGACCATCATGTCAGTGCAACAATCTGTACTTCCTCCGGAATGCTTGCAAATGAATATTGTCCGGAAGAAACAAAACAGACTGGCATCTATATCGTTGGCGGTTCTGAAGGTACGGATGATTCTCCATATCTTATGACAGATGAATTATCCAACAGCACCTGTAACGTACACTCTTCAAGTTCCGTTACACAGCCTTCCACCCCATCTACTAATACAACAGATACCTCTAATCCAACCAGTGGAAGTCTTACCGGTGGTGGGGATAATACTACACCAGATCATGGTAATACCGGAACCGGAACCAGTACAAATACCGGTGGTGATACCGGAACCAATGGTGGTACAGGAACCGGCGGCAATACAGGAACCGGTGGTGGTACAGGAACCGGCGGCAATACAGGAACCGGTGGTGGTACAGGAACCGGCGGTGGAAGTTCCGGTACCGGCTCTGATGGAAACAATACGAATTAACCAAATCATTACTCTATAATCAGACACCTATAGAAGCTGCCAAAGGCAGCTTCTATTTTTTCTATCTGATGCCGGGCACAGACAACAACAAAAGCCCTGACATACGCCAGGACTTTCGTTGTTGATGTATATACTACTAAGGGGATTAGATAATTACTAACCTAATCACAATTAGATTAGTACATGATTAGTGAAGTTCTCTTGTTACAAAATCCGGGTAAGCTGACTCTAAGCCATGCTCAGTAGAATCCAGACCTTCTAACTCTTCTTCTTTTGATACTCTAAGACCAATTGTCTTCTTTAATACGATAAATACAATGCTCATGGTTACAATTACCCAGCCTGCGATACATACGACACCAAGTGCCTGAATAGCCAGATGATGAACTCCGCCACCATAGAAGAGTGCCATCTGTATAATCGAAGAGACCTACCATCAATGTTCCAAAAGACCACAGACACCGTGTACGGATACAGCGCCAACCGGGTCATCTACTTTTAATTTGTCCTCTACAAAGTATACTGACATGGTACAAAGGATACCAGCTAAACCACCGATAACGAATGCACCTACTGCATCAACATTTGCACATCCTGCTGTAATTGCTACCAGACCTGCCAGGGAACCATTTAAGGACATGGACACATCCGGTTTACCATTCTTAATCCAGGTATAAATCATTGCTGTAACAGTTGCTGCTGCCGGTGCAATGGTTGTTGTTGCAAAAATCTGTGAAAGCTGTAAGGTATCGGTTGCTGCTGCACCATTAAATCCATACCAGCCAAACCAGAGAATAAATACTCCCAAAGCACCAATTAAAATGTTGTGACCCATAATAGGTCTTGATTTACCATCTTTGTCATATTTACCAATACGAGGTCCTAATAAAGCGGCTCCGATAAATGCGGTAATTCCACCTACCATATGAATACATGCAGAACCTGCGAAATCTGTAAATCCAAGGTCTGTAAGCCATGGAGTTCCGCCCCATACCCAGTGTGCTTCTACCGGATATACAATCAGGCTGATTACAAAACTGTAAATACAATATGTAATGAACTTGGTACGCTCTGCCATTGCTCCAGATACAATTGTTGCAGCTGTTGCACAGAATACCAGGTTAAATACGAAATTGGACCAGTCTGTTGTTCCAAAATTCTTCAATGGGTTTAAACCCCATCCCACAAATTTTCCATCACCACAAAGAATATTATATCCTAATAAATAAAATGCAACGGTACCAATACAGAAGTCCATCAGGTTCTTCATTGTAATATTACCTGTATTTTTTGATCTGGTAAAACCAGCCTCTACCATTGCAAATCCACATTGCATAAAAAATACTAACGCTGCTCCCATCAGGAACCAAACACTCATATCCATAATCATTTCCTCCTTTACCAAAATAAATATTAAAGTAAAAAAAAATAGAGATATCAAACAAGGCTCTCTCCTTGTCTGCTTATCTCCTTCGATAATATTTATTTGCGATATTCATTTTTCAATATCCACAAGACAGTTACCTATCTGTGCCTTACTCCTCTTTGCATCTTTTATAATGCTTTGTCACCATGTTCACCGGTACGGATACGAACGGCATCTTCTACATCATACACAAAGATTTTACCATCACCAAAGTTACCGGTATTAATCTCATCTACTACCTTATCAATTAATCCTGGTGCAACTTCATCTGAGACAACGGTCTCTACTTTGATTTTCGGAAGTAATGTTACATTATAAGATGCTCCACGGTAATTCTTGATAATACCCTTCTGATTACCATATCCCATGCTGTTTACAATGTTTAAACCATTGACTTCACTGCTTTCTAAGACTGCTTTCAAGTCTTCAAGCTTTTCCGGTTTGATAATAATTTCCAGCTTTTTCATATTATCTCGTCCTCCTTCTTATTATTGTTCACAATTTATTCACCTGGCATTCAAAGATGATTCACTTTATCAACACGCTTTTTTCAAATTAGGCTGATATAGTATAGTCATAAGCAAAAGAAAAACATAACTTTAAATATTCTTTTTCATAATCTGCCAGGTAACTTAAGTTGCCTGGCATCCTCCCTTTTATGCCTCTTTTTTCCGTCTGTTCTAAGGAGAATGCCCTGCAATTAAAGTTCTTTTTTTATACTTCGAAGATTAAATCTCCATAAGATGGCATTAGTATATATCTTTGTCAACAAGCATCTCTAACTTGTCAACCGGAGCTCTTAATGCATCCATTGCTGTTTTTACAACATCTCTGTAATATACAGCCTGATTTCTTCCCTCTTCCATTGTTCCACCTTTTTCTGTTACTTCTTCCAGTTTTGCCAAAGCAACCTTGGTCTCAGATAAGAGGTCAGATACTTCTTCCAGTAATTCTGTCTGAACACTGATGTCTGCATCACATACAGATTTTACAGCTGCTGCAGAAGTTGCAAGCTCTGTTGTATATTTGATAACTGCCGGGATAATCTGTTTTCCTGCAATATCAATCATAGCTTTTGCTTCGATGTTAATCTCTTTTGCGTAGGTCTCATATTCGATTTCTACACGGGAATCCAGCTCCGCTTTGGTAAATACACCAAAACGCTCGAATAAAGAAACTGCTTTTTCTGTATTCAGTGCCGGGATTGCATCTACCATGGACTTGATGTTTGGAAGTCCACGACGCTCTGCTTCCTCTACCCATTCATCAGAATATCCGTTTCCGTTGAATACGATTCTCTGATGCTCAGTTGCATATTTCTTAATCAGATCATGTACTGCCATATCGAAATCGTCTGCTTTTTCCAGTTCATCACACGCCTCAGAAAATGCTTCTGCTACGATTGTATTCAATACAACATTAGGCTGTGCGATGGAATCCTGAGAACCAACCATACGGAACTCGAATTTATTTCCGGTAAATGCAAATGGTGAAGTTCTGTTACGGTCTGTTGCATCTTCATGAAGTCAGGCAATGTCTTAACACCAGTCTCTAATTTAGAACCAGCTAAACTGTGTGTAGCTTCTCCGGTGCAGATAAGCTGTGATAATACATCCTGTAACTGTTCTCCAAGATAGACAGAAACGATTGCTGGCGGTGCCTCGTTTGCGCCTAATCTGTGGTCGTTTCCGACGTCTGCCGCGGATTCACGAAGCAGATCTGCATGCCTATCTACTGCTTTTAAGATGCAGGTAAGGACTAACAGGAACTGGATGTTCTCATGTGGTGTCTTGCCCGGCTCTAATAAGTTAATTCCATCATCTGTTGTGATAGACCAGTTGTTATGTTTTCCAGAACCATTGACACCTGCAAATGGCTTCTCATGAAGCAGACACTGTAAGCCATGACGACCGGCAACCTTCTTTAAGGTTTCCATTACTAACTGGTTGTGGTCTACTGCTACGTTTGCTTCGGAGTAGATTGGAGCTAACTCATGCTGTGCAGGTGCAACCTCATTATGCTGTGTCTTTGCAGGAATTCCAAGCTTCCAGCATTCTTCATTTACCTCTTTCATGTATGCGGAAATTCTCTGACGGATACTTCCGAAGTAATGGTCATCCATTTCCTGTCCCTTCGGAGGCATAGCTCCAAATAAGGTACGTCCGGTAAAGATTAAATCTTTTCTCTTTAAATATTTTTCTCTATCTACGATGAAATACTCCTGCTCAGCTCCAACGGAAGGAGTTACTTTCTTAGATGTTGTATTTCCAAATAATTTTAAAAGACGAAGAGACTGGGTATTAATCGCTTCCATAGAACGAAGTAACGGTGTCTTCTGGTCTAATGCTTCTCCTGTGTAAGAGCAGAAAGCGGTAGGAATGCAAAGAGTTGCTCCTGCTGCATCCTGTCTTACGAATGCCGGTGAAGTACAATCCCATGCTGTATATCCTCTTGCCTCAAAGGTTGCTCTTAATCCACCGGATGGGAAAGAAGATGCGTCTGGCTCACCTTTGATTAATTCCTTACCGGAAAAGCTCATTAAAACTTTACCGTTTGGCATTGGTGCTGTAATAAAGGAATCATGTTTCTCAGCGGTTACTCCTGTTAATGGCTGGAACCAGTGTGTATAATGGGTAGCTCCTTTTTCGATTGCCCACTCTTTCATCTCATGTGCCACTACGTCTGCTGTCTCGGGATCTAGTTCTTTTCCCTCTTCGATTACTTCTCTTAACTTTTTGTAGGTCTTTTTCGGAAGACGTTCCTGCATTACTGCATCGTTGAATACGTTTTCACCGAAAATATCTGCTACATTGAAATATTCTGTCTCACTCATACTATACATCCTTTCTGCCTCTCACCATAAATCCCCTGAGAAATATGATTTTTTTCTGCAATCAATGTATGACTTCTCTCCTCCGGTAATTCCCCAGATATAGAAAAAGGGCATTCCAATTCCTTTGGAACACCCTTGTTCGTCACGCACATTTCATCTGCTATATCTAAAATACATGAAACTTTCTAAAAAATCAAGTCAAAGTTTATATTTTTTTTATTTTTGATACATTCTACAAATTTGTGCAAAATAATATACATTTTTTGTCGATTTTATCAATCGCCGGTTTCGGAATCAGTTGCTACCAGGTGGTACTGCATACCCCTTCTCATCTGCAACTACTTTTTCCGTACCCTCTTCTGTGCTTTTTAATGTACGCATTCCGTGGTTTCCCGCACGGACAGCATCCAGATCCTCCTGCAGAATCTGGTTAATATCTGCGTCCTCTGCATGCGCAACCCGTTCTGACATCACCATGATAAGCTCTTCATTTAAGTTCCTTACCCAGCGTCCGTTGCTGTGATCTGAAGTCAGACTGTAGTTATTCTTTACCAAATCTGCATAAGCTGCTTCATCCACTTCATATGCTGCGTTATGTAAACCAAGAAGTCCAATCTTCACAATTTCATTCGGTGTATAATCCTCAAAATCAAAGGTATGCGGAATACGGCTGGCAAGACCGGAGTTCATCTGTAAGAACTCAGACATTTCCTTCGTATATCCGGCAAAGATAATAACCATATCTTTTCTGTGGTCTTCCATAAATTTTAAAATCTCATCGATGGCTTCCTTACCAAAATCATTTTCGCTGCCCTGACTCAGGGAATATGCCTCGTCAATGAAAAGGACGCCACCCAATGCTGACTCTAAAACTTCTCTTGTCTTCTTGGCTGTCTGACCGATATAGCCTGCCACCAGATCGCTTCTTGATACCTCAATAAATTTCTTCTGGCTGATAATTCCCTTCTGATAAAGAACCTCACCTACAATACGGGCTACCGTTGTCTTTCCGGTTCCCGGATTACCAAGGAATAAGGAATGCAGTGTGAAGTCACTGTTTTCCCTGCCCTGTTCTTCTCTCCGGTGATTTAATTCTACCAATGAAATAAAGCGGTTTACCTGTTCCTTTACACCATTGATTCCAATCAGCTTCTGCAGACGTTCCAATGCATCCTCATCCTTCTTACCGGATGCCTGATATCTGCCCTGTGCTAAGACTTCATCAATATCTGCTCTGGTGATAGTTTCCAAATCCTCTGTTCCCGTATTCATAACACGGTTGGCAAAGGCTTTCAGCAATTTCTCATTAAAGTTTCGAATCCAACGGGCATTGCTATGGTCTAAGGAATTACGATATGCACGTTTTACCTGCTGTGCATAATATTCTCTATCTTCAAACTGATACTGTTTCTTTACCAGATCCTTTTCACCAATCTCAACGATTTCATCCGGTGTATAATCCTCAAAGACAAATTTGTTTGGCACACGGGAAGTAAGTCCCGGATTGGTCTTTAAAAACTCTTCCATCTCTTTCGTATATCCGGCAAAGATAATCATGATCTCTCCACGGTGGTCTTCCATATACTTTAAGATGGTATTAATTGCTTCAATACCAAAGTCTACATTGGCATCCTTTTTATTCAGGGCATATGCCTCATCAATAAATAACACACCGCCTTTGGCTTTTTCCAATAATGCCAGTGTCTGCTGCGCCATTCCACCTACATTCTGGGAAATAAAGTCCGGCTCGGATGCTTCTATCAATTTAAATTCATCACTCTTAAATGCTCCGGATTCAAATAAAACTTCTCCGATTAACCGGGCTACGGTTGTCTTGCCGGTTCCCGGATTTCCAAGGAATACGGAATGATAAGACTGCTCCTGCGGCTCTAATCCTTTTGCAATGCGCTGCTGGTTGAATTCCACCATACGAAGCATTTTATCAATCTCTTTCTTGACGCTGCCAAGTCCGATTAACTGATTCAACTGCTCTCTTGCACTTACCTGTGGCTTATCAGAATCTTCACTGCCATTGCCGGCATTTCCGGATGCTCTGCCATTCTTTGGATAATAAGTCTTGCAGCCCTCTTCTGCCTCAATATTCAGTTCACTTACTTCTCCACCATTATGTTTCAGTTCCTTCACACTAAAAATGGAATCCTCTGTCATTCTGATATTCGGTGAATTCACATGATTTAAGGTAAGAGTGTCTCCATATACTACGGAACGATTCATGATGCCAAGGTCAATCTTGTCTTCACTCTCACCTAAAATATTCCATTCTCCAAGAATGCATGCTGCTGATTCATCCTGTATCATAGCTCCTTCACGAATCACCGTATTCTTAAAGGTAGCTTTTGCATCCTCCACTTTTATAGAAGTAAATTCATTTCCCTCAGAATGTAAGCCGGAACCACTCTTCACACATATGGCTGCACTAAATCCCGGTTGCAGGATACGGGATGATACAATGCTTGCTGTACTTTTATCCAGCCATACTGCCGGATATTCTTTGTCCTTGTCACAGCCCTTAATGGTACTGTTTACAATTTCTACATTACAGCCTGCTGCATTTATGGCATTTCCATCCCCTGTCTGAAGGGTACTGTTATTCACTTTAAAATCTACATTGTCTATAATCAGCTTACAGTCCTGGAAAACACAGTTATCCAGTTCCAGCTTACTGTTTTCGATATAGCTTTTTATATACAATTTCGGATTTTCCATGATGGTAGTGTTTTTCAAAACCACCTTTGATTCATTTTCTGCATAAATCAGCGGATATACCTCACCATCCGTCTGTGAATTTTCCAGCACGCAGTTTATCAGGCTGACTTCTGCCTGCTCTTTGCAGTTAATGATATTGGTTCTTTCCACTCCATAACAAATCCAGATATTTTCAAATGTTACATTTGCCTGTTGATTGATATTAAATTTTCCTGTATTTACATTGGTAAAGTTCTGATTTCCACCCTCTGCCAATGTAACTTTTCCTTCAAAATGAAGGTCTTTGCTTATGGCAATGCCATCCACCACCGGCGAATAGCCTGCCTGAAACTCAATGGTATCCCCCGCAGCCGCTGCCTGAATTGCATCCGGCAGTCTCCAAGTATTATTATCTGTTCCAACCAGATATCTCATCTATTTGCTTCCTCCCTGTTTTGCCTGCAACCTACGAGAAACACGCTTTGCTAGTTTCTCGAGTTATCGCGGTGCTCGTCAAATCTGCATGCAAGCATGCGATTTTTTTCTCGCTACTCGCGTAAAAGAAAAAGACCTCATAGAGCAGTTCCTGCCGCCCTACAAGGTCTTTGTTTTCGCTTAATTTTGTCACTCCATAGGCTAGTAAATTTTACTCTTTAGAAATAAAATACTCTGCCTTGAAATGCAGAAAATCTGACCTTATAAAAATATTATAGCGCGCCCACTATATTTTGTCGATACTATTTTACTTAGCATCTCTTATATTTTTAACCTATACTATAAAACCTATCAAAAGTTTTTTTGAAACTAAATACTTCACAATGGATTCAATTCCCAGTAGATGACAAAAGTTTTCTTCATCGAACCTTAATTGAATAGAACTCTGCTATATCATACTGATAAATAAACGGATTTAAAAATTTTCTATTTTCAAAAAAAGACCTCATAGAACGGTTTTCCCGCTCTACAAGGTCTTTGTTTTCATTATTTTATTCATTCCTTCGGTTAAAATTTTTTGCCTTGGGATAGATAAAAATCATTCTTATTCTGCTTTTCCAACAGAACCAAATAATTCCATTTTTTCTTTTACAGTAGCTTTGATTGCTTCTGCACCTGGAGCTAATAATTTACGTGGGTCAAATCCTTTGCCCTCTAAGTCCTTACCAGCCTCAATGTATTTACGTGTAGCATCTGCGAAAGATAACTGACACTCTGTATTAACATTGATCTTAGATACACCAAGAGAGATTGCTTTCTTAATCATATCTGCAGGAATTCCAGTACCACCGTGAAGTACTAATGGCATAGTTCCTGTCTTCTGCTGGATAGCGTCCAGGGTCTCGAAGGAAAGTCCTTTCCAGTTTGCCGGATATTTTCCATGAATGTTACCGATACCGGCAGCAAGCATATCAACACCAAGATCAGCGATTGTCTTGCACTCGTCCGGATCTGCGCACTCGCCCATTCCAACAACACCGTCTTCTTCTCCACCGATGGAACCAACCTCGCACTCGATAGAAAGTCCAAGCTGATGAGCTACATTTACTAATTCTGTAGACTTTGCAAGGTTCTCCTCAAATGGATAATGAGATCCGTCGAACATGATGGATGTAAATCCAGCTTTAATACACTTGTAGCATCCTTCGTATGTTCCATGATCTAAGTGAAGTGCTACAGGAACTGTGATTCCAAGTTCTTCATGCATAGCTTTTTTACCATAGCTGCAACGGTCTTAAAACCTGTCATATATTTTCCTGCACCTTCAGATACACCAAGAATTACAGGGATTTTAATTCTTCTGCAGTTAACAGTATTGATTTTGTCCACTCAAGGTTGTTGATATTGAACTGGTATACTGCATAATGACCAGCTTTTGCTTTTTTTTTAACATTTCTGTTGCTGATACTAACATTTTGATTCCTCCATTGTTTTTTTTTCATTGTACCATGGCTTTTTCCAAAAATAAAGTTAAAAATATAACAATCATTTTACAGATGTTTCTTTATTCTTGACCATAATCTCCAAAGCCTGGTGCATATTTCTTATTTCCACTTCCTTATGGTCTCCCCAAACTCACCATCTAAAGTCCATGGAATAATTTCTTCCGGATAAAACTTAATATTGCTGCTCTTAAATGAGTATACCAGGTCGGTATCATCCTTGCGGCTGGTTAATGCTGCAATAATCTCATTTAACTCCAGTGGATTCTTCGGTGCTTTAATCAGTGTCACCTCAAAAACACCGTCATCCAGGAGTACATTTTTACCTGTCAGGTTCTTAAATCCCCCACAGAAATAGAATTGGTAATCATACCATAGATAAATTCGTCCTCTAATACCTCATCATCATATTCCACCCGCATCTTATAGACCGGAATGTCTAAAAGCTGTTTCATTCCTTCTAAAATATAAGCTGCGTGTCCTAATACATTCTTTAACTGCTGGCTGGTCTGATAAGATACTGCAGTAAACATTCCAAATGCTGCCACATATACGAATGAATCTCCATTAAAATATCCTATATCTACCGGAAACCTTCTTCCCTTTACCGCTACATTTGCTGCCTTTAGCATGCTTTTTAGGTATTCTTAAAGAATTGGCAAAGTCGTTGGTACTTCCTGCCGGAATATAACCAAGCAGTGTCTTTTCTTCACTTTCCATCATTCCGCTGACTGCTTCATCCAAAGTACCGTCTCCACCACTACAGACAATCAGATCATAATTCTTCGCTTCTTCTCTGACATGGTTCTGCGCATCCCCTTTGCTCTGTGTCGGATATATGGTTACTTCATAATCTGCCTTTACCATAATATCTACAATTTCTAACAGTTTATTCTTAATCAGTCCCTTGCCGGAATGTGGATTAAATATAAAAAGTAATTTCTTTTTCATTTTTTACATAACCTCTCTTTTCCTTCTAGCCCTCAGACAGGAACTGTTCCAATGTATCCAAGGCTTCCTTCTCGTCCTCACCCTCAGTAACAACTGTTACCATATCCTCATAATTCATTGCCAGTGACATCATACCCATAATGCTCTTCACATTTACTTTTTTATCTCCGGATTCAATATAAATACTGCTGGAAAAACGATTTGCAGTCTGAACAAGCAATGCAATGGGACTTGCTTCGACACCATTAACAAATTTAATGGTCACCTCTTTCTTCATCATATGTATTCCTCCTCATCCTTTTCATACTCTCATGTTTTCAGCAATTTCACTTATCTTTCTTAACCTGTGATTCACACCGGATTTTCCCACCGGCGGATTTAAGTATGCCCCCAGTTCCTTAAGAGGCGCTTCCGGGTGCTCCAAACGTACCTGTGCCATCTCGTAAAGATTATCCGGCAATTCCTGCAGTCGTCCCTTTTCCTGGATAAACTTAATATCTTCAATCTGCTTTACTGCAGCATTCACTGTCTTATTAATATTGGCAGTTTCACAATTTACCTGCCGGTTTACACTGTTACGCATCTCTTTCAAAATGCGTACATTTTCAAGGTTCATCAGTGCCACATGTGCTTCCATGATATTTAACATATCCACAATCTGTGCACCTTCTTTTAAGTATACCACATGGTGCTTCTTGCGTTCCACCACTTTCGCATCCATGCCAAAGTCACTGATTACCGTCCTGAGCTGTTCTGCCTGTTGTGGCGTTGCACATACAATTTCAAAATGATAGGATTTATGCGGGTCACTCATGGAACCCGAAGCCAGAAATGCTCCTCTTACAAACGTCCTTCTACAGCAGGACTTCTGCAGCAAAATTCCATTTACTGCCTGTCGGAACGGATGCAGTGAACCGTCCTCTTCCAAAAATTTAAGTGCCATTAATACCCTGCGCATGGCATCCTGTTCTTCTATATATAACACACCCGGATTCTGTTCAGATAACTCTGCACTGATGTCAAATGCCCGCTTCAAAAGCGTATAGCATCTTTTTTGCCAATCCGGCATGTTCTGTTGCAATTTCCAATCTGGGATCTGCTCCCGTCAATATCATTCTTCCGGAAAAACTTATAATTGCTGCAAGTTCTGCTAACTGGCAGTGTCTGCTTTTACTTATATGCTTCTCCAGTTCCGCCTTTACTTCTCCTGAAAAAGACATCTCATATCTCCATCTAGTGCCGCATCGTATCCTTTTCAATGTCACGATGCTCTATCTTAATTCCAAACTGTTTCTGTTTCTCCAACCGTTTAAACAATTCATTGGCAAGGGTTACGGAACGATGCTTGCCTCCGGTACAGCCAATGGCAATTACCAGCTGGCTCTTCCCCTCTGTTATGTAATTCGGTATCAGGAATTTTATCATATCTTCTAATTTATCCAGAAATACGTGGGCTTCCTTATATTGCATCACAAAATCCTGAATTTCTTTATCATTGCCATTCTTTTGGCGTAAGCCTTCCACATAATACGGATTCGGCAGAAAACGTACATCAAACACCAGATCTGCATCTGCCGGAATTCCATACTTGAATCCAAAGGATAAAATTGTGATAAATAAATTCTTAAATTCCTGATTCTCTACAAATATTTTATTTAATTCTGTTTTTAATTCTCTGGTCAGAAGCTGGCTGGTATCTATAATGTAATTTGCCTGTTTCTTTAAGAATTCCAATCTTCTTCTTTCTTCTTCGATGCCTTTATCGACACGATCGCTTCCTGCCAGTGGATGACTTCTTCTGGTTTCTTTATAACGTTTTACCAGCACACCATCCTCTGCATCCAAAAACAGTACATCAAATTCTTTTCCTTCACCTCTCAGGTGGTCAAGAATATCCTGCAAATCTTCCAATGCCTGTCCGCTTCGGATATCCACACCCACAGCAACCTTCTGAAGCTCGGTATTTCTTAAATCTGCCAACTCTATAAACTTTTCAATCAGCGGAATCGGTAGATTATCGACACAATAAAATCCGATATCCTCCATCATCTTAAGTGCTGTACTCTTTTCCCGCCCCGGACATTCCTGTCAGAATTACCAGTTTCATGAAAATTCTCCTAACCTTCTTACTTCCGGCTCCAGTCTTACCTGAAACTCCTGTTCTACTTTTTCCTGCACCCTGCGCATCAACTCTTCCACTTCTGCTGCAGTTGCCTGCCCACGGTTTATAACAAAACCACAATGTTTCTCGGATACCTGGGCATCTCCCACACGATAGCCTCTTAACCCGGCATCCATAATCAGCTTTCCGGCAAAATAGCCTTCCGGTACGCTTAAAGGTACTTCCTGCACTTGGGAATTCCAACGGCTGCTTCTCCTGCCGTTTCTGGCGGAGTTCCTGCATGACAGCTTCAATTTTCTCTTTTTCTCCGGATACTAATTTTAACGTTACACCCAGCACTACTTCCCCGGTCTCCATGACACGGCTGTGTCTGTAACTTAAGGAAATCTCTTCTACCGGAACTTCTACCACTTCACCATCTTTGGTCAAAAGATCCGCAGATACTAAAATATCCTTCATCTCTCCGCCATAAGCACCGGCGTTCATCACAACTGCACCTCCGATGCTTCCCGGAATTCCTGCTGCAAATTCCATGCCGCCTAAGGATGCTTCCAGTGCCTTATGCGCAACCTTCGAAAGCAATGCTCCCGCTTCGGCATGAATCATATTTTCCTTTACTTCAACGGAAGATGCATTTGCGCCAAATTCAATGACCACTCCGGGAATTCCCTTATCGCCCACCAGAAGATTGCTTCCGTTTCCAATAATCGTATACGGAATCTTCTTTGCTCTGCACAATGTGATGACATCCACTGCCTCTTTGATGGTCGGCATCAGAAAAATCTCTGCCATGCCCCCAATCCGGAATGTGGTATGACGACTCATCGGCTCCTGCAAGCGTATTCTGCTTTCATCTACAATTGTCTTAATGGCTTCTATCCAGTCTTCTCTCACAATTTGCTTCTCCCATTTTTTATTTCTCTATGAAGCCAAAATGCTACATATCCTTTATATGCTTCATATAAATCTGCTTTACTGATAATTTCCCATGGTGCATGCATATTTAAAACTGCCACACCACTGTCAATTACCTGCATTCCATAATTTGCCAGAATGTATGCGATGGTTCCACCGCCACCCTGATCTACTTTACCTAATTCTGCAGTCTGATAAAATACATTACCATCGTCCATCACTGCACGCAATTTTCCAACATATTCTGCACTGGCATCATTAGAACCTGACTTTCCTCTGGAACCGGTATATTTATTAAATACCATTCCTTTTCCAAAATATGCTGCATTTTTCTTATCCATAACGGACGGATAATTGGGGTCAAATGCCGCACTGACATCAGAGGATAATACATGGGAATTCTGCAATGCACGACGCAGTGCAAGTTCTGTATACTGTCCTGCTGCAGCCATCACTTCTGCTGTCATATTTTCAAAAAATCTCGACTGCATCCCGGTTGCTCCCACGCTGCCGATTTCTTCTTTATCTACCAGGAGACATACACTGGTATATGGTGTTTCGTTTTTTGCCAGCATTGCCTCAAAGGATGGATACGCACAGACTCTGTCATCATGTCCGTACCCCATAATCATGCTCCGGTCAAATCCATAATCTCTTGCTTCTCCGGCTGGTACTACTTCAATCTCTGCGGACAGGAAATCTTCTTCCTCAATTCCATATTCCTCTTTTAAGATTCCAAGGATATTTTCTTTTACCGTATCCTTGGCATTTTTTTTTCTTCACCTGCAAGCGGAATACTTCCAATCAGAAGGTCTAAGTTTTCTCCTTCAATAACCTTTGCTGCTTTCTTTTCCATCTGCTCACCGGCAAGATGAATCAGTAAATCACTGACACCAAATACCGGGTCTCCCGGCTTATCTCCAATATTTACCTCTACTACACTTCCGTCTTTCTTTGCCACTACTCCGTGCAATGCCAGCGGAAGTGTTACCCACTGGTATTTCTTGACACCACCATAATAATGGGTATCTAACATAGCAAGCCCGGTATCTTCATAGAATGGATTCTGTTTTAAATCCATTCTTGGAGAATCCACATGTGCGCCGAGAATCCGCATGCCCTCTTCCATTGGTTTCTTTCCTACAATGAACATAGCAAGTGCTTTTCCATTATTATCTGCATACACTCGTGCACCGGATTCCAGTTTTATTCCTTCTGCAATCACTTTCTTTATATCAAGATATCCTGCTGCCTCTGCCCGCTCTACAAAAGTGCGTACACATTCTCTTTCTGTCTTACATGCTGATATAAATTTACGATACTCTTCTGCAAATTCAAAAACTTTCTTCTTCTCTTCTTCACTGTAATGATTCCATGCTACTTCTCGTTCCATATGAATGAATCTCCTTTTACTCTTCTTCCTCGTCGTCCTTCTTGTTCAGATTTGCCTGTACACGACGATACAATTCCTGAGCTGCATTGTAACCCATCTTCTTCTGTCTGTGGTTAACGGCTGCAGCCTCGCAGATAACTGCCAGATTTCGGCCTGGACGGATTGGAAGGAATGACATACGACTTTATTGCCGAGGAACTCTGTGTACTCTTCCTCAAGACCAAGGCGGTCATACTCATTATCTTTCTTCCAGTCTTCCAGTTTAATTACGAGATCGATATTCTGTTTCTCTTTTACACACTCAACACCGAACAAAGTCTTTACATCAATGATTCCGATACCTCTTAACTCAATGAAGTATCTGGTGATATCCGGTGATGTGCCGGTTAAGGTATGCTCATTGATTTTACGGATTTCTACCACATCATCCGTCACGAGACGATGTCCCCGCTTAATCAGTTCCAGTGCTGCTTCACTCTTACCGATTCCGCTTTCACCGGTAATCAGAAGTCCCTCACCGTAAACGTCTACCAGCACACCATGGATGGTAATACACGGAGCAAGCTCTTCACTTAAAAGATAAATCAGCTCCGCCATGAATTCTGATGTGCTTCTGCCTGTTCCGAATACCGGCACATTATTTTCCTTTGCCCTCTGTAAGAACAGGTCATCCGGCTGTAAATCCCTGCAGAAAATAACACATGGTATATCATATTTTAAGAACCGGCTGTAAATGCTATCCTTTTCTGAATCATTCAAATGCTGCAGGTATGTATATTCTACCATACCGATAATCTGTACACGGACTGCTCGAAATGTTCAAAATATCCGCTCAGCTGTAATGCCGGACGGTTTACATCCGCAAGTCTGATGCGGTGTCCCTTTATTTCCATATCCTCAATATATTTCTTTAACTGCAGTTTTTTACGATTTTCTCAATTCCTACACCTTCCATGGCATGACTCCTTCCTTATCTTCGCCCCTGTATTTTTATAATTCTTTACTGTTCTAATAATTTGAAACGATCTACCAGTTCATCTAAAGAAGTTGCCTCTGCAGACAATTCTTCACTGGTTGCTGATGCCTCCTGGGATGCTGCAGAATTGGTCTGAATAACATCATCAATCTGTTTTACACCATCTTCAATTTCTTTTACTGACACTGCCTGGCGGTCAGAAGCAATTCTGATATTAGCAACTTCTGTAATAATAGTATCCAGTTCTGTAATAACCTTATTTAATGATTCCGATGTCTGCTGTGTTACTTCATTTCCATGTTCTACTTCTACCTGGTTTGTCTCCAGTAAATGCTTGATGTCTCTGCAGATTCTGCACTGCTTTCAGCCAGCATACGAATCTGCTCCGCAACAACTGCAAATCCCTTTCCTGCTTCTCCGGCTCTTGCCGCCTCAATGGATGCATTCAGGGAAAGAAGGTTAGTCTGGCTTGCAATACCATCAATTTCAGTAATAACTCTTTCCAGCTCTTTGGATGTTGTCGAGATACGTTCCATTGCCTCCATAAGTTCCCGCATCTTGTTCTGGCTGACATTTGCTTCCATTCCTACGCTCTTTGCACGGTCATGTACAATATCTGTTGACTTGCTGTTTGCAACAACCTGCTCTGTAACCTTTGAAACATTCTCCACCAGATTATCTACTGCAATAGACTGGTCTGTTGCACCCTTTGCCAGATCCTGGGAGCTGATTGCAAGCTGTTCAGAACCGGCGGCTACCTGATTAGAAGATTCCTTAATCAGACATAATGTACTGCTTACGTTCTGGATGGTGCTTACCAGTTCTTCCATCACTGTTTCAAATTCTCCCACATATGCTTCTTTGCATGAAGAATGTACGGTATAATTACCCTGTGCAAATTCTTTTTAAAATATTCTGTAAATCGCCAACAATTTTCTGTAAAGTATCTTCCATATTACGGAACTGGTTTGCCAGTTCTCCGATTTCATCTTCTGACTGATAAGTTACTTTCTCATGTAATTCTCCATGGGAAAGATGCTCTGCTACATCTTTTAATTCCCGGATTGGTTTTACAATATAATAAATTAACCACTTGGATTCCCTGGCCGGTTAAAGTAACACTTACTACTACGATTGTCAGCATAATCACAATGCAGATAACCAGAACCGGAATACGGAACGCATCCGGCACCACTGCCAGCAGAATCAATCCCAGACTGGCTAGTGCTACTGTTGCAAAATACAGCCTGAATATCATGTTAAATGCATCATTAACTTTTTTCTTGATACTTTTGTTTTTGAATTTTTCTTCTTTGGTCATAGTGATTCTCCTTTTTTCTTTTTCTTTTCTTTTTCCTCTCCCCTGTGGAAAAAGCGGAATACTTCTTCCGCTGCTTTTTCGTTCATCGCTTCTGTCCCAGACAATTCTTCTATGGATGCACTGCGAATTGCGTCTAAGGACTGGAACCTTCGCATCAGTGCCTTTCTTCGTGCCGCCCGATTCCCGGGATATCATCCAGAACAGAATGAACCTGTTCTTTACTTCGTAAAGAACGATGATATTCTATGGCAAACCGATGTGCTTCATCCTGTATTCTTGTAATCAAATGAAATCCTTGACCGGAAGTGTCTATCGGTATCTCTATATTCTGATAATATAATCCTCTCGTCCTGTGATGATCATCTTTTACCATTCCACAGACCGGTATGGAAAGATGCAGTTCATCCAGCACCTGAAGAGCAATATTTACCTGACCTCTTCCACCATCCATCATAATCAAATCCGGGAATTTTGTAAATCCCCCATATTGGTCATCCAGCCCTTTTTTTTGTAAAATTTTTCTTTCTTCCTGTCCATGGGTAAATCTGCGGGTCAGAACCTCGTGCATGGATGCATAATCATCCGGTCCCGTAATAGTTCTTAACTTAAATTTCCGGTAATCACTGCGCTGTGGTTTTTCTTTTTCGTAGACCACCATAGATCCTACAGTTTCAAAACCGTTGATATTGGAAATATCATAGGCTTCCACACGTTCTAACTTTTCTAAATCCAGCCAGGATGCAATTTCTTTCATTGCACCGATTGTCCTGCCTTCTTCACGCTTTAGCTTTTCCCTGTCCTGGGACAATACCAGTGCGGCATTTTTCTCTGCCAGCTCTACCAATTTTTCCTTCATTCCTTTCTGTGGTACCCGGAGTACTACCTTCTGACCACGCTTCTTAGTCAGCCAGTCTTCAATAACTGCTGCATCCTCAACTGCATATTGCAGCATGATTTCCTTTGGGATATATGGTGTTCCGGAATAGAACTGCTTCAAAAATGTTGCCAGTATCTGTTCCTTACTGTCTTCATTGGCAATAGTTACATAAAAGTGTTCTCTTCCTATAAGCCTGCCACTCCGGATAAAGAATACCTGAACTACCGCATCCCGGTCATCGGCTGCAAGAGCTATTATATCTTTATCCTCTCCGTCGGAACTGGTGATTTTCTGCTTCTGCGCCACCTGTTTTACACTATTTAGAAGTTCCCGGTACTCAATTGCCCGCTCAAAATCCATATTTTCCGATGCCTGCATCATCCGCTCTTCTAATTCTTTTTAAAACCGGCTGATAATTGCCATTTAAGAAATCTACTGCCTGATTGATTTTCTCCCGGTACTCCTCTTTGGAAATATAACCCTGACAGGGTGCCTGACACTGATGAATATGGTAATTAAGGCACGGACGTTCTTTTCCAATATCTCTTGGCAATACCCGGTTGCAGGTTCTTAAATGATAAATTTTTTCAACAAATCTATCGTATCTTTCACCGCACCGGCACTGGTATATGGACCAAAATATCTGGATTTGTCTTTTTTCAGCTGACGGCAAAGAGAACCCTGGGGAATTCTTCCCCCAGAGTCACCTTTATATAGGGATAAGTCTTATCATCCCGGAGCATAGTATTATACTTCGGCCTGTACTCTTTTATTAAATTGCATTCTAATACCAGTGCTTCTAATTCCGAATCAGTGATAATATATTCAAACCGGGTAATCTTCTTTACCATCTGGTCTTTCTTGATTCCTTCGTCATGACACGCCTGAAAATACTGACGTACCCGGTTTCGAAGGCTTACTGCCTTACCTACATAGATAATGGCATCACTGGCATCATGCATGATATAGACCCCCGGCTGATTCGGAAGCTTCTTTAATTCTTCTTTAATATTAAACGTCATTCCCGTTCTCTTCTTTTTGGTCCTCTTCTTCCTTCTTTTCCTCATCCGGATCCGGCAGCCCTTTTAACTCACGGAATATCTTCATAAATTCTTTACCCGTAATGGTTTCATGTTCATATAAATAATCCGCAATATGGTCTAATACCTCGCGATTCTCTTCTAAGAGCTGATATGCCTCCTGATAGCAGTTATGAATCATGGTACGGACTTCTTCATCAATCTGTGCCGCTGTCTCATCGCCGCAATTCAAATGTGCTGCACCATCCAGATATGCATTATCTACAGAAGCCAAACTCATCATGCCAAATTTATCTGACATACCAAACTGTGTAATCATTGCCCTTGCAATTTTGGTCGCATTTTCAATATCATTTGCTGCTCCACTGGTTGCAGAATGGAATACCAGTTCCTCTGCTGCACGGCCTGCCATATAAGTCGTTATCTTGGCAATTAATTCATCCTTGGTCTCAAGAAATTTCTCTTCTTCCGGTGTCTGCAAGGTGTATCCCAATGCCCCCATGGTTCTTGGTACGATAGTAATTTTCTGTACCGGTTCTGTATTCTTCTGTAATGCAGTAACCATTGCATGACCTACTTCATGATAAGAAACAATCTTCTTCTCATGATTACTCATGGCACGGTCTTTCTTCTCTTTTCCACCAGCTGCCACGATTTCAAAGGCTTCAAACAAATCACTCTGATTTACAAATTTACGGTTATGTTTTACTGCATTAATAGCAGCTTCATTAATCATATTTGCAAGATCGGAGCCAACCAGTCCTGCACTTGCCAGAGCAATTGCTTCCAAATCTACGGATTCATCCATATGCACATCTTTGGAGTGTACCTTCAGCGTCTCAAGACGACCCTTCAAATCCGGTTTATCTACAATAATTCTACGGTCAAACCGGTCCCGGGCGAAGTAACGCTTTATCCAGTACTTCCGGACGGTTTGTTGCTGCCAGAACTAAAAGCCCCTTTGAAGTATCAAATCCATCCATCTCTGCCAGCAGCTGGTTTAGGGTCTGCTCACGCTCATCATTTCCACCGCCGAATCTGCTGTCACGGCTCTTGCCGATCGCATCAATCTCATCGATAAAGATGATACATGGTGCCTGTTTCTGGGCATCCTTAAACAAATCTCTTACCCGGGACGCACCGACACCTACAAACATCTCTACAAAGTCAGAACCGGTACCAGTGAGAAGAACGGAACATTTGCCTCTCCGGCTACTGCCTTTGCAAGCAGCGTTTTACCGGTTCCAGGTGGTCCTACAAGCAATGCTCCCTTCGGAACTTTTGCTCCGATTTCACGGTATTTTTTCGGATTATGGAGAAAATCTACCACTTCCTGTAAAGATTCTTTCGCTTCATCCTGTCCGGCTACATCTTTAAAAGTTACACCGGTTGTCTTTTCTACATAAACTTTGGCATTGCTCTTGCCGACGCCCATCATTCCGCCGCCGGCCTTCTTCATGACTGCGCCAAAAATAATCCAGATAATAATCAAAGGCAATACAATACTTAAAATATTAAATACCCATGTCGATGTATTATTCGGAATATATCCGTCAATTTCTACCTTGTGTTTATTTAAGAGATCTAATAAATTTTCATCTTTAATAAATCCGGTATAATAGGTCATCTTTACCAGCGTCTTATCATCTGACTTTGGTGTGATATTATACTGGTTTGCACCTACTTCGACCTTTTCTACCTTGTCATCCTTTACCATCTGGACAAATTCCGTATAGGTAATCCGCTGGGAAGTCATATCTGCACTGCAACGGTTTAAAAGACTCATAAAGAACAGCGTCACAAGAGTAATGATAACAAATGCCAGTATCATCTTACCATTACCGCCCTTTTTATCGCCGTTCTGATTATTATTCCCATTATTCTGGTTATTATTTCCACCATTCTGATTATTATTTCCATTATTAAACAGGTTATCCATTGTATCCTCCGTATATGATTCTCGAAACTCTCCCAAAATATAGTTCTTATTATATGTAATCTGCCCGGATAAATCAATAATAACTCTGTTAAGTTTTCCTTTCTTTTCTAAATATTTTATAAATTTTTGTGGATTTATTTTTACTGTCGTTGTATAATAGACTAAGTTTGAGAAAAAATGAGACCGACGGCGCATTCACTGTCGGTCTATCTAAGTTTTAACCATATACACACATTTAAGGAGGAACTACCATGCCTGTAAAATACGTCTTTGTCACCGGTGGAGTTGTTTCCGGTCTCGGAAAAGGCATTACTGCTGCATCACTTGGCCGTCTGTTAAAAGCCAGAGGCTACAAGGTTACCATGCAGAAATTTGACCCGTATATCAACGTTGACCCGGGTACGATGAACCCGATTCAGCACGGTGAAGTTTTCGTTACGGATGATGGTGCTGAGACAGACCTTGATTGGCCATTATGAACGTTTCATTGATGAAAGTCTTACCAAGAATTCTAACGTTACTACCGGAAAGGTTTACTGGTCTGTACTTCAGAAAGAACGCCGTGGAGACTTTGGTGGAGGTACTGTTCAGGTAATTCCACATATTACCAATGAAATCAAGAGCCGATTCTACCGTAACTTTACTTCCAATGATACCCATATTGCCATCATTGAAGTAGGTGGTACTGTTGGAGATATCGAAAGCCAGCCATTCTTAGAGGCCCTTCGTCAGTTCCAGCATGAAGTAGGACATGAAAATGCAATTCTGATTCATGTAACACTGATTCCTTATATCAAGGCATCCGGTGAATTAAAGACCAAACCGACACAGTCCAGCGTAAAAAGAATTACAGGGAATGGGTATCCAGCCGGATATTATCGTATGCCGTTCCGAGCATCCTTTAGACCAGGGCTTAAAAGATAAAATTGCTTTATTCTGTAATGTGCCAAATGACCATGTGCTGCAGAATCTGGACGTAGAATATCTCTACGAAGCACCACTTGCCATGGAAAAAGAAAATCTGGCAAAGGTTGCCTGTGATTCTCTTCATCTTCCATGTCCGGAGCCGGATTTAAAAGACTGGACCGATATGGTTGAAGCATTACGCAATCCGATTCAGGAAGTAAATATCTCCTTAGTCGGAAAATATACACAGCTTCATGACGCTTATATCTCTGTTGTAGAAGCATTAAAACATGGTGGAATTGCCGAGCGTGCAACCGTTAATTTAAACTGGGTAGATTCCGAATTATTAAATGATGAAAACGCAGAAGAAATTCTTGGTAATTCTGACGGAATTATTGTACCGGGTGGTTTCGGTGACCGTGGTGTAGAAGGAATGATTACTGCTGCAAAATATGCAAGAGAACATAAAATTCCATACCTTGGTCTCTGTCTTGGTATGCAGGTTGCTATCATTGAATATGCAAGACACGTCTGCAGACTCAATGACGCGCACAGCATCGAATTGGACCCGAATACCACACATCCTGTTATTGCTCTGATGCCGGATCAGGATGGCATTGAAGACATCGGTGGAACCTTACGTCTCGGTTCTTACCCATGTGTTCTGGATACTGCTTCCCTTGCTTATCAGGTTTACGGAGAAGAAACCATCCACGAAAGACATCGTCACAGATACGAAGTGAACAATGATTACCGTAACATTCTTACTGAAAACGGTATGAAGCTGTGTGGTCTTTCTCCGGATGGACGTATCGTAGAAATGGTAGAAATTCCTGGACACCCTTGGTTCGTTGCAACCCAGCCCATCCAGAATTAAAATCCAGGCCAAACCGTCCACATCCTTTATTCAAAGGCTTTATTAAAGCAGCAACTGAAATCAGAAAGCAGAAATAGACTTTATTTTAAAAACAGCCTGTGATTTTCATGATACATCATGAAAATCACAGGCTGTTTCTGTTTTACAAATATAACCAAAAATCAAAGCAGTACTGCTTACTTTCTTTCTCCGTCTAAGAAACGCATCTCGCCCTCTTCCCCTTCTTCCGGTTTTGAGAAGCCAATCATTCTGGCCTTTTCTCCATTTAAAAGACGCAGGCACTGTGGACAAAGTGTTCCAAAGGAAACCGGCTGTCCGCACCGGGAACAATAATTCGACATAATACCTGCTTTATCCTTTTCTTTATATTCAATTCTTCCCTCTTTAATCCACTGCTTTACCATCCGTACCGGAATATCAAAATACTCTGCCACCTGATATTCATTTACATCATTGTTTCGTACAAATTCCCGCACTTTATCAAAAAGAAGCAGTTCCTCACAGGCATAACAGTATTCCCTGTCTGACAAAGGCGGCAATGCCTTTCTGCACATCTTACAATACTTAACTTCTGTCTCCATTCTTCCCATCACCTGCTAACTGTATTTATTCTGTATCTTCTGAAGATATGTCACATATTTTTCTCTCATCTCTGCCGGCTCGATAATCTCAACCTTTTCTCCAAGGTACCACAAAGCCAGCCGTAAAACTGTCCGCTGACTGCCACATGAAGTCTTGCTCTAAAATGCATATCATCTGCTTTTCTGACATTTACTTCCTGCCCAAACCGGTCAATCACCACGCCAATCATATCATTTTCACAAAGCAGTGTCACCGTTTCTTCCTCACCGGCAAACATACCAAAAGTTTTCTTTGAATAAGATGCAATATCAAAGGTTTCAAACTGCTTAAGACCTTCCCGTTTCTTTCTGGTCAGTGAAATCTTAAGCATCTTATCCACGCGGAAATGCTTGATAATCTTATCTTCCTCATCATATGCTATAAGATAATAATTCTCGTCATCCCAGGAAAGCACCAGCGGACTCACCTCGTAAAATGCTCCGTCCCGCCGAAGCTCCATTTCCTTTTCGATATTCCACGAAAAATACTGGAAACGGATTTTTACATCTCCGGAAATTCCGTTGTAAATCATATCAATGTTATAATAAATATTCTCATTAATGGTCTTATTCCGGTTGGTTACCACTACCTGACGCTGAAGCTGTTTTGCCTCATAGACGCTGACCAGCTTCTCCAACTTATGTATCAGCTCTCTTGATTTCTTCTGTGTAATGAACTTCGATGACTGCACCGCATCCACCAAAAGTTTCAATTCTGCCAGTTCAAAATCACGGCTTCCGATATAATATCCGCCTCGGTACTCCTGTTCCCTTAAAATATCCACACCAAAGTCCTGCAGCATCTCCAAATCCCGATAAATACTTTTGCGTTCTGCCGAAATACCTTTCTGATTCAGATATGCTATAATATCCCTCATCCTGACAGCATGCTTCTCATCCGTCTGTTCATACAGCAGTTCTAATATATATAATATTTTCAGTTTCTGATGCTCTGTTTTTCCCATAGTTCTAGTATAGCATAGGGCAAAACTTTGTGATACCTGTTTTTCAAATTTTCTGACATTTTCTCGTCACTCGCCTAAATTATGTTTTTCATTTTACTGTAAAAAGGAATTGTCACCCATTCCAATTCATGTTATAATATGTATAAATAAAGATTGAATTACCAAGAGATGAGAGCAAGGTAAAGAAGAGCGAGAGTATCGCTTTTATTTATCTTGCTTTTTTTGTTGCCAGCAGAAAGGAGGTTTATATGTACGATATTGCAATTATTGGTGCCGGAGTCACCGGCTGTGCCATTGCCAGAGAGTTATCCCGCTATCAGGCAGGCATCTGTGTCATTGAACGGGAAGAGGATGTCTGCTGCGGAACCTCCAAAGCCAACAGTGCCATTATCCACGCCGGATTTGACGCAAAACCGGGCACACTGAAAGCAAAGCTTAATGTAGAAGGAAATGCCATGATGGATACTCTCTCTAAGGATCTGGACATTCCTTTTGTACGAAACGGTTCTCTGGTGGTCTGCACCGATGAACAGGATGCCAGCGAATTGGAACGTCTTTTGGAACAGGGGAAAGAAAACGGGGTCAAAGACTTACGCATTCTTGACCGCGAAGCCTTACACACCATGGAACCAAATTTAGACGATCATGTCACAAGTGCTCTCTACGCGCCCACAGGTGGTATTGTCTGTCCGTTTCATATGACAATTGCCTTCGCAGAAAATGCCGTTGCAAATGGCGTTGAATTCTTTTTAAATACTGCTGTAACTTCTATCACCAGCCTAGAAGATGGATACCTGATTTCCACTGATAAGCAGGATATCACCGCAAAAACTGTTATCAACGCTGCCGGTGTATATGCCGATGTTTTTCACAATATGGTAAGCAGCAAAAAACTTCACATTACCGCCCGGAAAGGTGAATACCAGCTTCTTGATAAATCTGCCGGAACTCATGTATCCCATACGATTTTCCAGCTACCGGGTAAAATGGGAAAAGGTGTCCTGGTTACTCCTACGATTCACGGCAATCTTCTCGTTGGTCCGACCGCAGAGGATACCGATAACAAAGAAGGTATCAATACCACCAGAGAAGGACTTGCTTCTCTTTCCGAAAAAAGCCTCTCACAGCGTTAAGAATCTTCCGATGCGTCAGGTCATTACTTCTTTTGCCGGACTTCGTGCCCATGAAGATAATGGCGACTTTATCATCGGCGAAGCAGCTGATGCTCCCGGCTTTTTTGATGCCGCTGGTATCGAATCTCCAGGACTTTCCTCTGCACCAGCCATTGGCGTCATGATGGTACCAGACTGGTGCAGGATAAGATGCATTTAACCGAAAAAGAAAATTTCATTGCCACCCGCAAAGGAATTTTAAGACCAGAAGAGCTTTCCTTAGAAGAAAGAAATGAACTTATCAAAAAGCAGCCTGCCTATGGAAACATTATCTGCCGCTGTGAAATGATTTCAGAAGGAGAAATTCTCGATGCTATTCACCGCCCGCTGGGTGCCCGCTCTTTAGATGCCATCAAGCGTCGTACCAGAGCAGGCATGGGACGCTGTCAGGCAGGTTTTTGTTCCCCGCGTACCATGGAAATTCTTTCCAGAGAAGTTCCTATGGAAATGACGGACATCAGCAAATGTGGTGGCTCTTCACAGTTTGTCTATGGATATAACAAAGAGATTCAGGAGGAAATGCCATGAAATCATATGATTTAGTAATCGTTGGCGGCGGTCCTGCAGGACTTGCAGCCGCTGTATCCGCAAAAAGAAAATGGAATAAATGATATTCTCATTATTGAACGCGACAAAGAACTGGGCGGCATCTTAAACCAGTGCATCCACAACGGTTTTTACCTTCATACCTTTAAGGAAGAGCTGACCGGGCCGGAATATGCTTCCCGCTTTATTGAAAAAGTACTCGCTCTTGGCATCTCTTACAAATTAAACACTATGGTAATGGATATCTCCCATAAGAAAAAAATAACTGCCATGAACCGGAAAGATGGCATGTTTGAGATTCAGGCAAAAGCAATTATCCTTGCCATGGGCTGCAGGGAACGGAGCCGTGGTGCCCTTAATATTCCGGGCTATCGTCCGGCAGGTATCTACTCCGCCGGAACGGCACAGCGTCTTGTCAATATGGAAGGCTATATGCCGGGCAGGGAAGTCGTTATCTTAGGCTCCGGTGATATCGGTCTGATTATGGCACGCCGCATGACCTTAGAGGGTGCCAAAGTAAAAGTCGTAGCAGAACTGATGCCTTATTCCGGCGGTCTCAAGCGTAATATTGTTCAATGTCTGAATGACTTTGATATTCCGTTGAAATTAAGCCATACCGTTATTGATATTGAAGGAAAAGAGCGTGTCACCGGTGTTACCATTGCAGAAGTCGGCTCCGATGGAAACCAATTGCCGGTACAGAAGAATATTATTCCTGCGATACGCTCCTCTTATCCTGTGGTCTGATTCCAGAAAATGAATTAAGCCGCAGTGCCGGTGTCACTTTAAATCCGGTCACCTCCGGTCCTGTTGTAAATGACAGCTTAGAAACCAGTATTTCCGGTGTTTTTGCCTGTGGAAATGTCCTGCATGTCCATGACCTGGTGGATTATGTTTCTGAAGAAGCCGGTATCGCCGGAGCGAATGCTGCACAATATATTTTATCCGTCAACACTGCTGATGCATGTAATACCAGCAGCCAGCATTCCGATGCATCCGTTTCCGAATGCAGCCAGCCATCTGTCGAAATTATTCCAACCGGTGGCGTCCGCTATACCGTTCCAAAATACATCCGGTACCGGAGGCTATGGCAGACAAAGTTACTGTCCGGTTCCGTGTGGGACAAATTTATAAAAACTGCGGAATAGCTACTTACTTCGGCAAAGAACGTATCAGCTTCCGGAAACGTCCGGTTATGGCTCCGGGCGAGATGGAATCCGTTGTCCATACCAAAGAACAGCTTACCAACTGCCCTGATTTAGAGCAGATTACCATTTGTATAGAGGAGGCGTAAGAGGATGGAAAAACGTGAATTAACCTGTATCGGCTGCCCTTTAGGCTGCTCCATTACCGTAACCATGAAAAATGCAGAAATTCTTGATGTTACCGGCAACACCTGCAAACGCGGCGATGCTTATGCCCGTAAGGAAGTTACCCATCCAACCAGAATCGTAACTTCTACCGTCCGGGTATCCGGTGGCACGATTCCGATGGTGTCCTGCAAAACCAAAGAGGATATCCCAAAAGAAAAGATTTTTGCAATTATCAATGCTCTCTGTGGCGTCACTGTTCCTGCACCGGTTTCTATCGGAGATATTCTGGTTCAAGACGTTGCAGGTACCGGCGTGGATATTGTTGCCACAAAAAATGTTCCTGCAAAATTATAATCTCATTGTTATCAAATGATTCACATCATTCTGATAAATATTTATTCCAGGGGAATAACTGTTTTGGTGCGCCAGTATCTGATTGAGGGGTCGGATGCTGGCGTACTTGTTTTTACATGCGTTCCGTATGTTCATAAAATTCCGCAAATTTATATTTTTTATCCTATAGTTTTCCTTTATCATTTCCGGAAATGACGGTATAATATTTATAAATACGAAAATACGATGCGTAGAAAGGCGGTTTTACTATGCTTTCAAATTGTAAAGATGCTATGGATAATTCTCCGATTATTGCAGCCATCAAGGATATGGCAGGATTGAAAAAATGTCTCACCTGCGACAGTCAGGTTATTTTTATCCTGTTTGGAGACATCTGCAATATTGCAGATATTGTAGATAAGGTCAAAGCTGCAGGGAAAACGGCTATGGTACATATCGATTTAATCAATGGCCTATCCGGAAAAGAGATTGCCGTGGATTTCATCCGCAAATACACCCACGCCGACGGAATTATCACTACAAAACCAGTCCTTATCAAACGAGCCAGGGAATTAGAGCTTTCCACGATTCTGCGATTCTTCGTCATTGATTCCATGGCTTATGACAGCATTGAAAAGCAGCTTCGTTCTGTAAAACCGGATTACATTGAAATCCTGCCGGCACTGATGCCTAAGGTTGTATCCCGCATATGCCGGCTTTCAAAAGTTCCGGTTATTACCGGCGGACTCATTTCCGATAAAGAAGATGTAGTTACCATGCTGAATGCCGGAGCAGTCTGCATCTCATCTACGAATCCGGATGTGTGGTTTTTGTAATATCATTTTCAATTAATTTTATACAATTTCTATTTGTAACGAATCAGGAGGTTTCCTATGACAGAATCAGAAAAAATGAAGCTGGGACTTTGGTATGATGCCAATTATGACCAGGAATTATCAGAAGAACGTGAGAAAGCCGAAGATTTATATTTCACTTTCAACCATACTGCACCAAAGGAACAGGCGCTGAGGGAAGATATTCTTAAAAACTGCTTCCAAAAATGGGTGAACGTGTTACCATTCTCTCCCCATTTTATACCGACTATGGTTATAACTGTAACATTGGCTCTGATTGCTTTATCAATCACAATGCCTATCTGATGGACTGTGCTCCGATCACTCTTGGCAACCACTGTTTATATCGACCAAACTGCGGCATGTATACAGCCGTTCATGCTACCATCGCAGACGAACGCAATCTTGGGCTGGAAAAGGCGCTTCCGATTACTGTTGGCGATAACGTCTGGATGGGCGGTGATGTCACCATTCTTCCAGGTATCACCATTGGTGGAAATACCATTATCGGTGCCGGAAGCGTCGTCACAAAGGATATTCCTTCCAATGTCGTTGCCGCCGGTAATCCATGCCGTGTTCTCCGTCCAATTACAGAGGCCGACCGCATTGCAAAGAAATAATAGGGGGAGTAAAAATGACACCAACCGATAATGAATTTTATGAAGCGTACAAAAAGTCAGCCAGCTTTTGTGATGATCTGTATCAGAAAGAACGGGAGAAAAACTATAAAAGTGGTATTAAATATTATATTGAAGATATGGAGCATACTCCCTTTTCAGTTGCAAGAATGATTCCCAACTGGAATTCTGATTTAAAAAGCTGAAATATCTGCTCTATCTCAGAAATCAGCTCAGCCATGATATCAATACATCTCCTGGTTCGCTCGCTACCTCAGATGATACTCTGTGGATTCAGAGTTCATAACCGCATCGAACTCATCTCCACGCAGCCACGGAAGAGCATTATGCCATATTTCGCCCAAAATGTAAATATCCGGATTAATTTCCTTAAGCCTTGCCCTAAGCTCCTTGCAGAAGCGGTGTGACACCTCATTTGCCACATCAAGGCGCAGTCCGTCTATATGATAATTTTCTACCCAGTTGGCGCAGATATCGATAAAGTATTTTCGCACTGCCGGATTATTTGTATTGAGCTTTGGCATATTGTCAAAAAATCCAAACGTATAAAACTGACCCTTTTTAGCAGCTCCATGCTTAAAGTCAAGAGGCCATTCATTGATCATAAACCAGTCATAATACTCTGAATCCGCTCCCTTTGCTAAAACATCCTGCCACGGTGCAAAATAATAGCCACAGTGGTTGAACACTCCGTCAAGCATTATTCTCATATCACGCTTATGGGCTTCTAGCACAAGCCTTTTAAAGGTCTCTTCATCTCCAAAGCGCGGATCAATCTTTGCATAATCCGTTGTATCATACTTATGATTGCTCGGTGACTCGTTTATCGGTGTCAGATAGATTCCGTTTATTCCAAGCTCCTTTAAGTAATCAAGCTTTTGAATGATTCCTGCGAGGTCTCCGCCGAAGCATTCCTCATTTTTGACCTTTCCCCTGTTTCTCCACGGAACAACATAATCAGGATCGCTATGGTACACATTGATTTAATTAACGGTCTTTCCGGGAAAGAGATTGCCGTGGATTTCATTTAGAAATTTACCCGGGCTGACGGTATTATCACTACCAAAACAGCCCTTATTAAACGAGCCAGGGAATTAGAACTTTCCACGATTCTGCGTTTCTTTGTCATCGATTCCATGGCTTACAGCAGCATCGAAAAGCAGCTTCGCTCTGTTAAACCGGATTACATCGAAATCCTGCCGGCACTGATGCCTAAGGTTGTATCCCGCATATGCCGGATTTCCAAAGTCCCTGTTATTACTGGCGAACTCATTTCCGATAAAGAAGACGTTGTATCCATGCTGAATGCCGGAGCTGTCTGCATCTCTTCTACCAATCCGGATGTGTGGTTTCTGTAAACTCCAACTGAAACCGGAGATTTATTCTTTCTATATTGAATTAGTTCGCTTCCAATACTTTTTTATTCTATATATGTGCAAAGATGTTGACTATTCAACTTTTAACTGTTATGCTTTTATATGTTGAGTATGCAACATCTTTTTTTTGCAAATAACGGAAATTTATACCTTTTTCCTGTAGCTTTATGGAGGCAGCTATGATTGAACGATTTGAAACCTTTACCACCAATATTGCATCGATTTACAAAAACATTGTAAAAATAAAGAAATATGAGATGAACAAAATTGGTCTTAAGGGCACTCATGTTACATGCATGAATTTTCTAAACAATTCTCCGGAAGGTCTTACCGCCGCTGAAATCTGTGTTCTCGCCAAAGAAAACAAGGCTGGTATTTCCAGGGTGCTTGCCGACCTCCTAGAACAGGGGCTGGTAGAATATGTCAATGCAGAAGATACGTCCGACAAGCGGAAATACCGTGCCAAAGTCATCCTTACACCCAAAGGGATTTCTTATGCCCAAAAAGTAAATGCCGCAATCAACAATGCAGTATCTTTTGGCGGCTCAGATCTTTCCGATGAAACCCGGACTGTTTTTTATTCTGCATTAAAAACAATTTCCGCAAACTTAGAACAATATTGCGATGAATTAGAAAGGAATGACGAGCATGAATAAATGTAAAGCTGCATATTGCAGAATTTTTCAGAAATGTTTTAAAATTGCAATCCCTTTTTTGCCTTACAGACATCCGGAAGTTTTTTACAGCACTTCCAAACTGACCGGGCTTTTTGCAGAAAAAGGCATTGATACTGTATTAATCATTACAGATGCCGGTATCCGCAAATTTGGTCTTTTAGACCGTATGCTTATGCATTTTGACCACCATAACATCCATTATTTTATCTATGATAAGACGGTTGCTAATCCAACTACAACAAATGTAGAAGAAGCAAGAGAGCTTTATCTTGAAAAACATTGTGATGCTATCATTGGTTTTGGTGGTGGCTCCAGTATCGACTGTGCCAAGGCCGTCGGTGCAAGAATCGCAAAACCTAAGCAGTCTTTATCCAAAATGAAAGGTATCTTAAAAGTGCATAAAAAACTGCCTTTATTGGTTGCGATTCCGACAACTGCAGGAACCGGAAGCGAAACCACTCTCGCTGCTGTTATCACAGATGCCCGGACAAGACACAAATATGCCATCAATGATTTTCCTTTAATTCCTGCATATGCTGTATTAGACCCGAAAGTAACCATAAGTCTTCCGCCATCTCTTACCGCCACCACCGGTATGGATGCCTTAACCCACGCCGTAGAAGCTTATATTGGCGGTTCTACTACAAGACATACCAGAAAATATGCTAAAAAAGCAACTAAATTAATTTTTGACAATATCTACAAAGCATATGACGACGGTCAGAATATAGAAGCAAGAAAAGAAATGTTGAAAGCCTCTTTCTTTGCCGGATGTGCTTTTACCAAATCCTATGTCGGCTATGTCCATGCCGTAGCCCACTCCCTTGGCGGCAAATATAATATTCCACACGGGCTTGCCAATGCGACAATACTTCCGATGGTATTAGAAGATTATGGTTCTACCATTTACAAGCTTTACCAACTTGCTGTTTATGCAGGTATTGCTGACGAATCCGATGATCATGCAGTAGCTGCTGATAAATTTATCTCTGCCATCAAAGACATGAAAGAATATTTCCAGATTGGTGATACTTTTTCCGAGATTCAAAAAGAAGATATTCGGAACTTTCCAGATATGCCGATAAAGAAGCGAACCCGCTTTATCCGGTTCCAGTTCTGATGAATGCAAAAGAGCTCGAAAAATACTATTATATGCTTATGCCAGAGGAGGAAAAATAATGACTGAAGCTGAAATAACAGAACTTGTTTCTACGCAGCGCAATTATTTTAAAACCGGTGAAACATTATCTGTTGCTTACCGGATTGCCGCTTTAAAAAGCTGAAAAATACTATTTTAAGCCATGAAAATGAAATTTTAGCAGCGCTTAAGGCTGACCTTGGAAAATCAGCCCACGAAAGCTATATGTGCGAAGCCGGACTGGCTTTAAGCGAACTTACCTATATGATAAAGCACACCAGAAAATTTGCCAGAGAAAAAAACGTTCATACGCCCCTTGCACAATTTCATTCCAGAAGCTACAAAAAACCGTCTCCATATGGTGTTGTACTGATTATGAGCCCCTGGAATTATCCTTTTCTGTTAACCATTGACCCATTAATCGATGCAATTTCCGCAGGAAATACTGTCATTTTAAAGCCAAGCGCCTACTCGCCTAACACAAGTGCCATCATCACATCTCTGATAAAAGAATGTTTTGAAGAGAAATATGTAGCAGTTGTAACCGGTGGCCGGGCAGAAAATACGGCTCTTTTGCAGTCACACTTTGACTATATATTCTTTACCGGAAGTCAGGCGGTCGGCAAAACTGTCTTAGAGCATGCAGCTTCCCACCTTACTCCGGTAACACTTGAGCTTGGTGGAAAAAAGTCCCTGCATCGTTGCAGCAGATGCCAACCTGAAATTAGCTGCCAGACGAATCGTATTCGGGAAATATCTCAACTGCGTGCCAGACCTGTGTGGCACCGGATTATGTATATTGCGATGAGCAGATCAAAGATGCTTTGCTCTTAGAAATAAAAAAGAAATCATCCGGCAATATGGGGAATCTCCTCTTGAGAATTCCGATTATGGCAAAATCATCAACGAAAAGCATTTTCATCGCATCAATGGGCTGATTGATTCTTCAAAAGTAATTTATGGCGGTAATTCCAACAAAGAAACATTACAGATTGAGCCAACCGTCATGGATCATGTCACTTTTGAAGATGCCGTCATGTCAGAAGAAATCTTCGGTCCGGTTATGCCTGTATTAACTTTTTCACGCATGAGCGAAGCTACCGACAAAATTAATTCCATGGCTCATCCTCTTGCTCTCTATATCTTTACTTCAAGCAAAAAGACTGCAGATGAAGTCATTTCCCATACTGGTTTCGGTGGTGGCTGTATCAACGATACCATTATCCACCTTGCTACAACTGAAATGGGCTTTGGCGGTTTTGGTGAAAGTGGCATGGGGTCATATCATGGTAAAACAGGCTTTGATACATTTTCCCACTATAAAAGTATCGTGGATAAAAAGACCTGGATTGACCTCCCTATGAGATACCAGCCATATACTTCTCTTCATGACAGGCTTATCCGGTTCTTTCTGAAATAACCGGAAGATATTTCGGGTATTTTCCAGAGAAATTGTCTAATGCCCGGTCTATTGGTCTGAATGATCGGGCTTCGGCTAAGTGCTGGACTATTGGCTGGCAGGGAACTTTAAAAGTGCCCTGCTTGTTTATATATCTATTGTAAATATCTGTCTATCATCTCTTCTATAATTTTAAAATCCAGCACATTCTGCTGAGTTTCAAATGTAAGTATCAGATTTTCACCCGGATATATTCCGTTCTTTTCATAAGATTCAATCTTTCTTATTGCTGCTCTTGCATATTCAGGGTTATCCATCATGCCCTCATGTTCCCAATAAATTTCCTTTCGCTTTTTTCTGGAAAAGAATGTAAAATCCGGATAAACAATCCCATATCCTTTTTAAATATAATGGTTTTTCATATCTATATAAGATTTCTTTTCTATAAAAGAAGTCTGCCAGCATTTTTTCTGTTTTTGATCTCACACGTTCCCCTTTTTCCGTAATAATAACCGGCACTCCCTCCTGAAATTCTTTTCCCTTGTATTCTCTCCTATACCATTCCATTTCCAATTGCTCCTCTGTTGGTTCCACCGGAATCACGAATGCTTTTCGGGCAGGATGCTCCTTCTTATATACTTCTTCAATTTCATTATCATGATATGTCCCAACCAGCGATTTCATTTGTTGCAGCCGTTTTTCTGCTATTCTCAATACTTTTTCATCATATGATTTTTGAGCTAATTTTCTCACTAAATCCATCTCGGATTTTTGAAGAAATTTTGGCATTTCATATCATTCTCTTTTTTTCACATGATAAAACTGAGTATAATTATGAGATTTTGATACCCTGAGCGTTCCCTCTGGCATATCTGCCAATTCTTTTCTCAGCTTTCCAGCAATCTTCTCCAATCTCAAGTATTCCTCTATCAATAATTTTCTTAACCCCTTCATGCATTTCCTCCACTTCTTATTAATTGCAATAAATAACTCTACTTTTCCATTCTATTACAGTTGTTTTTTCTCCCCTCTCATTTTCAGCTGTAACTAAATCACCCCTTCTGCAGCTTTTTCTCCGGCTCTCCCAAATTCAGCTGTAACTTTTCACCCTTTTCTACAGCTTTTTTCTCGAATCTCTCATTTTCGGCTGTAACTATATCTTCCCGTCTACAGCTTTTTCCCTGAATCTCTCATCCTGTGCTGTAACTATGTCTTCTCCTCTACAGCTCTTTCCCTGAATCGCTCATCCTGCGCTGTAACTATGTCTTCTCCTCTACAGCTCTTTCCCTGAATCGCTCATCCTGCGCTGTAACTATGTCTTCTCCTCTACAGCTCTTTCCCTGAATCGCTCATCCTGCGCTGTAACTATATCTTCCGTCTACAGCTCTTTCCCTGAATCGCTCATTTTGTGCTGCAATAGTCGCCAGTAGCAGCTTGTAAATGTAATCATATTCTGATTATGATAATGCTTATCATTAAATTGTAACGGTAATCTGAAATTATATAATCTTAATTTCTGTTAAAATAATGCTATTTATAAGACTATTTCTATATATTGGAAAATGTGTACCCGACCTGGTACTTAGATAAAAATCCCGGAAGCCCAAAGCTTCCGGGAATATTGTTTGAATGTTTTGAATATAATTCGGAAACGACTAACGTTTGCTGAACTGTGGAGCACGACGTGCAGCTTTGAGACCGTATTTCTTACGCTCTTTCATACGTGGGTCTCTTGTTAAGAATCCGTTAGATTTCAGAACTGGTCTGTAATCTGCATCAACGGTAAGTAATGCTCTTGCAATACCATGACGGATTGCTCCAGCCTGTCCTGTGTATCCGCCACCTTTTTACGTTTACTAATACGTCGAACTTGTCGGCTGTCTCAGTAACTGTTAATGGCTGACGAACGATAACTTTTAAAGTCTCTAATCCGAAATATTCATCGATATCTCTTTTATTTACTGTAATCTTACCTGTTCCTGGTACTAAATATACTCTGGCAACAGAGGATTTTCTTCTTCCTGTTCCGTAATACTTTGTATTAGCCAATGTTTTTTACCTCCTATTAAAATGTTAAAGCTTCTGGTTTCTGAGCTTCATGCTTGTGGTCTGGTCCTGCGTATACAAATAATTTAGTATACATTTCTCTTCCTAAAGGTCCCTTTGGAAGCAGTCCCTTAACAGCGAACTCAATAACTCTTTCTGGATGCTTTGCTAACATTTCCTTTAATGTAGTCTCTTTCATACCGCCTACATAATCGGAATGATGGTAATAAATCTTCTGGTCTAATTTCTTACCTGTTACTTTAATCTTCTCAGCGTTGATAACGATCACGTTATCTCCTGTATCGATATGTGGTGTATAAGTTGGTTTATTCTTTCCTCTTAATACTTTAGCAACTTCTGATGCTAAACGTCCTAATGTCTTTCCATCAGCGTCTACTACATACCATTTTCTCTCAATGGTTGCTGGACTAGCCATAAAAGTTTTCATTGGTTTACCTCCTTGAAATTATAAGGAACATATACATTCTGCGTAATGTCCGGACGCAGTCCGCTTTGCGTTCCACACTATTGTTTCTATAGTTGAAATGTCGCTCCGGGGCTTTGGATTGACATTCTTGTACTATGTCAGACTTAGATATTATAGTACACGCCCCCTCGTGTGTCAAGTAAATTCTCTACAAATATTTTCCACAACATTCGCCATATACCATCTATCTTATTATCATAAATATTCGATTCCAATCATCGTTAATCCCTGTGCCGGTGCCGTTGGTCCTGCAGCACTTCTTTCCTTTGCCGCAAGAATTGTTTTTATCTCTTCCGGCTCTATCATTCCCATGCCTGCCTGAAGCAGGGTTCCTGCAATAATCCGAACCATATTATAAAGGAATCCATTTCCAGTAACACGGATTATAATGATATCCTCCTGCCTGCTTACCGTCAGCTCATAAATGGTACGAACCGTTGTTTCAACCACTGCCGCTGTAGCACAGAAGCTTTTAAAATCATGTTCTCCCCTTAAATATTCTGCCGCCTGCTGCATCTTCTCTAAATCCAGCTTGCGGTAACAGAAATATGTGTTATTCCGATACATCGGAAGCGGAAACTCCCGGTTTAAAATCCGGTATTCATAGGTTTTCCGGCTGTCACAGTGTCTCGGATGAAAATCAGCTGGTACTTCCTCTGATTTCTGCACTACGATGTCCTCCGGAAGTCGCTGGTTCAGGGCATAAGAAATTTTTCCGCCGGAATGCGGCTCTTCGTATCAAATACTGCTACATTTCCCATGGAATGTACACCCGCGTCCGTCCGGGATGCTCCGGTCACAATAATCTTTTCCCCTAAGAGACTGCTTAAGGTGCGGTTTAATACGCCCTCTATGGTCTCTCCGTTGGGCTGCACCTGCCAGCCGTGATAATTCGTACCGTCATAGGCTACAATTAATTTCACCCGCTTTAAGCGTTTTGGGGCAGATGGTGCTTTCTGTTCTTCTGCTTTCTCTATGTTCACAACCGGATTTATCTCTGTACTCATAATGGAAATGCTCCCGGAAGTATACCGGCTGCCATACCGGACAATACGTTAATCCAGAGGATGCGAAGTCCGATGACTGCCGCAAGATAGACCAGTAAAGTCAGATAAGCCATGCGGTCACGTTTCTGGTAATGAAGCGGTTTCATCTTGGTTCTTCCTTCCCCACCACGATAACAGCGGGCTTCCATAGCCATAGCCAGGTCCGTTGCACGGCGGAACGCGGAGATAAACAGCGGCACAAGAAGCGGTACCATGTTTTTTACTTTATGAATCAGATTTCCACTCTCAAAATCTGCCCCACTTGCCATCTGTGCTTTCATGATTTTGTCCGTCTCCTCGATCAGGATCGGGATAAATCGAAGTGCAATTGACATCATCATTGCAATTTCATGCACCGGTACTTTTATATATTTCAATGGAGATAACGCTTTTTCCAGACCATCTGTCAACTGATTTGGTGTTGTGGTAAGTGTCATCAGCGAGGTTCCGATAATTAAGAAAATCAGACGAACCATCATGACAACAGCATTTTTCAATCCCTCATAAGTAATGGTAAAAATCCAGAAGGAAACCAGCTTTGTTCCCGGTGTCAAAAACAAATTAAATACCGCTGCAAATAACATAATCAGTACAATGGTTTTCAATCCTTTAACCATATAGGAAAATGGCACCTTTGACAGTCTTAATTAATACTACCAGAAAGATTGCTGCCAGTATAAATGCCGGAAGTCCCTTAAATACAAACAGGGAAATAATATAAATCAGTGTTCCAAATAATTTTACTCTCGGATCCAGCTTATGAATAACGGAATCTGCCGGATAATACTGGCCTAACGTAATATCTCTTAACATACTGTTCCATCCTGTCTCTTTGTTATTACACGCAGGATTTCATCCCGTGCCTCGTCTACTGTAGTTGCATCTGTGCTTACCGGGAAGCCTTCTTCCTTCAATTCATGCATCAGATAAGTTACCTGTGGTGCCGCAAGTCCGATTGCTTCCAGTTCTTTATAGTGGCGGAATACTTTCTTTGGAACATCATCAAACATCACCTGTCCCTGATTCATTACAATAATTCTTCCCACATATTTAGCCACATCTTCCATGCTGTGTGAAACAAGAATGATGGTAATTCCACTTTCTTTATGCATTGCTGCAAGCAAATCTAAGATTTCATCACTTCCTTTCGGGTCAAGTCCCGCTGTCGGTTCATCTAAAATCAGCACCTCCGGTTGCATGGCAAGCACCCCTGCGATTGCAACACGTCTTTTTTGTCCACCGGACAAATCAAAGGGTGACTGATAATATAATTCTTCCGGAAGTCCTACGCTCCGTAATGCTTCAAATGCCCGAAGTCCTGCCTCTTCCTTGGTCAGTCCCTGGTTCTTTGGTCCAAAGGATACATCATCAAAAATGGTAGTTTCAAAAAGCTGATGCTCCGGATACTGAAAGACAAGTCCCACTTTACTACGCAGGGCTTTCATATCAAAGTCCTCTTCATAAATATCCTGTCCATTATAATAAATGCCGCCGCTGGTAGCTTTTACCAGTCCGTTCAAATGCTGAATCAGGGTGGATTTACCGGAACCGGTATGTCCGATGATACCGATAAATTCTCCATCTTCTATTTTCAGATTAACATCCTTTAAGGCATGTATCTCATAGGCAGTGCCTGAGCTGTAAACATAATTTAATTCATTTATTAGGATTGACATAGCTTTTCCAACGCCTCCGTCAGTTCTTCTCTGGTCAGGATTCCATCCGGTATATCCAGTCCCGCCTTCTTAAGTTCATATGCTAATAATGTAATCTGCGGCACATCCAGACGATATTCCTTCAATCGTTCCACCTGGGAAAAGATGCTGCGCGGCGTTCCCTGCATAACCACTTTTCCGGCATCCATAACATAGACATGGTCTGCCTCTACCACTTCTTCCATATAATGTGTAATCAGAATGATGGTCACACCCTTTTCCCGGTTCAGTGCATGAACAGCTTCTAATACTTCTTTTCTTCCTACCGGATCCAGCATGGCTGTCGGCTCGTCTAAAACAATACATTCCGGCTGCATCGCCATTACCCCGGCAATAGCCACACGCTGCTTCTGTCCACCAGACAGTTTGTTCGGGGAATGGTGTCTGTACTGTAACATTCCAACTGATTTTAAACTTTCTTCCACACGCTTCCAGATTTCCTCCGTCGGAACTCCAATATTTTCCGGGCCGAATCCGACATCTTCTTCTACCACGCTGGCAATGATCTGATTATCCGGGTTCTGGAATACCATTCCGGCACGCTGTCTGATATCCCAGATATTTTTCTCATCTGTGGTATCAAATCCATCTACCCAGAGACTTCCCTCTGTGGGTTCTAAAATTGCATTGATATGTCTTGGCAAGGGTAGATTTTCCGGAACCGTTGTGTCCTAATACTGCGATAAAGTCACCCTTTTTTTACATCAAGGCTTACTTTATCAAGGGCAGTCTGGATAGACTCCACATTGCCTTCTTCATCACGTCTTATATATTCATGTACCAAATCTTTCGCTTTGATGATGCCCATAATTTACCTTTCTACCAATGTAATCTGTGCAGTTCACCCGCCAGCCGCATATGGTCAAAATTGTTCTGGCGCAGTGCTTCATATAATACAATTGCTGCTGAATTGGATAAGTTTAAGGAACGGGTATCTCCAATCATCGGAATCCGGATACACTCATCCGGATGCTGTATCAGAATTTCTTCCGGAATACCCGCACTTTCCTTTCCAAACATAATATAACAGTCCGGCTCATAATTTACTTCTGTATAAACATGGCGCCCCTTGGTGGTTGCCATATAAATCTTTGCACCCGGATTCTTCTCTAAGAAATCCTCATAATTGACATATCTTGTCACATCCAGCTGGTCCCAGTAATCCATTCCTGCCAGCTTGATTGCTTTCTCTGTCAGATGGAAGCCCAGCGGCTCAATCAGATGCAGTCTGGTTCCGGTTGCTACACAGGTTCTTCCGATATTTCCGGTATTATAAGGAATCTCCGGCTCATAAAGTACGATATTAAGCTTCGCCATTGTTCCCGCCTCGCAATCCTGTTATGTAACGCTCCATACGGTCTAATGCCTCTTTCAGATTATCCAGGGAATAAGCATAGGAAATACGGATAAATCCTTCTCCGCAGTCACCAAATGCAGTTCCCGGAACAACCGCTACCTTCTCTGTCTTTAAGAGATTGGTTGCAAATTCTTCAGAAGTCATTCCAAATTCTTTGATACATGGAAAACAGTAAAAGGCTCCATATGGTTCAAAACACTCCAAGCCCATTTCTTCAAAACGGTGCATCAGATATCTTCTTCTGCCATTATATTCTTCCCGCATTCTCTGGACATCTTCATCTCCTGCCCGGAGTGCATCCACTGCTGCATACTGTGAGGTAGTCGGTGCGCACATGATGGCGAACTGATGAATCTTTAACATCTGTTTTAAGATAATCTCCGGCGCGCAGGCATAGCCCAGACGCCATCCGGTCATGGCATGGGATTTGGAAAATCCATTGATCAAAATGGTACGCTCTTTCATTCCCGGAAGTGATGCGATAGAAATATGCTTCTCGGTATAAGTCAGTGCAGAATAAATCTCGTCACTGATAACAAAGAGGTCATGCTTCTTTACTACCTCTGCCACTGCTTCCAAATCTTTTTTCTCCATAATGGCGCCGGTCGGATTATTCGGGAAAGGCATAACAAGAAGCTTGGTCTTTGGCGTAATTGCCGCTTCTAATTCTTCTGCTGTCAGACGGAAATCGTTTTCTGCCTTAAGATTAATCGGTACCGGCACACCATTGGCAAGTACGGCACATGGCAGATAAGATACATAACTTGGCATCGGGATTAATACTTCATCACCCGGGTCAAGCATGGCACGCATGGCAATATCAATTGCCTCGCTTCCGCCTACGGTTACTACGATTTCATGCTGATAATCATACTGCAAGTCATAATTACGGAATAAGTATTTTGCAATTTCTATTTTTAATTCTTTTAATCCGGCATTGGAAGTATAGAAGGTACGTCCCTTCTCTAAGGAATAAATTCCCTCATCCCGGATATGCCATGGAGTATCAAAATCCGGCTCGCCTACTCCTAAGGAAATAGCATCTTCCATCTCATTTACAATATCAAAAAATTTCCGGATTCCAGATGGCTGTATCGTTACGATTGTTTTTGATAATGGATTTCTCATGGTATCATCTGTATCCTTTCATCTTTTGATTTTGCTGCCATAATGGTTCCGTGGTCTTTGTATTTCTTTAAGATAAAGTTGGTCTGTGTGCTTAATACGGAGTCTAATGCAGAAAGCTTCTCAGATACGAACTGGGATACTTCACGCAGGCTCTTTCCCTCGATGGTCACCAAAAGGTCAAAGCTTCCTGAAATCAGATATACAGAATTTACTTCCGGATAATTATAAATACGCTCTGCTACTTTATCAAATCCCATACCGCGCTGTGGAGTAACCCGTACTTCAATTAATGCGGATACTTTTTCTACGCCGGCTTTATCCCAGTTAATCAAGGTATGATAGCCACAGATGATATTTTCTTTCTCCATTGCTTCTAATTCATTCATAACGGGTGCTTCTTCTACGCCTAATATAACAGCCAGCTCTTTTTAAATCGATTCTGCTGTTCTTCTCTATAAAGGTTAAAATCTTCTCTCTCATGCTTCAATTCCTCCAATTGATTTCTGATTTACTACTGAATTACTTTATATAATTCATCCGTCTTCGGTGGTTCTAAAAATCTTCGTTCATCCTCATTCAGCAGGACACGGTCATTTCCCGCGGTAGCTTTTCCGATTACCGTTGCTTCAATACCATTTTCCTTTAATCTTCTGATCAGCTCATTTCCATCAGCTGCTGCCATCAGCATAGAACCGCTTGAGATCAGTTCATAAGGATTGATATGGAAAAATTCACAGATTTCTACTGTTTCCTGCTTTAACGGAATCTTCTTTAAGTCGATTTCAAGTCCGACGCCAGATGCTTCTGCCATTTCCCACAGAGCTCCGAAAATTCCGCCCTCTGTCACATCATGCATTGCACTAACGCCAGACTTCACGGCGGTGGCGGCCTCCGGCATTACAGATAAATACCGGTCAAGAGCCTGTGCCTGTTCTACAAAATGCCTGGAAAAATGAGTACAGAGTTCTTCTTCCTTTTCATGGGCAATAATAGCAGTTCCCTCTAAGCCAATCCACTTAGTGGCAATGATGTCCATGCCCGGTTTTGCTCCTCCGGTAGAAATGAGTCCGTTCTTCTTTACTTTTCCTACACCGCATACAGTAACCAGTGGCTGGTTTACCACTCTTGTAACCTCGGTATGTCCGCCCATAATCTGAACGGACACCGCCGCGGCAGCCTCTTCCAGCTCCTGCATCAGTTGTTTCAAAAGACTTTCTTCCGTGTGCTCCGGCAGCAATATGGTTAACATAACTCCAATTGGTTCTGCTCCGGCACTTGCCAGGTCATTAGTAGTAATGAGAATTGCCAGCTTTCCGATTTCATGGATTGTTCCTGTAATCGGATCCGTAGACATTACAAACATCTCATCCGGGGCAAGGGTAAGGGCAGCACAGTCTTCTCCCACGCCTGCACCTAACACAACTTCCTTTCTCTTCGTATGCAATTGTCTGATTACGGAGCGTTTTAATACGCTTTCCGGCACTTTTCCTATCTTCATTGATTCTTCTTCCCATTTTTACAGCATAAGGCTGTCTCATAGCCGAGGCAGCCTTTCTTGCTTCTTATTTACGCGGGTGGCGATAAAAATCGCATACCTGCATCATCTTTCACCGTTTTACTGGGTGGTTGCAGCTCCATCTCCGGTTCCTGTATCCGGTGTCGTCGGTGTTGTTGGTGTTGTTGGTGTTGTTGGTGTAGTCGGTGTCGTTGGTGCGGCAGGTGCATCAGCCGGTGGCTCTACTCCACCGGAAGCCGCCTGTTGCTGCTGCTGCGCTGCAGCTTCTGCCGCTCTTGCCGCTACCGCATCTGAGCACCAGGTTGCTGCTGCAGAACGGATAATTGCTTCATCCTGCGTTGCAATCGCTGCATTCATTGCTCCAATTGCCTCTTCATTATCAGAGCCCATACCAACAGAAATAATTCTAGGTGTTGCTTTATATTTACTGGTATTAAATACCTCTCTGCTTTCTTCTACGCCATCTACGGTAACAATCTTCCAGAGTTTTGCCGATTTACCGATGTGTGCTTTCTGAACGGTTACAGTTCCAATCGGGTCTTCGGTAGTCTGCACCTGAATAGTCGGCTCTTCTTCACTGACTGTTCACTGACAAAGTTTACCTGACGGTCAGCCGGTCTTGTCTCCTGACCAAATACGTTGAAATATACAATACCGCCGCTGCAGTATCCTTCAATATAAATCGGAGCCTCCTGATTATTCTTAAATTTCAAATCCTTTAAATTGCTGGCAATCGCTGCATCCATAGATGGCTGTACATATGTTACCAGCATGGAATGTGCATAACGCTCGGTAATATCCAGTTCTGCACGGATAACCGCATTATAAAGCGTTGTGGAAACCTGACATACCCCACCACCATAAGATTCTACGGTTGTACCATTCTCATATGCACCTGCCAGTTCATATCCACCGGAAGCGTCCAGTGGTGCAATAGCTTCATACACAGAAAATTCCTCTCCCGGGTAAAGTACGGTTCCATCGATTTTACTTACCGCATTTTTTACATTTGCTACACGACCGGCAGAAGAATCACTGAAGTCGGTAGAGAAAGAACCCAGTAAATCCTTTACCTTGGAAAGTTCTTCTGCAGTTCCTTCCGGCTCTACCACATTTGCTACCAGACTGATGATTGCATTTCCGCCCTTCCATTCTTCGGTAAAATATTTCTGTAAACTTTCTACAGAAGCATCCTCATCTACTTCAATACCTTCCTGGCATCGATGATTTTAAATTCACCATCCTCACGTGTAAGGTACCATTGTTGACCGCTTCCTGGTTCAGCTCTTTGGCGTGATTTTCCAGAAAACTTTTTGTGGTGTCTGTATCTACGGTATATATAATATCAAATACTTTATTTTCCTTTTCCAGATCTTTCTTCGCTTTGTAACGCTCCAGAAGATTTCCCGTACGGGTATAATTCATTGCTTCTTTTACGATATCCTTATTGCTCCAGCTCAATCCCAGATCAGAAGGGCTTGCCTTTACACTGTTTTCTGCAGCGGACAGTTCAAAGGTCGCATCCTCATAAGCAGATACTGCTGCTTCTACAGCTGCCTCTGCATCTGATTCACTCATTCCGCCTACAGACACATCCCCGATATATACGTTCTGTGGAATCACTTCTGCATTTTCATCCGCTTTCACAATTGCGGTTGCTGATACACCCGCTGTTACTGCGAGTACCAGTCCCAGAATCGGAAGCACTAATTTTATTTTTTTCATATTCTTCCTCTCAATCTCTTAAACCCTCAAGACATTTTAAAGCTTTTTATTCACCAGATTACACTGGGAAAGTTTTGCTAATACTCATTTTATCATATAACTTTGCATTTTCAAGCGTCATAACTACTAATATATTTGACAGAAATACACGATTTCTGTATATTATGACATGATGAATGCATAAAAAATTCTATGAAAAATAGTGATGCAAAGGGATAATACCATTGCTGCAACGAGAATAATTGCGATAAATCCTGCGAAATATTTTTTCCCTTTTGAATTTTTAAAATTAATCATTTCATTCACCTCATATTTATTTTTATACTACTATACTTTCGAAAGGAGCAAACTATGTTTCCTATCATACTCATATGCTTTATCATTTTGTTGTTTTTCTAAACTCCAGAAAACGTCAAATTACCAAACAGGAACAGGAAATTACCGAGCAGTTCTGGGCCCGTGAAAATAAAGCCAACGCCACCCGCCGCCGCAGTCTTGACAACCTTCCTTATATTACTATTCCGGAAGAACTGCTGACTCCCCGGCACAGGCATCTGAAGATGTCCTCACCCTTTATGAAACACTTCGTCAGCTGTCTGCCAAAAAAATCGTTAATCTGAATGGCAAAACCAATACCGATTTAAAATTAGCTTACGGTGCTGCCAGCCTTGCAGCTCTGACCGAGTTTGATGAAAATTATAATACTTTAATCTGTACCATTGCAAAACTTGGCAAACTGCTCTGCGACCAGTCTGAAGAAAAAAGCCGCCATCGATATTCTGCTCTTTGGCATCCGCTGCGGAAGCGATATTACAGATAATTATACGTTGTTAGTTCCTCTTTTAAAAGAAACAAACGACAGCAGTTCACTGACTGAAGTATATCAGAAGCTTGCCACACTGCCGGAAGGCTCCAGAAAACGTATCAAAGAAAAACTTTCCTAATCTTTCGGGCATCTTCCATACTGTGAAATCAACTTATCCATAAGACGCGATGCTTCGCTTCTGGTCAGTTGTTCCCAGACAATGTCAAGTTCTATTTTATGATAATCCGCCAGTTCCTTCAAGTGAATTTTTTGAATTTTCGTTGCAGGAGTCTGGCGTTTTGTTTTATATATCAAATCTTTCGGTTCAAATACTTCCGGATTTGTTTCTCCATATGTCTTTTGTAAATACTGATAAAGTTCATGGGTTGCCAGTGCATCATAGATTGCCCGGTGCTCCCGCTCCCGCTCAATATCAAGGTAATCGCAGAGACATTCCAAAGACTTTTTTTCCGGACGCAGCATACATTTGCGTGCTGCTTTCAACGTATCTACTGCTTTTTTTTCAAACGGCACTTTCTCATTGACTGCCTGCTGCTTTAAGAAGCTGTAGTCAAATATGATATTGTGTCCCACCAGAATATCATCTCCGATAAATTCTGCTGTCTTATGAAATGCTGCTGCCGGACTTAAGCCTTCCTTTACCATCTCATCGGTAATTCCGGTAAGTTCTGTTATCTCCTGCTTAATTTTCCTGCCGGGATTCACAAAAATGTCCATGGTATCCGTCACTTCGCCATTTCTTATTTTTGCTGCTCCCACCTCAAGGATGGCATCATTTTTCGGATGAAGCCCCGTCATTTCAAGGTCAATTACTGTATAATCCTGTGGTATCATTTCGGCTTATCCTCTGCTTTACACAAATCCTGTAAGAAACATTCGCTGCACTTTGGTCCTCTTGCAAAACAGATATTTCTTCCGAATGTTATAATCTGGATGTTATATAAAATCCAGTGATCCTTCGGTAATACTTTCATCAGATCATATTCTACTTTTACCGGATCATCCTCTTTTGTAAATCCAAGGCGTTTGGAAATACGTTTTACATGGGTATCTACTACGATACTTGGGTCATGGTAAATATTTCCCCGGATGACATTTGCAGTCTTTCGTCCAACTCCTGCAAGGGAAGTAAGTTCTTCCAATGTAGACGGAACTTCTCCATGATATTCCTGAACCAGCGTCCTCGCACAGGATATGATATTCTTCGCCTTATTGTGATAAAATCCGGTGGAACGGATGTCCTCCTCTAATTCCGCCAGATCTGCATTGGCAAATTTCTCTAAGGTGTCATATTTTTTAAACAATGTTTCTGTCACAATATTTACCCTGGCATCGGTACACTGCGCACTTAAGATTACTGCTATCAGAAGCTGCCAAGGTGTCTCGTGATTCAGATAACAGATGTATTCGGTACCATAGGTTTCATCTAATCTTTTTAATATTTCTGCCGTCCTTTTTGTCACTTTGTCTCTCCCTCCCACTGAATTATCGTAACTTCCGCCTGATTCGTCAGCGGATTTCTGTTTTCATAATCAAATTTCAGATAGTATGGTTCGCATTTTCTGCCAAATGCATCTTCTTCGAAGCTATAGTCAAAGCACTCGATATGTGCAAGGCTTCCCTTCGGGCAATGTGCTCTTGTCACATCTTTCCACTGTGCATAATCCTTTGCCCATTTCGGACGGCTCTTGGCATTTTCCCTGCTGTAAATATCGTAAGTTGCCGCCTGATAGAACACTTCCATATCTGCTACACCAAGACTTTCTACATATTCCAAGAGAATCTCGCTTCGCCGCATTCTGGTATGGCTCATGGCAAGGTAGCCATGTTCCTCATAGAAATGTCCCAGATTTTCAAACATATGATAAGCACTTTCGTGTATCGTCTCTAGCAGCCGGATGCTCACCGGAAACTGTGTGCTGTTATAATATACCTCAAGCATTTCTTCCGCCAGCTTTATGTTACAGATATCTTCATAGGAAAGCCACTTCGTCCGAAGCACCTCATAAGGTGGTTTTGCCCGATATACTGCCTCACTCTTTTGCATGTTCATACATATAAGAGCCTTTTAGAACCTTTAAGAAACCAAGCTGCAGCTGCTCCGGTTTCCATTCATAAATATCATCAAAGGAATGGGTAAATGTTTCATAATCTTCAAAAGGCAGCCCTGCGATCAAATCCAGATGCTGGTGAATGTTTCCTGCCTTCTGGACTTTTTTTCATCATCTGGTGCACATCTTTTAAATCCATATGGCGGTGGATTTCCCGGATTGTTTCATCATGGGTGGACTGTACCCCGATTTCCAACTGTATCAGGCCGGACGCATCTTTGCAATTAAGTCTGCTTCCTCATCCGTCAGCAAATCCGCTGCAATTTCAAAATGAAAATTCGTGATTCCATTATCATGTCCTAAAATATACTGCCAGATTGCCATAGCATGCTTTTTGTCACAATTAAAAGTACGGTCAACAAATTTAACCTGTTTTACCTTCTGGTCTAAGAAAAACTGTAACTCTCTTTTTACGATTTCCACATCCCGGAACCGAAGTATCTTCTCTACCGAGGACAGGCAATAGCTGCAACGGAACGGACAGCCCCTGCTGGATTCATAATAGATAATCCGGTGGGAAAAATCCTCCGACAAATCATAGCAGAAGGGAATCGTATTCATATCAAGAATTTCCTGCGACTCATGAATCTGCACATTTCCAGCTCCATCAAAAGGGCTATGCCCTTCATCTCCTCCAAACTGCCTTCTCCCTTCACATAATACCTGCAAAGCTCCGAGAAAGTTTTCTCCCCTTCGCCGATTATGACACCGGTAATAAACGGATGCTCTTTTAAGAACGCCTCCACTTCATAGGAAACCTCGGGCCTCCTACCCAGATTGGAACCTTGGGACAAAGTTTATGAAATTCCTCTGCCACTTCTAAAATAATGGAAATGTTCCAGATATAGCAGGAAAAGCAGATTACATCTGGCTTTTTCAGATAAATCTCCCTTAAAATATATTCTGTCCGGTTATTAATGGTATATTCTGCCAGTACTATATTTTCTTTTTAATTCTCTGGCATATGCCCGCAGGCTGTAAACCGCAAGATTCGAATGAATATACTTTGCATTTACTGCCGTGAGTAATATTTTCTTCATGATTTCTTCCTCTTTTATTTCTATTCTGGGAAATTCATATTGGCAACATATCGTTCCTCAAAGTCCGCCTGTTCTGCAAGATTGATTGATTCACATTTTTTATCATTTCTTCCGTGCGGCTCCTGTTTTCTTCCGAACTTCCATAGGCGATACAGCCCTGCAGAGATGTATTTCCGACTGCTTTTGTACACTTCTCTAATTCCGCCGGAAGCAGTCCAATGCCTGCTGCTATATGCACATCCAGATATACCCCAAAGCCTCCTGCCAAATATACTTTTTTTATCTCTCCCATGGAAATGCCGGCATGCTCTAACAGTAATTCGATTCCGCTGTGAATTGCCGCTTTAGCAAGCTGCACCTCTCTGATATCCTGCTGGGTAAAAGTAATCTGTTTTCCATCCTTCATCCGTGCCAGAGGAAAGCCTTCTTCCCTGTATTTTTCCTTCATCTGGTAGGATGCATCTATGATATGATTTTCATAAAGTCCTGCTACCAGCTCTAACACGCCGGTTCCACAGATTCCCGTTGCCGGTGTGTTTCCAATCGTTCCAATAATTGTCCGCTCTCCAATGACACGCACCTTGCTGATTGCTCCAGTCACACTGGCAACACCGCATGAAATATTTCCACCTTCTAATGCCGGTCCTGCCGGTGCAGAGGTGGCAATCATCTTATCCTCTAATGCCAGCACCATTTCTCCATTGGTTCCCAAATCCAAAAGCAGGGAAGGTCTTTCTTCTTCATCCATCCCGCACGCCAGCATGCCAGCTGCAATATCTGCACCCACAAATGCTGAAATTCCAGGCAGTAACGTCACCGGTATGTTCGAAAGGCTGTCCTTTCGTTCTGCAAGACTGACCGGAGTAAATGGTGCCTTACCAAGTTCTTCACAGGAATCTCCCATATAAAGATGTTCCATGGTGGTATTTCCTGCAATATAAATATGCTCAATTACAATGTCTTTCTGTTTCTTCTGTATCTCTTCTAACAGGTTTAAAATATCCTGCCGGATTAATGTCTTTAATTTTTCACCCGTTCCCGCTACAGATGCCTTAATTCTGCTTAATACATCCTGTCCAAATATACGCTGGCTGTTGCCGCAGCCTGCTGTGGCAAGCACCGCTCCCGTCTCCTTCTCTGCCAGTGCCGCTGCTATGGTAGTAGTCCCGATATCTACTGCAAGGAAAGTTTTTCTCGTTTGTCGTTTTGCCTCCCGTGCTCTGCCTTCTGTTATATTTATTTTTTCTACTCCTGCAATCTGGGCTAATTCTTCTCTTCCCTCTCCCCAGCCAAAGGCAGAAATTATAATATCTTCTTCCGGTTTCGGATAGAGTTTACAGGAATTCACCCATGCACCATCTATCTCTACTTTACATTTCCCACAGGTGCCGTTTCCACCACATGCCATAGGAACCTTATAATCTTTCCGAAGCAGTGCCTGTGCGATGCTTTCTCCCGGCTGCATAATAATGTCCTGATGTAGTTGTCCAATTCGAAGTTTCAGCATTGTGGTCACTGCCTCCTTTCTTTGTGGTTATTATACCCCCGGCATTACTACTTAACAAGGGAAAATACAAATACCGCCGGCAGCTGCGCTCCCAAACGCAGCTGCCGGCGGTATTTTCACGCCCTTATATTTATAATATAAACCTTATTATTACATCTACTCCGCCAATCAGAAGAAGAATTCCTCCAATCAGATATACCTTTGTCTTCTGTTCATAGCCGAAATGATATCCAACATAAGCACCACCGACTACACAGACAACAGTAAGTATGATTCCAACCAGTATTAATGACAGTAGGCTTGTTCCCAGAAAGCCAAATGCTGCTCCGGTCAGGAATGTATAAAATGATGTTACAGCACAAATCCGTACGAATTTATGTACGCCAAGGTTCTCTTCCCGGCGTTCATCAATCCGGTCATTCTTCCAGGCTTTAATCAAAAGCCGGATTCCCAGACACAGGAATACTGCCACTGAAATCACTTCACCTAATATAACCTGTGATTCTTTAATATCATATTTACACAGGAGGTCGGCTCCAAGATTTCCAAGATATAAAACAATTACCTGCCATACGGATACCAGTAATGTCACCAGCACAAGCTGTTTGGTACGAATCTTAGCTAACATTGCTCCCTGACATTCTACTGAAGCAAATACATCCATGGAAAGTCCGCATACAATTATTAATGTTTCTATCCAGTTCATCTTCCGTCCTCCTTTCTCTTAAAATTATTATACTTAATCCTCTGCCTTAATGGAAGCAGTTTCCCAAATAAATTTTACATTTCCTTTGACACCATCTGCTGTTCTGGTAAATGTGTTATATTCATTTCCGGCATCCAGTACTGCATCTGCTTTATCCAAGAGTTCTTTCAAATCTCCGTTGTAAGCATCCGCAAGTTTCTCAATTGCCTGCTCATCAAACTGTGCCATTCCATCAGCAAGTGTCTCAGAGCCATCCTCTAACTGGTCTACACCATTTATCAGAAGGTCTGTTCCACTCTTCAAAGAAGTCATTCCTGCATTCAGTTTGTCATTATTTGCAACTAAGGTATTTGCTCCGTCTGCCAGCTGTTTTGCACCATTGGTCAAATCTGTAATTCCCTGTGAAAGTGTGCCATTTACAGAGCTGTCTAATGTATTAACACCTGCTACAATTCCATCGTCACCATTCAGGCCTGCATCTAAGGATGCTGCTCCAGCCTTTAAGGTTGCAAGCTGTGAATCATCAAACTGTGCAAGTCCTGCCTGTACCTGAGTCAGTGCCTGTGCACCACCTGTAGTTCCAAGCTTGGTTGCAACTGCTGAAATATTCTGTAACTGGGCTGCATAAGCTTTGCTTAAGCTATTGAAATCAACCGCACTGCCTGCCTGGGTAGTTACTGCTAAAAGTGTTGCATTGGTTGTATCATCCAGCACATAAATATTAGCATCTGCATTAACTGCCTGTAATCCGCCACCGGTTGCTGCTACTACCTGTGAATAGGCACCGTTTAATGTAGTTCCCGGGGTCTGTAACTGCTGTAATACTGCAAGGTAATTTACTGCTGCCTTAGTATAATCATTCAAAGCGGAAGCAAATGCTGCCTGTGCGTCCGCTGAAGATGCATAAGCATCCATTCCTGCAAGACTGCCATTTACAGTAGCTTTCAAGGTTCCGATTCCATCTACCAACTGGGCAACTCCACCATTAATCTGTGTTGCACCGGCTCCTGCCTGCTGCACACCAGTCTTTAATGCAGATACACCACTTGTCAGTGCCGGAGCACTTTCTGCAAGCTTTGCAATGCCGGAGTTCAAGGTATTTGCACCGTCTGCTACTGCAGATGCTCCGGAGGTATACTCCTTCACACCGGACTGTGCTGTTCCAACACCAGCTTTAAATTCTCCAAGACTGCTCTGTAATGTTTTCAGTCCATCGGATAACTCACTGCTGCCATCTACCAACTGGTCAGATGCATCAGTCATCTCATCTATTGTATCGGATAATACAGATAAGTCGATATCTCCATTTACATTCATTTCAGAAAGAAGGTTGCTGGATGCCATGGATACTGTCATATCCAGCGAGAAATCTTCTACATCTGCAGTTACTTCTACATAATCCGGGAACTGGACATCATCACCAAGGTCAGCATCATCAATACCAAGGCTTTCTTTTAAACCTGGCATTGTGATTCCTACCACAACATTGTTTTTTCCATCAGAAATTACTTTTCCATTGGTAACTTCTACATTCGTGAAGTTATCATTTAATACCATTCCGGTTACAACAGAGAACGGAACATAGACATCTGTGGATTTGCCATCGATAGTCTTTGTTGTCTTCTCATTATTGGTAAATTCAAAACGCATGGTAACTTTTCCGCTCTTTCCGGCCAAATCCTCCGGAGAAATTTCCTTTCCATCCAGATAGTAAGTAATTTTCTGGGTAATCGGAGCTTCTTTATCAGTAGTACCCTGATAGAAGATATCATTTCCCTGTGCATCCCAGGTTACTTTATCTCCATCCTGTTTGAAGGTCTCATCGCCTTTTACATTCTTGATATCCTTTAAATCAGATGCGTCCTCCAAAGTATCTGCATTTTCTTTATTCTTTAACCAGTCGCTTACGATGGTTTTATTTACGGTACCATCTGCATCTGCAATCATATATACTGTTTCATCTTTTCCGGTTTCTTCTGTTTCCTTATCGGAATTCAGAAGATTTCCCAGCTGGTCTTTTAATTCTGATTTGGTTTCTTCTGCGTCTGCATTTTCTGCATCTGTATCCTCCGTAGAAGCTTCCTTCTCAGTAGTCTCCTCTGATACGCTTTCGGTAGATGGCTTTGCTGCATTTACCTGCCATACGCCATAACTGGTTCCAAGCATTGCCACCATCAGCACACCTGCGATTACACGAATCGCATATTTATTTTTGAATTTATTCTTTAATTCTGAAAATTTCATTGTTATGTCCTCCTTCTTAATCTATACCGTTTTGTTCTTGTTGCGGAAACCAGCACTGGTTATGCAGATTACTTTATCAAATATCATAAACAATGAAGGTAGTACAAAGATTACAACCAACATACTAATCAGTGCACCTCTTGCCATCAATGTACATAAGGAACTAATCATATCGATATCAGAATAAAGTCCTACACCAAAGGTTGCTGCGAAGAAACTCAATGCGGATACGATAATGGACTGGATGGAGCTCTGCAGGGCACTTGTAATTGCTTCCTTCTTCTCGGCTCCCTTATATCTTGCTTTCTTATATTTATTGGTCATCAGGATAGCGTAGTCCACGGTTGCACCCAGCTGAATGGTTCCGATTACGATGGATGCAATAAACGGAAGCTGTGTACCGGTGTATGCCGGAATACCCATGTTGATAAAGATTGCAAAGTAAATTGCAGCTACCAGGATAATCGGCAGTGATATAGATTTAAATACAACTGCGATGATTACGAAAATTGCTCCGATAGATACTGCACTTACGACTTTGAAGTCATGGTCTGTCGTGGTAATCAGATCCTGCGTACATGGCGCTTCACCAATTAACATGCCATTTTCATCATAGTTCTTAATAATGCCGCTGATGGCATCACACTGTGCATTTACTTCATCTGATGCTACTTTATACTCGGAAGTAATCAGCAGCAGTTCATAATTTTCATTTTCCAGCTCGCCACGGATAGAATCCGGGATGACATCTCTTGGAATTGCCGGTCCGACGATTGCATCCAGACCAAGTGTTGCCTTTACACCATCCACATCATCGATTTCATCAATCATCTTCGATATGGTCTTTGGCTCTAAGCTGCTGTCTACTAAAACAATGTGGGTAGCACCCATATCAAAATTTTCTTCCAGCTTGTTATTTGCTGCAATACTTTCCAGTGAATCCGGCAATGTACCTACCAGATCATAATATACGTTCGTATTGTTATAACCCCAAATTGCAGGTCCTAAGATTACCAGGAATAAAATAATGAATATGTAATAATGGCTGGTAATCCAGTTTGCAATATTTCCAAGGTCCGGTAAGATAACACGGTGTTTGGTTTTCTCAATTGCCTTGTCAAACACCAGAATCAGGGATGGAAGGATGGTTACGCAGGCGAGTACACCGAAGATAACACCCTTAGCCATTACCACACCAAGGTCAAGTCCCAAGGTAAAGCTCATGAAGCATAATGCAATAAATCCGGCTACTGTAGTAATGGAACTTCCGACTACAGAAGTAATGGTATTTGAAATTGCATGTGCCATGGCACGATTCTTATCTCCCGGAAACCGTCCCTGATTCTCCTGATAACTGTGCCACAGAAAAATGGAGTAGTCCATGGTAACACCAAGCTGTAAGACTGCCGCCAACGCCTGCGTTACATAGGAAATTTCCCCTTTTATTACGTTACTTCCCAGATTATATACAATTGCCATACCGATACTTAATAAGAAAAACAGTTGAATAATTGCGGAATCCATGGTCAGGGAAAGTACCAGAACAGATAACAGTACTGCAATCAATACATAAAACGGAACCTCTTTGTTGGTCAGATCCTTAATGTCTGTTACAACTGCTGACATACCACTTAAGTAACACTGTTTTGTTGTAATTCCCCGAATCTCTTCAATGGCATCCATTGTCTCATCTGCTGACATGGAAGTATCAAACAAAATCGCCATCAGCGTACTGTCCGATTCATCATTGTTGAATATGTCATAAATCTCATCCGGCAACACATCCATTGGTACGGATAAGTCTGCCAGTGAATCATACCAGATAACAGATTTAACATGGTCTACATCTGCAATCTGTTCCCGAAGGGTGGAGATATCTTTATCTTCCATGCCTTCAATGACACATAGGAAAATGCTCCAGTACCGAACTCATCTACCAGAATATCCTGTCCTTTCATGGACTCTAATTCATCTGGCAGATAGGAAAGGATATCATAGTTAACCCTTGTGTTAAAGTAACCAAATGCTGCTGGAATCAGTAAAGCAAAACTGATAATGAGTATCAGGACTCTGTGCTTTACGACGCCCTTTCCAAATTTAATCATCTCTTTACCATCTCTTTCTTTTTCATGTTTTTCTAGGTAAGAGTATAAAAAAAAAAGACTGCATTCGAACATATGCAATCTTTTTTGGCTGTATCAATCAATATACAAATTGTAGAATCTGTAACAGTTGCTATACATATCTGCCAATTTGTATATTAATTATCGCCTATAATATCTGCGATAGAATTGCGAATCATATAATTATAAATATCCGACATCTCTTTTGCAGGCATAGACATTCCACTTTTTTTATCCAGGTAATTACCAGAAAACATAAGGACTGGGCATGATACCGGGCAATCCGCTCTTTTGTAAGCCATGGCGATGGAATCTTCTTATCCAGATTCTTCTCTTCCAATACTTCTATCAGTGTTCCCGTAATGCATTCCTTTACAATATCTTCAAAAGAGTTCTGTCCCTCTAAGCGGCTTGCTTTGGTATAGAAATCTTTTTCTTTTTCCATACCCGCAAATATAATAATCAACGCCTGATCAATCATTCCATTCTGAATCAACGGCTTTACCGGTTCTAATAATTCAGTCCGGATAATCCACTCTAACAGTTCATACTTATCCTGAAAATGATTGTAAAAGGTCGGGCGGATAACTCCCGCTTTATCGGTTATCTCTTTGATTGTAATCTTTTCTATAGGTTGCTTGATTGTCAGCTCTTTTAGGCTCTCCGCAAGCAGTGTATCGATTGCGTTCCTTCCTGATTTGTCATAACTTCCTCTCATCTTCTTATCAAACAGCCGTCTAAACGACCAGTCGCACTATGGTGATACTTCTTGCTTCCTTATTATTCTTAAGGTCTATGATTTCTCCTGTATCACAGACTTTTTACAATCGGGCGAAGCACAAATCCCTGATAATTATGCTTTACTACTGCCATTCTGCCATCAGAAAGTTCCACTTCACAGCCCGCCGGATAGACAGCCACCCAGCGTAAAAATACTTCCACCAGCTTCGGATCAAACTCCGAACCGTTCATTGCCATTATATATTCAATGACATCTGCCGGCGGCATCGGATCACGGTATGGTACCGTTTTGAAATCATGGCATCATACACATCTGCCAGCTTGATAATTCTTCCATAAATACTGATTTCATCACCGGATTTTCGCATCGGATAACCTTCGCCATTATAGCATTCATGATGTTCTAATACACCAAGATATACTTCCGGTGCGAAATCAAAATTATCCCTCAGGAACTCATATCCTAACTTCGGATGCTGTAATACGATTCTTCTTTCTTCCTCGGTTAGTGTACGACGTGCATTTAATATATCTATCTCTAAAAATTTCTTTCCGATATCATGAAGTAATGCAGCCGTAGTAAGAATGCGGAGTTCATACTCATCCATTCCATAATGTGCTCCGATTACTGCGGATAAAATTCCCACATTTACAGAATGAAAATAAGTATAATCATCATAATTCTTAAGACTCATCATGTTATACATTACTTCTTCATTTTCCAGAAGACTGTCCACCACCTGCATGACAGCTTCCCGAATCTGCCATTCCTGTTCGCTGACATCTTCCTCTTCCATACGGTCAATAAACAGATGATGTACTATTTCCAGGCTCTTTGAGTGAATAGACGGCTTAATTACTTCGGCAATCTCTATTTCTTCAGAAAACTTATCATCAATATAAAGACCCGGATAACCCATCTTATCCAGATTCTCTATCTGCTCCTGATTTAAAATCTGATGTCTGCCTAAAAGCATGACTCCCTGACCGTCTAATATGTCCTGAGCCAGTACCATTCCCCTCCACCTTTTTTTATTGGTAGATAACGCATCTAAATTGCTCCTCTTTGTCTTTTGTTACCCCACACGCCTATTCTATAACATTTTATCTGCGATTACAACTTTTTACTCATCAAATTCTACCGTCACAAAAAAGCCCTTCGGTGTTTCCTTTACATCCACTACCGTCCCTGCAGTAGACTTCAGGCGTTCCCGGAAGGTATAATTTGCTGACATTGCAAATGCATTTCCAAGTGTATAGTAATAGGAAGTCGGCAGCTTACTCTCTGTCACCGGTAACACATCTCCTACTTCCAGTAACCCGGTTCTCTCCATTTTAAACTCCATCTGCCGCATTGATAATACGCCTCCTGATTATGCTTCTAAATTATTCATTTTCTTCTGAATCTTCTTCTACTACTTCTACATCAATGGCTTCTGCCGCCTGTTTTGCCGCTTTGACAGCACCTGCCACACGATATACTACAAACAAATCACTCAGTCCGTCATAAATCAGTGCAATTCCTACGATTACCATAGCAATCTGTACCATCTCGATGGCTTTCCAGATTAATAATATTCCGAATGCAAAATTAAGAATTGTAATCAAAAGCAGGATTCCCCATGCTGTGTCACCATTCTGCTTTGCTTCGATGGTCATCCGTAAGTCTTCCAGACCATGCATCAGCAATACGACTCCGATTACTACCGGGAATATCTTTGCAAAGTTCAATGGCTGTACCAGAATCCATACCCCCAAAATAACCAGTGCAATTCCGGTTGCCAGTCCCAGCCTGCTTTCCAGTTTATTTCTCATATAAGAAATAACATGTCCGATTCCCATCACGCATAAAATAGCTGCTAAAATATAGCAAAGTACCTTTGTTACCTGCGTAGGCCATATCATAAGAATAACTCCCAGTGCCACACAAAGAATAGCGGATAATATAACATCTGCTTTGATTCTCTTTAATGTTTCCTTCATAATAAATACACTCCTTCCACTTGTTTTTTTATTTAATTTCTTTCCTTTATTTTGCAGTAATATCTGCATAGGCTGCTCCGGTTACTGCTGCTAAGTCTGCCGGAGATAACGCCATGGATGTGCCGATTCTTCCGCCACTGATATAGATTTTATCAAACTGTTCCATACTTTTTATCTAAAATGGTCGGAAACTGTTTCTTCATTCCAAGGGGACTGCAGCCACCTCTTACATAACCGGTAATCTTTGTAATATCTTTTACATGAATCATTTCTACGGATTTCTCACCGGTACCGCCCTTGCTGCCGCCTTTAGATCCACCTCTTCTGCAATCTGTACCACAAAGACATAATATGCCTTGCTTTTTTCCCTGCATGACCAGTGTCTTATAAGTCTGTTCCACCGGTGCTCCGGTCAGTTCTGCCGTATGCAGTCCGTCAATAAATTCATCACATTCGTAATTTAAGATTTCATATGCCACTTTATGCCGGTCTAAAATCCGCATGGCATTGGTCTTTACTTCTTTCCCCATGGTTTTATGCTCCTTTTGGGTTCTTTACTTTTTGAAAGTCTCTGTTTTAACCTGAGTTGATTTGCATGTTACTCATCCGCTCCATTCACATAGGTTTCTAAAAAGAATGTTTTACCCCATCTTTCTTATAAGCAATAATGGTACTTAAATTTACATTTTCCACACTACGGAAGATATTATTTTCCACATATGGATTTACTTCCTTTAATCTGGCAATCAGCTGTTTGATTTCCATCCGCTTTGACACGGTACGTCCATCCGGGTCACAGGTGGTACAGGTATCGGTAAAATGGCAGGCACACTGGATAAAATGTAAATCATTATAATCTCTCCAGTGCTTGATATCATCCTCCCGGATTAAATACATCGGTACCGAATCAGTTCCATTCCTTCAAAATTCGTGCTGTGAAGCTTCGGCATCATCGTCTGTACCTGCGCCCCGTAGAGCATTCCCATAAAGATGGTCTCGATCACATCGTCAAAATGATGCCCCAGCGCAATCTTGTTACAGCCTAATTCCTTTGCCTTACTATATAAATAACCACGGCGCATTCTTGCACACAGATAGCACGGAGAATTCTCAATCTCATATACCGCATCAAAAATCTGTGTTTCAAATACCGTAATCGGAATCTGCATCAGTTCTGCATTCCGTTCAATCACTTTACGGTTCATCTCACTGTATCCCGGATCCATCACTAAGAATACCAGTTCAAACTGGAATTTATTATGCCGCTGCAATTCCTGAAATAGTTTTGCCATCAGCATGGAGTCCTTACCACCGGAAATACATACTGCCACTTTGTCTCCCGGTTGCAACAACTCATATTCATTGATTGCTTTCGCAAATTTACTAAAGATTGCTTTATGAAATTTCTTGCGGATGCTCTTCTCGATTTCCTGACAGCGTTCCTCTTTCTCTGATGTTTTCTTCTGGAAACTATCCATCAGATATGCGCCATAACCGCCCTCTAAGCTGACTGCATCAAAACCTTCTTCCCTTAGTCTTTCCGCTACTCCGATACTGTTGATTCCTTTGGCACAAAATAGTATCAGACGCTTACCGCCGATAGTTCCTCTTTTCTCAAAAAAATCTCCTGCTCCGGCAGATTGACTGCTCCCTTGATACTTCCATAGCGGAAGGCATCCTCATTTCTGATATCAATTAACTGGTATTCCCCAGCCTTATATTCTTTTAATTGTGCCAGATTAATCTCAGTATCTGCCATGCTTCCGCTCCTTACTTTCAATTTTCTCTTATTTTATACTAGGCGTTTTCTTTTATCAATACCTTCTGTTTCCATTTTCCGCTCCGCCACCGTAAAATCATTCCCACTGCCCGGACACATTCATCCATTGCCATACCGATATATGCTCCACAAACCAGCAATCCTAGATGAATTCCGAAGAAATAAGATCCCCCACCGCACACAGGTACATGAATATCGCAGCAATCACTGTAGTAAATACCGCATCACCGCTGGTCTTTAAAGCATTTCCGTATACCAGATTAGTCACCCGTCCAATTTCAAGGACAATATCAATTGCCAGAAGCTTTCCAACCAGAGATACCATCTGTGGATCATCCGTAAACATCCGTATCAGCCAATGGGACGATAAAGCAAAAATGCTCTCCAGTATCGTCGCAACAATTACACCCACAACTGCTGCTTTTCTGGTTCCTTTATCACAGGCTTCATAATCCTGTGCACCTATCCGCCAGCCGACCATAATTGCATTTGCCTGGGCTAACGCTGCACCTACGCAGTAAGAAAAATTTGTAATCTGTATGGCATAGGAACGGGCTGTTACGTTCATTCCATTGGCATCCATCTGATTTAAGAAACGGATAATCAAAGTCATTGCCACATTATATAGTGCTGTTTCCATGGCAGAAGGCAGTCCGATCTTGACAATCTGTCCGAATACCACACGGTTCTTAAGCCTCTCCTTCTTCTCCTTCGCATGAATATAATAATGTCCGAAGCAGATTACCAGGCCAAGATTCAATACCCTTGAAATTACTGTTGCTGCAGCAACTCCTGCTACTCCATAGTGGAACCCAAAAAGGAATACTGCATTTAAGATAAAATTTAAAATGTTGGCAGATACCGTTGCCACAAGAGGCTGTCTGGTATATCCAAACGCTCTTAAGTAGCTGGAGAAAATCGGAATCAGTGCGTTTAAAATGCATCCGCCTCCCACAATCCTAAGATATGTTTTTGCATACTCCATCAGAGAATCTGCCACACCAACCGCTGATAATATCATTCCTGACTGGAAGAACAAAAATACCGCAAGAATTGCTCCTACAATAGCGTTAAATAACATGCCAAGCTGTCTTGCCTGATATGCAATCCCTCTCTTCCGGCACCGATATACTGCGTCATAACCGCAATCATTCCGGCTGAAATAACAGAAAACATAATGATAAAAATACCTATATAGGTATTGGCTGTTCCAACAGCACCGACTGCTGCATCTCCCACAGATGAAAGCATCAGTGTATCCACCATGCCGGAAAGCATATAACATAATGTTTCCAGGCAGATTGGTACAAACAATTGTCCAAGGGTTTTCTTTTGTTCCACGTTTTGTCCTCTTTCTTTTCTTTCGATAGTTCTTTACATTTTATAATTTATCTTTTTGAATGGCGTCTGTGTAGTCTGCCAAGACGGGATGCGGTATCAGGGTGTAAGTAGTATCTGGAATTTGTTTTTCGTTGTCTCTGTTCCGGCAACCGGTGCAAAGTCACATCCCTGTTCCTATGCACCTCGCTGGTACATCCCTGTACCAGCGTTGCCAGATAAAGAACAAATTCCAGATACTACTAACAGCCCCGATAAAGCATCCCTGCTTTGGCAGACTACACAAACGTTTATCTAAATAGCAAATACTAAATAGTAAGCTGCAAATAATAATAAAATCAATAGCTATGCGCAATTACAAGAAAATCCTGCGGACGCAAATGTAACAAACTTACATTTATTTTTGGTCTGCAGGATTTTATTTTACTGCGCTATCTGACTTTTTATGCTGCCGGCTGTTCAGACTGTTTATCATGCATTACCAGCTTCAGCAGAATCGGGGTAATCAATGTTGTCACGATTACTACCAGTACGATTGGTGCGAAGAATCTATCATCTAACATGCCGCACTGATATCCCTTCTGGGCAACAATTAACGCAACCTCACCACGGGAAATCATTCCGACACCAATCTGTAATGCTTCTTTATTTGTATAGCGGCAGAACTTTGCGCCCAGTCCGCATCCAATCACCTTGGTCAGTAAAGCAATCACTAAAAGGATAATGGTAAATCCTACCATAGAACCTGTCATTCCGTCTAAGGATGTCTTAATACCGATACTTGCGAAGAATACCGGTGAGAAGAATAAGTAAGACGGAAGTTGATTCTGTCTTTTACATATTCACCGTTCTTCATGCTGCAAAGCATCAGTCCTGCGAAATATGCACCTGTAATATCTGCAATACCGAAGAATTTTTCTGATATATAGGATAATAAGAAGCAGAATGCCAGTGCAAATACAGTAACACGTCTTTTCTGACCTTCGCTTTCAATTAATGGTTTGCATTTTGATACCAGGAAGAATAAGATTCCGATTACAATAAAGTAAAGAACGATCTTAACCATAACAGTAACCGGATTTACGCTGGTATCCTTTAAGCTCGTTACAATGGTAAGTACAATAATTCCAAGAATATCGTCAATAACAGCTGCGCCAAGAATGGTTGTTCCGACTCTTCCCTTTAAACGTCCCAGTTCACGCAATGTTTCTACTGTAATACTCACAGATGTTGCTGTCAGCACAACTCCGATAAAGACAGATTTCAATACCTCCTGATAATCTGTAAAATCTGTATGGAAATATAATGCATACCCTAAAAATCCACCAATCAGAGGAACAATAACTCCGATTAAAGCAACGATAAAGGATGCCAATGCATTTGCCTTGATTTCTTTCAGATCAGTCTCCAGTCCTGCGGAGAACATCAGGAAAATAACTCCGATTTCAGCTGTAATTTCAAGGTATACTCCGTTGGTTCCATCCAGTGTGATAAGTTTTAATACAGATGGTCCTAAAATAATACCGGCTGCCAGTGCTCCTACTACTGCCGGCATATGCACTTTCGTGAGAAAAGTCCTAATACTTTTGTTGAAATTAAAATAATTGCTAAAAAAGCAGAAATTCATAAGATTCCATAATATGACCTCTTTCCTTTCTTCTCTTGTTTTTTTCTTTTTACATTCTCCTAAACCCGGAACTATGTTAACTCTTTTTTTGTGGGTAATAGCAATACATTTTTTCTTTTTTGTTACTTAATATTTATATATTTTCCTGGATTTTTTGTTACTTTTTCACAATTAAAAATCAGTCATTCTTTTAGCATGAAAAAACAGCCCTTCCGGACTGTTTTTTCGAGGAGTTTAGTTATGAAAATGTTTCATCTATTAAAAGGAAATTATTTCCACTTTTTGCTCAAACTAATGGAAATCTGTTTTTAATTTGTCGTTCCTTCATTTGATAAATCCATTATATCCATGAAATGTGTCTAAAGTGTGTCAGCTTTCGAAAAGGATTCTAAAAAATCTAAAAAATTATTCCCATTTAATTTATATTTTATTTAGAATTAAGTAATGTTTCGCACAATTGCAGCTTTTCCAGTGTTGCCGCGCTGTTTTCAAATATTACCCTGCCTTTTCTGTCTCCGGTATACAATAATTCCTTTTCCATAAGCCGCCGTCTGGTCTCCCGTGCCACACCAGCACCTCCATCAAAAAATTCCACCGTATTCCCCATTACTTCTGCTATTGCATCCTTTACAAAAGGATAATGGGTACATCCCAAAACGATTGCATCCACTGTTCCCTCACAATATGGTTTCAACAGTTTATGTAAAAATCCTTTCAGCTCTGCACTATTTAATTCTCCACGCTCAACAAATTCCACAATTCCGGGACATGCCAGTGGATAAATCTCCGCATCCTTTTCATACCGTGCCATAAGACGATGAAATTTTTCTTCCCGGATTGTCATTGGCGTTGCCATAACAAGTACCCGTGGATGCTCCATAAACTGTACTGCAGGCTTTAATGCAGGTTCAATTCCAACCACCGGTACATCCGGATATTCTTTTCTCAAAATCGAGACATCTGCACTGGTTGCTGTATTACAGGCAATCACTACTGCTTTTGCTCCTTCCGACAGAAGATGTCTTACATGGCATTCCGTAAGTTCCCGCACCTCTTCTAAGCTTTTTTCCACCATACGGTGCATTTTTAGAATCTCCAAAAATATATAATTTTCATTTGGCATCAGGCGTACCAGTTCACGTAATACACTTATTCCACCTACACCTGAATCAAATACTGCAATTGGTCTTTCGGTCTGTTTCATGATAGCCCCTGTTTTCGCATACAAATAGGTTCTCTTCTTTCGTAAAAACTGCTGAAAACAGTTTTTCCGTTTTCAGCAGCAATTCTTAATTTTCCCTCGGGCATCTACGCACTCTCTTAATATTGCAGTCCTGCACATCACACGGAGCACAGTCTACCAGTCCTTTTAAGAAGCAGAACGCCTGACGGCTCTCCTTCTTAGCCGTGTCTTCTTCCCGCGGACACCTGGACACATGCTTTACATTGCAGTCCTGAATCTGTCCCGAACTGCAGTCCACAAGCCCTTTCAGGTAACAGAATTTGTTTTCCATTCTTTCCCCTATCTACTCCTTATCACCCCAACATTATAATTTCTAATGTCATCTTTATTCTATCATCTTGGGATGGAATGTGCAAGCCATAACAGACCTGTGTTTTGAATACTTTTCCAGCAAAAACGATTACTTTCTATTTTTCATATAAAAATTCTTCCGGCAATGTAACGTTAAAATCTTTTGCCAGATGCCGGAATTCATCTGGCTGGATTGTCTGACGTTTCTGACTCTGCATAGATAACATCTTCACCAGTATCTCTGCTGATTTTTCAGCCGTATGCATAAGTCCAAATGTCAAATCAAAATCTTCTCCTGCCGCAAATGTACCATGATGCGCCCAGATTGCCAGATCATATTTTTCCATCAATTTGCTGGTAGCAACAGCTATTTCTCTGCCACCCGGCACCATCCACGGAACAACACCAATTCCATCTGGGAATACAACCGGGCACTCGGTCGCCATCTCCCAGAGTTCTCTAGTAAATACTTTATCCTCGAGTGGAAGTACAAATGTGAGTGCGATAATATTGGTGGTATGTGCATGATAGACCACGCGGTAATTTGGATTTTTCTTCTTTTTTACTTCGAGATTCATCAAATGACTCGGTAATTCAGAAGTTGGTCTTCCACCATTTACCAGTCCCCAGACAATACGGTAATTTTCTCCTTTTTCATCCAGTTCTATCATGCAGATGGAATCTTCCGGTTTCAAAATCACATTGCGAAAATACTTGCCGCTTCCAGTTACCAGAAAATATTCTCCTGCAAGATATGGCACAGATGTTCCGATTGGCTGCCATTCTTTACTATTAAAATTTTCTTTTACCATTTCTACTTCTTCCGGTTTTACACGATACGATAAATTACCGCCATTTCTTTCATGCCATCCCTGTTCCCAGCCATCATTTGCCATACGGATGAATCCCTGTACAAATTCTGCATCTAAAAACTTCATTCTCTCTTTTCCTCTTATTATATCTTTCTGATATTTTTCTTTCTCAACTATTATTGTTTGTATGTTCTCTAGTTACGATTTACCAATACTTCTTTTTCATATTTTTCGATTGCATCATAGAAATGTGCATCATCTGTAACACCTTCCCGTCTGCAATATTCTTCCCAGACTTCTCCAATCGGAAGCATCTTTACTGCCTCCTGCATTACCATTAATTTACCCAGCTGATTGGTATCCTGTAATTCTTTCAATTGTTCATTCGGTGTACATAAAGCCATAAGCAGAGCCTTCTGCCAGCTTCGGAATCCTGTTGCAAGTGCAGAAACACGATTGATACTTGCATCAAAATAATCCAATGCCATATACACCCGGTCCAGTGCCTGATTTCTTACAATCTCTTTTGCCATTTCCTTTGTTTCATCGTCCAGCAAAAGAACATGGTCGGAATCCCAGCGTACTCCTCTTGTAATATGTAATGCAAATTCCGGATAGAAACACAACATTGCAGGAATTTTATCCGAAACATATTCCTGTGGATGATAATGTCCATTATCCATAAGCGGCATACAGCCATCATGCATTGCAGCAAAGCTTAACGTAAATTCTGCAGAACCTACCGTATAAGATTCTACTCCGATACCAAAAACTTTCGATTCCACGCATGGTTTTACGAGATTTTTATCATATGGTTCTGATAATATCTGTTCTATGGAATCCTTATATCTCAGACGTGGTCCCATTCTGTCTGCCGGTACATCCTTAAATCCATCCCCGGTCCATATATTCATAACGCAAGGCATTCCCGTCTCTCTTGCAAAATACTCCGAAATGCGGATGCATGCTTTTCCATGTTCAATCCAGAACTTTCTTGTTTCCTCATCCGGGCTGGATAAGGTTAATCCGTTCTTTACTTTCTCATGAGAAAAGAAGGTCGGGTTAAAATCAATTCCCATATGATGTTTCTTTGCAAATGCCACCCATTTTGCAAAATGTTTTGGCTCTAATGCATTTCTGTCTGCGTATTTTCCATCTTCAAAGATGGCATAAGAAGCATGAATATTTAATTTTGCCATTCCAGGCATAAGCTTCATTGCTTCTTCCATGTCAGCCATAAGCTGTTCCGGTGTCTTTGCTCTTCCCGGATAATTACCAGTTGTCTGTATTCCTCCGGTCAGGGCTCCATCATTGTCAAATCCCATTACATCATCCAACTGCCAGCAATGCAGGGAAACCGGAACTTTTTTCAACTGCTCCATTGCAGCCTCTGTATCTACTCCCCATGCTGCATATTTCTCTTTTGCAAGTTCATAACCTGTCATATTTTCTAATCTCCTTTTCTATGCTTCATATAATTTAATTTCAAATGAATCAAAAATACATTTTCTTGTTTCTTTCAAATCTGCAAATTCTCCTGCCGCAATCATCTGCACGGAAATATTTCCCAATGCGGTAGCCTCTGTAGGTCCTGCATAAATCTTTTTTTTCTTTGTGTATTTAGCTGTCAGCCGGTTTAAGAATTCTGCATTGGCTCCACCACCTACAATATGAATTCCGGCATATGTCCGACCAGTAATTGCTTCTATTTCTCCTGCCACTTCTGCGTAACAATTTGCCAGACTGTTATAAATAACTGTTGCTATTTCGCCAATGGTTTTCGGTACCTGCTGCATGGTTTCCCAGCACGCTGTCCGCACTTCTTCTACCATACTGTCCGGAGTCAGAAATCTTTCATCATTTACATCCACTAAAGAAATGATTTCTTCCTTCTCTGCAAGTGTACAAATTTCCGAAAAACTCATGTCCGGTGCAAGTTCTTTTCGAACGGACTGTATCATCCATAATCCCATAATATTTTTTAAGAAACGATAACGGTAGCTATAGCCTCCTTCATTGGTGAAATTATGAACCATGCTCTCTCTGCTGCAATTTGCCTGCAGTTGTTCGGTTCCCATTAATGACCATGTACCTGAACTGATATATAAAGTTTCATCTTCCTGGACTGGTACTGCCACAACTGCCGATGCTGTATCATGTGTCGGTGGTAAAACAACCTTACAATTGAAGCCAACCACCTTTTGAATCTCCTGCTCTAAATCTCCTACTTCATAGCCAGCCATCTTAATTTCTTTAAAAATACTTCTCTTTATCCCAAGCTTTTCTATCAGTTCATCATCCCAGTCTCTTGTCTTAGGATTTACCAACTGCGTAGTTGTAGCATTGGTATACTCCTGTACTTTCTGCCCGGTTAAAAGGAAATTAAAATAATCCGGAATCATCAAAAAGCTTTCTGCCCGTTCCAGATGAGCCGGTTCCATCCGTTTTAATGCCATTAACTGATAAATGGTATTAAATATCTGCTTTTGAATTCCGGTTCTTGTATATAACTGTTCTTCCGTAACCAGCTTATATACTTCCTCATCCATTCCATAAGTCCGCTTATCCCGATAAGCAACTGTCTCCCCAATTTTTCTGTCATCTGCATCCAAAAGAACATAATCTACTGCCCAGGTATCAATTCCCATACTGTATGGAATCTTTCCTGACTCTGCACATTTTTTCATGCCGGTAAGAATTTCATGAAACAATCTCCTTAAATTCCACACCTTATAGCCCTTTCGCATAACCATCTCATTGGAAAAACGGTAGATTTCTTCTAATACAATTTTTCCATCTTCCAGATGTGCCAGCATATGTCTGCCACTGGATGCACCAATATCTACTGCAAGATAATATTTTGTACCCATCTCTATGCTCTTTCTCCTTTTGTTGACTTAAATGTAACAAAAATAAGGACAGTTTTTCAGCCTCTTATTAGACCAAAAACTGTCCTTATTTTCCATTTTAAATTGGTATTCTTTTATCCTTCTTGCAGCTTACGATATTTTGCAGGTGTCATTCCATAACGTTTCTGAAACTGCCGGTAAAAATAACTCTGGTTCTCATATCCTACCTCAAGCGCAATATCCTCTACTGTAAGTTCTGTTTCCATCAACAGATAAACTGCCTTTTGAAATCGACGTCTTTGCAACAGCTCCTGAAACTTATAACCAGTCTTCTGTTTTATCAGCTTACTCAATACTGTCATCGACTGATGGGTATCTTCCGCAATCTTAGTCAGATTTGCATTCTGGCAATCACTGTTAATATATTCCATCACCGCCTGTACAACAGTTTCCTTATAATCAAGGGCTGAGTTATGGCTCAAATTTTCCAGATGATTCAACAGATATAAAAATACAAGCCCCATGGTATACTGATTGGCAATATCTTCATTACAATGTGTATGCAGCATGGATTCTATCATATTTTCCATCAGATTCTCCACCTGTAAATCTTCTTTTAAACGAAATAGCAGATAATGGGAAACCGGATTCTTCTGCCGCATTGCACCAATTACAAAATCAGCCAGTACATTTTTCTCATGCAGCATCGTAAGTGGAACTTCAAAAAATTCCGGTAATGCAATAAAATTAATTCCAATATCTTCATACTCAGCCCTTTTTATTGCATGTGACACATGCTGGTTCAGCATCAGCACATCTCCTTTACGCAATACCAGTTCTTTTCCTTCTATATAATGTGTAATACTGCCCTGTACCACATACATCATTTCCACATAATTGTGCCTATGCTCCGGGAAATCCACAAACCGGCTGTGTGGACGTACCGTAATCAGCTTTCCACGCTGCAGTAATCTTTTTCTGTCAATCTCTGTCAGGTTATCTTTCGCATACAGACTTTGTTCCACCGTACTTTGTCCTGATTTATATTTCTTTTCTTCCTCCGATATTATCATCAATTCGTCCAGAAGTTTTTCTCATCCGTTTTCTCCTCAATGAAACTTTTCCTAAAAACAACAATACAGCCAATATGCTTCCAGAAGCTGCCAGTAATACAAAAGTCTGCTGCCATTCCGTCTCATCGCCTGTCTTAATCTCCTCTGTTTCCAGTGGAGTCACAGGTTCCTCCCTTTCTTCCTGCGGTTCCTGAGGTCTTGAAACTGCCTTCCTTGCCAGCTTTAAATCCACTACCGCATCCTTCATCCAGACATACTTTCCATCACCTGTTTTTCGATATTCTCCATAAAACCAGGCAGTGTAATCAGATACGGATCTGCCTGATAGATTTCATCGGATAAATAAAGCGGTTTCATACAAACTAAATATACTCCGGCTTCCATTCCATCCTTGTTTCCTGTATTATCTGTCAGTTCAATCTCTGCATCCGGTTCTGTCTTTGCACTCTCAGCCCATTCGGTAACCCCAAGAGATGCCGCCACATCTTCTGCTTTTTTTCTTATATTCACGGGCGGATGATTCCACGGATAACTCCTGTATATTTAACCCGGAATATTTTTCTAAATCACGGTATTCCCCTGTCTCTGTAATATCTGCAATGCGATATAGCCTAAGCTCCAGCTTCTGCTCTTTTAAAGCTGCACGGTATGCATTTGGAATTTCAAAAGTAATAGAACATGGTTCCGATACCGGAATATTCTCCTCTGCCCGTACACTCTCTGGCTGCAGACCAGCAAAACATATCATTATGAATAGTATTTTACAAACTATTTTATTCCTGTGCTTTCTCCCTTTTGTTCCATTGCTGCTTTTTTTTTTCTTTATCATCCAGATGATACTTCTGCATATTACAATGGAGCCTATAGCAGCTATTATTCCAATAAAAATCCATGCCAGATAATTCGTATGAATGCTTTTCTTTGCCTGTCTTTCCTGCTCCTTCTCCTGTTCCTCTACATAAGGCACTCTATGTCCACGCACCAATAAACGCTGCGTATTTACACCATATGGCGTACAGGTAACCAACGTTACATAATCCTTCCCTTCTTCTACATTTAAAATCTCTGTATCTTCCGGCATCACAGTTTCTATCTGATCCACTTCGTATGCCTGAATCTCATCTAATATATATAAGTAGAACTGGTCTCCTTCTTCCAGTAAATCGAGGTCTGTAAACAGGGACATTCCTGGAATTCCCCTATGTGCTGCTATAGATGCATGTGTTGACGTTCCACCGATGGGCAGCGATGAACCCTGGATATGTCCTGCTCCTTTTTGTAATACCTCTTCTCTGGAAGTATGATATACAGGTATAATTTCGCCAATCTTCGGAATAGACAGATAACCCATCATACCATCCCCATTCTGATTCAGGCAGGACATATATTCACTATCCTGCTGTGTTACTTCCTCCTGTTCTGCCTGAATGAAACTATCAGGAATTACAATTGGCTGCAACCGCTCGTTATATGCCGCTGCTTTCTCCCACTCCTCTTCTAAACTGGTATCCTCCGCTTTTTCTGCATTTTCATGCTGATATTCTTCAAACTTTAATTTGCTATTATACTCGTTCCACATATTAGAAAACATTGGATAAAGCAGCAGGGCAAAGCCTGTCAAAAAGCCAACTGCCATGAGAAACATTAATGTTTTACGTACAGATTCTTTCATTCTACTTTGCCCTCTCTTAATTATTTTACCTGTTTTCTTTTTCTCAATGAAACAAACATTGTTCCAAATCCTGCCATTAAGACAACTGCTGCAACAGTCAGTGCAATCATTCCTGCTCCACCTGTCTCCGGTAAGGTAATAAGTGGTGTATTATTAATTCCAAACGTATCTGCATTTGCAGCATTGTCTGTTGTATTTATTGTTCCATTATCCAGCTTTTCATGTGTAAAAGTAATAGAATTTCCAGTTGCGCCATTTACTCTTACCGTATAATTCTTTAATTCTCCTGTCAGTTCATTATAAGTCGGTGTGATTACAATCGTATAAGTAGTCTTATCCAATGCATATCCCAATGGTGCCTTGGACTCTTTTAAAGTATATGTACCTGCATCCAGACCGGTTGCTGTCAGCTGACCATTGTTTTTTGATACAATATAATCATATGTTCCACTTGTCTCGGTAGTATATTCACCATCACTGGTAAAATATAACTGCTTTCCATTTGCATCAAATAACTTGAACTGTGCACCGTCCAGTGCTACTTTATTATCAAGTTCTGTCGTTGTCTTTACACCATATTTGGTAATCTCTGTAGTTTTCTCAGAACCAGTTCCATTTACCAGAGTATCAAATCCAAATGTATAATGATGTGTGATATCCTGCATCGGATCACTCATATCAGTACCGGATGCTACCGTAGAATACTTTAAAGTTGCTTTATTCTCATCTGAATCAAAGTTTACTTTTGCTTTCTCATTTACTTTTGCCTGATAAGTAATTGCAATCGTATTTCCTGCATACTGATAAACATCCTCACCATATAAATCTAATGTAAAACCACTTGTGGAGGTTGTAATATTGGTTGAAGTACATTTCTTATTTGTTACAAATAAATCATTGATGGATGTTCCTTCTAATTTAATAGAACTTACATCCAGAGTCAGTCCATCTGTGAGTGAATCCTTAATATTATAATGTAACTTATCAGATAACCAGGATCCCTGATAATCCGGAATTGTCATCGTAATCTTAAATTCTACTGTGTCTCCAATATTCGCATCCCCATATTTATATGCATTTCCATTTTCAATTACTTCCTTCTTCATGGTTGGATCGCTGGATTTCTTCGCTGCTACATGAATCACTCCGTTTTCATCTGCAATAGATGCTATTCCAGTACCGCTGTACTGATAATTTACCGCAACCACATTACCACTATAAGAATATTCTTTGACCTGTTTATTTGCAGCGATTACATATAAACCGGGTTTTACATTTGATACACTATAGGAACCATCTACAGCATTATACTGCATGTGTAATACAGTCTTATCTACAACAGCATCTCCTTCTCCATCATGTAAATCCCAGTCATCAGCTCCCATTGTTGAATTCAGATTCATATAAAAATAAACCAGATCATCTGTATCCACTTTGCCATCTTTTACTCTCGACTCAACATTTCCCTCCGGATTGTATTTCCAGTAATGATTTCCATTTGCATCTACTGCATCAATTGCAACTGCATATGCATAAACATTACATCCTTCCTCGATTCCGGTTACCTGAATCGTAGTGACAGAATCTGCCGCCCTAACCGTTTTCGCTGGCAGAATTATACTAAGTACCAGCATTACTGCCATCATCATTGCCTTCCATCTTCTTACTCTCTGTTTCATATTCTCTCTCCTTTACTTGTTCAGACAATTATCAAAGCGGTGCTCAAAGCCGCCTTGCAATCGTCCAGTTTATATCAACACTGTCAATCATTCTTACATTTTTAGGGAATTTAAAAAAAACTAAGTTATACTACTGATTGGGGAAGAACCTATACTTTTTGCTGGCGTTGGGAAATCACCAGCATTAGTACGGCAAAAAAACTCATGAAAAGTGTACGATAACCGCAAGCGGATAGAGCCCTCCACTTTTTGTTTCTGGCATACGATATACTGCTTTATCTATAATTGAAAGTGTTAATACCTTATTTACCGCATCATATGATGCCTCTCCATAACCTGCCCCACCCTGCGTTACTTCTATTTGTGAAGCATCCTCATTTATACTTAAGATAATATCTTCCATTATTGCATATCCCACAGGTGCATGTGTTTCCCGCAGAATATAGGTTGTATTACATGCAAGCTGCAGTGGTTCTCCATTTGTATCTGTAAATTCTAATTCTCCGATTTCATGTCCATCTGTTCCATCCGAACTTGTAAGCGATATAATTTCCGTTTCGCCGGATGATTCCACCTGATATAACGTAAATTCTGCACCAGACAAAGCCAATGCATCAATTACTTTTGTTCCATATTTTTTTGCCTGTAAAGTCCATGTCGGTGGTTTTTCCTCATCATAAACAGAAAATACTATGGCATCTTCCTGCCTTGTCACACGCCAGTCCCCATATTCTGTTGTGCCACCTGCATCTGCCCCGGAAAGTGTATTTCCATCTTCCAATAAAACGTCATTGATAAATACCTGATTTTCTTCTTTTATCCTGATATCTATCTCATCTGACATCAGATAAAAGTTTTCCGGTGCTTCTGCTTCTTTTAATTTATAATGGGCTCCTTTTGAACAGGTAAATTCTGAGCCATTTAAATCCAGCAGTTTTACCGTACCATTTGTATCTGTTGTTCCGTTTGCCACCAGTGTAACCGGTTCTTCTGCTGTATATAATTCAAAATGCGCTCCTGAGAGTCTCTGCTGGTATTCTGTGTCACGGTACTTATCCACCTGAATGGTATAATCTATATTTTCTTCTAACAGTTCCGTAGAATTCTTCAAAGTAAACACAATTTCTTTATTCACCAGCATTCCTTTGTCGCCATATGTAGAATTCACTACCTGTTCAGACGTTCCAAGCACTTTGTTATTGGCAACCACTTCTACAACTGATACTGTCTTTCCGGTACTTTCATCCAGCTTATGTTTAATTTCAATAACAGCTAATTCACCTCTTGCCACATACCCATCCGGCGCAGTATCCTCTGTCAAAACATAAGTTCCATCATCTACCATTAACTTTCCCATTTTCTCAGCATCCAGATAAATATAAGTTTCAATTTACCGCCACGCCATCTTCTTCCATACCGGTTGTTCCACTTATTCCGATATCTTCATAACGCACTGTTCCGTCTTCCGCTATATTCTTTTTCTTAAGTGAAAATACAGCCCCATTTAATCTGTCATCCGTTCCAATATCCCGTTTTGATATTTTGATACTATAGTACACAGCATAATCTTCCTCTAATTTATCCCGTTCTGTATAAATCAGATAATTATAATTCTGCATCTGTCTTTTGTCTCCTGGTGAATCAGAAGCCTGAATCAGCATGGTCTGTCCCTTTACATCTTTATAGGTATACTTCCTGCTGTACAAATCTGCCTGATAAGACACCAGTTGGACGGATATTCCTTTCCAGCCATTTCATTCTTCGTCGGGTCAAATCCCGCCGAAATCATCAATCCTTTTGTAGAATTAATAAAATAACTGGAATAAGTATAAAATTCTTCCTGTGAGATTGGATTTTGCGAAGTTCCTTCGGTCTGTGTCGCATTTTCAATAACTGTATGTCCGGTACAGACTGCATTACTGTTGGGATATGCTGAATCAATATCTATATATCCATCTCCCACTACAACAAGCCTGTCTGTAACCTTAATAAAATGCTTCGTCGTGCTTGCCCAGTTATTCTGGTGCAGATATACAATTCCTTCTATATCTATAACACCCTCTATTCCAAAATATCCATAATTATATATGGCATTTTTAGTCTTATTTCCATTATAAGCTGCGCAATGTATCACAGCCTTGCTTTCACCGCCCTCTTCTTTCTTCGTTCCACCTTACATATAGAAATAGCCTGGTCCATCTCCGGAATCATCTACATAAACAGCAGCTCCTTCTGATGCATTACAATTTTCAATTGTACCTCCATACATATAAAAAGACGGTTTCTTCCCGGAGAAAGTGCTTGCCACATATACTGCACCGCCATACTGTGATGCCTGGAAATTACGTATAACTCCACCATACATGTGGAATACCGGTGTTCCCATATTACTTCTGGATAAATTCACGCAGCCACCACTCTGTGGAAGCTTTGTCATATTCTCCCCCTCCAATGTTCCACCATATAAATTTACTGTGCCGCCACTATAGATCCAGATTAACTGACATGATGCGTAAATGACACCTCCACCGGCAGAATCCCGGATATTGAGTACTGCATTATCGCTGCATAACATAAAACTTGCGTTATTCTGCATCGTCATCTTATGCCATTCAAATCAATATCCAAAACACCATTTAACTGACAAATGCCTGAAGCTGTCACATCCTCTGTCAAAGAAATTGTTCCTCCACCGTTATAACTGCCCAGTGAAATCGTGCCACTTCCATAAGTCTGTGAAAAAAAGGCTATCTTGTTTTCTTCTGTATTATCTACATCTTCTGTGTCCTCTGTTTCTTCTGTACTCTGCTCTAACTCACCTATCTCTGTTTCATAAATTTCTTCACCATTTTCCTGCTCTTTTGCATTCGCATTCTGTACAAAAGACAGCAGAAGTAATAGTGTTACCGCTAATAATGCCTGTACTATATGAAATTTATGTTTCCTTTTTCTCCCACAAAAAAGCATTTTCCCTCTCCATTAAATATCTTCTTTAATAAACACTATATATTAATAAACCTTTCTGTCTCTCCTTTAAGTCCATTTGATACGGTCTGATTTACATATGACTGCTCTTTGATATCTTCTACTGCTTTTGCCAAATCCTCGACACTTCCTGCGAAGACCTGTAACCCTTCCGAGCTTTCATCGATAGACGTTGCTATGGTATCCATGTTTTCTTTCATTTCATCCATTGCCTGATACATATCCTGCACATTATGATTGATTGTTCCGCAAAAATCTCCCATATAGTCTGCATCCTGGCGGTAGCGGGAAGCCATCATTTCAAAACCGTTATAATCCTGCAATATGTTCTGATTTAAGAACTCCATCATTTTTTCCACCTGTTCAATCAGTGTGCTGACTGCTGTGGTCACAGACATATTAATTGTCTGTATCTCACCCATCGTCTCCCGGCTATTATCTGCCAGTTCCCTGATTTCAGATGCTACTACTGCAAATCCTTTTCCCGCTTCTCCTACTCTTGCAGCCTCTATTGCAGCATTCAAAGCCAAAAGATTAGTCTGTTCTGCAATTCCAAGAATCTGTTCTGTCAGATTTCCTATTTCATAGATTTTTTGCTTCCTTTTAAGCTGTCCGCAATGCTATGTCCTAAACTGCCAATCATATCATTGGTTTCTTTTTTGCTTTCTGCTGTTTTTTCTCGATATAATCTGCCCGTTCACGCATTTCATCTACGAATTGAACTCCATTTCCGGTTTCCTCTGATATATCTCTGACATTTTCTACTATTTTTCCAACTCGTTCACTAACCTGTCCGGAACGGTCATTAATTTCCATGATTCCTGCAGATAACTCTTCAATTACAGCTGACATATTCATGGTCTCTTCTCCGATATTTCCAGCCTGCCTGTTCATTTTATCTGCAACTTCGTCCATATCGGATGAACCATCTTTTAACTGCTTCATGATATTTTGTAATTTTTCTACAAAAAGATTTACTCCTGTAACCAGTTGTCCTATCTCATCCATCCTTTTTACCGGAATCCGGATGCTTAAATCTCCATTTCCATTCTGGATATCCTCTACCATCTGGTTTAACTGTAAACTTGCTTTTTTTGAGTGGCTGAATAATCGCCTTATTCACCAGTATGTATGTAACTAAGCAGATAATCAGAAAACATATGCCGATTGTTACACTGATAAGATAAGTTTTTTGGGTCCGGGCTTTCATATTCTGTGAACTGCGTTTTACATTCTCATCTAACTTTTCCTGAAAATCATTGCATGCCGACTCCCGCGCCTGTATTTTTTCTAATGCACTGCCTCCAATGATGGATTTTGCTTTTGCAATATCTCCATCATCTCTTGCCTGTCTGCATTCTTTCAATTGCTCCATCAGTTCTTTATTTACACTGCTGTAAGTCATAAAACTGTCGGTTAAACTCTGCTCTGAAATATCTTTGGTCAGCTTTTCCATTTCCGTGAGATACTGGGCAATGGCTTCTTCCTCTGTTTCCATATTTCCACTGATATCCCCGGCAATCAGCATGTCTTCATCACTGAGTGCGGTTAAAATATTGGCATATTTCTGACAGGTTTCAATTTTCTTTTCCACTCTTCCATAATATTTCTCCATGGAAATATAGCCATCCGTAACAAGCTGCTCTGCCTGTTCAATTTTTGTTACCTCTCCGATAATTACCGTAATTCCAATTACCATTACCAGAAATAAACCAATTGCCATAAATAGAAATTCTTTTTTTATTGTTTTCTTCATATTTACACCTTCTCTAAGGACGCATGTTTAAAATTTTTTCATATTTTCCGCAGTCTAATATCTCTTCCGTTCCATCCGGCAAAATAAATCTCGCATTTGCATTAAATGGAACTTCTATGTTACAGACTACTTCCTGCTCACTCTTCCAGTTCCATGCACAGACATATTTACCAAATACACTTCTCCAGCTTCCCTCTGCTTTTTTAATCTTTGATCTGGCATCGGATATATGGTCATCTTTACCGCCTCTCCTATAGACGGATTCAGACCACACATGTATCTGTATATCCATTCTGCAATGCTTCCATATGCATAATGGTTTAAGCTGTTCATACCGGTTCCGCTGATACTTCCATCCTCTTCCAATGAATTCCATCGTTCCCATACCGTTGTTGCACCAAGGTTCACCTCATGCAGCCATCCTGGATAGTCCTCGTTTAAAAGCAGGTCATAAGCAAGCTGATTTTGTCCATTCTCTGACAAAGCCATGCACAGAATTGGTGTTCCAACAAAACCTGTATTTAAATGTCCATTATTTTTCTTAAGTAACTCTGCCAGTTTTGCCGTTATAACTTCTCTTTCTCCCTCTGGATAAAGTTTTAAATAAAGCAAAAAAGTGCACAAGCGGTTTGTGTGTATTCCAAGCAAAACTTTTTATCTGGAAAGTAATAATTTAAAATTGCATTCCGAATCTCTTTTTCTCTCTCTGCATATACTTTACTTTCCTCTAATCCTAGACTTTCTGCCGCTTCTTTCACCATTTTGGTTGACCAATAATGGTAAACGGATGCGATAAAGCCACTGTCTGTCTTTCCAATCGGATTATTGATATTTCCATTGTCTAATGCCAGCCAGTCTCCCAGCTGCCTGTCATTCTGCCACAGATACGGAATCTCATTCTCTTTTGTTCTCTCATATTCGTAATCCACCCAGGCTTTCATAACAGGATACTGCTCCTCTAACATTGCCTTATCTCCATAAAACTGATAGAGTCTCCATGGAATCAGCGTTGCTGCATCTCCCCATACTGCCGCTCCGGAATCCAGATAGAAAGGATTCGTATGTTCTTCTTTTTTACCTTTGGTCTTGGAACAAAGAACGGAATAGCTCCATTACATTTTTCCTGCTCAGCCTGCATATTTTTCATATAGTGATGAAAGAAACTTCCGCTATCCATATGAAAACATGCTGTGGATGCAAAAATTCCCGCATCACCTGTCCAGCCCATTCGTTCATCACGCTGCGGACAATCCGTTGGAATATCCAGAAAATTACATTTCTGGGAACGCAGTGTATTTTCTAATAAATGATTTACCTTATCATGATCTGTTGCCACCCAGCCGGTTCTCTCAATATCAGACATAATACGATAAGCAATAAATTTATATTCTTTTTCCGGATTCAGACCTTTTATCTTCACATAGCGAAATCCATAATAGGTAAAATGAGGACGTATGGTTTCTCCTTTTCCCTTCGATACATATGTAAATTCTGCTTTGGCAGTACGGAGATTATCCCTGTAAAATCTGCCCTTTTGCAGAACTTCTCCATACTGCATCATAACTTTCTGACCTGTTTCAAATGCACCAGTTATTTCTACCCAACCGGTGACTGTTTCCCCAAAATCCAGCAAAAGTGCTTCATCTTCCTGTTTTACTGATACCGGTTGAAATTCTTCTACTTTATGAATTCTTGGATTAAATCGTTCCACAAGTGGTCTTGTTTCTTCTATTTCCTCCACGGAAAGCATTTTGTGTTCTAATGTCTCATCAATATGTTCTCCATCATAGATTCCATTTTCACATATGCTGCTTTCTTCTGCCTTCCAGCTGCTGTCTGTTACAATACATTCTTCCTGTCCATTGGCATATCGTATATGTAATTCTCCAATGCACTTCTTCTGATTACCATATAGATTTCTGTAATCACCATCAAATCCAAATCTTCCTTTATACCAGCCTTCGCCTAACAGCACCGCAATTTTATTCTTTCCCTGAGATAACAATTCTGTAACATCCAGTGTCTGATATTCTAAAAAGCTGTCATAGCAATGATAACCCGGCATAAGAAATTCTCTGCCCGCCTTCTTTTCATTGACATATGCTTCATATAATCCCAGACCACATACATGCCATATGACAGACTCCGGTTTCTCTTTTAATTCAAACTCTTTATATAAAAGAGGCATTCTCTTTTCATTTTCTTCTGTTCCAATCCATTTTGCGGTCCAGCTTTCCTGCAGTTTTCCCGTTTCAAACCATGCCGGATTACTTTTTGCGCAGTCTCCCTTGTCATCTTTAACTTCTACCTGCCAGTAATATCTGGTTCTTGGTTTTAAGTCGAAGGAAACCAGCATCTGGTTCTCATGATAATTCTCCTGTACTCCGGAATCATATACCAGCTTTTCCATATTGCTGCTCTCTGATACTATAATTCTTGTTTCCACGGCCCATTTTCCACAGACAGCCTTTACTTCCCAGGACAAATGGATTTTTGCCAAATTAAAACCTAATGGATTTTTTTTTTTATGATTTACTCTTAATCTGCTGATATACATATAACCGGTTCTCCCTTATGTCTCGTTATTCTTTTAGTAGGAAAGTTCGATTCGTCCACAGAATGGATCTACCGGACTTACTCCTTTAAATCTGCTTTCTCCGGCAATCTTTGCTATTACTGCCTCTAATACATAATCATTATTGGAGTAACAGTTAATATACGTTTTTATCATTGGCACATCCAGTAAATGATATGGATTGGCTACACTGATAAAAATTACCGGTACTTCTTCTGCAAACCACGGAACATTATTTCCCTGTCCCCAGAAGGTATACCAGTTTAACCGGTTGGTGGTCTGATTGCTGGCATTTTCCACATTTCCGATGTAAATTACCATGTCATACTTATCTTTAAAAGCTGTTACATTATCGACACCCTTTTCGAAATCTTCCTTCTCATAGAGGAATACCTGGAAATTTCTCTTTTCCAGTTCTTCTTTTACTTTTCCGACTACTCTTTCATTGGACGGAAAATGTCCTAAAATTTCCAGCAAAATACGCGGTGTCTTCTTCGCACTGATTGGAAGATTCTCTGCAATATCTTTCACCAGTGTAACAGACTGGTCTGCCAGCTCTTTTGCCCACTGTATATGCTCCGTGGTGCGTAAGTTTTTTAATGCTTCCTTTCCAGGAACCAGCTGTCTTTTTATCTTCTTTTCATGTAATCTTAAAGAAGCCTTTAATGCCAGTATGCGTCTGTTTGCATCCAGTAATCTTTCACGGGATAACAGACCATTCTTATAACCATCTAGCATAAACTGATAATATTCTTTTAAATCTTTATTGAATAAAATCATGTCACAGCCATTTTCTATTGCCATTGGTACCGTTTCACTTCGTTTACCGGCTGCCGTAAATCCGACCATCGGTGTTGCATCTGTAATGACAAGTCCGTTAAATCCTAATTTGTCCCGAAGCAAATTCACCAAAAGCTCTCTGGAAAGAGAAGCCGGAACAATCTTGCCCTTTAACTGTGGATTAAAATGTTCCTGATACGCTGGCATTGCAATATGCCCTGCCATAACAGTTTTGGCACCATCGTCAATCAGCCGCTGATAAATACTTCCATAGGATTTATCCCATTCTTCCATGCTAAGACTATTTACCGATGTCAAAAGATGCTGGTCTCTTTCATCCACACCATCTCCCGGGAAATGCTTAATTGAGACTGCCATATTGCATTCATCTGCTGCACGAAGATACTCCCTTGCATAGGCATAAACCTTCTCCGGATCATCGCCATATGTTCTGACATTGGTAATTGGATTATGATAATTTCTATCTATGTCAACTACCGGTGCAAAAGCCCAGTTAATTCCTAATGCACTTCCTTCTGAGCAGGCAATCTTTCCCAGACGATATGCATATACCGGATCATTTGCAGCTGCACATGCCATCTGTTTTCCATATGCAGTTCCATTGGTAGCCGCTCCATCTCCTCCCGCTTCTAAATTTGATGGAATCAGAAGCGGAATCTTTGTGTGCTCCTGCGCATAGGTAAATGTACTTTGCATCTCTTCTGCCACACCATCCCGGAAAAATAATCCGCCGATATGGAAATGTAATAACATATTCAGATACTCCGGATCCGTTGAATATCCAATCGGGCAGAACAACTGTCCTATCATTTCTTCCAGGCTCATATTTTCCAGCGTATTTTCTACCCAGGCAATGTCTACATCATCTAAATAAAATGGTTTTTCTTTATAATTCATCTCTTTTTTCCTTTCATTTAAGGCACAAAAAAAGAGCAGCCACGGCTGCTCCTTTTCTTAATTAATATTTCTCAGTTCAGCAAAACCGCTCAATGGATATGTTGTCATTTCACATTCGGATGCTTCACCAAATCCTGCACTATCAAAGCCTCCATCTGTAGCTGCTTTTATCCCTGCCACCGCATCTTCTACAACAAGACACTCCTGTGGTTCTAACTGCAGGTATTCTGCTGCTTTCAAAAATACCTCCGGATCAGGTTTTGATTTTGTAATATTCGTTCCATCACTGATGGCATCGAAATAATTTTCTAATCCTAAATGTTTTAATATTCTCTTTGCATTTTTACTGGATGAACCAATTGCCAGTAAAACTCCCTGTTTCCTTAAATCATCTAAGGTTGTTTTTACTTCTTTTGGCAAATCAGCCGGTGTCATGTCTTCCAGCAATTCCACATACATCTTATTTTTCTGCTCTGCGAAATCTTCTTTCTCTTCTTTGGAATATTTCTTTGTACTTTTCTCTAAAATAATCTCAAGGCTTTCCATCCGGCTTACGCCTCTTAACCGGTTGTTTATGGTTTCATCAAAATATATTCCCAGTTTATCTGCCAGTCTCTTCCATGCCAGATAATGATACTTATCGGTAAAGCAGATTACTCCGTCCAAATCAAAAATGATTCCTTTATATTTCATCTAATTATCCTCTTGTCTTTTTTTTCTTCAACTGTTTCTTCAGCATTACAAGCTCAATTACCTTATTCTCGTTATTCAGATAAATCAGGAACAATACCAGGATAACTGCAGTAACAATCTGCTGAATGGATGCATCTACATTTAATCTTGCATACATCAATGATATGAATGCTGTTGTTACTGCTCCTAACAGATAACCAATTTTTTCATTGCAGAACCGTCCGATAAATCCACCGATAAACATCGGTAAGAAAGCTGTAAACATTACTCCAATTGAGCCAAAGTTTAAAGACATCTGAATATTTCCTGTATTTGAAGCACTAATAAATCCAACTACACCCATGAAGCCGCCTGCAATGGTATAACAGATTACTGCATTGGATACTTCATGAATTCCTGTATTAACAGAAACCTTCTGTCCGGATAATAGTGACTTATATTCATAACCAAATTGTGTATAATCAAAAATCGCAATAAATAAAACGAGTCCAATTACAATTACAAGTACATAATTCAAAACACCTGGAAAACTTGTTAATTCTTTATTTGCTACAAATGACACGCCATAACCATCGGTAAGTGCGAATGCCATTCCTTCGTAAAACAGTGTTACTCCCAGTGACACAATAATCGGTGGTAATTTTACAATTACATAAATTGCTCCGGATATCAGTCCAAGCAATGCTCCGGATACAATAGAAATCACGAGCATATATGGTGTTGAAAGTCCATGGGATGAACAAATTGATGCACTGATTACTGATGACAATAACGAAATTGCTCCGATTGAGAAATCAAATCTTCCGGAATTCAGATTCAATGAAAGAGCAAATGTCGTTAACATTACTGTTGCTGTTGCCCGGAAAAAACAAAATCCAGTTTCCTTCTGATTCAAAAAAATACAACACCATTCCTCTGACATAAGAGTATCATTACGAGCAGTGTCACTACCGGAATACACAAAGTTCCAATTATCTTTTTTAAAATACTATTTCTTCCTTTACTTTTCATTTATTTTCCCTCATGTCTTTTCTAAATTCTGCTCCGGAGAATTCCGGAGCAGAACAAAAATTTTATTAATATGTTACTTATTTTGCTTCTTCCTGGATATCTTTAAATCCATAAGCACTTACAAATTTTTCAAATGATGCATAATCTGCTGTAAGAAGTCCATCTAACATACCTTTTGTATATGCAGGGCTGTCTACAGAGCTGTCTACTGCATAGTACTCAGAGAACTCTTCTGGTGAAGTTGCAACCCAGTAACCCTGGCTGAGAGCTAAAGCATTTCCATCTTCTGTACGGATCGGGCTTCCAAGTACTGCACGATAAGTTGCAATAAAGATAGGTCCGATACTTGCTGAGAACTTACCTGCAAGGTAATCAAGCATTCCACCATCCATTGCAGTACCATAGCTTTCTGCATAAGCATCTACGCTGGCAATCTTAACATCTGTGCCTTCAATTGCTGTTCCAAAGAAGTCAGAACCATTTCCAACAGCTAAGATAACCTCTAGGTCAGGAGTCTGTGCCATCTGAGCACATTTTCCAAACCATGCATCATCCATGTCATATCCGCCTACATAACCAACGATATTTACATCACCAATTGCTCCGGTTTCAATCTGTCCATCTGCATAAATCTGTCCAATAATTCCAGCTTCATCTGTAGCACCTTTGTAATTAGCATCTGCTCCACCTGCATCTACCATAGCTGCAATCATACCTGCTGCACGATAAATATGCATATCTGTATAATATGGAATTGCCCCACCGAAGATAGCAAAGTTTTTCTTACCCTGCTCCAGATAGTAATTTGCCATATCATAACCAGTCTGATATTCTACTTCAAGAGATGGTCCGATTGCACCTACATAATGCTCATATCCCTTATAAGTCTCATATTCTTCATCTGTTAAAGTTCCTGTTGCAACTGCATAATACACACCTGCTGCTTCACACTGTTCAATCTGTGCTGCACGGTCAAAGGATGAGAATGAAATAATTGCTTTACAATTATTTGTAATAAAAGTATCAATTGCTGATGTTTCCCCTGCTGCATCCTTTAATTCATCAGAATAAATAAGCTCAACATTGTACTGTTTCTGAATATACTCTGTATAGTATGTCCGGAATGCCAACGCCTCTGCCCTTGTTGCATCTGATACAAGAATACCCATTTTAACGGTTTCACTCATATCAAGTTCTGGTGTCTCTTCTTTGCTGCCTGACTGTTCTGTACTTACCACTTCAGAACTGTCATTCTTCTTGTCGCTTCCGCATCCGGTAAAGCATCCTACTACCATGACCGTTGCCAGCAACATTGCTAGAATTTTTTCATGTTCTTTCCTCCTGTACATTACATGTTTATGTATAAAGTGACTATCACTTAATACCATATGGATATTATCTTGGTAACATCTTTCCTCTCTGGTCACTGGTTGCCAGGAATACTACCAATATAAATATTGCTGCTTTTACCATCTGTCCAATTCCGGAATTCAGATTAAACATCACCATAATCTGACTGAGCAATGTCATGGAAAAAGCTCCGATTACTGCTGCATAAATTTTACTTCTTGCGCCACCTGATACCGGCATACCACCAAATACAATCGCTATGATGACATCCATTCCTACACTGGATGCAGTATTTCTCGTTAAAGTCGGAGCATAGACAATGGAAAGACATGCGCCAAGTCCAACTCCTATTCCAGACATGATAAATGCTATAATCGACATTTTCTTTACAGAAATACCGCTTAATTTTGCACAAATTGGATTTCCGCCCTGGAATTTCTGCATTCTTCCTACTTTAGTAAAAGAGAATACCAGTATACATACTAAGAAAAATGCAGCTAATACGAATATTTTAAACTGTGTTGTATTCAGCCTACTGACCCCCATCATTGGCACTCTTATTTCAGAACCTGTTCCATTCATCTTAATCAGAACCAGTACCAGTGCATTCAATACACTTAGCATTGCAATCGTTGTTACGAAAACAGGGAGGTTAAAAATAGATGCCAGTACTGAGTTAAATAGTCCTATAAAGACCGCCACTCCAAGGCAAGCTGCAAACATTATTACCAGGCTCTCTGTTTTGTTATAAACAATCCCACCTACCAGTGCGCTTACTGCTACAGATGCTCCAAGACTGATATCAAAGGAACCAAGGGTATAAATAAAGATTGCACCTGTTGCTACTACTGCAACCACAACTGACTGGTTGATAATACTTTTCATTCCATATGCAACATTTATATTTTTAGATGTTCCAATGATAAAGAAAGCAACCAGCAATGCCACAAGACCAAATAAAGGGGCAAGGAGCATAACATTTTTCTTAAATTCTTTGTTTTCATTTCATCCGCCTCCTATATCATGTACTGAATCGCATCTGCTTCTGAAAGCGATTCACTTCTTGGAAATTCATGCATAATCTTTCCATCCTTCATAATCATCAGACGGTCTGACATACCGATCAGTTCTGTTAATTCCTCTGAAATGATAACAATTGATTTTCCTTCTTTTTTCATCTGGTACATCAATTGATACATCGCCTGCTTCACACCAATATCAACGCCTCGCGTCGGGCAGTCCAGAATCAATACATCACTGCCTCGTCCAATCCATTTTCCAAATACAACCTTCTGTTTATTTCCACCGGATAATGCCGAAACATACTGATTTATTCCTGCACATTTAATACTTAATGTTTCCACCTGTTTCTGAACATATTTCTTTTCATTCCACGGGAAAATCAGGAATCCACCAGTTGTAAACTGGTCCAGTCCGCCAACAGCAATATTATCTTTGATGCTGGCATTCAGGCATAGCGACTCAGTGTCTCTGTCTTTTGCCACATATCCAACCATATGCTTCATTGCATCGGCTTCGTTTTTCAATTTCTTTCCTTTAATTCTTATTTCACCAGACTCCGGTTTTTTATTTCCAAACATGACTTTTCCAAGTGTATGCATTCCACAGTGCGAAAGTCCTCCGATTCCAAGAATTTCTCCTTTATGCAATTGCAGATTAAAATCAATCAGTTTGCCAGTCAGATTTACATCTTTCATTTCTAAGACAACTTCATCTTCGCAGCTTCCATCATAATCACTTCGATAATAGTCGCCTTCCAGCTGCCTTCCAATCATACTTGATTTTATTTTGTCTTCATCAAATTCGCTCTTATCAAAAGTAACTATAATATTTCCATCACGAAGAACCGTCAATGCATCGCATTTTTCCATAATCTCTTCCAAATCATGGGAGATGAAAACCACCGCTTTGTTTTTCTTTTTTCATCTGTTCCATAATATTGTAGATAATCTCTCTTCCCTTCTGTGACAATGCAGTTGTAGTCTCATCTACTACCAGCACTTCCGGATGCTTATTCATAATTCTTGCTATCTCAATCAGCTTACGTTCCTGTAAATCAAGGCTTGCTGTCATCTGTTCTGTCACGAATATGGCTGGCACCGATTGCATCTAAGGCTTCCTGTGCTTTCTGATTTAACAGCTTCCTTTTAACCGGTCCCCATTTATGCTTTTCGCCAAAACTCTTAAAGAACTTTGTCTCGCCAAGGAATATATTCTCTGCTACTGTAATTCCCGGCACTGTTCCAGTTTCCTGGACAATCATTCCAATTCCATGTTCCAACGAATACAGCATTGATTCCGGCTTCCATTCTTTGTCATGATATGTCATCGTACCGCTGTCTGCGTTCTGCATTCCTGCAATAATAGATGTAACTGTTGATTTACCAGAACCATTCTCTCCAATAAGTCCGAGAACTCTGCCTGAACAAACCTCTATTGAAACATCCTTTAATGCAACGGTAGAGCCAAATCTTTTATTCATATGTTCTACTTTTACTAAGATTTCCTGCTTCATCCATATGCCCCTTCTCTGTAATCATTGTTTTTGTGAAAATCACTTTTCTTTTGTTGTTAAATCTATTATAATCTATTCAAGTGGTTTTCCAATTGTTTGTAACAACCAATTCTATTTACTTTTTTGATAGATATATCATTTTCTTTATGTTGTTATTGACTATTTTTGATATTTAAATTGGAGGATTCCATTATGGATTATGAAGCGTTAAGAACAGTAGTATATAAATTGAATGAAGATGAGCAGTTTTACAAAAAATATTATTATGCCAAACAGCAGGAGTATTCCCTGCAGGAATTCTTAAGTACTATCAATATAGATGATGTACTGCGCCGGCATCTGCTGGTTCCGGAAATCAAAGAAACCATTCCTCCACGCTTTGAAGATAATTTCTTTTTTGATGCAGGAAACCACGTTTCTATTACTGTAACCAGACATAACCGTTACTCTCCGGCACTTACTCACGACCACACTTTCTTTGAACTCTTATATGTCTATGACGGAAGCTGTTCCCAGAAAATCAGTGACAGTCAGCTGACACTGCGCACCGGAGACCTTTGTATTATTCCACCCGGCATCAAACATTCCGTCAGTGTCTTCGATGACAACAGCGTTATCTTAAATATTTTGATTCGAAAAAGCACTTTACATAATATCTTTTTCAATTTTTTAAATTCACCAAACATCCTGTCCGCTTTCTTTTTAAATAATATCTATTCCGAAAACGGCAACGATTATATTGTATTTCCCACCGGCAATGATAATGAAATACGTTCTGGCTTTCTCTGGATGTACTGGGAATCTCTGAACCGCTCCCTTTACTGGGATCAGATGATTTCCTACACACTGATGATAACTTTTGGTCTTTTAATCCGGAATTATGAAAAAGTTCCGAGCTTCCTACTTTCAACCGTAAATCTGATGTGCAGCGTTTTGCCCTGCTTCAATTCATCCAGGAAAATTATGCAACGGTTACATTAGAGCAGGTTGCCGAAAAATTTCACTATACACCTGAACATGTTTCAAGACTTTTTAAAAGCACTACCGGGAAAACCTTTACCCAACTGTTACAGCAGGTCCGGATTGAAAAAGCCCAGATACTCCTTTTCTGATACCAACCTTACGGTTGCAGACATTGCTTCCCAGGTTGGTTATGATACAACGGAACATTTTATAAGATTATTTAAGAAAAATCTGAAAATCACACCAACCGAATATAGAAAAAAAGGGATTATCATCTAATCCCTTTTCCTTGCCAGACAACCTTTTTCATGCTATTTTTAATAAAGAATCGAAAGCAGGTGCAATTATGATACAACGTAAAGATTTATTTTCCATCCCTTTTTATAACAAAACACAGTATACCGGCAGCAATCTTGGCATGCGCTACCGCATAGAGAAGCATGTAGAAGATGACTCCACCACTCTGCTTGCCACCTGGTACCAGGTCCATATTGCTTTACCGCTACGCCGGATGAACAAAAAAGACCAACACCTTCGAATATTCCGACGAAGGCATTGGTCAGGCTTGTGACTGGCTCAATCAGGTCTATACAGAAAACGCAGACCTCTTTAAAACTGTTCCTATTTAAAATTTACATCTGATGACGTACAATCTTGTACTCATCATATAACTGATAATACGGGCAGGAATTCGTGTTGCCGGTAAGAAATCTTACCATATCATCTTCATCCAGATCCATATCACAGACATAATATTCGTAATCTTCATCATATACAAAATTTACACAGGTATCACAACTTCCCTGTTCTGCCATAAAATCACTTCTCCTATCTGATGACTTTCTTTGCATTCCGGTTGCAGATCATGTCCAGCATATTTTCATCCGGTTCAAAGATAATGTCTCCAAGTCCGCTTCCGTTCTTATAAATCACTTCATAGGTCTTCGCTCCCGGCTGCTTTGAAGAACAATCCTTTACACTCAACTGGTTGTTGTTATGATAATTATACAATTCATGTGCAGTTGACGGTGCAATCAGCACAACTTCTTCCATCTCAATCTTTGCAATATTTTTTCTCTTTCTCTTTGCCTTGATACGTGCAAAGCTAAGTCTTCCTTCAATATAGGTATATTCCCATTCAATCTGTGATGCAATTTTAAGAAGATACCAGAAAACTGCAAAGATAATTGCAGGAACCAGTAAAATTCCCGGATACACAATAATGGAAACCAGTACACAGAAAATTGCCAACGCAATACAAAGATACCTTAAGATTACATTTACAACAGACACCTTCTTATCTACCAGAACTGTGTTTTCAAAAATACTCATACTTCAAACCTCTCAATTTTTTTTTTTGCACCTGCTTCTCATGCAGATTCTTTTTCATTATATCTCTTTTTCTGCGATTAATCCAGTAGATTATGTTTAAAATTAAGAGGGTCAGGGATACTTCCCTGATTCATTTTCCAACTTGAGCTGCGGGCGATAAGGGAAAAATGGGCCTTTGTCATGATAATGGCAGTGCTTGCTTCTTTTGAGGTGCAGCCTGCGAAGCAGGGTGTGCGTGTTCCGATTGCTTAGGCAATCATGGCGGAACGCATAACAATACATAATATTTTTGATTTTTTGTAACGAATCTAATAACCATTCTCTTATCTATATAAGGGGGGATATTATGCATTACATTGAAGTGAAAAATGTATCACAAATTTATTCAGTTGGGAACGAACCTGTCAATGCACTTACTAATATTTCTTTTGCTATTGAAAAAGGTGAGTTTATAGCTGTGACTGGCCCATCAGGGTGTGGAAAATCGACATTGCTACATATGATTGGTGGATTAAGTAAACCATCTTCAGGACAGATATTGAATTGTGGCGTATCATTATATGAAAAACGAAATTCTGAAATATCGCTATTTCGTCGTCGAGAAGTGGGCATAGTCTATGAATTTTATAATCTCGTTCCGGAATTAACAGCAAGGGAGAATCTGCTGCTTCCTGCACTGATGGATGGTAAAAGCGTAGATCAAAGAGAAGTTAAGAAAATACTGACGATTTTGGGGATGGAAAACAAGGCAAATTTTTATCCGGGTCAGCTTTCTGGTGGTCAACAGCAAAAAATAGCCATTGGCAGAGCATTAATCAATCATCCTAAACTCTTATTAGCAGATGAACCTACTGGCAATTTAGACTCTGCAAAACGTGATGAACTTTTACAGCTTTTACGTTATATGAACGAACAGGAAGAAATGACAATTCTTGTGGTTACTCATGATTCCGTTGTTGCACAAAAAGCAAATAGGGTACTTCATATGATGGATGGGAAAATAGTCAATGATGAGGTGATTGTATGAGGTGGGGATTTTTATGGTTAACTTTGCGCTTGATAATGAAACAACGTTTGCGTACCATAACTTTATTTTGCGGTATTTTTTTTTTCTCTAGTTTTTTACTTAATGCTTTTGGAAGTTTGGGGTATTACTTTTGGACACAAGTACATGAAGGAAATTCCGACACAAGTACATTTAATTCTACCGAATTAGCATTGACTGTATTGGCGGTGATACTTCTAACAATAGTTTTGGTATGTTCTGCAGTTCTTCTTCATAATTTATTTGCTTTGACATTTTTTCAAAAATGGCATAGTCTTGACGTTTAATTACGCTGGGAGCAACGTGGCAGCAACTTTTTCTTATGGTGGTAATAGAGATAGGCATTATATACTGCATTGCAGTACCATTAGGTTTGATTGTTACTATTGCTTTGGAGAAGAGTATTTCTATACCTGTAGAAATTCCCTGGTGGATAATTTGCAGTATTTTTTGTTGGTTATTGATAGTTTCTTGCATTTGTGGTTTGCGTCCGGTACATAAGGCAATGAAAACTCCCATTACTTTATCAAGAACAAGTAAGTCTGTAACAATTCATTCCAGACAGGATAAGTTCGGAAAGCATTACAATTCTTTTGCTATTTTCATGGCCGGAAAATACCGCTCAGCAAATAGAGGACATTGCATCCGTATTGTCCTTACGCTGATTACTGTAATGATATTGTATATACCGATCAGCTATTTTATCAACACAGATTTAGATATACAGCAATCAGGATTATTGGCTAAATATGGAATTCAATATAATTTTACAACTCAAAATTATGATGAATTAAAATTGGCATTAGAGGAATGTCAGGGTTTAAGTACAAAAACTCGGATGGAGACACGCTGATATATGTACAGGTCGATGGGCGAGCATCTCTCAGGAAAAATATATTAAATAAAAGCCTGCTACAGGTGTTGGAAAAAGCAGGTTGGGAAGAACAAGAAATTTGGGATACGAGCTGTGATATACTTTTTTTGGATGAAATGCATTATAAGATGATTCTTCGTAATTGTTCTGATTTAGAAATAGAGGACGAATCAGCTCCAGCTATTTTGGTAGATCGTTATATCAACAGAACAAGTTATCAAGAGAATGCTGATAACTTGTTTTTCGAAACATCCTTAGTGAATAAAACTATTTGGGATGAGGAAAACACAGGTGTTGAAATTTTTTGTGGTTTTTTGAGGAAAATAACACGGTATTCTATAACTCACCAATTATACTTTCAAAAGAACTACCAGAAGGGATGGATTTTTCAGGATGTAACTTTGCTTCTTCCCATTCAAGAAATTGAATCAATTCGTGAGCTAATAGGTGAGTTTTGTCAGGTTAATGTGTATGGTTTATTTCAAGAATATGATGAAACTCTTTACGGAAAACTTCATCAGAAATTGGGAGCAAATGCATTGGGACATCTGGTTTATCAGAGAAGAATTTTTAAGGAATGGTATGCTTCCATGTGGGAGATCCATGTGACAATGGTGGCTGTCTGTTTGATTCTTTTAACTATTGCATTGGTAAATGTTTTTAGTACCATTGTCTTTCAGTATATTGACAGGAAACGTGGTCTGGTAATGTTATGGTCATTAGGGCAAACAAAACAAGGTTTACTGCGAATTCTAATTTTGGAAACAGCACGTAGCTTTTTTCTTGCAGCATTGATTGGAATTCCGGTATCATGCTTATTATGCTATAATGTATATCAGGTTCTTCGCTCTACGTGGCGTATTCGGTTTATGTTGCCATTGAAGCAAATTTTTTTGTTGATTGTTGCGATGATTACAGCCACCCTGGTTGCAATGATAGTAGAATGGTGTTGTATGAAACGTCAGAATTTTTTACAGAACATTAAGGATGAAATATAACTTACGGAAGGAGGCAGCAAATGGAATCATTTGAAGAAATTTATTCTTTATACTTCAAAGATATTTATAGATATGTATTATCTCTTTGCCGAAACTCCGAGCAAGCAGAAGAAATTACGCAGGAAACTTTTTTTCAAGCAATGAAAAGTATTTCATCCTTTCGTGGTGATTGTAAAATGACAGTGTGGTTATGTCAGATTGCAAAACATCTTTACTTTGCTCAAAAGCGAAAGGAGAAACATAGTGCGATAATGACATTAGATGAAGTGTCAGATCATTTACCAGACACCACATCCCAGCCATTGGAGTTGAGAATAGCAGATGAGACTGATGCTATGCGTATTCTTGAATATTTACATGATATAGAAGAACCTTATAAGGAAGTGTTTATGTTACGAGTTTTTGGTGAATTGTCATTCAAAAAATATCAGGAATTTTTGGGAAAACAGAAAGTTGGGGAGAGTGACTTATCATCGGGCTAAAGTTAAAATTCTGAATGAAATGGAGGGAAAACAATGACAAGAATTTCATGTGAGGTAGCCAGAGATTTATTACCTTTGTACTGTGATGATGTATGTTCACAAGAAAGCCGTATTCTTATAGATGAACATCTTAAAAATTGTTCAGATTGTGATGCTTTATTGAAAAAAGATGAAAATGGAATGTAGTGCTTCAACAGAACAAGAAATGCATGATGAAGAATTTGTAAAAGCTATGGCGTCAGGATGGAAAAAATCAGTAAAAAATGGTTTTGTAAAAGGTGTATTAGCCACACTCATTTTGTGTTTATGCCTGGTTGGAGGATATTGGGGATTAACACGTTGGATTCTTACTTCTGTTCCTAGTGCTAATATCCAGGCAAATGTAGTGAGTGTGACGGATGAACATGTAAAGATTATTCTGGAAGCAACAGATGGAAAAAAGTTCTAACCAATGCTATGGTAGTGGAAGATTCGGGAAAGCTCTATTTGCTTGAAAAGAGGGGAGTTATTGCGACACAAACTGGCGATGGTGAGAATTGGGCGGCAACTTATACTCTACCTAAAATACAAAAAACAGAAGACGGGGAAAGTATACACATAAAAGAAATTTATTACGGAACTGAAAATGATAATATCCTGATTTGGAGCGAATAAGTAAAAAATTAAGTTATTCGTGTGGAAGAGAGAGGGTAACCCTTGAAGTCGTAGAGAAAATCGTATTTATTGTAATTAATAACAGTATTAATTTCTGGAGGTGAGAGTGTGAAGAAATTTAAAAAGATGTTGCCATATTTAATAATTAACGCGATTGTTTTTTATTTAACTCCATTTATGATTAAGGATACTGGAAGCGGCATGTTGATTTTGTTAATTGGTTTCCCAGTTATATGTTTTATAGTAGCTTTGATCTACGGGATAAAAAACTCATTTAATTGGATTTATTCCTTGCTTGTAATGTTGTTGTTTGTACCAACTATTTTTATCTTCTATAACGAAAGTGCAACAATATATATATTGGCTTACGGTATTATTTCAGCATTCGGGAATTTTCTAGGAGATAACAAAACTGGGATATGAAATCCGTCGGAATTTTTATAATAAAGTTCTAATAGTTTGACTGGGAGGCATAAATTTACATATCAAACGAGGTATCCGCAGGATAAAATTCGGTATGATGATATAATCATTAATCTGGAACGAAGAGAAGTAATCAAGGAGGGCAGAAAGTTGAACTAACATATACGGAGTTTGAAATTATCAGTTTTCTCGCTCAAAATCCTGGCAGAGTGTTCAGCAAGGAACAGATTTATGATGTGGTTTGGAAAGAACCATATTCCGGAGATTATAACATTGTAATGAGCCACATCCGAGAAAAGATAGAAGATGATCCGAGCCATCTGGTTTATATTCAGACAGTATGGGGTGTTGGGTATCGGTTTAATAAAATTTAGGCAGTGGTCTGTGATAGATCACTGCCTGTTTTCCAAAATCATTCAGGATATGTATAATTGGGCTCCTGTTCAAGTACCCTTGTCCAGTCACGTTCCTCCCGCAAAACTCGGAGAATATGTATTTCCTGAGTATGTTCCATAAATACATAAAAAATTATGGACGGCGGAAAGGGCTTTTTATGGATATAATAATTTCGATATAGGATATGTGTCTTTGGAAAAACACCGGACATATATCCTAATTTTTTCATCTGTGCCTGTATGTCATTTTGAAAACGGTCAGCTCTGCCTGACCAAACTCAGCTTCGATGTAATCCGCAATGTCAGTCACATCATAAATAGCTTCCCATGTTAAAATAACTTTATAATCGTGCATTTCGTCTGACATCTCTCAATTCGGTAATTTTGCGGAAAGCTTCTTCAAGCGGAAGTTCCCGTCCGGCTTCCATATCGTCAATTCCTCTATCCAACATTCGGAGAATATTATTATCTTCATGCTGGGCAGGAGTTTGTTTGCTTATTGTTAATTCCATAGTATCACTCCATTCATGCTATCTGAGATAGTCTATGCAGTTCCTTGTTTCTTAGTCATAGTTTAACATAAATTTACGATGGGTACAATTGAAAATTTTAAAACGTTTAATAATTATGTTTTTTCCGTGTTTTTCAGTAGATTTTTTCGAATTATTTCGTTACAATAGAGGCAAACAGTCGGGGGGGGGGGAAGCATACGAAATCAAACTATTGTATAGGATATCCCGGTTTTCTATTATTTTTTAATACAGAATGCTGCAGAACTAAGCTGCTTTGTTTTCTTTTGCTATTGAGCCTGTCTTTCCAATGTTTCACAGCATAGCGGCACGGTTCGCTGATATGCGGATGCATGAGAAAGGCTGTTAGGGGCACTTGGAATTTCATCCTGCACCTTGCAGGCTTTCTGCCGCATCCGCATACAACGGACAGTGACGCTATGCAGTGAAAGCAGCGGAAAGACAGCCTGCAATCAAAAAACAAAACAGCTAAGAACTGCAACGCATTCTGCATCAACAAAAAATAATAGGAATCCGAAATATGCTTACAATATGTTAGACGATTCGTTTTTCTCCCCGCCACCCAGACAGATTACACGACAAAGGAGATTTCTATGAAAGCATATCATTTAAATAAAGACGCCCTCACCCCAATGTCGGTGGGTGTACAGAAGGAATGGGTCCTGACCAATGGAATCGGCGGCTATGCCGGCAGTTCCGTTACCGGTGCCCATGCAAGAAAGCACCACGGCTATCTGATTGCCAGCCTGCACCCACCAGTAGAACGTTTCGTCATTCTCTCAAAAATCAACGAATGTCTGATTCGTTCTTCCGGGAAAAAGGATTTTACCGTAGAACAATATCTTGCCGGTGATGGCAGCACTGCTTACCGTGAAGGTATTGAATACCTTAATTCCTTTACTTATGACGGGCTGGTACATTTTACCACCAAAGCTCCGGAATTTACCATGACAAAGACTCTCGCCTTTGAACACGGCAAAAATACTATTGCAGTTTCCTATGATATCCAGAATGATGGAGAGGCTGCTACACTGGTGCTGACTCCGCTCTTTAATTACCGGGTACACCATGATGCTTCTACAGTAGACACTTTAAAATTCGATACTACTTATGAGCAGCCGGAAATCAGACTGGTTCCGCAGCAGAATAAAGATGTCACCATCCGTCTTTTTTACCGATGACGGAACCGTTGTTCCATGTGAAGAAAAATATACCACCGGAATGCAGTTACAAAAAGAACTGGATGTAGAATCCGATGCTTTAGATGATAACTACACGCCATACCAGATTGAATTTCCGCTGGACGCCGGATGCCGCAAGAAAATATCTATCGTCTGCACCATTGAAGATGCTTATGAAAAGGATGCTTTTGCCACTGCTGCCGCAGAAATGGCACGTTTTGATGCGTTAGAGAAAAAAGCTGGCTACCATGATGAACTGGCAGAGACTCTGACCATTGCCGCCGACCATTTTCTTGCATACCGGCAGTCTACCGGACTGATGACTGTTCTTGCCGGACTTCCTTGGTTTACCGACTGGGGTAAGTGATACCATGATTGCCCTCACCGGCTTAACTCTGGCTACCGGACGCTATCAGGATGCCAGAGACATCCTGACCACATTTGCCCGCTATGTCCACCACGGCATGGTACCAAATATGTTCCCGGATGAAGGAACCGCCCCATTGTATAATACAGCAGATGCTTCCATGTGGTATTTCTATGCAGTTGGAAAATATCTCGATTACACCGGCACTCCGGAAGATTATGCTTTTGTGCAGGAAACCATTTATCCGAAATTAAAAGAAATTATTGCAGCTTATGAGCACGGAACAGATTTCTCCATCTATATGGAAGAAGATGGACTTATCCATGCCGGAAGCGGTCTTGATCAGGTAACCTGGATGGATGTCCGTGTGGGCGACTGGGTTGCTACACCACGGCACGGCAAGCCGGTAGAAATCAATGCGCTCTGGTATCACGCACTCTGCCTGATGGAAGAATGGGCAACGCGCTTTGGGGAAGACGGTTCCCACTATGCTGCTCTTGCAGCTCATGCAAAGGAATCTTTCGCAAAAGAATTCTGGAATGAAAAAGATGGATGTCTCTATGATGTGGTAGACGGGCTGGAAGGTGATGCATCCCTTCGTCCAAATCAGATTTATGCTGTTTCCCTGCCGCACCGGATGTTAGATGCTGACAAGGAAAAGAAGATTGTAGATAAGGTTTACGAGAAACTATATGCCAAAACCGGTCTTCGTTCCTTAAGCCCGGATGATAAGGAATACCATCCGACCTATGAAGGCTGTCTTGATAAACGTGACCACGCTTATCATCAGGGTACTTCCTGGGGTTTCCTCTTAGGCGGTTTCCTGACTGCTTATGTGCATGTCTATGGAACTTCCAAAGAAGTTATCACACAGGTAGATACCATGTTAGATGCCACCAGAGAACAGTTCTACCACGGCTGTATCGGTTCTATTGCAGAAATCTTTGATGGTGATGAACCGCACACCTCCCGCGGCTGCTATGCCCAGGCATGGAGTGTCGGAGAAATTCTCCGGGCTTATACGGAGGATATTCTTCCGTATAAAGCGAGTTCAAAATAGCACAACAAATTGCAGACTACTCCTCTAATTTTCATAATAAATATTAGGATATACTACCCATCAAAAACAAATCAAATAATACTAAGGTCTTCTATGATAAACATTAAATCATAAAAGACCTTTTTATTATAGTAAATCCAACAAAAAGGTTTGCAAAGCAATACTAATCGCTGCAGCCGACATTGACAGACAGGCACAGGAACACTTTGAACGGCTCATAGAGGGCATGAAGCAAGCACAGGGCATAACGGAACAGCTAAAGGCAGAAAACGCCTTAGAATGGACAGGATGCCTCAATAACATAAGGGCTTGTGCGAGGGAGATTGTGGAAAAGGAAATTATTTTTGCATAAACAGATGATTAGTGGCAGGGGTGAAATCCTGCCGCTTTTTCTGCTTTAGTTTGTCAGCTTGACAAATAAAGGGTTAAGGAATATAATTAGATTCAGTATTATACAAGGAGTTAATAAATATGCGGCAAGGTATTCTTAAATAAACTGTCAATTTGATAGTGGGAACAAAAAGTAGCAGTCCCGTTTCACTTTTAATATGGGGCTTGGTTTTTTGTACCCAGTTTAAGAATGCTTTTATCATGTAATTTATATGCCCGAAAACATATAAGTGTTTTGGGGCTATTGAGTTATTTACCCAGTGATAGGAGTATTTATCACTGGGTATTTTTATGCCCTTTTTTGGGTGTTGATAGGAGGAAAATCACATGAAAATAATTAACTTAGGCATTCTGGCTCACGTTGACGCAGGAAAGACAACATTAACGGAAAGTTTATTGTATACCAGTGGTGCAATTGCAGAACTAGGGAGCGTAGATGAAGGCACAACAAGGACAGATACCATGAATTTGGAGCGTCAAAGGGGAATCACTATCCAGACAGCAGTGACATCTTTTCAGTGGGAGGATGTAAAAGTCAACATTATAGATACGCCAGGCCATATGGATTTTTTGGCGGAAGTATACCGTTCTTTATCCGTATTAGACGGAGCAGTATTATTAGTTTCTGCAAAGGATGGCATACAGGCACAGACCCGTATACTGTTTCATGCACTACAGATAATGAAGATTCCGACAATTTTTTTCATCAATAAAATTGACCAAGAGGGGATTGATTTGCCAATGGTATATCGGGAAATGAAAGCAAAGGTTTCTTCGGAAATTATAGTGAACCAAAAGGTTGGGCAGCATCCCCATATAAATGTAACGGACAATGACGATATGGAACAGTGGGATGCGGTAATTATGGGAAACGATGAACTATTAGAGAAATATATGTCAGGGAAACCGTTTAAAATGTCAGAACTGGAACAGGAAGAAAACAGGAGATTCCAAAACGGAACGTTATTTCCCGTTTATCACGGAAGCGCTAAAAACAATCTGGGGATTCGGCAGCTTATAGAAGTGATTGCCAGTAAATTTTATTCATCAACGCCTGAAGGTCAATCTGAACTATGCGGGCAGGTTTTTAAGATTGAATATTCAGAGAAAAGGCGGCGTTTTGTTTATGTGCGTATATATAGCGGAACATTGCATTTGAGGGATGTTATTAAAATATCTGAAAAAGAGAAAATAAAAATCACAGAGATGTGTGTTCCGACAAACGGTGAATTATATTCATCCGATACAGCCCGCTCTGGTGATATTGTAATTTTACCAAATGATGTTTTGCAGCTAAACAGTATTTTGGGGAACGAAATGCTGTTGCCGCAGAGAAAATTTATTGAAAATCCTCTCCCTATGCTCCAAACAACGATTGCAGCAAAGAAATCTGAACAGCGGGAAATATTGCTTGGGGCACTTACAGAAATTTCAGATGGCGACCCTCTTTTAAAATATTATGTGGATACTACAACGCATGAGATTATACTTTCTTTTTTGGGGAATGTGCAGATGGAAGTCATTTGTGCCATCCTTGAGGAAAAATATCATGTGGAGGCAGAAATAAAAGAGCCTACTGTTATATATATGGAAAGACCGCTTAGAAAAGCAGAATATACCATCCACATAGAAGTCCCGCCAAATCCTTTCTGGGCTTCTGTCGGGTTGTCCATAGAGCCGCTCCCTATTGGAAGTGGAGTGCAGTATGAAAGCAGAGTTTCACTTGGATATTTAAACCAATCGTTCCAAAATGCGGTTATGGAGGGGGTTCTTTATGGCTGCGAGCAGGGGCTGTATGGATGGAAAGTGACAGACTGTAAAATCTGTTTTGAATATGGATTGTATTATAGTCCTGTAAGTACCCCCGCAGACTTTCGGCTGCTTTCCCCTATCGTATTGGAGCAGGCTTTAAAAAAAGCAGGGACAGAACTATTAGAGCCATATCTCCACTTTGAAATTTATGCACCGCAGGAATATCTCTCACGGGCGTATCATGATGCCCCAAGGTATTGTGCAGATATTGTAAGTACTCAGGTAAAAAGAATGACGAGGTCATTCTGAAAGGAGAAATCCCTGCTAGATGTATTCAAGAATACAGGAACGATTTAACTTATTTCACAAATGGGCAGGGAGTCTGCTTGACAGAGTTAAAAGGATACCAGCCAGCTACTGGTAAACTTATTTGCCAACCCCGCCGCCCGAATAGCCGTATAGATAAGGTTCGGCATATGTTCCACAAGTTAGCTTAACAGCTTGCAAAAGTCATATAAAATGAGATTTGAAAGGATTAGAGACTAATTATGATGAAATGCGAATGGATATTGTGTCCTGTTTGTGGGAGTAAAACCCGTAATAAAATTAGGAAGGACACTGTTTTGGAGAATTATCCCCTTTATTGTCCAAAATGCAGACAAGAAAGATTGATTAAAGTTGACAACTTGAAGATAACTGTCATCAAAGAGCCAGACGCTTAAGACGCAGAGCCGATGAAATTGTGGAACAATTCACGAATCATCGGCTCTTTTTGTTTCGTATTTGAAAGAACAAACTCACCAAATAAAAAAAACGATATTCGGGTGGGTTACAACGTAAATGCAAAAGGTACATTGCATCTGTCCACGTATCCGGCGATACATACACACCATGAGCAGCTTGTTCTAATCCTCGTTCCTTCACATATGCATAAAACACAGACTTACTAATTCCATTATTTAGAACTTGAAATGTCTGAATTGTCCCTCCACATTCACGCAACAACAAATCTAATTTTTCAAACTGAGTCATATGCTTTCTCCTTTCGTGCTAATATTATAATATATATTAGCGCGAAAGTAAAGACATATAGTACCAATAAAATATCGGTATTTTTGTTTTAATGATATCCCCTTGTTTCTCGCCATCCCTTTACATACCACCTGATTCCAACATATACCAGTTGCACGAATAATAAGAGAAATAGCAGATTGATTGGCAATGTTGTCTTTATCCACTTCCCAAAGTAGATAGCTGTTGCCATGCTTATAAGTGTTACCATTATGGTAATCATATCCCAACAGCACTTCTTATATAACTCTGCAATCTTTATCCCTATAAATGCTACAAGTATTCCCGCACCCACCAAACATCCACCGCAGATCAGTATTCTTATCAGCCAATATACAATTCCGGCAACGACAGGATTGGATATTCCATTACTAATCTGTGCCATGTTCTTTCCTGTCAGTATAATCCACCCTGCAATGGTCTGTATAAAAGTGGCGATTGTATCAAAGAATACCACGCAATCAGAAATAAATATTTTTGACCGTATCATCTGAAAAAGAGTAGTTGATACGGAATACCATATCAGCAGAAACATCAATGCTTCATACATAGCTGTTTTTGTTTTATATCTGCCTGCCAGTTTTTCTCTCTGCGTATCATACTTTTCCTTGGCTTTCAGATAAGCTGTCAGGTTACAGTTCCCACACTTTTGATAGAGTACTGGCTTTTCAACCGGTATCTCTACTTTTTTCTGATGAGAGAGTGCATAGTCCCGTTCCTGTTCTGCCTGCCTTAGCTTATCTTGACATTCCTCTGTCATGATTTCGGCAGCGTGCGTTTTCTCTTTCTCGCTCTGCAATAATTCTTTTGTTTTCCTCAAGTCGTTCTTTAAGGCTTGAATGTTCCCTGCTCTGTTCTCGCTGTTTAACTTCTCGTTCAAGGTCAGCGATTCGTCGAGCTGCACTTTCAATTTCTCGATAGTCCGGTCTTTCTGGTCGAGTTCTTCCTGCATCTGCTCCGTCAGCAGAAGCAACTCTTCCAGTTGATCGTCGCTCTTTGAGTTTCTTAATTCGTTCATCAATCGACCTTCCTTTCTCTAATTGCTGTTCAAGTTCAGTAATTCGCTGTTCTGTTTCTGCAATAGCCGGTTCTCGCTGTTTAATTTCTGTGCCAATTCCTGCCATTGCTGATTTTCGTCTGTAAGCTTCTGTATCTGGTCTGTCTTTTCTTCCAGAAGCATCAGCAGTTCTTCTGTATCCGGTAAGATTTGAAGCAGCTCTGATAATTCTTTCTCTAATTGCTGCAATCGTTCTTCCTGCTCCTGAAAGCACATCAGCTTCTCGTCCTTTTCCTGTATTTCCTGAAGCATCTCTGCCATGATATTCTGCTGTTCCTCTATCTGTGTAATCATTGCTTCCATCATGGGAATTACTTCTTTGCTTTCTTCTAATGTCATTCAACCACTCCTTCCATATTGACAATGCACCGGATACCTTACCAAAGGTTGTGATTACCTTTTGCAGTAATGCATTTTGTTTTTTAATCATCTGGTTTTCCTCTACCTTCCATGAACCTTTCCATATCTGTCCGGTGAGATATTTTTCCTCAATCTTTCTTGCATCCGCACCCTCATGAATCGTAGGGATTTTTAATTTGCCCTGTCTTTCATAAGAGCGGTGGTCAATCTGATTGTCTATGGATAAATGCCGGTTACACATCCCAGCCCATTCGCTTCGCCATAACTCACAATTCTTTGGATTGTTCCATCCGGTAGCATCGGTCAGAACCCGTTTCCATTGTTTTCGGTTTCTTGCCCCGACTTTCTGTACTCCGTTTTCATCAAGTACCGGAATGCGGATTCCATGCCGGTCAGGATTTTTCTTATCCTGCCACCAGTCCGGGTGGGATTCATCAACCACGATATTTCCGTCAGTATCTCTGACAAAATCCCGGTCCTTGACTTCTTTGTTGCCCCATGAGTGATCTGGATTGAATGGTCGCATGGTTACAAGTAAATGCACATGTGGGTTCCCATCGCCCTTATCGTGTATGCTCCAGTCGACACACATTCCCTTATCCACGAAAGTCTTTTGAATATATTCGGTTGTATAATCAATCTGTTCCTGTCTGCTCCATTCTTTCGGCAGGGAAAATTCAAATGAGCGTCCAAGCTGTGCATCTGCATTTTTTTCTATCTTTAAGACCTCATTCCATAGACGCTGTTTCTGAAATGTGATTTTAAACTTTTCCAGTGCGGCATCTTTATCATCCGCTCTTTTATAACGGATAGACTGTTGAAACCTTTTTATATTTTCTTCCGGTACATGCAGCCATTCAGGAGGTGCATTTTCGCACATCATCAGACTGGTGTAGACGACTTCCTTTTTGGAAGTATAGTAACTGATTCTGCCTGTTTCCTCATTCTTCATCACATCTCCATTAAGATATGCCGATGCGGATATGACAGATTTTCCTTTACTGCGCCCGACAATCTTTACTGTAAAGTGAAATATCGCCATGATACGATTCCCCCTTTCTGCCGTATCCGGCATTGATTTCCAACAGCATCTTCTTCTGGTTTGGCAGAAGTGAAGCTGTCGGAACGCCCTCTGCGCAAGAGTGCCCCCTGCGGCATGAGCAGGTCTGGCTGAAAGCCCCGCCGACGGAACGAGCCCGGCAAGCGTAAGCGCAGACCGGTTGCCACTTGTGGCAAACTTATAAGGACGACCTCTGGTTGTCCATAAGTGCGCCCTTCATTCAAAGGCAATGAAGGGAATGGAAAACCCACTCCCTCCGCCATTACACTTCCTCCATGTCTGTAACTAATTCTTTCTGCATCGCTTTTGAGAAAAACTTCCCGTTTGTTTCCTGCCTTTTTAAGAAGCCTATCAACTTTGGTAAATCTTCCTCCTCAATCGGACAGCCAAGAACCGATTCCACTGCGCCGCCAATCTGACAGAGCCTGTGGGTTCGTTTTTTACTTTCCTCTGCTTTCTTTCGCTTTTCCAGTTCCTTCCGCTGTGCAATGAGCTTTTTTGTAGCTTCAATGCTTTCCTGTTCCTTTTTCTCTAATGCACGTATTCTTTCTTCATAAGTCTTTGTTGATTTCGCCATATCGTCTTCATCCTTTCTTTTTCCGATAAACAACAGTTCCCGGTTGCATATCAGGAGAAGCACATGGTATAATCCTCTTGCGTGTAGGTATATCATGGCTTCGGTCTGATAGAACCTTTGGCGGTTTCTTAGGAAGCCGCCTTTTTAAGTTGCCACATTTCTTGTGACAGCTTTTACATTTCCTTTATCCCTCAGATCACGCCCCTCGTTGGCTTCCATGAACTTTTCCAGAATGTCAGTTTTAATAAGGACTTTTCTTCCGACCTTTAATACCGGAAGCTTCTTCCATTCAACCAGCTTTCTCAAAGTATTTCTGCCAATTCCTGTATAGTCGGCTGCTTCCTCGATGGATAATGCAATCTTTCTTTCCGTCATCTTGTCACCTCCCATTAAATTGCATTATGCAATTTTTTTTGTGCTGTTAGTATAGCGGTTTTATATTGCGTTGTCAAGCGTTATGAAATTTTAAAAATAATCATTAAATTGCATATTGCAATTATGTGAGGTACATGCTATAATTCATACATACCGAAAAAGGAGGCAATCAGCATGAAAGATAAAGAACTACGCAAGCTGATAGGCAGCAGGGCAAAACAGCGTCGTCTGGAATTAAATCTGACACAGCCTTATGTTGCAGAGAAGATGGGAGTTACAGCTTCCACAATCCTGCGTTATGAGAATGGTTCGATTGACAATACCAAAAAGATGGTGCTGGAAGGTCTTTCGGAAGCACTTCATGTATCTATTGAATGGCTCAAGGGGGAAACCGATGAATACGAAACCGATATTACGGATAAGAAAGAATTACAGATTCGTGATGCAATGGGCGATATTCTCAAACAGTTACCTCTCGACCTTAGTAAAAAGGAAGATGCTTTTTCCAAAGATTTACTGCTGTTGATGTTAAAGCAATATAACCTGTTTCTGGAATCATTCCAGTTTGCCTGCAAGAATTACAAGGGCAACACGAATGAAGCTGATATTGCAAAAGTAATGGGGTTTGAATCGAATGATGAATATAACGAGATTATGTTTCTCCGGGAGATCACCCATACTGTTAATGCCTTTAATGACATGGCAGATATCGTAAGGCTTTATTCCAAGAAACCGGAAATGGCAGAACAAAGGCTTGAAAATCTTTTATCAGAAGTTTTGTATGAGGATTCCGATTCGGTATAGAACGACAACCGGAGTTATGATATACTTACACGCAAGAAGCATTTCATCAGTTCCGATTGTCTGATATCGAAAGGAGACACACGATTATGGCAAAAGGATCTGTAAGAAAAAAAGGAAAGAAATGGTACTACCGCTTCTATGTAGAAGATGCAAGCGGCAATCTGGTTCAGAAAGAATACGCTGGAACAGAAAGCAAAAGTGAAACGGAAAAACTGCTCCGTCAGGCAATGGACGATTACGAAAGCAAGAAATTCATTGCAAAGTCGGAAAATATTACAGTTGGAGAATTACTTGATATATGGGCAGAGGAAGAATTAAAGACCGGTACTCTCAGTAATGGGACAGTCCAGAATTACCTCGGTGCAATTACCAACATCAAGAAGCATCCAATTTCAGAGAGAAAGTTGAAAAATGTAACATCTGAGCATTTACAAGCCTTCTTCGATCTGCTTTCCTTTGGTGGCACTTATCCAGATGGTTCAGAAAGAAAAGGTTACAGCAAAGATTACATTCGTTCTTTCTCGGCAGTATTACAGCAGTCATTCCGGTTTGCAGTATCACCAAAGCAATATATCACTTTCAATCCGATGCAGTATATTAAGCTGAAATACCAGACGGATGAGGTTGACCTGTTTTCTGATGATGACATGGATGGCGATATACAGCCAATTCCACGAGAGGATTATGAAAGACTGATTGAATTTCTACAGGATTACAATCCACCGGCAATACTTCCAATCCAGATAGCTTATTATGCAGGACTTCGTATCGGTGAAGCCTGTGGTCTGGCATGGCAGGATGTAAATCTTGAAGAACAGTGCCTTACGATCAGACGCAGTATCCGATATGATGGTTCAAGGCACAAGAATATCATCGGACCAACCAAACGAAAAAAGGTAAGGATTGTTGATTTTGGAGATACACTGGCAGAGATTCTTCGCAATGCCCGAAAGGAACAACTTAAAAACCGAATGCAGTACGGAGAACTTTACCACAAAAACTACTACAGAGAAGTAAAAGACAAAAACAGAGTTTACTATGAGTTCTATCATCTGGACGGAACAGAGAATGTTCCAGAAGATTATAAGGAAATATCCTTTGTCTGCTTAAGACCGGATGGAAGTTTGGAACTGCCAAGCACGTTAGGAATTGTTTGCAGGAAGATTGCTCAGAAACTGGATGGATTTGAAGGATTTCATTTTCACCAGTTGCGACACACCTACACAAGCAACCTTCTGGCAAATGGAGCAGCTCCGAAAGATGTACAGGAACTGTTAGGACACTCAGATGTCAGTACCACAATGAATGTCTACGCCCATTCCACAAGAAAAGCCAAGCGGGAATCCGCAAAGTTACTTGATAAAGTGGCAGGCAACGACTAAATAAAACTTTCCCTTATTTCCCTTACGATTATCTCATAAGGGCAAAAATAAGGGAAAATACATATCATTTCACTATTAATAATGTTCTAACCATAACCACTATCATCATATCAATAAGCTTTAGTATCTTTAACATCACATTCAATATAATTTTCCCCAATGCATCACTAATTCTTAGCCGTAGATATCAGTTTTCTTATTTTCATTATTTACCCAATTTTCCAAAACATTTATTATTAAGTTATTAACACTCTGAATGTGTCTATTAATTCTTGGATTCTGCATCTCTTTAAGTAAAATAATTTTATTTGCACATAGTTTGTTTTTTCTAATCAAACTATCCTGTGCCAATTTAACCTCCATATCTAATGCTGGGAAATATAATGTATAAATTGAAAAAGCCACCTGCTTATTACTAATTTTTTCAGCCGTAACAAAATATGCTATCCAGGAATATCCTTTTGTAATCTCCTCATCACTATCAGCCACAATTGTTATTGTGTCCATAGGTTCAGAATAATTATCCATCGTTTTTGAAGCTACCAGACGAATAGAAAAGCGATTATCATAATTATCTATAAAAGCATTGCAAATTAATTGTCCAATCTTATCAATATCAAAATCGTCCGAAAATATATTTATTTCTTTATTCCATTCACGAACAACAAATGGATATTCTACCGTTCTATTTTGAAGAGACAAATTTTCAAAAAATGTTTCTATTTTCTTACTGTCCCAATTAACACTTCTATACTCATATTTCCAAGTACTGTCTTCTATAAAGTCATCTTTCTGTCCGTTAACATTTGCCAAACTATCAGTATCATAATTTCCTTTTTGTAAAAAAGCTAACCTCTCCTCTTGTTCTGAACTTCTTGTAATATAATTATTGACCATATTTTCTAAAATTCTCTTTTCTTGGTCATATGCTTTAAAATAAGCAAAAATTTTTTGAAGAATATTATACTGAGAACTTTGTATTTTATATACCCTACATGTATATTCAAGGAACTCGTCCAACATTTCATTGAGTTTTGTAAACACTTTTGAATAAGAACACCTTATTGTCTCTGAATAATTTCATCAACTGTATTGACATATATACTTTCTTCTTTTTCATCATCTAACATTAAATATACATACTTATAAAATTTTTCTACAGCAGTATATTTTTCTGTTTCTTCCTTCGTAATTCCCTCAGTCATTGCAGAAATAATCAACCCTTTTTTAAATTCCACAAATCTTTCTCATCAATATTAACTAATAATAAACACTCTAAAGCTTTTTCATTTTCACCACTTTTATAATAAGTCTTGATATTAGACATTTCTTCACAAATATTATCTGATATATAGTCATTAATATCTCTACTACTTTTAGACAACTCAATTATCTCATCGACTGGATTTTCTTCATTTAAAACACTATTTAGTGCTCCTCTAGACTTCACATAATAATCAAAATGTCTCAAATATTTTAAACATTCATTTTTAAGTTCTGGAATCGTACACAAATCATGAATCGGTTTAAATACACGTTCATATCCCCATTTTCCCTCCATATACTGTTTGAGTATCATAGAAATGCAATTACGTTTAGTCCTGTCAAGCCATTTTGCATACATTGATGATTTTTAGCATCTTCTGACAACTGATTTAATGCAGAATAATCCCTACAGCCAATTAATTTTCCTTCTTCTATTGATGCCAAAACACCGTTAATCTCATCAATTATTGACGATTTATGCATCTCTTCTTGATATACTCTCTTATTACATTCTTCCTGATCTTGATCAATTTCCCACAATAATTTTGGTTTCATAAGCCCCGCTTTGCAATAGCAATATAAACTATGGTTAAAGCTATCTGCCGGTATAATCAAACCTTCACTATATATCGCCCCTTCTATACCATCAAATTTCATATAAAATTCATGTTTAGAATAGTCGAGAGGGATATTAATTTCATCCCCATTTTCTAATTTTGCCACCCAATTGCCATCAATATTAATTTCGTAAGGTATCAAACTACCAGCAAATCTCTTTTCCCTTTTTAAATTCAACTATCTAACATCACTCATATTCTTACTCTCCTTTATTATTTTTCTGCAAAATAATTTGTGTGTTTCTTTTTATCTTTTGTATGCCATCATTCATATGTTCATAAAAATCTTTATCTGACTCTTCAACATCCATTGCAAGACTCATAGTAATTCTATACTTGTTCACCATCTTTTTCAGATTCTCAATACATCTTTCTAAACCAAGTTGATCTTTGACAATTGTATTTGCAAGTGCTTCATATTCTTTGACAGACTTCACTAATTTAATCTTCAAACAGTCGTTTTGTAATTGTTCAAAGACAATTACTGCAATATGCCATTCTTTTAACCAGTTTTGTTTATTCTTTTCAAGTCTTATTGCAAATGTTTCTTTTGATACATGACGTTGCAAAATTCTCTTCAACATCAATTCATACAACTTTTCTGTTGTTGGTGCATCTTTCAAATTAAACTCTTTAATTTTCAATTGGAATGGTCTCATCAATCCTTCATATGAAACCAACGCATCTCCTGGCATATATGTTGCAATAGATTCAATTTGAGTAGTATTTGCAGACATCATTGAACCCATAATTTCTCTATCATCTTCCGCAGTCAATCGATGAACAATTTTTAATCCTGTATTTTTAATACCTCAGCAGCCATTGTAGTTGGGAGCTGATCTGCAATTATTATTCCTTCTCTCAAAGCTCGTACTTCTGCAAGCATTTTTACTATGTAATTTGTTGCTGCGACCTTTGGATTTGCATCTCCACCAATCATCTCACCTGTTGCATTTGCAATTAAATTATGTGCCTCTTCTATAAAAATCACATGCCGAACACTTCTTGAATCAGTCCCTTTTGGATTTGCTTTCAAAACCTCCCTTATTAATGTACAAATCATAAGTGTCATAAAATTTGCTGGTCCTGTACCCAAAGATTCCATCTCGATAATTATTGGATGCTCAATAAGGTCTTCTGGCTTCAAACTAGAGATTTTAACATCAAACACATTTCCTAAATCTCTTCTAAGCAACCCGCCTATTCTCATTTCCAATGCTGATTTCATGTTTCCTCTTACTTCCCCATCATAATCAGTATTCTTCAATTCAAATTCAAGTCTTTCATATAATTCGGAAATAGTTGGATATTCTCTATTGCCATCATTAATATCATCTGCATCCCAACCATGATCATTGTATATACCTTCAATTGCCCTATCCAATAATGCCGGTAATGGCGGGGTTAATGGAAACGCACCTTCAAATCCATCCATTAAATTCTGTATATGCTCAGATAGCGATAAACCCTTTGCAAATTCAAACGGATTTATAGCCATTGGAAACTTGGATCCTGATGAAGGAGAAAAAACTATTAAATCATCTATATCTGTTTGTGCTAATGCTCTATACTCTTTTTTTTGCAGGTTCCAGCACCAAAAAGGGCACACTATATTTTTTCCATAAGTTGTAACATAAATGCAACATTGTATTAGTTTTTCCTGATCCTGGTACTCCACAAACAAATGCATGTTTTTTAATAAGTCAAGTGGTATACTTATATTTTGGGTATTTTTTCCAAGATATAATTCGCCCTCACAATTTATTGGATCTGTTTCTTTTTTTATTCCTATGCACTCCCCCTCATATAACATTGGAAACCTAAAAAATTCTTTTATCTCATCCAATGTGTAATATGTTGGCCAATACCTTAATGTTTTTGGCATTATATTACTTAATTCTTCATAATTATCAAGTATATGAAATTCTCCACTTTTCCAAACTGTACTTTCCCAATTTCCTTTTTCAATTACTTCTCCACAAACTGTATTAAAAAGTATATTACCATAAATTTCATTATTCGAATATATAATTACATTACCCTTAAAGCATGGCGAACTTGAAACTGATTTAAGAAATTTTTCATATGTCTTTAGTATTTCACCAGAAAATGCATCTTTACTATTAAAGATACGTGGATTATCACTCAACTTAATAATATTCGTTTCACCATTACTTGATTTATTTTTCAAATATTCAATCGGTTTTTCTAACGAAGAATACACTTTTTCATATGAGTCAACACCTTTTAGCACAACTCTATATACAATCTCCGTATCAAAATTTTCCATAGTCTTATATAAATCAATTAATCGTGAGTTTTTATTATTTTCCCATGTTTCAACATAAAACAAATCAATCCTATCTTCGTTTCCAACATCACTACTTCTTTTTTTCTCTCACACTTTTTTAACTGTATTTTTTCTTAAATACCTCCTTTTGAAATGGAATTTCTTCTATTCTTACCATTTTGTATGCATCTGTAAGTTGAGAAGCTTTCATTAAATTGCTCAAGTAATCCACCAGTTCATTATTTTCAAGTTTAAAAACTATATAAAATTCAATCTTTTCGCCATCGCAATTTTTCGGATTATATCTAACAATATAGTTAATTTCAATTTCATATATAGCAGATATTTTCTGCCATTGTCTTAAGAAGTCATCTGTCCACTCCCTCAATCTATCAATCCCATTTCCAGCCATAATCTGATATTTCGACAGCGAAATATCAGGTATACTTGTTAACTTATACGCAATTAACATTCTTATCTTCCTCTTTTATCTATTTCCAAACAGCTTATTTCTACTTAATAGCAAATCATCTTGATATTGTTGTGTTTCCTGTCTCAAATCCACTATCTGTTCTGCTTGTTCTAACATTTCATCTCCTTTAGTTTCTGCAAAACTTCCAATAATAGGTATTCCACTTAAATCTTTTAATTTATTAGCCTTTTCCCTTAAATCCCCACTAACAACATCAGCCGTATCCATTACTTCATCTGCCGTTTTTGAATTTCATCAACTTCATTCTCGAGTTGTTCTCTTTCCTCTCTCAAATCATTTCTTACATTTTCTATAGCAGCATCAACTTGTCTCTGTATCTCCTCTGGTAAATCCGTAGGAATTCTTGAAATTCCTTCTTCTACCTCATCTCTCTTCTCAACAAATTGCTCTGTCTTTTCTTTACTGTCCATTGCTCGAATTGCCACATCATTTTTTCTTTTCAATAATCCATTTTCTATCACTATCAAAGCCCTTCATTTTTACCTCCTTGCACACGCCAAATTCAATATTCTAATTTCATTCTATGATTATTTAACACAAAAAGCAATATAATTTATGGGCATAATCTCTTCCTTTTCTACGCCGGAATCTGCTCCTTCAACCATGTTTTTTTCTTCGGAAAGGAAGTCTGCAATGGTATCATAGACATACTGCTGATACTTCCGAAGCAGTGCCTTTTCCCGGCTGTCTAATTCTTCCCAGTCAATAGCCTCCAGATCATATGGCGCAACAGTCAATGTTTCAAATTCCATGAACTGTCCATATTCCGTTTTCTCCGCTTTCTTACAAAGCAGCAGGTTCTCAAGGCGGATGCCGTATTTTCCTTCCAGATACAGTCCCGGTTCATCCGAAGTAATCATACCTTCTTCCATGACAGTTCCGGTGCCATACCGTTCCCGGTAACGGAATGCATTCGGTCCTTCATGTACATTTAACAAATAGCCAACGCCATGCCTGTTCCGTGGTTATAATCAAGCCCCATGTGCCACAACGGTTCCCTTGCCAGATAGTCAAGATTGACTCCCGTACAGCCATATTTAAATTTTGCATCCGAAAGATTCAGATTTCCTCGTAATACGGCAGTATAATGCTTCTTCTCCTCTGAGCTTAATGCTCCAAGGGCAATGGTTCTTGTCACATCCGTTGTGCCATCCAGATACTGTCCGCCGGTATCCAGCAGCAGAAAGCTTTTGTTATCAGTGGAATATTGCTCTTCCCATCCGGCTCATAATGCACAATGGCTCCATGAGCACCGTATGCAGCAATCGGTGCAAAGCTCTGTCCCAGATAACCTTCTCCCTGCCTCCGGAATTCTTCTAATTTATCACATACCGCAAGCTCCGTTATCTGCCGCTTATCTTCCACATGCTTTAACCAGTAGATAAGTTTTGTTAAAGCAATGCCATCCTTCTTATGTGCCAGCCGCTCATGCTCCATTTCGGTGGCATTTTTTCACTGCCTTCATAAGCTCAATCGGGCTGTTCTTCTTTACCTTATGTGCCTCTTTTGTAATGGCATCATACAGTGCATAATTTGTCATACTCTCGTCTATAAGAATGCTTTTGTCTGCCGGAATTTCCTCTATATCCGCATAAATCTGTTCATATTTGTAAATAAAGATTTTTTCAGTGGAAAGTCTTTCCTTTAAGTCAGCCGGCACACTCTTTTCATTTACATACCAGCGGATTTCATCCGGTGTAATCAGTACATAAGATAATGCCACCGGATTATATGCAATATCATTTCCCCGGATATTAAAAAGCCATGCGATTTCATCCAGAGATGGAATCAGAAAATAATCCGCCTTGCAATCCACCATTGCTTTTCGTACCCCTGCCACCTTATCCTTCCGGCTCTCACCTGCATATTCCACGCCAAGCTCCCAGATTGGATCACAGGATAATGCAGGACGATTCGCCCAGATTTCGCCTACAACATCCCGGTCTGGAGCAAATGTAATCTTTTTCTCCCGCAATTTTTCTTTTAAACTCTTTGCCATGCCGGTACTTACGGTTCTTCCATCAAACCCCAATACGGTTCCATCTTCCATTTTTTCAGCCAGAAAAGTGCCAATATCCACTACTCCCGGCTGTCCGCTCCGGAATAACGTAATGCCGGTGCCGGCAAGCTGTTCTTCTGCCTGGATAAAATATCTTCCGTCTGTCCAGAGTCCTGCCATATCTTCAGTAATTACCAGTGTTCCTGCCGAACCGTTAAATCCGGAAATATATTCACGGCATTTAAAATATTCTCCTACATATTCTGATGCATGGAAATCATCGGAAACAATGAGATATGCCGCCATGCCGTATTCTTTCATCTTCTGTCTTAATTCCATCAATTCTTCTTTCAAATCTATCACCTCTATGTTATGCTATAATGAATGCAAGCTGGTCAATTACAGTATAGCATTCGTTATTATGAACGGAAAGGAATTCTTTTATGTTTCGCCTGATTGGAAAATTACTTTTCTTTTTTTCATAAGATTTATCATACATCTTCCGTTCGCCGTATTCCATGGACTGCGGCGGTTCTTTTTTGGTGTCAATTTTGACAAAATGAATGGCTACGAATTTGAAGAATATGCAGCCCGCTATCTTAAGCGCAACGGATATTCAAAATTACTGTCACCAAAGCTTCCAGAGACTTTGGTGTGGATTTAATCGCAAAAAACACCGGACTACCTATGCAGTCCAGTGCAAATTATATCAGGGAAAGGTTGGTAACAGTGCCGTACAGGAAGCTGTTGCCGGTAAATCCTATTACGATTGTGATGAAGCAATGGTCATTACCAACAGCGTTTTCTATCCCGGTGCCATTGCCCTTGCCAGAGCCAATGATGTCACGCTCATTGACGGTACCCAGCTAAAACGTCGCAGCTTCCGCTGGGGCAGATTTTTCCGGATTATCCTGCTTCTCCTGTTATGTGGCTTACTGATTTTTTGTATTACATCTCCGGAAACTGCACTTATCTGACATTCAAAAAAGCAGTTCATCCTAATGATTTTATATACAATTATTATACCGTTGTATTTACTCCGTTTACGTTGGCATGCTCATCTTCTGCCATCGGAATTACCAGACATTTCTGTCCGTTGATTACTTCGGATTTAATCTGGGAAACCTTTTCCGGTTTTACACGAAGCACAACATCATAGGTCTTAACTACTTCGTCAGCTTCTTCCTCTATCTGTTTCTCTTTTAACTGCTGTTGCAGCACTTCAACCTGGGCTACCAGCTCTTTTTCTTTCTGAATCTGCTCATTGGCAGCCAGGGCTTTGCTGTCTACTACATTTTCTGCCAGCGGTGCTTCTTCTGCAAATTCCTCTGCGCAGGTCTTTCCAATCTTTTCTGCCTTTTCCGGTGCAACGCCGCTTTCTTCCATAACATTGGTCAAAAGCTCCGGTGTCAGAATTACCGGGTCTTCTTCCAGTTCTGCTTTCTCTTCTACCAGATCATTTAAGTTCTGCTGAATCTCCATCAGCACTTCCCCGCTCTTTTCCACATCATCGCCATATGCCTGTTTGACGATAGAATGGAAGGTCATCTTCTGCTCCGTTGCGGTGCGTCTTGCGCCACAGCCTAATCCCAACTCCATAAATTCCGCATGCGGTGCCTTGGTATCCTTAGTATAGAACATCAAGGAATGAATATCTGTACTGCGGTCGGTAAATGCCGGGAATAAGAAACCGCTGTCCGGTACGCTTACCACCCAGTCACGGATTCTTGGTCCGATACGGTTTTCATCTTCTCTGTAACCCAGTCCCGGTTTGGATAACTGTACCGGACAGATTGCACACAGAAGGTATTCAAACACTTCTTCTGATTCATCCAGTGCATTATTATCCGTGGTCTTGGTCATGACATCATAAGCATCATGGAACAGCAAAATCAGATAGTTGCCTGCATAGTCATAGCTTTCAATGACCATATCATAAAAACGTTCCAGTAACTCAGGATTTTTTAATTTACTTTCCCTTAAACCTAAAAGAAACTGTTGTCTTCCTCCTGCTGCTTCTTCATCCAGTGGAAAATTCAATTCCAAAAGATTATTTCCAATGGTTCCTGATAAGGTTTTCTTGGCAATCTCTAAATATTTATAAAATTCTTCATCTTCCAGATTTAAAAATGTCTCACTTAAATCAACGACCTTATTCTTACCGGCATCTACATAACAGCCACACAATCTGGTAAAGGTACAATTTTCTTTTTTGTAAAACGTCTCTTTAACTCTGCCACACCTTTTTTATCCATACTATGAATCTACTCCTTTACTACCTTTCTTTTATTTCTTATGTTTCCAAATCAGACTTTTATAGAACAAAGAATGTGCCTTGGCACATTCCCGCGCCTGCGGCGGTCGCTTGCGACATCTACCTTATACGCCGCAGTGTGCATCCTCGCGGAGCGTTTTGACTTGACAGGAAAGCAATTTCCTGTAAAAAAAAAAGCAAGATAAATTTCTTGCTTTTCGAAAGAGCGATAGACGGGGCTCGAACCCGCGGTCTCGACCTTGGCAAGGTCGCGCGTTACCAACTACGCCACTATCGCATATGCAATTGTATTCTGCAAAGCGGGTGATGGGAATCGAACCCACGTATCCAGCTTGGAAGGCTGGTGTTCTACCATTGAACTACACCCGCAGTTCATTGCCTTTCGGCAATGCCCAGTTCCGAATCGAACCAGAGACACGAGGATTTTCAGTCCTCTGCTCTACCAACTGAGCTAACTGGGCTTGTGCTGTAAAGCACTCACAGCACTGATTATTTTATCGGAAAAAGCAGGGGTTGTCAAGACAAATTTCCTGCTTTTTTCATTTTTTCTTTTTTATTCCGGTGGTACGATAACTCTGTTCCGTTTTTATGTATTTCGGCTTTATTCTACGGTAATAAGTGCCATGGAATAAGATGGCAGTGTCAGTTCATTATTATCCAGCGTAATTGTATCTTCTCCGGTCAGAAGCATTCCACCGATAGTACCTTCTCCGCCTAAATCTACACCTGAAATGTCAACCTTCTGAGTTTCCTGAGAAAGGTTAAATACCAGTAATGTGGTTTTACCATCATATGTCTTGGTAATTGCTGCTATATTCTTATCAGAAAGATTCTCTACATTTGCAGCGATACCACGGGCGATTTCCGGATAACGGTTTCTCAGGCGGATTGCCTGTTTGAAATAATTATAAATGGAATCCGGGTCATCCTGCTGGTCTTCCAGGCTTCCATTTGTCATCTTAATGCTTTCCATTCCATCCTACTTTACACATACCCTCTGCAGATGCATCTGAGGACCACTGCATTGGTGCACGCTTATTTTCATCTTTTCCAGAGCCTTTCATACCAATTTCTTCCCCATAATAAAGAAATACATTGCCGCTCATCATAAGATTCATGGCTCCGGCAGTTTTAATCTGTGCAGCCTTATACTCGCCACTATATTATCCGGCACCTCTTGCCATATCATGATTTGTATAAAACGGTGCATCAATATAATTTTCATTATACTGGCTTAAAAGCTCATCCATTTTGCCGCAGACATTGGCATATCCTTTTGCTCCGGACTCTGAGCTTCCTTTTACTGCATTGGCAATAATCCCATCGCCATCTCCAAAATCAAAATTGAATACACTATCAATTCCACTTTCCAGATATTTTGCATATGTCTCACGATCCGTCCAGACCTCTGCCACGATATAGGAATTCTCATCTTTTGCCTTTACCATATCATTAAACCATTTTAAGACTTCCACATTTTCTGTGGTATTATCTGAAAAATATTCTTTGGCACCATCCATACGGAAACCATCTACCCCAAGATCCATCCAGAAGGATGTAATCTCATCAAATTCAGCTCTCACCGCTTCACAATCAAGGTTCAAATCCGGCATTTCACTCCAGAATTTTCCTTCATAATACCAATTGCTGCTGCCAGCTTTATAATACACACTGCTTAACTGATCTGTTGTAAAGTTATAATAATCTACATACGGACAAACGCTGCTATCCGGCTGCTGTCCGTCACTTAATCCCTCCAGATATTCCACTGCCTGTGTAAACCATGGGTGCTTGGACGATGTATGGTTAATCGGGAAATCAATAATCACACGGATTCCGCGCTTGTGGCATGCTTCGATTAACTGTTTGAAATCATCTATAGTTCCATACTGCTCATCAATATTTTCATAATCAGAAATGTCATATTTATGATAGGTCGGTGATGGCATGATCGGCATCAGCCAGATTCCATTACAGCCAAGGTCTGTATCTGTACTGTCATCTCCATCATTGATATAATCCAGTTTATCAATTAATCCCTGGATATCTCCGATTCCATCTCCATCACTGTCATAAAAGCTATATAAAAACACTTCATAATAGGTGCGGTATTTATCATCAATGATATTCAGTTCTCCTGCATTTGCCTTTGCCATAGCAGAGTCTTCCACACTTGCGGTCTTTTCAGTTTCTGTCGCCGCAGCAGTCTCTGTTCCCGCAGCATTGTTATCCTGTCTGCCGCCACAGCCGGCACCTATAGTTCCAAGGGTAAGGCAAAATGCAAGAAGTAACGCCTGTAGTCTTTTTTTCATATGATTCTCCTTTTCTTCTCTTTCTTATTTCGTTGAAATGAAGGGGTGATGTAAATGCGATGCTTTTGTTCTGCATTTGAAATAACGTTATTTTCCAGACAGAATGCTCCAATTCTAACCAGCACATTTTTCTTTTCTTATTATCATCTGTCTTTCCAATGTTTGACAGAATGCAAGTGGTTGTCCGGCTGAATGCGGATACCATTTTGTGACTGGTTAGGGGCGCTTGGAATTTTATCTGGCAACCGGCAACGTTGGCACAGGACGTGCCAACGAGGCGCAACTGAAACACGGATGTGACTTTGCGCCGATTGCCGGAATAGATATAATGTAGAGCGAAATTCTTAGCGCCCCTTACCAGTTGCATGAGGTATCCGTATCAGCCGGACAACCACTGCATCCAGTCAAAGCAATGGCAAGACATCTGAAAATCAGAAAAATGTACTGCCAAGAATTGAGACGCATTCTGTCTGAATGAAAATACCTGTTATTTCAAACACAGAACAAATATCCTTCGCAATCTTCCACGCCCTTCATTATCAACTGATATAACAAAGAGAGGCAAAAGCCTGCCTCTCTTTTAAACATTTTAAACGGCTGTAATATTTAGCCTTTTACTGCTCCACTCATTCCCTCTACATAGAATTTCTGTGTAAACATAAAGAGGATAGCAATAGGAATAGATATTACTACAGCACCTGCTGCAAAACATGTATACCAGCTGTTGATATACTCTTTCTCTAACATCTTCCATAAACCGATAGATACGGTAAACTGGTCTGCATTTGCACCACAGATAACCTTTGCAAATACGAAGTCAATCCATGGTCCCATGAAGGAAGTCAGGATGGTGTATACAATAATTGGTTTACTAAGTGGAATGGTAATCTTAGTAAATACCTGCCATCTGCTCGCTCCATCAATGATTGCTGCCTCGTCCAATGATTTTGGAATGGTATCAAAGAATCCCTTTGCTACATAGAATCCAACACCACTACCTGCGGAGAATACAATAATCAACGCAATACGAATCATGGATCCTTCGGATAATCCCAGTGCCTTTAAGATAAAGTATACCGCAATCATGGACATGAAGGATGGGAACAGACCTAAAATCATTGCAATATTCATAAACGGTTTTCTCATTTTAAAACGCATTCTTGACATACAGTAAGATACTGAAAGTACAAAGATGGTTGAAATGATACAGGTAAAGATTGCAATAATCAATGTATTCATGAACATTTTCGGGAAGTTCAGAATACTGGTATCTGTAAATAGCTTAACATAATTGTTTAAATTATAAGTCTTCGGGAAGAGTCTCAACATAAGAACCTTTCTCCGCACGGAAGCTTGTAAGTACTACCCAGAATACCGGAAGTACCCAGATAAATGCTAATATTGCAAGAAATATATGAATCAAAACATTTACAAATGTTTTACGTACTTTTGCGCCTGATGTGGCTGTTTTCTGCTTACTCATTACATGAATCCCTCCTCATCTTTGTAGGATGTGGTATTTCGATAAGTAACCAGGGCAACAATAGCCAATACCACGAATGTCATAATACCAATAACGGCACCCAGGTTAAAATATTTCTTATCAACAGTCAGCTTATACAACCAGGTAACCAAAAGGTCTGTCTTTCCTGCGGTTGCATCCACCGGAGTAGGATTTCCTCCGGACAGAAGGTATATAACGTTGAAGTTGTTGATGTTTCCTGTAAACTGTGTAATTAAGTACGGTGTCATTACAAATAACATATATGGCAGAGTAATTTTGAAGAAAGTCTGGACAGCATTAGCACCATCAATCTTTGCTGCTTCGTATAACTCAGCCGGGATATTCTGTAAGATACCGGTTACCTGGAGAATCGTATATGGAATACCTACCCACAGGTTGATTACAATAACTGTAACCCTTGCCCACATTGCCTTGGTAAAGAACGGCAATGCTGTGTCAATAATACCATATTTCATAAGCAGTGTGTTAACAATACCGGTTGGCTGTAACATACTTCTCATAATCAGAAGGGATACAAACTGTGGTACTGCAATGGATAATACAAAGCAGAATCTCCAGAATCCCTTTGCTCTTGTTTCTTTCCGGTTGATAATGATTGCAAGAATCATACCGAAAATATAGTTTAATGCTGTTGCAAATACAGCCCAAATCAGGGTCCATCCTAATACGGAATAGAACTGTTTTCCAATACTGTCTCCAATATTCAATATTTTCTTAAAGGTAGCAAATCCAACCCAGTCGAATAACACTAAGTGTTCTCCAGATGTACTGTAGTTGGTAAATGCCATTGAAATATTGTAAATCAATGGCAAAACAGTAAAGATCAAAATTCCCATCAGTGGGAGTGCTAACAGTAATTTATGTAAATTTTGATCAAACAAACTCTTGAAGTCTTCTTTAAATGTGTTTAAATGCTTACCTGCTTTTGCCAGCAGTTCTGATTTATATGAACTTTTTACTGCTTCCCTCCATACAATGATAAATATGAAGGTAATATATAATGTTGCAACTCCATAAAGTAAGATAAGCTGTGAATTATCACCAGCCTGATATTCATAAATACTCTTTGCATCATTCCATACCTTTTCCCGCTCTCTCCATCCAAGTGATGGCAGCATGGAAACTGCATAGAATCCATAAGAAATCATGTAATAAAGATACGCAACCTCGATTGCCAAAAACATAAGACCTTTTACAATCTGTTTATGCGCAATATTGCCCAAGCCCATGATCAACATGGAGAGCTTAGTAATTGCATTTCCCTTAACTAACGCACCAGTAACAGTATATGGTGTCTGGAACTCTTTTGCTTTTTTCTTTTTTTGTAGCAGCCTTCTTCACGCTATGGGCCTCCTATACTCTCTATAGTAAGACATCCAGGGTACCGTTGCCGGTATCCTGGAGTCCCCGGTTCTTTTCCAAACCGCTGTTTTAGGAATTCTTATAATGAACTTCCAATTACATCTTCTGCTTATTCAGCAACGTCTGTATTCATAGTTGTGTTCATTTCTTCTGTCTTCTCAGCAGCGTTGTCTTTTGTTACTTCGCCAGACTGGATATTTTTACCCATATTCTCTGCTGGTGACCAGTAGTTACTCATTTCTTTACATAATGGCTGCATGATAGATGTATCTGTCATAACATTTGTAACTGCTGTTGCGATTGGATCGTCAGCTAAAGAGATGTTGATGTTTGAAGGAAGGAGATTTCTCATTTCATAATGAGCTGTCTGAGCCTTCTCACCTGCTAAGTAAGCTGCAAGAGACATAGCTACCTGCTGGTTCTCAGCATTAGGATTAACACCGATTGCTTTAGATCCGATGAAGGATTTCATCTGACCTTCTTTTTCCGTCGATTGTAACGGTAGGAAGAGCTGCAACACCCATGTTGTCGCCAAGTTTTTCTTTAACTGCTTCAGCATCCCATGTTCCGGAGAATAATGCTGCTACACTGTCGCCTAATCCTGCAAGACCAGATCCATCAGCATCTACTAAGAAGTTAGGATTAGCTGCTAAGTCTACTAAGTACTCTGTAACTGCTGCTGCTTTGTCTCCACCGAAGTCGATACCAGCATCTGTATCAGTTCCATCACCGAATAATGTACATCCGTTAGCTACATAGAATGCCTCGATATACCAGGAATCAGTTAATTTGAAAGAAACTTTCTTTCCAGCTTCTCCAGCTTTCTCTAACATTGTGTCAAAGTTCTTTACATCATCCTCTGAGAATACGCTCTTATCGTAGTACATAAACCATGTATTAGGAGTAAATGGGAATGCTACTACTGAATCGTTGTATGTAACAGATGCAAGGATAGAATCAGAGTTTGTAGATGTTACATATCCAAGATAATCTCCACCAAGCTCTGATAATGCGCCTGCAGATACCAGATCCGGGATGTTATCGTTAGCAAGCATGTAAACGTCTGCTGCTGCTTCAACGTCTTTTGTTACGTTGTCTTTTGCTTCACCCTCTGGACATACGCCATAGTTGAAGTTAATTTTCCAGTTTGGATGCTCAGCTGCGAATGCTTCGCACTGATCCTGAAGCCAGTTTGTATCCTGATCTTCCTGTGGGCTCCATACTGTTAAGTCACCCTCCCAAGCTTCATCTTCTGCTGCAGCTTCTTTTTCTGTTGTTGCTGCTACTTCAGTATCTTTCTTGTCTGTGTTCTTGTCTGTGTTCTTGTCTGCGTCTTTGCTACCGCATCCTACCATGGATACTGCCATAGCTGTTACAAGAAATAATGATAATGCTTTTTTTTCATTTTCTTCCTCCTTAAAAATGTGTTCGATTAAGCATTTATATAAAACGGTAATCCGTTCTATATCATATAGAAATTATCTGCGGTATACTGCCGCAATGGTGCTGATCCATGCTCTTCGTTCTTCACTCAGAGTATCGTTTCCCACCCGCCATTTCCAGTTCTGTCCGACTGTGGATGGCTGATTCATTCTGGCTTCATTGCCAAGCTGTAAAATATCCTGCATCGGAATAATTACCACATCCGCTATGCTTGAATAAGCCAGACGGATTAAGGCGTCCAGAATTTCTTCCTTCGAGCCGATATTCAAATATTCATACAGATAAGCCAGTTCATATTCTGTCTTGTCCCTGAAATAACCAACAACAGTATCATTATCATGTGTTCCGGTATATACCACTATGTTATTTTCTTCAAAGTTATGTGGAAGATTTTCATTTCCTGTATTTCCATCAAATGCAAACATCAGGATTTTACTTCCAGGCCATCCAATTCTTGCAAGAAGCTTTCTGCTCCCGGCGATGGCACTTCCTGCATTGTCTGCTATAAGTCTGCAGTCACCGGCACTTTCTTCCATCACATCTGTCAATTTCTTTCCAGGACCCTTGTTCCATTTCCCATTGCAGCAATCCTTTTCCTGAAACGGAATCGTATAGTACCTCACAACTCCAAGGAAGTGGTCAATCCGGATTACATCATATAATGCTGCGTTTTTCTCAATCCGGTGCCTCCACCAGTCAAACTGATGCTCTTCCATATAGGAGTAGTCATATACGGGATTGCCCCATTTCTGACCTTCTTCCGAAAAATTATCCGGCGGGCTGCCTGCTACATGCTGCTGGCTTCCGTCTTCTTCTAATAAGAAGAGCTTCCGGTCTGCCCACACATCGGCACTGTCCATAGCCATATACAGCGGTATGTCCCCAATAATCTGTATTCCTCTTGTATTTGCGTACTGTTTTAAGAATTTCCACTGTTCATAAAATTTATACTGGCAGAACTTCCAAAACAGGATCTCTTCTTTTAATAATTCTGTGTATTCCTGTAATGCCTCCGGTGTACGGTTTCTGATTCCCGGTTCCCATGCCATCCATTCCCGGTTATTTTCTTTTCCTTTGACTGCCATAAACAATGCATTATTAGCCAGCCAGCAATCATTGTCTTCTTCAAACTTCCGGAAAGAAGGCTTTGCGGTATCAAACCGTTCAAATGCTTTCTTTAATATCTGAAAGCGGTTTTCAAAAAGATTGGCATAATCAACATCTTTCTCATCTGCACCCCAGTTATAGCTTCGAATCTCGCTTTCCATAAGCAGACCGTCGCGAACCAGGTCATCTAAATCTATCAAATACGGATTTCCTGCAAATGCTGATATTGACTGATACGGACTGTCTCCAAAACTGGTAGGACCAATTGGAAGTATCTGCCAGTATCTTTGTTTCAGGTCTACAAGTAAGTCTACGAAATTGAAAGCTGCATCACCCAGAGTTCCGATTCCATAATCAGACGGAAGACTTGTTATTGCCATCAGGATTCCTGCTCCTCTGGTTAGTCTCTTTGCCTCCAATGTTTTTCCCCCACATCGGTTTTTATTTTTTGCTTTTCGTTAATTTTCGTATCTGAGGTTATTTTACGTCTTTTTAACATTTTTGTCAAACAAAACGGTCCTTTTAACATTATTTTTGCCGTTTTTGACGGAATTCACATTGTTTTTTTGGTTATATTGCTATTCAAAACCCTGTTTTTTTCGAAAAATAATATTTTGCAGTACTTGCACCTGTCATGCAAATTCTATATAATACAGAATATAAAAAGTTTTTGATATAATTTTGCTTAAAATATACCAGATTTATGGAGGCTTGTTATGGTCACAATTAAAGATATTGCCAACCGGCTCGGCATTTCCGTCAGCACTGTTTCCAAAGGATTAAACGGCGCCAGTGATATCAGCGAAGATTTACGGCAGATGGTTCTTGATACCGCTGTAGAAATGGGATATCAGTCCAAGAAGATGAAAAAGGATGAAAACAAGAAGCTTTGCCTTTTTATAGAAAATATGGAGTATGAAACAGCCAACCAGTTCGGATACGAAATCATCCTAGGTTTCCGCCAGGCTGCTTTCCGGAATGGCTGGTCCGTCAGTGTAGTTCCGGTTACTCCCGCTTTCCAGATGACCGAAAAATATGATACTTATATGTTAAAGAACGGTTATTCCGGTGGGTTCCTGGTAGGCTTTGCTCTCCATGATGACTGGATGCGGCAGCTTGCCTTCACCTCCATTCCGACGGTTCTTTTCGATAATTATATTAAGAAGAATCCACATGTGTGCTATGTGGGAACAGATAACTTTGAAGGAATTGAATCTGCAATCGACCATCTCTATCAGCTTGGGCACAAAAGATTGCTTTCCTCAACGGTTCTCTCTATTCCATGGTCAGTGAGAAACGTTATCAGGCATATTTAGATGCCATGAAATCCCACAATCTTCCAGTAGAGGAAGATATGGTTGCACATGGCTACTATGTTGCAGACAGTGCAAAATATCATGTACCGAATTTTCTTGCTGCCGGAGCAACAGCAATTCTCTGCGGTAATGACCTGATTGCTTCCGGAGTCATTACAGAATGCCGGCTTCGAGGTTTTTCTGTTCCGGATGATATCAGTGTGGTTGGTTTTGACGACCTGCCGATTTCTTCTTTCTTAGAGCCGCCACTGACTACAGTCCGTCAGGAAAGAACCGAGCTCGGCAAATGTGGATATGCTGCTCTGAGCAACCTTATTAATCATGTCTCCGTCAGCATGACTTTACTGCGTCCGCAGCTTATTACAAGAGCATCTACTGCTCCATGTGCAGAGCGTGAAGAAGAGGCAGAAGAAGAATAGGACTATTTATAAAAAAAGGAAGCGGTTACCGCTTCCTTTTTTTAATGCCCGCGACCGGAATCGAACCGGTACTGTGTCACCACAACAGGATTTTAAGTCCTGCGCGTCTGCCAGTTCCGCCACGCGGGCAAGTATCTTTTATAGTTACATAAAAAATTCTCATTGCATAACCACAACGAGAATGGGCAGAGGTGGATTCGAACCACCGAAGCAATTTGCAGCAGATTTACAGTCTGTCCCCTTTGCCACTCGGGAATCTGCCCATTTATCAGTCCTTAATTGTCCTGACGAATATAGATTATAGCATAACGCCCTGCTGTGCGCAAGGCGTTTTTATGCATTTTTTGCATTTTTTATTTTGCCATTTTTTATTCTTCCGAATTCTTTCTCTTCAGAATGACAGCTGCATGCTTTGGCAATGTAATATCCAGTCTTCCATTAACGATGTCATAGCTGACAGAAGAAATGGAGTATCCATTTTCACTGGTAAAAAGTATCTGTTCTAAAGTTCCATACTTCGGAAGCCCCACTGCCCATACAGACAAATCAATGTGCCGGATATTTTCATCATTATTTACAATAATGACAAACTGCTGTTCCCGGTTAAATCTTCCATAGCAGAGAAGATTATCCTCGCCATTTAAAATTTCACACTTCCGGTACGAAGTGCCGGGTTTTCTTTATGAATTTTGATGATATCACGATGGAAACGAATCAGCTCTTTATCTTCCCTGCCCCACGGATAAGTTCTGCGGTTATCCGGATCTGTAAATCCACATATTCCGGCTTCATCACCGTAATAAACGGTAGGTGCTCCCCTGGCCAGGTCATCTGAATAACAACCGCCTCCCGGAGAACTGCTACATTTACACCCTCTTCTGCCGCTTTTGTTCCAAGTTGTTCCGCTCTGCCCACCTTATGATTGGTTCTGGTTAAGAATCTGGAATGATCATGGTTGGAAAGTTCGTTCATGGAGCACTGCAGCGATGGTGTCAAAAAGCTTGCCATATAATGCTTCATAGCGCCTTTAAAGTTCTCAACTTTTCCAATATTTTCCGGTTTAAAATCATCACTGTGTTTCTCCATTCCGGTAAGAAACCATGTCACCGGTTCCATAAAGGCATCATAGTTCATAACCGTATCCCACTGGTCTCCACCCAGCCAGTCTCTCGGGTCGCCGTAATGTTCTGCCAAAATCACCGCCTGCGGGTTGGCTTTCTTTACGGCATCACGGAATTCTCTCCAGAACTGATGGTTATATTCCGGACTGTGTCCCAGATCTGCCGCGACATCCAGTCTCCAGCCATCGGCATTATAAGGTGGAGAAACCCATTTTGCAGCCACATGCAGAATATAATCGTGTAATGTATCTGAATCTTCGTAATTAAGCTTCGGCAATGTATCATGTCCCCACCAGCCATCGTAACTTCCGTTATCCGGCCATGCATTCTGATCATGGAACTGGAAAAAGTCATTGTACGGACTGTCCTTGCTGATATAGGCTCCCGGTTCATAGCCTGCTTCACTACGGTAGATTTTTTCACGATCCAGCCATTTATTAAAGGAACCGCAATGATTAAATACTCCATCCAGGATGACACGGATGCCCCTCTGGTGTGCTTCCTTTACCAGCGTTGCAAAAAGTTCATTGCTTGCCTCCAAATTCCGTTTATCCGTCACGCGGGTGATATAGCGGCTGGCATGCTGGTTATTGCGGTCACCCGGTTGTAAAAGTTCTCCCTCATCCACCACTATTTTGCCGTAATGCGGGTCAATATAATCGTAATCCTGAATATCATACTTATGATTGGACGGAGAAACGAACAATGGATTGAAGTATATCACCTCTATTCCAAGTTCTGCGAGATAATCCATTTTCTTTCTCACGCCCTCTAAATCTCCGCCATAAAATTCTGCTACCGAAAAATTCTCCGGGCATTTCTCCCAGTTATCTACCTTCTGACTGGTAGTACGGATATAGAAATATTCATCCGTCAACGGGTCATTGGAAGTATCTCCGTTGTAAAAACGGTCTGTTAAAATCTGATACATAACCGCCCCCTTTGCCCAGTCCGGCGTGGAAAAGCCCGGTACAATTTCAAAATTATACTGCGGTCTTGGTGTCTGATTCACGCCATAGCGGTCAAAGATACAGCGCAGCATTCCGTCTCAATTTCAAAGTAATAGGAGAAATGCTCCTCTGTCATACGGATTTCTACGGAATAATAATCAAAGAGCCCCTCTGACTCAGTCTTTTCCATAAAATATTTTTTCTGTTCTGTGCAAAGCCAGACTGCATCTACATTATCTCTTGCTGTACGAAAACGAATGGTCACCAGCTCTCCGGCTTTGGGTTCTGCCGGACTACGATAATCTTCTGTTCCATCAGAAAAGAGTGCGCGTTTTCTAAGAATCGGGCGCATCTGCATAATATACTGCTGAATTCTGTTCAATTCATAAATCGATTGCTGTTTCTTCATCATCTTACAACAAGCCTCGCGTTTCTAAATAATTATTTTTATTACTATAATATACGAAAGTTCCAAAGATTACAACCAGAAAAGGACGGATACATTTTCCGTATCCGTCCCCTCTTAAAGAAGTAACTCTATGAAATCTATTATATACCTAACTCCGCCTTTACGTCTGATACCCATTCTTCTACGGTACCATACCATTCAATCATTTCATTTAATTTGTCTTCCTCAATTTCAGTGTCTCCCTCTAACAGCTCTTTGTGCTGCTGTAAGACATCTGCCATTTCAACCATGGTATCAATCACATCCTGGTCGTATGCATCCGGATTCGCATTGATGGCATTCGCTACTTCATTGAATGATGTGCTTGCTTTATTGAATGCATCAATTGCAGCCTGTTTATCCGTTCCCCGCAGGCAGCCAGTGAAATGCACATGGTTAATACCACTAAACATGAAATTATTTTCTTCATTTTTATCTTCCTCCTATCTTTTTGTGTGTCATCCTCGACTTAGATATATTTTACCATTCTTTCTTATCCAGCAGGAGATTCACGTCTCAAACGGCAGTAAAATGTACTGAATCGACATTCTTTTCCGACAGATTCAGACGGAGTACAAAATACTCTTTTTCCAATGAAAATGTATATACACCTCCATAGCGTTCCACAATGGCACAGATACTCCGGGTTCCGATACCATGTCCTTTTTTTCTTTGAAACCGGGACTCCGTTTTCAAAGATTGGTGCTCCGGCACAGGAGTTTTTATCTGTAAAAATACCTGCTGCTGTTTTTCATAAATCTGTACTTCTATTCTGGCTTCTTTTCCCTCTTTTTGTACTTCCCTGCAGGCATGGATGGCATTTTCCAGGGCATTAGACAATAGCACACACAAGTCAGTATCACTTATCACCGCCTTCGCTTTCATGCCGCCTTCCACTTTCATTACAATTCCTTCCGCTTCTGCCCTTCCTGCAAAGGATGACAAAATCAGATTCGCAGCTTCGTTTTCACAATACTGTATCACCTTCTGCTGTTCCAGCTCATTACAGATATCAGATATATAATCCTCTGCCTTCTGTATCTGATGGTTCTCCAAACAGGCATATAGATATTGTAAATGATGACGCAGGTCATGGCGGTAACGGCTGGTAAGATTCTGCGACTCCCGTAACGTCGTTATTTCACGCATGGACTGTGCCACCTGCATATCAAGGCTTTTTTGAATCTCCCTCATCCGGTTTTCTTCCTGTCCTTTTGTAAAGTTATACAACAGGAACACAAGATACGCTCCACAACAGATAAATGGCATAAATTCCACGACAACCGGAGCCCCACTGGACAAAAGATCTGTATACACTCTTGTCAGATAATCAAATACATAATATAGCACCGGTATCACACCAAACTGACACTGCATTTTTCTGGAATAACAGGAAATATAACGGACTGCCGGCGTCATAAAGTGCAGCAGTCCAAACAGTAGTGGCAGGGTAATCAATAATTCCACCGCATCCAGCATCAATGCTCCTCCGCCCAAAATTTCCACTGTAAGAAGTGCCAGCCAGCGTCGTAACTGGCAGCACAGGTAGGCTGCCATCACAGAGAAAAACAGTATAACAATTTACCGGTCAGTCCACATAGCAGTAAAATCAACGGAACGTGTACCAGCAGCGGATAAATCTGCCTCAAAAAGCCATCCTCCCATACATAGTAAATAATCCCCTGTGCAATTGGAATCAGTGCGATGCATATCCAGAATATGATCCGGTTTTTCCGCCGGTCCAGTGCATCACAAAAGGACGCCGCCAGCACACTTCCAAAAACACTGACTGCCACATTGTTAAGAAGGGACATCCAAAGGCTCATAACGTCACCTGCCCATCTTCAAATGCATTTTTCAGAAATGCACTCTTTATTTCATTGTATTTCCCTCTTGGAATAGGAATTTCCACAAGACTTGACATCGTAATGGTACGATAAGAAAGATTCTTTATATATTCCAGATTCACAAGATATGAACGATGTGGACGTATAAAAGTTCCATAAGGCATAAGCTGCCGGCCCAGTTCATCCATGTTGCCGCTGCATTCATATACCGTCCCATCGGTCAGATGTATCAATAATGTCCTGTGGATTACTTCGCAGTATTCCAGCTGTTTTAACGCAATCCGGGCAATTCCCGTCTTACAGCGCAGTACAATACTACTGCCATGCTCTTTTTTTCCATCTGTTCTAACATAGAATCCAGCAGATGATAGAAGCTGCCCTTTTCAATCGGTTTCAACTGGTAATAATATGCTTTCACCTCATAAGACTGCACCGCAAACTCCGCAGAAGAAGTAAGAAAAATAATTTTGATATTATTATCAAACTTCCGAATCTCGGATGCCGTTTGGATTCCATCTACCCCCGGCATTAAAATATCCAAAAACAAAATGTCAAAGCGGGTTCCTTTTTCCATTTCATTCAGTAAATCCAGCGGACTGTGATAGACTTTTGCATCTATTCTGTAATCACGCTCCCTGCGATACTCCTCCAGTAAGCTCTGCAGTTCTTTTAAAACCGTATCGTCATCATCGCAAAATGCTGCCTTTATCATGTTGTATCTCCCATCTATGTGTCAGCTTTATCGAAATATTCTTTTCTTAAAATTCATTATAGGCAGTTTTGGGACCGATGTCCACTGTTTGAGGGATGGGAGTTTTCTATGCGAGATAAGTGAGGGAAAAGCTCCCTCACTTCCGCGATAGGCTCGGGAACAAGTTTACTCGCGTAACAAAGAATGTGCCTTGGCACATTCTCGCGCCTGCGGCGGTCGCTTGCGACATCTACCTTATACGCCGCAGTGCGCATCCTCGCGGGCGTTTTTACTTTACAGGAAAGCAATTTCCTGTAAAGTAAAAAAAAGACGACCTTTCGCACGGTCGTCCTTTTTTTGGAGAAGGTATTTTTACTATGGGGTGTAGCAAAAATTATATAATGTATTGGGGGGTTTTTACGTTAATTATAGTACCATTTTCCCATTCAAAAGTGTGCACAAACTTCCAAAAAATTCACATTCCTTTTATTCAATCTGTATAGCCCATAAATTTCATATCTAAAATACCACTTATTTTTTGCACAAAAGAATGGCTTTTTTAGGCTTCTATTTTGGTCTGACCATTTTTCTGTTCTTTTCCTCACCCGTCACTTTTCCTCATTACTCGCGGAACAAAGAATGTGCCTTGGCACATTCTCGCGCCTGCGGCGGTCGCTTGCGACATCTACCTTATACGCCGCAGTGCGCATCCTCGCGGAGCGTTTTTACTTTACAGGAAAGCAATTTCCTGTAAAGTAAAAAAAAGACAGCCACCGATCGGCTGCCCTTTTAAGGAGAAGGTATTTTTACTATGGGGTGTAGTAAAAACTATATATATAATGTATTGGGGGTTTTTACGTTAATTATAGTACCATTTTCCCATTCAAAAGTGTGCACAAACTTCACAAAAGTTGCGCATGCTTTTTGTACACTTTGTATAGTACCTTTTTCCCATTTTCGAAAAAACTTTCTCTTTGGGTTCTATTCCTCCGTTGTCTCAGTTACAACCTCAGCTCCGCTCTGGAATAATGCTTCAAATTCATCTCTTCCAATCTTTTCTTTTTTCCAAAAGAAGGTCTGCTGATTTGGAGTACATCACTATTTTCCTGAATGATTGTCCTTGCTTTGGCATAGCATTCGTCAATGATGCGTTTTACTTCTTCATCAATTTTGGATGCCACACCCTCGCCATAGCCTCTGGTATGTGCAAGATCTCTTCCGATAAACACTTCGTCATCATCATTGTTATAATTAATCAGTCCGACATTTTCAGAAAATCCGTATTTCGTTACCATTGCTTTGGCAAGCTCGGTTGCCTGCTTGATATCCTGTGAAGCTCCGGTTGTGATATCATCAAAAATCAACTCTTCTGCCACACGTCCACCTAAAGGAAACAATTATCTGCTGCAGCATTCTTCCCTTGGTATCAAACATTTCATCACGCTCCGGCAATGGCATCGTATAGCCTGCTGCTCCACCACCGGTTGGGATAATGGATACGGTATATACCGGTCCCACATCTGGAAGTACATGGAATAAAATCGCATGACCCGATTCGTGATATGCGGTAATCTTCTTTTCTTTCTCGGTAATAATCCGGCTCTTCTTCTCCGGACCGACACCTACTTTTAAGAAGGATTCCTTAATATCTTTCTGGATAATATAACTTCTGTTTTCTTTGGCTGCAACAATTGCCGCCTCATTTAAAAGATTCTCCAGGTCTGCTCCGGTAAAACCTGCTGTAGTCTGTGCAATCTGTTTCAAATCCACATCCTCTGCCAGGGGTTTATTCTTTGCATGTACCTTTAAGATTTCTTCACGTCCTCCAACATCCGGACGACCCACATGTACCTTACGGTCAAATCTGCCCGGACGCATAATTGCAGGGTCTAAGATATCGACACGGTTGGTTGCTGCCATTACGATAATTCCTTCGTTGACACCAAATCCGTCCATCTCTACCAGAAGCTGGTTCAAGGTCTGCTCCCGTTCATCATGTCCGCCGCCCATACCGGTTCCTCTTCTTCTTGCCACTGCATCAATCTCGTCGATAAATACGATACATGGTGCATTTTTCTTGGCATCTTCAAAAGATCACGTACACGGGATGCGCCGACACCAACAAACATTTCTACGAAATCAGAACCGGAAATACTAAAGAACGGAACGCCTGCTTCTCCGGCAACTGCCTTGGCAAGCAGAGTCTTACCGGTTCCGGGAGGTCCCACCAGAAGAACTCCCTTCGGGATTCTCGCTCCCAGTCTGGTATACTTTCTCGGCTCTTTCAAGAAATCTACGATTTCTTCTAATTCTTCTTTTTCTTCCTGCAGTCCTGCCACATTTTCAAAGGTTACATTGCGGTTCTCATCGGTGGTCATCTTTGCCCGGCTTTTCCAAAATTCATCATCTTGCTGCCACCACCACCGCCTGCTGCCTGATTGTTCATAACAATCATAAACAGAATAAACATTGCTCCAAACACAAGTAAGAGCGGCAATAAATTCATCAGCCAGTTTTCTGCCGGAATATCATTCACCACATAAGAAGTAAATTTTTCCTTATCCATCAGCGATTGAGCCTCACTGACATCCAGCACATATAAGGTCTCTTCTGACTTATCCGTTTTGACAATATCCAGTCTTCCGGTTGGATAAACTCTGTTTGGCTGCACTTCTACAGATTTAATCTCATCATCAGCCAGTTCCTGTTTAAACTGGGCATAATTATAGTCATCCTGATTCAGATGCTGTCCGTCCAGTAAGAACCAGACCAAAACCACAACTACAATCAGACTGATATAAAAGCCCCATCCTCTATATGATTTCTTCACGCAAACTCCTTCCTATCCCAAATCAAGAATGCCAATGTATGGCAGATTGCGATAGCGCTGGTCATAATCAAGACCATATCCTACTACAAATTCATCCGGAATTTCAAAACCGGTATAATCTACCGCAACGTCTGTTATCCTGCGATCCGGTTTATCTAACATTGCACACAATTTTAAGCTCTTCGGTCCTCTGGCGGATAAATCATCCAGCAGATAACGCAGTGTTCTTCCTGTATCAATAATGTCTTCAATGACAATTACATTTCTACCTTCAATAGATTCTTCCAAATCTTTCTTTATGGTGATTTTTCCACTGGACACGGTTGACGCGCCATAACTGGAAACGCACATAAAATCAATTGTTACCGGCACGGTAATACGCTTTGCCAGTTCACAGGTAAAGAATATACTTCCCTTCAGTATGCAGATTAAATGAACGCTTTCACCTTCATAATCCTTGCTAATTCTTTCTCCTAATTCAGCAATTTTACGATCAAGTTCTTCCTCTGAGAGTAATACACGAATCTGCTCACTCATTGTCTTCTCTTCCTCCATAATATTGTATTTCCAAAATCGTCTTCGTTGTACTGCTTACTTTGTAATATGCACTGATCCGGTATCCCACAATCCACAGGATATGAGCACCGTCTGCCACCAACGGAATAGTGTCCCGCTGCTCTTTTAAAATTTTCTCATTTACAAAATACTGCTTCAGCTTCTGTGTTCTGCCCGTCTCATCCAGCACAAAATAATCGCCCGGCTGTCTGTTCCGAATCAAAAGACTATTTTTTATTTTATCATAATCCCGCCATTTCGTATACTTTTTTTTTAGAAATTCCTTCCGGTAACTCTTCCCGTTTATAAATCCGACAGGTAAAATCCGGATGTTCTTCTATTGAAATCCCACAACAACCGGCTGGTTGACCGCTTTGTCGTCCGACCGGCTGACTGGAAGACTGACCGGAAAGCATTCCTACCGGTTCTGTAATTTTATGCTCCGGTTGTTTTTCACACTTTTGCAGACGCACACCGCCATAAGTCCGCTCTGCCACCACCTGATAAGGCAGGTTCACGCTTCTTCCCGTCTGCATGGAAAAAAGTTTCTGTACCAGTTCTACATGGGTTCTTGTAATATCTTTACTGCTTGCGGTACCGTCTCACAGATACACTCCTTTATAATGCTTGTATACAGGATTTCCGGTTCTTTTAAAAGCTCCTCCGCTATCAGGAAAGCCTGCGTCTTTCGGGAATCTCTTTCTACATATTGTGCCATTTTTTCTTCTATTACAGCAGACAGATATTCCTGTGTCTTCCGGATGTCATCCCCAGCTGTCCCATATGGGCATAAACTCCGGCATTCAGTTCCTCCAACACCGGAAGTACCTGATTACGGATCCGGTTTCTGGTATAATCCAAAGATGCATTGGTAGCATCTGTACAGTAGCTTTCACCTTTTTCTTTTAAATAATTTTCGATTTCCACCCTTGCCGTATGAAGAAGCGGACGGATGATGCCATCTCTCACCGGCGGAATTCCAGCCATGCCACGCATGCCGCTGCCCCGGATCATATTCCAGAGCATGGTCTCTGCCAGATCATTACGGTTATGGGCAACTGCAATTTTCCCTTCCGGCGCACCCAATTCTTCTAACGCTTTGTGAAAACTCTCGTATCGTAAATTTCTTCCCGCCTCTTCTTCCGAATATCCATGCTGCTTTGCATATTCCGGCACATCATAATCATAGCGGAATAGCTGCACCTGATACCGCCTGCAAAGTTCCTCTACAAATGCTGCATCCTGAAGGCTTTCTTCGCCCCGGATGCCATGCTGCACATGGACTGCTGCCAGCGTAAAGGAAAGTTTTTCTTTCAATTCCAGCAGATGCAGCAGCAGGCATACGGAATCTGCGCCACCGGACACTCCGGCAACCACTACATCCGACTGCTCAATCATATGATATTGTTCCAGAAAAGATTCTACACCAGGAATCATATTATTTCTCCCAAATTGCGGTAGCAAGCACCGTCATATCGTCTGCCGCCTTTCCTCCGGTAAAAAGTAACACCCGCTCTAAAATGCGCTTTGCAAGAATTGTTGCATTATTAGTCTCAATGCTTTCTATGATTTCCTGCATGGTTTCTTCCGGATTCGGCACATGTAAATATTCTAGCACACCATCTGATACCATGACAAGGAAATCTCCGTTATATAAGTCCTTTTCGCTTTTTTCCATATCCAGTTTATAAGACACGCCCACCGGAAGACTGGTGGAAATAAGACATTCCACTATGCCATTTCTCCGGATAAAGGTTGCCGCCGCTCCGATTTTATAAAAACGGCAGGTTCCATCATATAAATCCAGTTCACTGATATCCACCGTGGAAAATAAATCCTCCTGCCCTTTCATCACCATGGCAGAATTCATCATGCGGGCTGCCGTTTCCACATCAAAGCCCGCCTCCAGAAATTTTTCCACCAGTTCAATGACCATTTCACTTTCCTTGCAGGCAAGACTTCCTGAACCCATGCCATCCGATAAACACATGACCATTTTTCCACTTTCCGGCTCCAAAAAGGAAAAGTTATCCCCGGAAACGGCTGCTCCATCCTTTACCATCCTGGCTACGCCATAAATTGCCTGAAACCGCGGCTCTTCTTCATAGGTATAGAGGTTGACGCCTTTTCCAATCAGCGTCTTGGTATCCTTCTCCGGAATCATGCGCCGGTTCAGTGCTCCGGCTACTGCCTTTGTCAGTTCTCTCGTAGTGACACAGCCATCTTTTACCATAACTTTCATCACAAGCTGCCAGCTACTGTTTTCCCTTTTTCCCAGAGCTGTTCATCAATCACTTTTATGCCCCGCTCCCTTGCCCGGTAAGCTATGTCCTGCAGATTTGACCGGCACTCTTCTGTAATATTTTTCTGCTTCTTTGCACAATCCTCCATGATATATGCCATAGCATCCAGCTGCTCGGCTATGACCTCACGGTTTTCTACCAGTCGGTTGTACCACGCCATATTTAATGAAGCTTTTTCAAATATTCGAAGAGCCTCCGCCGTCATTTCTTGCATATAGGGGCAATATTCTTCCATTTTCTTTTCAATATCGCGGTTCGTCTTTCCCGCCTCCCGGATAGATTGCAGCAGTGACGATAGATAGCCGTACATGGGGCTGTCATCTTTTTCCCAGCAAAGAGCGCACTGGTCGCAGGAAACACACATTTTCCCGGTTATCTCATTTTGCATCCTGCCCATTTCCTCTGCCGAAAAACTGGTATGTTCCACATTCATCCGCCCGAATATATCTGAAAGGCTTTGAAAGGACTTTGCATAGGTCAGTAGTTTTTCTTCTTCATTACTCTTTATCTCCGGTATCGGCTGATTCACAAATGTGAATTCCAGGAAGCTATGTATGATACGGCTTAACACCATGGTGGCTGCAAATATAAAGACTCCTTCTAAGACCGCCATTTCCGTCCGCATTCCGTCTCTTACGTTTAACATTTCTCCAAATACGGATAATAAGGTTGCCGAACAGCCTGCGCCAAAGGCAGCTATCCAGGTATAACAGCCTTTATTTACCCATTCTGCCAGCTTGATGATTACTATGGTTACCAGCAGTGTCATTACATATTTTGTCATCAGTGTCAGCGGCAGCATAAATGCCATTCAAGAAACATTCCAATTCCCAGCAGCAGCCGTCCGCCCTGTTCCAGGTAAGCTGCCGCAAAATATGCCGGGATAAAAGGGTAGCAGCCTGCAAATCCTAATTTACACACTGCTACCCCTATAAAACATATTACCGCCTGTTTCGTTCTCAATTTCTTCATTTCCATTGTTCCTCCTTCTCCTGTCATTTGTGACAGCAGAAGCTATTATAGAAATGTTTGTCCGAAATCTTTGTCAAACCGTTGTCTCATTTCAAAAAAGTTTTCGGCAAAAAGCGGAATGGTTTGTCTATTTTAAGTTTTTCTATGGTCTTTATGTTTTCGAAGCTGTTCTACTTCTTGTCTTCCTTGAAGATAATCTCATTTTCATGGGTCAGTCCCAGCTTGCTCTTTGCCTGGTCTTCAATATATTCCTGACTCTTGGTATATTCTTCGTAATTATCCAGCTGATTCTGACGTTCTGTTTCATCTTCTAAAGATTCCGTCAGTGCCTTCTCTCTGGCAGTATACTCCTGCTCCTTCTGGTAGAGCTTAACAATCTGAACGGACATAATCACCAAGAACATTATCGCAATCAAAGAGATACAGATTCTTCCGTTTCGTTTCTGTTTTCTTTTTCTTCGACTATTTGTCATACTCATTTCCTCATCTATAGTTTACATAACACCATTCTAATAGTTTTACGGATTTTTTTTCAACGTTTTTTGTAATTTTCGTAATAATCTTCTGATTTTCCCTTTCAGGAAACGTAAGGGTACTGCCACCATGCGAAATACTGCCCGCAATGGTTTCCCCACTACTTGAAACAGTTTCTTAAATACTTTTACGATTCCCTTCACCAGCCATGGACTGATGGCATAATTGCATAACAGCATCCCAACGCTCATGCCCAGCATGCAAAAGCCCCGGATTGCTCCGTCATTTTCCCGGCAGAGCATAATAAATATAAATATGGCACTGCCGATGCAGTACAGCATATCCTCCACTGCAACCATCCCTGTTCTATGGGGTATCAGCCTGCGCAGAATCCGAAACAGGTCAAAGGCTAAGATTAATAATATCCCCGCCAGCATGAACAAGAGGAATTAAGGCTTCACCGGAAATTTCCTGGCTGATTTCTATCATTTAAACAACCTGCCTAAGAAGGATTCTCCGCCACCTTTGTGATAGGTTTCCACATCCGAATAGGTTAAGCCATCAATTTTCCCTGTGACATCCACTTCCCCTGTTCTAAGGACAGGCGGTTTACATGAAGGTCATTTCCCTTTATCAGAAGCATTCCCTGTTCTGTTTCCAGTAAAATCTCATTTACATCAAAAGAAAGCACATCCAGCACTCCGCTGAAGTTTGCACTTTTCCGGTTTGCCAACAATACTTTATGTGCTTTTGCTGTTTTCAATTCTTCCATTCAGTCTCATACTCCTTTACCCGAAAGTTAGTCCTTTCCAAAATATATGAGACTGTTTCTCTTTTATGCGTTTTTACTCTTTTACAGATAGCGGAATAATTCTCCTGCCTCTTCTTTCTTGGTGGTATCTGCGATTGCAACCACTTCTACTTTCACCGTCTTCTGCCCAAACATGATTTCGATGATGTCACCTGCTTTTACATTGACGGATGCTTTCGCCGGTTTGCCATTTACGGTGACACGTCCGGCATCACAGGCTTCGTTGGCAACGGTTCTGCGTTTAATCAGGCGGGTTACCTTTAAATATTTGTCTAATCTCATTTGCTTACCTTCTTTCTTTTTTGAAATTCGAAGGAAAACAGATATCTTTTCCTTCTTTCAAGTACAGCATGTACAGGAAACAATCCTGCCAAATCAGAATGTTGTAATTGCAAGGCTGCGTTTTTCTTTTCTGATAAAACCAGTCTTTCCAATGTTTGACAAAATGCGGTGGATTGTTCGTCTGCATGCGGATACATGAACGAGACGGTTAGGGCGGCTTGCATTCTTTGGAGCAACCGGCAACGCTGACACAGGGATGTGTCAGCGAGGCGCAATTGGAGCATGGATGCGACTTTGCGCCGGTTGCCGGAACAGCCATTTTTTCAAAAGAATGCCTAGCCGCCCTTACTGGTGAGTGTCGTATCCGCAGCAGACGGACAACCGCCGCATTCCGTCAAAGCAACCGGAAGGACAGGTTCTGCCAGAAAAAACGCAGCCCTGAAATTACCACGCATTCTGATTTCACGCAGCATTCTTTCCTGTACATGCTTTACTTTAAAAAAGTGAAAAATAAATCTCTTTTTCCTTCGAATTTCAATAAAAAAAGGTGTAGCAAAAGCAGTTTTCTACTTTCGTTACACCTCTAATCAGAATCATTTTATCAACTTATTTATTGATTAAATCTTTTAAAGCTTTTCCTGCTTTGAATTTAGGTGCTTTAGAAGCTGGAATAACCATCTCTTTACCGCTCTGTGGGTTTCTTCCTGTTCTTTCAGCTCTTTCAGATACTTCGAAAGTACCGAATCCAACTAACTGGATTTTTCTCACCTTTTTTAATTCTTCAGCTACGATATCAGTGAAAGCTTTTAAAGCTGCCTCTGCATCTTTTTTAGATAAAGCTGTTTTTTCAGCCATAGCTGATACTAATTCTGCTTTGTTCATGTTAAAATTCCTCCTCTGGATTTTATAATTCTTCTTGAGGTCTACACTCTCCAAGATTACCTACGAATATATTTATACTTGTTTTTCCTTTATTTGTCAAGGAAAATACGGTAAATTAAGGCATACAATTTAGTCTATAACATTTTATTGATTTTGTCCAAAACTGCTTTTCCAAGGACTTCATATTTCTGCTCTGCTTCTTCCATAGATGAACCCTTCACACCAATGTAGAATTTTACTTTCGGCTCGGTACCGGATGGTCTTACACAGAACCACGCAGCATCGTTTAATTCATAGTAAAGTACATTAGAGCTTGGAAGTCCTGTTGCTGTTACTGCTCCGGTTGCAAGGTCTGTAATGGTATCCTTCTTGTAATCACGTACTTTTTCAACTTTATAGCCACCGATTTCAGTTAAAGTTTCGCTACGCAGTGTATCCATGATTTCCTGAATCTTAGCCAGACCCTCGATTCCTTTAATGTAATAGACTCAACATGGTCTTTATAGTATCCATATTTTTCATACATGGCAAGCATTGCATCCCAAAGAGTCATCTTCTTGGTCTTGTAATATGCAGCAGCCTCACATAACGCCATAGATGCTACTACTGCATCCTTATCTCTTGCATAGGTTCCGGTCAGGCAGCCGTAGCTTTCTTCCATACCAAAGAGGTAGGTTCCTTTTCCGGTCTTTTCGAACTCTAAGATTTTGCCACCGATAAACTTGAATCCGGTCAGTACTTCGATTAACTGAATGCCATAGTATTCTGCAATGGCATCTGCCATATTGGTAGATACGATGGATTTGATAAATGCACCATCTGCCGGCAGGGAGCCGTTGATTGCTTTCTTTTGTCCGATGATATAATCGCCAATCAGGCAGCCGGACATATTTCCGGTTAAAGAATGATATTCTCCCGTCTTAGAATCCTTTACATATACACCGAGGCGGTCTGCATCCGGGTCAGTTGCAAGGATTAAGTCTGCATCTACTTTCCTGCCCAGTGCAAGTCCCAATGCAAATGCTTCCTCTGCCTCCGGGTTCGGATAACTTACGGTTGGGAAATCTCCATCCGGAAGCTCCTGTTCCGGAACAACATATACATTTTCAAAGCCAAGCTCTTTTTAACACACGGCGGACCGGGATATTTCCTGTTCCATGTAATGGTGTGTATACAATCTTAAGGTCTTTGCCTACTGCATCAATGGCATCCTGATGTACCACAAGCTTCTTAAGCTCTGCAATATAAGCATCATCGATTGCTGCACCGATGGTCTCATAAAGACCTGCTGCCCTGGCATCCTCTAAGGACATGGTCTTAACAGTGCTGTAATCTGTTACTTTCTTTACTTCATCCATAATTCCGGTATCATGAGGTGGTGTAATCTGTGCACCGTCCTCCCAGTATACCTTGTATCCATTGTATTCTGGCGGGTTGTGGCTTGCTGTAATATTAATTCCGGCAGTGCATCCTAATTTACGGACTGCATAAGATAATTCCGGTGTTGGTCTTAAAGACTCAAATACATATGCTTTGATTCCGTTTGCTGCAAGGCAAAGTGCGGATTCATCTGCAAATTCCGGTGACATATGTCTGGAATCGAAGGCAATTGCCACACCCTTATCCTGTGCATTTACTTTTTAAAATATAATTTGCAAGACCCTGTGTTGCTTTGCGGACAGTATAGATGTTCATACGGTTGGTACCGGCACCGATCACCCCACGTAATCCTGCTGTACCAAACTCAAGATCTTTATAGAAACGATCCTCAATTTCCTTGTCATTGTCTTTGATTGCCTGAAGTTCAGCCTTTGTTGCCTCATCAAAATACGCTCCCTCAAGCCATGCTTCATAAGTTTCCTTGTAACCCATTCCTGATTTCCTCCTGCTTTTCATTTATGTTGTTTACCAAAAGAACCTGCCAGTGGCAGCCTCCTTCGGATGTCTCGCCCTTTCATTTCTCCCACTAATTCGTAAGACTGTTAACTACCTGATTTAATGTACTTGTCGAAGAATTATTGTTACTGGTTAATGTATCAATAATTTCACTCAATGCCTTCCTATATGCATCAGAGTCACTGGATGAACTTCCACTGGAGCTGTTAGTTCCACTGGAATTCGATGTACTGTCGGAATGCTTATGCTCCACGGTTGTGTCTTTTTCATTTCCGGCAGTTTCCGTCGATTCTGTCTCTGTACTGCCCGTATCATCACCTGACAACGCAATCTCTATCTGTGCTTCCGGTGAATTTACATATAGCCGCTTCGACCAGGTGTCATATCCATCTGCAGTAATCTGTATGGAATGGATGCCATACTGCAACTGTAATGGCTGTGTATAATCAACCTGACTACCATCAATATACATCAAAGCGCCTGCAACATCAACCGCAAAGGTTAAAGTACAATATTTCGGATCCTCACCCTTTATGGAATCTACATCCACGGAAATCTGCTCATTTCTTGTTACAGTACCTCTGTGGAACCGCCGTAGCCATTGCCGGCAACGGTTAATTCATAGGTTCCTTCCGGCACCTCTAACTGCATATTCTCCGTGATCTTATAATAATTCTTATGATTCAGGCTTAACCAGCCGCCCTCTAATGCCTGTGTATTTACAAGCTGGATGACTCCATGTCCTGTTGTAACGGACACTGACAGCACTTTCCGGTCAATTCCCTGTATTCTTAAGGTGTCCTGTCCGGTAACTGCGGACAATTCTATGGCTGCATCTCCGGAAAACACTTGTAATTCTTCATCATAAGAATACTTTGTGTCTCCGATGGTAAATATCTTATCTTCTTCATTATAGGAAAATTTTCCGATATCGTCCATCTCCCATGCATCTGCCGACTGTTCCACCTTTTCTAATATCAGGTCTTTATCCCGGAGTGTTAAAGTAACCACTTTTCCCGGTACCATGGATGCAGCCGAAATCAGACTGCCATGTCTGTCTTTAAAAATTGTCCCATCTGTATAAGAATACTGTTCATAACGTCCCGTGTCAATATTCAGAAATGTCATTGTTGAAAGTGTTGTATCAACACCACTTACCGTATACAGGCTGCTTTCCTCTGCCTGTGTCACTTCCTCCGTTGCTGCCTCAACACCTGATACATAGCCTTTCATGCTGACAGTACCATCGTCTTTCCTTCCACAGCCGCTCAAAGTACCACAAATACTGTGAAAATAACCAAAGGTAACAGCCAGTGCTTCCCTGATTGCTTCATTTCGCACCTCTTTTTCTCCTGTATGCTCTTTTTCTCCGGCAATTGCCTGTACATGATTATACATGATTATTCCACAAAATAAAATAACATTCTTAAAAACTGCTGGCGGATTTCTTCCTGTTCGATAACCCGGTTCAACTTCTCAATGTCTCTGCCGGACACCCACGCCTTATTGGCATTAAAGTAGTGATTTGCCACTTTCCAGAACTTCTGTGGGTATGCCATCCTTACATAAAGCTGCTCCCATTCCTCTGGTAATAATTTTCGTCTTTTTTCGTATGCTGCCAGCATATCCGTTGCCAGCCCGATATTAAAATTATGTTTTTCCATCAGTTTCCGTAAGAAATGCGCCAGATCCCCTACCAGCACATCATAATGTGCCTGTTCAAAATTTGTAATTATAATTTTACCATGGGTAAATAATACATTATGCTGGTTAAAGTCTCCATGGCAGATTCCATACATTGCTGCTTCCCGGCTCTGCTTTCCGCTCTGCCCCTGCGTTTCACCCGGATTTGGTTTCATCAGCCGATGTTCCACATCCAGTGCCTGTTTTAAGAAAATCTCATAATTGCGCATAAATATCATTTCAAATTCATTCTTTTTATGCTTTCCATGAATATAATTGCGCACCTTTTTAAGCTCCCGGTTGTGCCGGAATACCTCCATGGCATAATCCTGTCCGCCAATTTTTAAATTTTCATCCTCCACCTTCTGCAGGACAAGATGCAGCTTTGCCAGTTCTTCTACCGCAGCAAGTACATCATCACGGCTCCTGGTCTCACACTCTCTGCCCTCCATATATTTTCTGGCATAGTACCATGTTTCATCCACCTCCTGGGCTAAAATTTCTCCTTCCCTGGTATGTATGATTTCATCTGCTTCTATTCCATTTTCTTTCAGACGGAGCAAAACATGTTCTAAAGCTTCCGCTCTGCCTTTTGACCCGCGAAAAGATCCTATTATTATTTTTCCGCCCTCTGATGTCGTGCAGATATAGGTTCCCCTTCCTTTCTGGATGGCGGTTACCTCAAACGGATACTGTTCTAACAACTGGCTCGATAAATTATACACAAAAACCCCTCCATACGACGAATTCGCACAAATCTTTATGCGTCTTTCTATCATATGAAGAGGTTCTTTAAAGTATAACCTGTCAGATATTCTTTTGTATTCTTTTCCGGTTCTTCAATTACCACATCTAAAAGCTTTGCCAAAATGTTCCCTATCTGCGGACCGGGCTTCACACCAAGTTCTATTAAGTCCCGTCCGTTAAGTGCAAGGTCTTTTAGTGTCAGACAGTCTGCATCTTCGATTATTTTATCATAAATCTTATGATATCCGTCCAATGCTTCAAGCTTTTCTTTCCTCTGATAATCACTCTGGGCTAAAATATCTGCTTTCTTCAACTCAAATATAACCGGATAGCACTCTAATCCCGCCTTCTGTATTGCCTTTCGTACGGACTCCGGTGTCAGTGCCGGGTTAATATCATGAATTGCCACCAGCCGGCAGACCATATCAATGGTTGCATTGTCGAATTTTAATCTGCGTAAAATTGTCTTCGTCTTCTTTGCTCCCACCTGCGGATGCTCGTAGAAATGGTCAATTCCATCTTCATCTGTACTGCGGCAGTCGGGCTTTGCCACATCATGAAATAATGCTGCAAGCCGTAGCACCTTGTCTGCTGCCACACCTTTTAACACTTCAATGGTATGCTCTCCCACTGTATAACAGTGATGGGGATTATTCTGTGGTGTACGCATCATCACCGAAAATTCCGGCAGTACCACATCCGCAATTCCTGTGGCATATACGGTATGGATCTCCTCCGGATGGACTGAGGTAAGAAGCTTAACCAGTTCTACCTGAATACGCTCTGCACTGACCTTTTTAACATCGGTGCAAGCTCCTGAATCGCTTCTGCTGTCTCTTCTTCTATATCAAAGCCCAGCTGTGCCGCAAAACGCACTGCCCGAAGCATCCTTAAAGCATCTTCCCCAAATCTCTCCTTTGGTTCTCCTACACAGCGGATGATGCCACGCTTTAAATCTCCTGCTCCGTCAAAAGCATCCACCAGTCCCCGCTGTTCATTATATGCCATGGCATTAATGGTAAAATCCCTGCGTTTTAAATCCTCTAAAAGATTATCTGTATAGGTTACTTCCTTCGGATGTCTGGCATCCTCATACTCGCCATCAATGCGGTAAGTTGTCACCTCATACCCTTTTTTATCCAGCATTACCGTTACCGTTCCATGCTCAATTCCGGTATCGATGGTGCGCCCAAAAATTTCTTTTACGTCTTCCGGATAAGCAGAAGTGGTGATATCCCAGTCCTGAGGCACACGTTGAAGGAGGGTGTCTCTGACACACCCTCCTACTGCATATCCTTCAAAGCCTGCTTCCTGCAGCTTCTCAATTATAAACTTAACATGCTCTGGAAGCTTCATTACCATACGTTTTCCCGTTTCCTTTGCCTTACTTCTGTTCCTGTTCTTCAAAGAACTTATACGTTCCTTTGGATTCTGCTTTTACTGCATACAGAAGATCATCTGCCACTTTAATCATTTCATCAATGTCTTCTGCCTTCTTTACCTGATTGGAAGAAATAATACCAATAGAACAGGAAAGTAATTTCTTATCATCAATCTCAACCGGCTGTCCGATTTCTTTTGCAATCAGTTCCCTGAACCCATCCTGTTTCTTAATCTCTTTATAGATAGCCTTTGCGGTATCCTCTAAGGTCTTTTTTTTTCTCCGGTGTAGAGGAAAATAATAAATTCATCACCACCGAAACGTGTCACAAAGCCCTTGTCCCTGCAGACCCTGCTGAAGATATTTGCCATGGACTTAAGCAGCAAATCTCCCACATCATGTCCAAAGGTATCATTATATCCTTTGAAATTATCCAGATCGATAAACATAATACCAAAATCATGCTTCATGTGGCCCTTTTTAATCTTCCGGATAATTTCCCCGATGTTCTGATAGAATCCCTTCCTGTTGAGAATTCCTGTCAGCTGATCGGTTACTGCGGATTTATACAATGCAGCATTCATTTCATAGAGCTTCTCATATGCATAGAGACGATTCAGTGCATACTGTACCTCCCGGAACAAAAGCTCATAAATCCGCATATCACTCTCATCTAACATATACCGGCTGACAGAGGAATGCCAGTTATCCTTCATCAGAATATATGCTATCATAATGCTTGTTACTTTTCCATTGTCAAAGAATGGAATGGCAACAAAGGAGCATACATTATCTTCATCAAACAGTTTGACCACATTCAGATGTTCCGAATAGTTACTGCTGATTTTCGATACAACAAACCCTCTCTGTGTCTTTTCGAACACTTCCTTTAAATACTTCTGCTCCTTCATAGAAAGGCTGGCTTCTGTATTATCATAAAGTACCTTCGGTTTTCTTCCATGATACTGTATATATAATGCCCGGTCCAAATTAAAGTGATACAGGAATGTCCGCATCACATTCTCTACCATTACTTCTGCCGAAACATCCGTCACATCAATGGTCTTCTGCCATGTCGACAGAAAATCCATCTGACGTCGTTCCTGCTTGTAAGCACGGTTAATGCTTTCCTGCTTCAGCTGCATTTCCATCTCCAGGGTAGATATGACATGAAGAGGTTCTTCTAATAAATACTGTTCCAATGGCTCTAATACCTTAATTTCTTCATCTGTAAGAGAATGGGTATTATCCTCAAGATATTGTTTTAAGATTGCCTCTTCATTGCTCTTAAGTTCCATTCTTCCTGTCTGCCCATAAAAGCGGATCCTGTCCTTACGGAACAGCTGATAACAGAAAAACTGGTTCCCCTCAGTCCGCACCAGATGTGTCTCTGCACAATTAAAATCTTCAAATGCAGACGAATCATTACCGGAATCCACTTCAAGTAATGCCCGTGTGAAATGATAAAGGAACATATCATCATCACAACGTGCATAATCGTGGATGATTCCCAGATCATTCTGAAGCTTTTCTTTTTCAATTATGTAATTTAAGAACTGTTTGCAGTTATTGAGGTACTGTTCACAGTTGAAACGGTTGCCAATCTTCTGATTGCACAATGCTAAGAGTCCATACAATTTGCTTAAATTGCAGACCCTCAGACTATTCAAATGCAGACGTTCAATGATCTTCATACAGCGCATCAGATATTCGTTGGCTTCCTTGAATTCTTCTGCTGCAATACAGTTAATTGCCATATTGTAATATACTTCCGCAATATCCTCCGGCAATTCCAGATTATATAAAATTTCTACTGCTTTCTGAAAATAACGCTTTGCAAGATCATTCTGTCTTAATGCCGTTAAGGTATAACCGATTCCCGAGAAAATACGTCCACTTTCCACAGAACGTTTGTTGTCCAGTGCTTCGAAAGTTCTTACCGAATACAGCAATGAAATCGGATACATACCGTTGGTAGACGCCAGCATAATATTCTTCTGGTATGCATTGTAAATAAGCTGTGTATTGCCAATTTCTGTTGCCAGTCTGATTCCCTTACTGAAATAAATAAGCTGGGATTCGGAATAATATGCCTTTGCTACAATCTCCGGCTTATTGTCATAGGCATATACATAAAGGTACGCCAGATGATTCCGGTAGTCATATTTCATTAATTTTTCAATCATGGCATCGCTGACTTCCACGTTCTGTGCACAGAAGAAAATATTATTCCAGCCTGCCATCTTCGCCTGTATTTCTACCAGCTGCTTCAAACTGACCGCGCTCCATGCCACCTTCTATTGCAATACTTTTTGCAACACCTGCACATTCAGTGGCTTCCTGCAATTTTGACTGATACATATAAACTACAGAGCGGATATAATATGCATGAAAGCGCATCCTGCGGTTCTTTTTCTTCTCTGCAAGCTGTAAGATACCCTCACTTATTTCCAGTGCTTTTGGCAAATCCCTCATATATACCGATACATATGCATAGAACTGCCAGAGTTCGTATTTCACTTCATCCGATACGGTAAAATTTTCAAATCTGATTCTGCGGTCTACTTTCTCCAGATAAAACAATGCCTGTTCAAAATCCATGAAAAAAAAACAAGATTCTGTAATGTTCTGATATCTTCTTCAATACTTTCTGCTGTAATAATCTCATCTCTTTGTTCCGGGATTCTCCGGCATTTCCAATGCGGAATATTGCAACATTATTGTCCAATTCCTCCGTTACGCTTTCCCAGCCCGGCAGCATATATTCCGGCAGCCGCTGCTGCTCATTCATGCCGAGAACGATTCCGATATTCTCTGTATGCTCTGCCTTTAACAGTTCATAGACTATTTCTATGGTTCCCATTCCGGCAAACTGCACACGGTTAATCCAAAGCATAAACGGCTGTATCTTAGAAACTTCAACAAGCATTGCCACAATAGCATCATGCATCCGCTCCCGCTCATAGTCAACTTCTGTATACAATAAACTCTCTTTCCGGATACATTTTCCGGTCTCCCGGTATGCTGCAATAATCGGACGCTGCAGGGAATAGACATTACACTTGTCCAGAAATTCATCAAATGTCATCTCCTTCTGCTGGTCGAAAAGTTCAAAAATCAAATCCAGAAACGGCTCATATGCTCCCGATAATTTCTCTGCCCGGAATTCGTGGGCTGCAAAATGAACCTTTTTATTATTTGTTATCTGCTCTGATATTTCCATCTGCTTTAATGAAAAATCATTACTGTATTTTGCCAGAACAATGTTGTGTTCTTTCTTTCCAATCTGTGCAAAAACCTGTTCCAGAATACTGTTATAATATTTTTGAATCATCTGTTTCCCCCTCAGAAATATTCAAAAGGCTCTGAAAATATATGATAATTTCCTGTTATCATATACCTCCCTTTCTCTTTCTGTAATAACCTGTCTGGTATTTATAATTTATATATTAGTATAGTCCTCAAACCCACGGATTGTCAATGTTTGTTGCGACTTTTTGAAGGGAGTTTGAATGAAGTCCTGAAGCAGGTTTTAATAGAAATCCAGTCCTTTTCCGGTATCATTTATTTTCATAAAAATACAGCTGCTTTATAATGTATGTATTGGTAATTGCAGAAATTTTAATGCAGCTCTTGCTGCAATCTCCGTCGGGTCAACTATATTTTCTCTGATTCCTGCCAAGGAAAAAGCAATTGGTAATTCAGTACATCCCAGAATCACACTTTGCGCACCCTGTTTAATCAAGGATTTTAAAATATCGTCAAGTCCGTACTTTTCTACATCCTTTTTTCCAGCTTTAATACACTGATAGATTACTGCCATAATTTTCTGTTGCTGCTCTGCATCCGGATAAATCGTTTTGATTCCCTGTGCCCGAAGCTCTTTCTCATAAACCCCACTCTTTATCACGCCATCCGTAGCCAATACGGCTGCACATGATATATTCTGCTCTTTTAAAGCTTTTACTGTCTCGCGGGGCATATGCAATATCGGGATATCAGTAAATATTTTTAACCGGTCATAAAAAAAATGTGCTGTGTTACAAGGTATCATCAATAAATCTGCTCCCATATTTTGCAGACTTACTGCACTTTTTACCATCTCTGGTATAGGATCCTCTCCATTTTCAAGAATAGCTTTCGTTCTATCCGGAATATTCGTGTTACAATCAACACAAACATGCACATAGTTCTGATCGCAGTCTGCATCTGACACTTCAAAAATCTTTTTCATTAAATCGCAGGTAGCCATCGGTCCCATGCCACCAATAATACCTATTGTTTTTTTCAATTCCGTTCCTTCTTTCTTAGGTCATGTGTCAAAGCTCAGAAAGCCCGGAAATCATTATCATTTCCAGGCTTTCCTTGTAATGTACTTCAAATTTTCCATCAAAATCTGACATGCTGTATGTTTACATCATTTTTTAAGTTTTAATACTCTACCTTCCACATATAGCGTCGTGTTGTCAGTGGATGCTGTCTCTCCTCAGCCAAAGCCTTATTATAAACCGGATATACATTTGTGAATAAGGAATGGTTAAAATAGTCTACGACTGATGCATCAATTGTAGACAGCCCTAAATCCTTTGCATCAATTACTTCAATCCGTTTTGCATAAGTCTTCAAAAACTTCAATGCACGTTCATCCAACGGTCGATTGGTTCCCTCAGAAACCTGAAGCACAAATGGTACTTCTTTATCTGTAATTTCGAAAGGTCCATGGAAAAATTCCCCACTGTGAATACTGGAAGAATGAATCCACTGCATTTCCATAAAAATACATATACTTTGCATATATGCTGCACCATAACCCGCTCCGCTTGCCATAGTATAAATAATTTTATCATCTTTATATTCCTTGGCAAACAGTTCAGCCCGTTTTTCCACATGCTTACATGCATGTTTCACAATACCATCAATACGTCCAACACCATCCATAAATTCTTCATAATGCTCATACCCTTCTGTCTGATTCAACAGTTCCACTGCCACCAGAAGTGCACAGATAATTTTTTCACCAGCAATATCCTTATTATCCCCAAAAGTATAATTGATAATATAATCACCAAATGGGGTAATCTCTGATTCCTCTTTCCATGTCAGAATAATTACAGCTGCACCTTTTTCCTTTGCCAGCTTCGCTGCATTAATTGTTTCGGTGTATTTCCCTTATGGCATGATAAACACACGATTACATTTTTCCCCAAATCCTTCGGAGTACTATATACAAATTCATTACTATTAATTAGTGCTGACTTAATATTTGCACATTCTCTTTCCATAAATGTTTTCGCTGGATAAAGTGCTCCATTAGAGCCACCACATCCCACAAAATATAATGCTTTAATACCGCCTTCTTCTTTTCTGCTTTCTAAAATTTCTGTAATTACATTCTTGATTTCTGTTGGCTTCATTGATAATCCTCCCATAAATATTTTTAATACATTGTTGTTATATTATTCTGCAAGCATTGGTCTTGCTAATTTCTGAATATATGAAATTTGTTCCTGGCTCAGTTTACAATACTCACTATTATCCATACTACATCCGGCATCCTGCACATACATCATTTTGGTATCCTTTTCTACAATAGTAAAAACCAACGCTCTTTAGGTACATTGTATAAAGTTCCTTTCTCCACCGGAGTTAATTCAATATTAAACTTTCCATCTATTCTGTCCGCTGTAATAATAATACATTTTCCAGAAATCAAAATGAATTGTTCATCTGTCGTATGATGTATCTCTAAATGTTCTAACCCATCAATGTCATTATTCGGTTTCCAATTTTTGATACAAACAACCCATTTTTCATTCCGGTATGCACATTCTATTCCTTCTCCGTCATACCTGTAACTTGTCGGCTTTATATCCATATGCTGTTCCTCCTTAAACCTTTTTAATTATTTCTATTATCAATTATTCTTCCTGCAATTGGCGTTCCATACCCAAACGCTCCTTCGACACCGCAAATCTTTGAAGCGAATTCTGCTCCAGCCTGCATGGCTTTCTTTAAAAGTTCTTTAGCATTCCCATCATCTTTACTTTCTTCTTTAAAAAATCCCGGGTCTTTATGCCGTAAAATATATGTCAAAAATGTCGCGAAATAAGAGTCTCCTGCACCCATAGTATCCATAATGCTTTCTGCCTTTACAGCTTTTTTCATACATCATTTCACCATGGTATAAAATGTATGAGCCAGCGTCTCCTATTGTTCCCAGAACAAATGGGACTCCAAGCTCTTTTACTTTATTCATTTCCCTTTCGCGTTCTTTATCACTTAAATGTGCACAGGAAAGCATCGCCACTTTAATATGCGGACAAATTTTTTTTCAGATATTCGTCTGTCCATCGATTTGAAAAATCAAATGCAACCGGAAGACCCAAAGAAGCAATTTCTTCTATGTCATCATCTATATAGGCATTCAGATTTGTATAAATCAGATCAAACTTTCTTATATATGAAAAATCTTCCTGCGTAAAATCATAAGGATACTCTTTTGCCACACCTCCATGATTGGATCCGATAAATACGCGATCTCCCTGATTCAGTGTCACACATGCAAATCCATTTTCACCTTCATAATTCCTGCTATGTGAAAAGTCTACATTCATATTTTTCAGTGCTGCCTGAATGCATTCTGCTACTTCATCATTTCCAAATTTACCTAAAAATGCACTTTCTGCATTATTCATATGCGCATATGCACATGTGTTAACACACTGACCTCCTGGATACATTTTCCCCCTGGAAAGATATTTGTCACAAACTGCATCTCCAATTGCAATTATTCTAGGCTGTCTCATTTTTATTTCTTTCTCCTTTCTTTCAATTTTTCTTTCACCCAGACTCCCTCACCTCTTCTTTTTTGCAACAAGCAATTATTTTTCCAGATTCGCTCTTTCATTTTTTCAGATAGCCATTATTAATATTTATGTATATCTGGCAATCCATCATGAGGTGGCAGTTCCCACAGCCTGTCAGAATAACACAGGCTGTGTGCTGTTACTGTTTTCTTTATTTTGCCACCACCGGTTTTTATCAGAAAACAAAATATCCGATTCCTGTTGCTACTAATACCGATACAATTGTACATACAAGTCCCGGCCGCATATAGCTGTGATTAAATATGAATTTTCCAATTTTCGTAGTACCTGCCGTGTCAAAAGCAAGACCTGCTATACACTGGCTGGAATCCGGGATAAAGTAGTTGGATGAGCATGCCATCCATCCACCTACGATAATATAAGCCGGCAGTTTCAATGCAATTGCAATCGGAATCATAATCATTGTCGTAGACGCTTGTGAACTGGTCAGTGCACCTACCAGAAATACTGCAATAATATAAATCCAAGGATATTTATTTGTTAATGCTGACAAATTTTCTGTAATGAAGTCTGTCTGTGCTCCAACAAAGGTATTTACCAGCCAGCAAAGTCCCGCTGCAAGAATAACAGCAAAGAATCCAGTCTTTAACAACGGTACTTCTAAAATGTCGTTACTATCAATTTTACTTACAATAACAATAATTGCGGCAGCTACATACATAATAATCTGGATTAAAGATGTCATTGCTAACTGTGTACCATCGCTAAATGTTGGACGGAGTGCCGGGAAAATACCGCATATTGCAATTACTACCATAGAAACCAGGAAGATAGCAACAGAAATCTTTGCTTTTTTGGTTACCTGTTTTCTCCTTCTACTTTCTTTTTAAAATCTTTTACCAGTCCATCTGCAACCCTCTGCTGATATTCAGGATCATCCTCTAACTCCAGGCTTTCTTGTATACAGACAATGCTGCAATCAACACTCCTATCAGTGCTGCCGGAATTGCTACCAGCATAATTGTTGCCAGATTTACTTTTTTCAAAAATAGTCATATAACCCACAATAGCTACTGTTGCAGCTGTTATTGGTGATCCGGTATTTGCCTGCTGGGATGAAATAATACTAACAGAAATCGGGCGCTCAGGTACGAATTCCATTTTCCAATGCTATTTCATTAATAACCGGAAGTAACGAATATACAATATGTCCGGTTCCACAACAGAATGTAAATAAATACGCTACAAAAGGTGCTACTAAAGTAATGTTTTTCGGATTTTTCCGTAATATTTTTTCTGCAAGCTGTACCATAAAATCCAATCCGCCAGTCGCCTGCATCGTACAGGCTGCGGTAATTACTGCCAACATAATCAGTATAACAGTAATCGGTGGATCTGATGGAGTCACTCTAAAGATATATACGAAAATCAACATTCCGATGCCGCCAGCCATTGCCAGGAAACTTCCACCTTTTCTGGTTCCCCACACAATAATCAGCATTAAAACAATAAATTCAATCCAAAACATGGACATCTACCTCCTCTTTTTTATTTATTCCAAAGCATGTGCACTACTTTAAAACCAAAATGTATTAATTTGTTTTTATTTGTATTGTTTTATTTTGTATCTATTTGTATTATATAGATTCCATACATTTGTGTCAATAAAGAAATACATTTTCGACATTATGCACAATTTTTGTTTCACTTTTTGTACATCAATATCAATTTAATTGTGCATAGTAAAACCCGCCAGGAGCACTGGCGGGCATACAATTAAATACTTTTTATTCTTCTGTTTTCTCTTTCTTTCACTCAAGCAGTTAAATGTATGAAGAAATAACATAATCCGCCTGACTTACATCCTGATTCTCACCAGCTCCTGTATACGCAACTACCTCTATATTTGCAGCCTTTGCTGCCTGTATACCAATAAACGAGTCTTCTATTGCAATACATTCTTCCGGCTTTGCTTCTAAATATTGCATTGCCTTTCTATAACATTCCGGATCCGGTTTTCTATTCCGGCACATGTCTCCGCATACCACCACATCGAACAAACCCAGCATTTTCATCCGGTTCAATGCTACTACAATCAGCCGTGTAGAGGTCGAAGAAACCACTGCCAGCTTTTTCCCCTGTTTTTTCAAGCCGGCAATAAACTCCAGTAATCCCTCCATCGGCTTAATGCAGCCATTTTCATATGTATTTCCTATTTCTTTTCTTTTTTGCAAAAGCTGTTCCATTGTTATTTTCTCCGGCGAGCGTTCCAGTAGTCCCAGCAGAATATGGGAATCATGTGAGCCAATTAGTCTATCCCTGTCTTTTTGTGTCAGTTCCACTCCAAACTCTTTTAATGCCAGGCCCAGATAATTACCATTACTCTCTTCTGTATCTGCTATAACTCCATCAAAGTCAAACAATACATATTTTTTTTCACAGAATTTTTTCATTAATATTCTACCTTCCACATATAGCGGCGGGTTGTTAACGGATGTTCACGCTTTACTGCCAGTGCGTGGTTGTAAATCGGATATACATTATTAAACAGTGCATGGTTAAAGTAATCTACTACTGATGCATCAATTGTGGATAAGCCAAGCTCTTTCGCATCAAGAACCTCAATACGTTTTGCATATGTTTTCAGAAATGTAAGTGCTCTCTCATCCAATTCACGGGTTGAGCCTTCTGATATCTGAATCATAAACGGACGGTTTGCATCTGTAACTTCAAATGGACCATGGAAAAATTCACCGGTATGAATACTGCTTGAATCAAGCCACTGCATCTCCATAAATATACAGATGCTCTCCATATAGGCAGCTCCATATGCTGCACCACTTCCCATTGTATAAATCACTGAATCGTTCTGATACTCTTCTGCAAATGCCTCTGCTCTGGCAGCTACATGTGTACGTGCATTTCTGATGATATTGCTAATCATGCCTAAAGCTTCATAGAATTTATCATAATTAGCATATCCCCTCCGTCTGTGCAACTAATTCCACTGCCACAAGCAATGCACACTGTGTCTTTTCTCCTGCATAATCAATATCCCCTGCAAGATGGTCAGGACTTGCATCAAATGTATAATGGATAATGTAATCTCCAAATTCTATAATTTCTGATTCCTCCAGCCATGTCAGAATAATAACCGCCGCTCCTTTTTCTTTTCCTAATCTGGCAGCCTTAATCGTTTCCGGTGTATTTCCCTTGTGACAGGCAAGACAAATAATAGAATTTTCTCCAAAGTCCTTTGGCGTACTATGTACAAACTCATTACTGTTTATCCAGGCTGATCTCAAAACCTGTGATTCTCTTTCCACAAATGTTTTTGCCGGATAAAGTGCACCAAGTGATCCTCCACATCCCACAAAATAAATATTTTTAATTCCACCGATGTCTTTTTTTTCTTCTAAAATTTCTTTCACAATGTTTTTAATGTCTTTACTTCCGTATCCCATTTTTTCTCTCCTTTTTTATAATGTATTTATTTGTTCTATGTATTTACTATAATACAATACAATACATTCTGTCAATATATATAATACAATATATACATTTTTGCAAATTTGTTTTATAATATTTGTGAAAGTTATATTAGGAGAGAGGTATTTATATGAAACTGAACAACACCATTGCCACACCACTGTACAAACAATTGGAGGAAAAAATACGAAAAGAAATTGACGCCGGAGAACGGGCGGCGGCAGTCGTCTGCCTACAGAAAATGAATTAAGTGAATCATACCATGTGAGCAGAGTTACTGTCCGAAAAGCATTAGCCGTTTTATCTGAATCCGGATATTTAGAAAGGAAATCAGGAAAAGGGACTTTTGTAGCTGAGAAAAATTGCAGCGTAACATTACGGAAGTCATAAGTTTTTCTGATACGTGCCGGATGAAAAACGGAACACCCGGAGCTAAGACCATAAAATTGCATTGGAAGATCCTTCTGAACGGGATTTAACTGAAATGTCACTACACAAAGGGGATAAAATACTTGTAGTGGAAAGAATCCGTTATATGGATAATGTCCCTGTCATCTTAGAGTTCAATAAATTTCCTGAATCCTTTTCTTTTTTATTTGGAGAAGATTTAAACGACTCATCTTTGTATGAAATACTAAGAAAACACAATATCATTCTGGATCATTCACGCAAAACACTTGATATTGTTTTCGCTAATGCCCAAGAGGCTAAGTCTTTAAACATCAGTAAGGGATATCCTCTGCTCCGGATATCAAGCACCATCCACGATGTTGACAACACTATCACGAATCTTTGCAAACAGCTATGTATTGGTGATAAGTTCCAGTTTATTATTTAGTTACAATTTACACCATTTCCAATGCGGCTCATCTAATAGCAAATGCGATAAAGTCCTTATTACAATCAACTTTATCGCATTCGTTGTATTCCTTAAACACCTTTTTGAATCAGGATTTTGCCATCCTGTACCTCAATCCGTACCTTATTGGAATCGATACCGGCTTCTTCTAACATTTCTTCTGTCAGCTGCAGCCGGTGTGCCTTGTCTAAAACAGAATATTCTTCATGGGTAAATTCTGCCGTGTTTGCAAGACGCTGCAGTTCTTCTAAAGATACTTTCCGAATCTTTTCGGTACTGATTTTGCCATCGGAAATCAGCACTGTCCGCTCCACTTTATCCGCCAATGCCATATCATGGGTCACGATGATTATTGTAATTTTAAATTCTTCATTCAGTTTGTGGAACAGCTCAAATATCTGATTTGCAGTCTTTGTATCTACTGCACCGGTGGGTTCATCCGCCAGAAGAATCGATGGCTGATTGGAAAGTGCAACCGCAATGGCAATCCGCTGCTGCTCGCCACCGGATAGCTGGGAAGGGAACTTATCCGCATGGGCTTCCATACCGACTGCCTTTAATAAATCTCTGGCACGCTTCCGCTTCTCCCGGGCGGATGTTCCCGGATGAAAATGCATGGGTGCTTCAATATTTTCCAGCGCCGTAAGATAAGAGAAAAGATTTCTTGCACTCTTCTGCCAGACGAATCCCACTTTGTCCCGGCGGTATAAAACCAGTTCTTTTTCCTTATAAGAGGATAAATCCTTTCCATCCACCATAAGGATTCCTGCTGTGGGTGATTCCAGTCCTCCGATGATATTAAGCAACGTCGACTTTCCACTGCCGGATTTGCCGATAATTGCCATCATTTCCCCATCTTCTATCGTAAGGTCCAGTCCTTCCAGTGCCATGACCTTATGCTGTTCCATCTCATATATCTTTACCAGGCTGTCACACTGAATCATTTTACCAGCCTCCCATCCTTTAATTCATAGACGAAATCACCAAGTTCCATCAGATTCGGGTCATGGGTGGTCATGACTACGGTGATATGCTCCTGCTCTACCAGTTCGCGGAAAAGCTTCATGACTGCAAGCCCTGATGCCGTATCCAGTGCACCGGTTGGTTCGTCTGCAAAAATCACCTGTGGTCTGTGGGCAACTGCCCGGGCAATAGCCACCCGCTGTTGTTCGCCACCGGACAACTGATAAGGCATATGATAAATCCGTTCTTTCAGTCCGACCCGTTCTAAGATTTCTATTACACGCTTCTTCTGTTCTCCCCTATTTTTCTGCTCTTCCTTATCCTTCTTCCTTTTCTCTTTATCACCGGATAACCGCAGGGCAAATTCCACATTTTCATAAGCATTCAGCACAGGAATCAATGCCACAGACTGAAAAACAAATCCCATCCGGTAACGCCGCAAGTCCTCCCGCTCCCTGTCTTTTAAATGTTCCAAATCTTTTCCGAAAAATTTCACTTTTCCTTCCGTCGGTACATCAAGAGCACTTAAAAGATTAAGAAGGGTTGTCTTGCCGGAGCCGGAACGCCCCTTTAAGATAGTAAGACTGCCGCTTGGTATCTCCATGGAAACGCCGTCTAATGCCCGGACGATGCTGCCATCTCCCGACAAAAATATCTTTTTATGTTTTCTGTGTGTATTGCTATCGTCTGTTCCATCAGCTGTCCTCCCCTAACCGAAGTGCCTTTGCAATTTTCATGCTCCGCAGTATTTTCCGGATAATCAGATAACAGAATAACATCACTGCCAGAAGTACCGCTAAAAGCTTCAGAAGGTCTGTAGGATAAATAAATATTTCTATGGCAAGATTATGCTTTTGCGGCAGATAGACCACCATAAGCAGACGTACAAACAAAAGCGTTGTTACTGCACCGACTCCTCCACCTGCCAGTACCGGTCCTGCCGAGGCAAAAATCTGTTCCGTTAAAATCATCTTCCGGACTTCTCCCATCCGCATTCCCATGGCACGGTAGACTCCCAGCAGCAATTCCCGTTTTTTCAGTGTCATGATCCAGTACAGCAGAAATCCTACGGAACATATTACCAACGATAAAATAAAGCTTAATGTAAACATTCCATTTGTCACCTGCACCATGGCTGAATTCCGGTTGTCGGCAAGCTGTTCCTGCAATAAGGTAATCTGTTGCGGCTGAACACCTGCTGCCGCAAGACTTTTCGTAAACATAGTCTCTTTCACACCATCCGAAAGCTTCATCCACACCTGGTAAGGGGTCTGACCAAAAGCACTGATAACGGTGGCATAATTTGCTACCAGAAGATACTGTTCCTGTTCATTTAAATTGCCATCTTCATCCTTTACATAAGCATACCTTTCATAACCAGGGAAACAGTCTATGATTGCACAGACCTTTGCCTGCCTGCTGCCCATGGCATCTTCACCAATCTCTGCCGGCAGATACCTTGTATAACTTAAAGTATCTCCCACCTTTAACTTTAATTTGTCTGCCAGACTGGAAGAAATTATTACCCCATCCGGCTCCTCTGCCAGTGCATTCAGCACATAAAACCAGTGCTCTTTGTTGACACCATCTTTAAGCCGTGCAGTCTCCCCGAATTCTTTTGTGTGGATTGCCATAAGTTTTCCATCAAAAACTGTTCCGTTTTTCGCAGTAATATCCGTCTTTTCATCTACCAGTACCCTTGTGGCATTTTCACAGACATTTTCTTTGATTAATGTTTCATATCTTCCAAAATCAGGCTCCAGATATTTCCAGCTGGTTTCCTTTCCTTCCATTTTCGAAACCTGCAGCCGGAAGTTTTCTTCCGCCACTGCGTCTGCTCCGATGCCATATGCAATCTGCTCTTCCATATTCTGATTCATGGTCCGTGCCATATTCGCATCAAAGATTCCACTGGCTATGGTCATAACGAGAAACACTGCTAAAAATCCCGATTGATACCAGGTTCTCTTCAACTGTAAAAATGCCGCATATCCTGCCGGATGGAATCTGTTCTTAAAAACTTTGTCCACTGCAAGAATCAGATCATAAAAGAGACGTATACACAATAACCCTGCTGCCAGTATAAACACCGATGTATTTAAAAGGATTACCGGGTCCATTCCTTTCCGGCAATCATTTCCATTGCAAGACTCTCCTTCTGCCGGTTGTAGTTATAAAGCAGATACCCGGATAAAAGTAATAGCAGAATATCCAGATAACATTTTTTCCAGAATGGATTTTTCACAACACCGTTTTTTGCCATACGTTCATTTACAATGGTGTATTTTGTCCGCCGCAGCGCCGGTATGGTCAGGAACAGAATTACAATAACTGCTGCCACCAGGGCATAGAGAATCATTCCACCATTTAAGGTATACATGCTTACATCTTTTCCGGTAAATTTTAAAAAGCCGTCGGTGGAAGCTGCTCCTTTGCACATTCCGTAACCCAGCAAAAAGTCCAATCGCTGCGCCTGTCAGTGCCAGAAAGGATGCCTGCAACAGGTAAATCGCACCCACCTGCAATTTTGTTGCTCCACGGCTCCGGAGTACTGCAATCTCCCCTTCTTCCAGAGAAAGTATCTGGGAGGATACCATATAGATAAATAACAGCAGCAGTACAATGCATGGCAGTTCCAATGCCCACAACATCTGCTGTATCGTCCGCTGTTTTGTAAAAAAGGACGCCAGGGTATCCGCCATATTATCCCGGTACTTTGTATCCGATGTCCGGAACTGCTGCATATAATCTGCATATTCTGCCGCATGCTTTGCATCTATCTGCCGGTAATCTAACATCAGATTTTCTTCGTAACTGATTTCATCCTGTCCAAAGGAATCTATCATGGCATCAAAAGTATTCTCCGATACAAACAGTGTATTTCCAAAATCACTGAGCGTGTGATACCAGTAACTGTCATTGATATTCTTTTCTTTTATGATGCCTGTCACCTTAAAATCCACTTCATAAACTTCTGCTTCACCCTGAATTTTCATATGAAGCACTTCTCCTGTCACCAGTCCGTAGGCATCCATCGTCTCTTCACTGACAAGGCATGGATAACAGTCGTTTGTTTCCGTCTGATTTCCGCTGTCTAAACCTTCTCCGTATGTAATATCTGTGTTCTTTGATAATTCCGGCAGATATCCAATGGTAAAATATTCATTGGTTCCGCCCAGGCTGGTATCTGCCTTTCCACCGGAAATGCTTAAATACTGCTCCGATGCCACCGTATCCACCGCCACATATTCGGTCCATTTTTTCTCATATGCCACAAGTTTCTCTAACACTTCCTTTGCAGAACTATAATCCTTTGAAGAATAGCTGCCACTACGGTTCATCACTGCAGGAAATGTTTCCTGTTGCTTTGCATATGTTTCAAATCCTGTTCTTAATACCTGGTTTCCGGCACCACCTTCAAGCATCGGATGGCAGACAAATAATGCGATAAATAATGTAATTCCAAGAAGCAGTCACAAATTCAGTCCTTTTTATTCTTTATTTTACAAAAGACAAAACGTAACATTCCAAATCCTCCTACTCTCTTGCCAGTACATCGCCAGACTCTATTCCAAAGAGAACCACTTTTCCATTTCCGGTAAGTGTATCATCCAGTAAAACATACTGTTTCACCAGATGGTCCCCTTCTATCTTCCACACAAAATATGACACTTTATCCGGATGCATTGCATCCTTCTCCTCATAAATCATTCCTGCCGGAAGCACTATAACATCCTCCATGGATATATAAGGGAAGTCCACACTTTCTCCATTTCCCATATCATCTACGATTTCATCCTTCATCCGTACATAAAATGCCGGTGTATCATACCCTGAGGTTGTCTGAAAGGTATAATGAGCACCATTTTCATCGGTATAAAGGCAGCCCTCATCCAGATTATTGCTGCCTGCTGCAAATCCCACACAGGCTCCGGTGTAAGTCGTATCCCCGGATGTAATACTTACCGGTTCTCCCACCTCTGCAATATCATCCGTATACACTGTTACAGACTTACTGCTCACCATCTGCACCAGAAGCAAATCCGAGGTTTCTCCTTTCATCTTAAGGATTTCCGCTCCGGCTTCCACCGTGTCTCCTTCCCAGGCAGTTATTTTCGAGACCTGTCCATCTGCATCTGCATAAACAGAGACTTTTCCGGTTCCGTCATTTCCGCGGCTTAAGGTATCGTAAGCCGCCTGCAGTTGTTGCAGCGTATAGCTATGGTCTGCTTCTGCAATTTCTTTTTGAAGGGTTATGAGCTGCCGGTCATAATCACTGGCAGAATCTGTGGCATTCTGTAATTCTGTAAGCTGTGCATCATAGTCTGCCTGCTGTTTCTGATAAGTAGTATTCTCTGTCTCAATGGCATTAGCGGCTTCTGTAATGGCTGCCTTTCCTTCCCCGGTATCGATAATATAAAGAAGGTCTCCCTTTTTCACTTCCGCATCCTTTTCTACCGCAATTTCTACAATCACTCCTTCTTTTTCTGTAAGATAAACCCTCGCATTCTTATCTGCCCTGCTATATTTTAATCCGTGATTTTCCACCTGAAAATCTGACCGTTCCACCATATACTCCGTATAATCCGAAGGCATCCGCTCCATTGTCTCATAATAGACCGCTTCCCCTTCCTCTAATCCCTCTACGATCTGGGTATTATGGTCGTCTGATACACCTGTTGTTACTTTACGTTTTTCCCTTGTATCATCTCCGGTTCCTACATAGACATAATTTTCTCCATCTTCCTGATAGAGAGAATTGTTTCCCACCAGCAGGACATGCTCCGCTTTTTTTCTCTTCAAAATATATGGGATATAACTCTCCCGCCTTAAGCTCTACGCCCTCCGGCTTTTCTATCAAAACATTGGGATAATCATTATTTATCTTTGCAAGCACCAGCTCGTCAGTGCTGTATTCCCGCTCGGCAACCGGCACTCTTTCGCCAGATTGCAGCATATATTTTTCAGGAACATCTTTATATTTATAATTCTGTACCGTTACATCCTTAAGTTTTATTTCAAGGTCTTCTGTATCTGCCACAACAACGACATTTTCTCCTGTACCGGCATTCCGGCTTACGGTCAGGCTCTTGGTATAAACCACTTCACCACTGTGGTTTGCTTTCAATGTTCCATCTGCAATCAGGTCATCCAATGCCGCAATTTCCTCGTTCAGTTTCTGCACCCGGTACTCATGAAGCTTCGTATCATAACGGCTGTTTTCCTGCAGGACGGCTATCTGAGATGTGATATTTTCTGTCTCATTTTCCTGCTGCAGCTGGTTGATTTTCTGATTCAATTCATATACGGTATTTTCATGTGACAGCTCCTGCTGCTTTGCTTCCCGGGACGCACTCGCCTCGTCTACATCTGCATATGCCAGCACATCACCTTTTTCTACGGTATCGCCCGGTTCTACCAGAATCCTTGTTACCGTGACATTCGCTTTATATGCCTGTCCGTATTCCTTTGGTACAGCTGTTCCAAGCAGCACGTTGGTGGTTCCGATATCTCCATAGGTCACCTGCTGATAAGAAGCATTACTTGCCGCCGGCTCTTCTAAGTCCGGTATTGTTTCTGTTTTCTTACTACCACAGCCACCAATTAACATTACAAAAAACACCTGTCAGAACTACTGGAATCACGCTTTGTGCGTTTCCTGCGTAACTTTTTTTCTTGCTCACAGAGTCACCTTCTCTCCACCGGAAAGTCCGGATGTAACAACCCAATGATTCCCTACTTTTTCTCCAACCGTTACCGGCACCGCCTCACGATATCCACTATCATCCAGAAGATAGACAAAGTGTCCCTCTTCACCTTCCTTTACGGCAGAGGCTTTCACATAAATGACATTTTCCAGCGTGGGCTTCGTAATCACAAGACTCAGCACGTCTGCCTCTGAAAGTGATGTCATATCCGATACCGGTGAAAATATGATTTTATTTTCTTCCACACCGGCAACCTTTAATTCATAGGGCAGTGCATCCAGTGTAGCGGTATAAGTATCTCCCAAATTGAACTCATATCCTTCCGGCAGGTCTGCTTCATAGTTACCGGTTCCACACACTTCAGTAATCAGATTATTGCCCGGCACAAAACCTCCTTTTTGCAGATAAGTGTCATGGCTGTAATGGTTCCGGATTCTTTGGCTGTAATCTGATAGCGTGACAGCTTTTTCTTCTGCCTCTTCCACATAAAGCTCTGCTACTTCAATATCCCGCTTTAAATTTGCAATATCTTCGTTATAATCTAAGGATGCATCACAGCTCATGAGGTTTACATAATGTTCCACCAGAAGCTGTTTATCTGTAATCTCATCCTGATACTGCGCCTTTTTTTTCTTCCAGACTGTCTGAACGGAAGGATACCAGAAGCTCTCCCTTTTCCACTTTATCGCCTACTGCCACATATACTTTATCTAACTTTAATTCCGCATTTGTTGCATCATAGGTAATCTTTTCCAGACCCTCTGCCTTTAATTTCAAGGTAATTTCCGGCGTCAGATTTCCTTTTTTCACTTCCGTGGTATCATAAGCCAGCTTCTCATATGGTGTCCGGGCAGTTGACACAAGCTCTGGCTCTGCTTTTTTGCATCCCGTCAGCAAACTGCCTGCTGCCAGGCAAAAAACAGTTTCCATTTTCCAGTTTTTTTTTCTTTCTATCTGCCATAGGCACACCTTACATTTCATCCAAAGGATGAATCAGTGTACCATCCATGGCATTGACAAATACCGGATGCCGGTTCATATCATTTCCGGATGCCATATAAAGACACCACGCCGGCACATAACTGTAACAGCCTTCCTTCTGGTCATCTTTGATACGTGCATAACCAAGCTTTAACTTATTAAAACTCTTGCACTCATCCAGTTGGTAATCGTCTCCATTTTTATAATCTCATCTTTAATTATATTTTGAATCGTTGATAACGGCAGCAGTTCCACTTCTTTTGAAATCTTTGTAATGCTTACCGGATACTGCATAAATACTTCTGTAATTCCATTATCCGTAACCGCAAATCGTATCTCATCCTCTAATTCAAAATTTACATCACTGTTTTCCAGCGTAACCCAGGAAATATCAAAATTGATATAATTCAAAGACTTACTGAATGCCAGCTCATTGACACCGGTTCCATAACCAAAGAGGTAGCCCCAGTCGATGACCTCCGCATAATCGGTATACTGTTCTCCATCCACTTCTATCTCATTTGCGCCATCCCAGGAATAATCCTGCTGCCCGTAAAGCACCTGATTATCACGTCCTGTTTCTTTTAAAAACTGCTCCACTAACTGCTTTGCATCTTCTCTGGAAATACTGCATCCATTTTCCGATTCCGTTTTGTCGATAGATGCAGTTACCGTATCATTCCCATATACAGTATCATAATCCTTTAGAGACTGTGGTCCATAATACTGATCCACATAAATGTCAGTCTTGTTTTTCACTAATGGCGATGCCACAATGTAGGCAATTGCATTTCCGTTTGTTTCTTTTACTTCAAATCGCACATTACATAAAAGGTCTCCGCAATACCCTGCATATTCATTGCAGCTGTCATAATCCTCTGCTGCAGTATAGGTATCTTTTGCAGTCTCTAATGCTTTTTCGTATTGTTTTTTCTGTTCTTCGGCTTCTTCCTTCCACTCATTCAGCATTTCCTTATGTCTTTCTACATCCTGATGATGTGCATCATTCTCCAAATCATCGATTTGAGACTGAGCAGCAACAATATTTCCGTCCATGCTGTCAACGGCAGCCTGTAATTCTTCTTTTGTCAGATGCTCAAAATCATGGTAATAAATCTCAGAATCTTTAAAATATGCTTTCAGGAACTTTTTCTTATAATCGACATCTATCTTTAATTCTTCTGCCGCTACCACAGACATGGTATCTGCTTTTGGCACATCAATAGATGCATTGATTCTTACCTTCACATCTCCGTCAGAGGTTGTCACCGTAAAGCTGTCATCCCAGTTATCCGCTTCCCGGAATTCATCCAGTGTACCAACCACCCCTTTGGTTTCCTGTTCTGTTTCCATCTCATAATCTACTTTTTTTCTCACCACATCCGGCAAGAAGTACCATCACCATACCTGCCGGAATCATTTTTCGTAAAATTGGATGTTTCATGCTGTCCCCTCCGTTTTCCATCTTTTATTTTCTGTTTACCTTTCCATTTTCCTCGTTTCTGGTGTTACTTTAACATGGAGATGTAAACTTTTTGTATCTTATCATTACAACTATGAGAAACACGCTCCGCGAGTTTTCAAGTTATCGCGGCAGTCGCCAAGGTCTCGTACAAGCACGGACTTTGGCTCGTTGCTCGCGTAAATAAAACCGGCAATTCTATGGCTGTATTTCTTATCACCACAAAACTGCCGGTCTTGATAATTCTATTTTTACTTTTATTTTTTGTCTTTTCTTATTTTTTCCAGCTGTTCGAAAGAAGTATCTCCAGTTCATCTGCTCCAACCGGTTTGGAATAATAGTATCCCTGAAACCATGTGGCTCCCACAGTCCGGAGATAATCTTCTAATGCCTTATTTTCCACGCCCTCCAGACAACTCTTGATATTGGCTGCATTGGCAAAATCCACCATGCTCTGGACAATCGCCTTATTCTTTTTATTTACAAGAATCTTCCGGATAAAGCTCATATCAATCTTAATCTCATCAATCAGCATCTCAAGTGCCATAGCAGAAGATGAACTTCCTGTTCCAAAATCATCCATGGCAAATTTGATTCCATAGCCTCTTAATACTGCCATCCGCTCATTGATTACCGATACCGGAAGGCTTCTGCACCGCTCCGTAATCTCAAGGCAGAGATGTCTTACCGGAAATTCCGTCTTATCCAGAAGCTCTAATACCACCCGGCAGAAATCCGGTACCGCTCCAGCTGCTTTGCCGATACATTTACATTAATAAAAAGTCCGGGTTCTGCTGCAGGAAGAGTTTGCTGTCCCACAATGCCTGTTCCAGTACAAAATTTCCCAAATCATACATGGATGGGTCATTTTCCAGCCAGTCGATAAAAAGTCCCGGTGGAATTGCTCCATAAGGTTCCTTCTTCCAGCGCACCAGTGCCTCTGCCCCCATTATCTTTCCATCCTCAGAGGTCACAATCGGCTGATATTCCACATAGAATCCATCACAATGATTCAAAACAGATTGATGAATGATTTTCATCAAATCCAGATCCATGCCACCATAAGAAAGCACCAGATCGTTAAAAAATAAAATACCGGTACTGCGGCGTTCCCTTGCTTTCTCCAATGTATATTCCAGCTTACTTTGAACCGTGGAAATATCTCCCTTATAATCATCTAAAATCAGTCCGCTGGCATAGATTTTAAATTCAAAGAAATGCCCATCAATATATGCATTTTCCTTTAAGGTGTCCTTTATCTTTTCCATATATGCTTCCGCTTCTTCCCGGTCTGCATCCCTTAAGATAAAGGCAAAATTGGAACTGTTCATGCGATATACTGCTGTATCAGCATCCATCATATAGATGAAACGCAGTCCGATTTCCCGCTGCATCTGCTCGCTGTAATTCGTTCCATATAAAATATTCATGTCATTCATATGGTCAAATTCGATTTCAAGGACTGCCACTTTCCGTCTGGTCGCAAGATAATCTTTGATATGTTCTTCAAACTTGACCTGACTATATAAATCCGTCTGCGCATCAATCTCCTGAAGCGCATTTTCATTCTTCAGTACAACAATCAGATATTCCCGGTTCTCTTTTCTTAATACATCCGTAGAAAACCCCATCATATAATCCAGGTTCTCTTTTCCCATACGAATATAAAGAGGTTCTGAAAGTGCCTCCTTCTTAAGACGTTTTCCCATTGCTTCTTCATATTCCGGTATATCATATGGATGAACATGTGCCGTCAGTTTCTGATAAAAATCCAGACTGTATCCGGCTTCCATTCCAAGAAATTCTGCTGTTTTCTCCGGTACAAATGTCTGATTTTTCTGCAAATCCGTTACCAGAAGATAGAGATTCTTTGACAAATCTGTTACCTTACTCATCATGCCTGCAAAAAGTCTGCATCCCCCATCCAGAAGTCTTCCTGCTTCATCTGCAATCATCCTTTTTTCAATCATTACAGGCGATTATTTACGCCCCACAAAATACCCTTACCTTCGCCTTTTATCTTACCATGTTATGCTTCATTTGGCTATCGGATATTGTGCTGATTCCATAGATAAATTTTGTTTTATCATATAATTCAAAGTATCGGCAGCCGGCATCTCTTTCTTCCTGTGTTATATCGGATTTTACCTTCATTCCGGACACATCAAGTCCGGTATAGGAAAGCTGTTCTGCCAGCTCTTTCTCCACTGTTTTTTCTTTCTCTTCGCCATCATCTTTACCAGATGAGGAAGTTTCCTCTGTTGCTGCCGTCTCCGATAAAATATCTTCTCCTTCTGCCTCAGCCAGTAAAACGGTGCCATCCTCTAAGAGAAATACCATATGCTTCTCTGTGCCGTCATATTTTGTAAAAACAAGCTTCCAGTAGTAAGCACTGTAGGTGTGAAATGTGGTATCCACTGCTTTCTCCGGAAATGCTTCCCAGGTATACCAGTTGGCATAAGAAGAAGCTAAATCAGAAGGATACTGTCCATTCTGATAAATGACTTCCATGCTGTCTCTTGCCAGTGCCGCTGCCTCATAATCCGTCAAAGTCATTTCATAAGAATAAGCTTCCTGCGTCTCACTCTCCCACTGCCCGGTAATCAGCTGGATGCGTTCGCTTAACTTAAGGCTTTCCGATGCTTCCTTTGCCAGCAGGGAATCGGAAGCTATGTACTGCGCCGGAACTGCCTGCACTTCTCCCACTGCTTTACGCTCCTGTCCTTCAATCAGAATTCCCGGCAGAAAAATTCCTGTCAGCACCACCAGAAGTGTTCCTGCTATCATTCCACAGACACTTCCTTTTATCTTTAATTTTGTTCTTTTCTGAAACATATCCGCATCTTCGTCCCCTTCTTTGGCGCACTTTCTACGATAAGTTCCGCCTGATGATGTTCTAAAATCAATGCCACTAATGACATTCCGATTCCGGCTCCGCCTTCCTGTCTTGCCCGGGATTTATCTGCCATATAGAATTCATCGCAAATCCGCTCTGTCTCTTCCTTGGTCATGCCGATTCCATAATCTTTTACGGAAAGTTCATCATAAAATGGATTTTCATCTTCCTGTATTCTCTTTCCGCTAAATTCAATAACACCATGCTCTTTGGATGCTTTTCTTGCATTATCCAGTAAATTCGCCAGTGCAGTCACCAGAAGTTCTTTATTTCCGTACAGTACTGCCGGCTCGATATTTTCCTTTAACACAAGTTTCTTTGTATCAAGGGACGGTGTGACTACCTTAAGTACTTCATGGCTGACATTTTCAACCTGAACTGCTTTCTTTTCCATTTCATGTTCTCTTAAATAAATCAAATCAAAGAGCTTTCCCGACATCCTCTCCAACCGTTTGCCTTCGGAAAAGATATAACTTAATGCCAGAAGCTGTTCTTCTCTTGGAAGCTCCATGGAACGCATGGTATCTGCATAACCGATAATGGAAGTCATCGGTGTCTTAATCTCATGGGTAAAGTCTGCTACAAACTGATCCCTTTTCCGTATCATTCCCTGAAGCTCTCCTATCTTTTCTGATACTGCTTCTGCCATCCGGTTAAAGTTTTCTGCCAGAAGTCCTACTTCATCCTGACTCTTTACTGTAATCCTCGTCTCATAAGAGCCATCGGTAATCTCCTCTGCCACCCGGTTCAACTGCTCCAATGGTCTGGTCAGATACCTGCTGATAACATAAATAAGCAGAGATTCTATCATAAGGCAAACGAAAAGAATCAGCCGGAAATAACGGATTTCCCGGTCTCTTAATGCGTAGGCATCGGATACATCACTTCTGCTGATCATGCAGAGGTTCTCATCCTCTACCTTACTGGCTGCCGTCACGTAAATATAATAATGACCATCTTCTTCAAAGATAGCATAGTTCTTATTTCCATCCTCCTGCTGCGCTTCCCAGACTTTCTTTAAATTGGCATTTTCTTCTGTTTCGTTATAAACCAGCTTATCCCCATAGTAGATAAAAAATGTCACATTTTCTGCCCGCATACCGCTGCTGACCTGTGCTCCAATGTCTGGAAGTGTGCCCTTTACTGACTCTTCCCGGTTCAACGCCTGAAGTACTTCATATTCCACCGATGACTGCACCAGATTATTCTGAATGACTGCATTGGAAATCTGTGTTTCCTTCGCCAGTTCAAAATTCTTATGTATCATCAGATAGCCCACCAGTCCCAGACTGACTGAAAGCAGGATTAAATTTGTAATTAATACTTTATATCGAAATTTCATACTTTATCCTCTAACCGGTATCCTGCCTTAAATACTGTTTTAAGTTCCGCTCCAAGATTCAGTTTTTTCCGTAATCTCTGGATATGAAGGTCTAAGGTTCTTGACTCTACAGAATATTCCGTTCCCCAGATTTCTTCATAGATTCTTTCCCGGAACAGTGTAATATTCCGGTTGCGCATCAGAATTTCTAAGAGTTCAAATTCCTTTGGCGTAAGCTCCACTTCTTTTCCTGCCTTTGTCACCACCTGATTTTCACTGTCTAATTCAATATCCATAAAAGTAATCTTCTGCTCCATCTTATGATAGCGGCGCAGCACAATATTAACCCGTGCCAAAAGTTCTACCACTTCAAAAGGCTTTACCATATAATCCTCTGCCCCGGAGGTCAGCCCCTGCATCCGGTCTTTTAAGGAATCCTTTGCAGTCAGAAAAATCACCGGAATTCCCATTGGACGGATGTATTCCATTAATTCAAAGCCATTTAATTCCGGCAGCATAACATCCAATATAATCAAATCAAAATTTTCTGTTTCCAACAGGTCTGCAGCTTTCATTCCATTGTATACACAGACACACTGATAGCCTGCCTTCATCAGATTCAGCCGGATTAAATCCGATATTGCCTTTTCATCCTCTACAATCAATATCCGTATCATGCTGCCCGCTCCTTTTACTACTCTTTGATGTTTATTTTAACATATATTTGTATCTAAAATGTATCTGAACATTAAAAAGAATGTGCTTGGCACATTCCCGCGCCTGCGGTGGTCGCTTGCGACATCTACCTTATACACCGCAGTGTGCATCCTCGCGGAGCGTTTTTACTTTACAGGAAAGCAATTTCCTGCAAAGCAAAAAAAGTTTCTTCTATTCCTTCTGATTGCTCATCGGAATAAAAGAAACTTTTTATTTCTTCCAGTAAACTATTTTCTCTTGAAAAAAGTTCTCTATAAAATATTATCTTACGCCTGCACCAGTGTCATTTTTCCACTGCAATGCATCTTCCGGATGCCCTCCGGTATCGTAAGTCTGTCTCCGGTATCTACCCAGATGCTGCCAATTAAACCGCTGCCGGATGCCACATAAATGACATCTGTGCTGTCAGAAAGCAGCAGATCCATTTCCCTCTCTACCTTAAATCCTGCACCTGTTACTTCTGCAGCACCACGCTCTATCCGGATTTTTCTATCCGGCTGGTTGCAGGATAACGCTGCTCCATTGCTTTCCATGACTTTCTTATACCAGAATGCTGAATCCTTTACATAACGCTGCTGGGTTGCAAAGTCCACATAAATAATTCCGAACCGTTCGGAATAGCCCTCATGCCATTCGAAATTGTCCAAAAAGTCCATAAGAAATAACCGGCAATCTCTGCTCCTTCATCCGCCGCCTTCTGCAGATTGCCAAGGTACTCATCTAAGAACTGGATACGGTTGGCATCATGTACACTGCCATCTGCTTCCACATTGTCATGACAGGACATTCCATTTTCCGTAATATAAATCGGAAGCTGATAACGTTCGTAGAGGAATTTTCCTGCCCAGTATAGGCATTCCGGTGTCACCGGTACCATTCTGCGGCAGTCTTTGGGAATCCTGCCGGACGGTCTACAAATTCCGGCTCTCCATCTGCTCCTGCACGAACCGGAGATCCGTTATAAATATTCTGACCGTAAAAATCAATGGGCTGGTGAATCAGTTCCATATCTTCTTTCGTGATTTCCGGCAGATACTCTTGTATTTCTCAAGACCTTCCTTTGGATAATGTCCTAAAATAACCGGGTCGGAATACCAGGATACATTCCAGGTCCAGTTGTCGACATCATTATAAAAGCCAAAATATACCTTCTTTGCAGCTTCAATATCTTCCGGGGAATTACTTGCCGGATATGCCACCCCACTGGTTGGTGCATAGCCAATCTGTATCGGCTGCTTTGCATATTTCCGGAGAGTAATAACTGCTTTTCCATGTGCCCGCAATGCATTATGCGCAATCCGGAAGCTTTCCTCTGGTGTGACTTTCTTTCCCGGTGCATGAATACCACGATAATATCCCAGTCCGATAAAGCACTGTGGCTCATTCAAAGTAAAAATCTTGTCGCAGATATCAGTAAAATTCTCTGCTACTACTTTTGCATATTCTGCAAACCAATCTATGATTTCTTCATTGAGCCAGCCGCCTTTATCCTCCAATGCCTGCGGAAGTTCCCAGTGATAAAGTGTCATATATGGCTCAATGCCGTTTTTCTTCATTTCAAGAATCATATCACGATAGAGTGCCACCGCTTTTTCATTGACTCTTCCGGTTCCCTCCGGCATCAGTCTCGCCCAGCTTACGGAAAAACGGTATGCCTTCACACCGAGTTCTCTCATCAGCGCATAGTCCTCTTTATAACGGTGCATGTCATCGGCACTGACATAGGCATTATGATGTTCGAAGGTTCTTCCCTCTTCGGTAAAGGTGTCCCAGATGCAGGTTCCTGCGCCATCGTTTTTGTCTCTTCCCTCTACCTGATAGGCACTGCTGGCAACGCCCCATACAAAGTCTTTTCGAAACATTTGTTTTCCTCCTGATTCTATTTCTTGTGTTATTCTTCTACAATTGTGAAAAATACTATAATTTTTTCAGTTCGAATATCTGTGCAGTTCCTCGAGTGCGAATGCCACATAAGAACTGCAAGGGGCACTAAGAATTTTGCGAACCCTTTTTTTTTTCCCGGCAACCGGCACAAATTCACATCCATGTTCATATGTGCCTCGCTGGCACTTCCCTGTGCCAGCGTTGCCAGATGCCGGACAAAATTCCAAGTGCCCCTAGCAGTACTTAAAATGCATCCGTACTTCGACGAACCACCCAGATATATTCCAATCATAAAAATATATCATTTTTCACAATTGCAGAAGCATTCTCTTAATCGTTTTCGTTACAAAAAAACACTCTACCACGAAACAACTGTTCCGGGATAGAGTGTTTTACCTTAAAAATGGTAGAAATCTATTTTATTAAGAAAAATCAGAATGTACGGATTCCATATGACATAAGAGTTTGTTTTAAGTCATTTGACTTTTTGTTACTTTTGAATAGAATCGTAGTATTTTTTACAATTTTCTCCGCTGGTTTTGCATATATTTCATAATCTTTTCTCTTTAGGGCATCATTCTTCGTGTAGAGATGACTGTTCCAGGACCAGAATGCCATGCCCTTCACCCAGTCTCTTTTTAAGCAGGCTTCAAGCATTGCCTCATACCAGTCTGCCTGTCCCTTAGCATCTGCTTCTCCCTGCACCGCCCAGTCATTTGGCACCTTATTGGAATCCACGATAGACATACATCCTGCCTCTGCAAAGAAAAATGGTTTTTGAAATTTCTTTACCACCGCTTCAATCCGGTCAAGCTGGTTCTCCCAGTCCTCCAATGGATAATATCCGCTGGAAGAAATCACATCTACCGCATCCCACCATTTCACATTATGCTCCTGATATTTATCGGTATTATAGGAAACAAATCCGTCAAATTCACTCCGGATGTCGGCAATCAGTTTCCGCCATTCTGCTTCCCTGCGTTCTGCCATAACCATTTCACAGCCTGCAATATGCATTTCCACGCCCATTTCTTTTGCCAGTCTCGCATAATGAAGCTGAAATTCGGTATAAGATTCAAACCAGTTGCACCACTTCGGTTCACAGACTACGTCTTCGTCAAAAGAAATTTACATGGGCGCGCCAGGTTCCGTTCTTGCAGTTTACCGTAGGCTTTAATGCCACACGCATACCAAGCTCTTTTGCATAATCAATCATGCCCTTTAATTCATCATCTGACACCGTTGCTTCAGAAGTATAACAAATCTCTTCCGACTGTGCCGTGTCCTGCAATCCGTTGGGCGCTAAGATAACAAAATTGCTATTGGTATTTTCTTTCATTTTCTTTAAGCTGTCAAAAGCACTCTTCTCCTGATAGCTTCCTTTCCTTGCAAATGGTGCATATGTCATGCCGCAGATATATTCCATGGTAAGTGTTTCCTTTCTCCTCTTTCAATGACTTTTTATGATGGGAACTATAGCATTCGCCCTGTAATCTTGCTATAATGATTTATTATAAAAATAGTAAAAATCTCTTATGGCAGGAATTCATTTATTTTAAATATATTGGGGGATGACTTTATGAATTCACTTTTTGAATACAGTGACCGGCTGAATGCTCCTTTTGAATGCTTCTTATTTGACACGAGAATCCATTCTTTTCCCATCCGGTCCCACTGGCATTATTTTGTTGAAATTCTGTATATGTTAGAGGGCACCGCCATCATCAACTGTGATGATGATACTTATGTACTAGAAGAAGGTGATATGACGTTATTTCTTCCGCAGGCAATCCATTCTATCTATACTGCCACAGAGCAGCCATTGGTTTATTATGTCATGAAATTTGACTTAAACCAGCTTGCACCATCCGGCAATGCATTAAGCACCACTTTTTCCGGGATTAATTTTGTATCACTTTTTAATCTGGCGAAGGGTGATTCCCATGCTCGAAATATTTTTCCAAAGCGATGTTAACAGACTATCCCATTGCCGGAATCTTTTCCTCCTGTGAACGCGAAATGCAGCAGCAGGAATACGGTTACCGAATTCTGGTACAGTCCCAGATTAATTCCCTTTTAACCTTTATCCTGCGTATCTGGCGGGCACAGGGTTTTAATACGGATAAAGCTCTGGCTATTCCGCAAAACACAGAAGAAGCGTCCATACACTCCATTACGGAATATATCGACGCTCATGCCCAGGAGCCATTAAAGGTGGAAGACCTTGCCAGAATGTGTAATATGAGTTATTCCTATTTTGCCAAAAGCTTCCGGGAACTCTATGGCAGTCCTGTAAAAAATATATTGAATTTATCCGCCTTTGTAAGGCTGAGGATCTGCTGCTCTTTACCCATCTTGACTTGAATTATATCAGTCAGGAAACCGGCTTTTCCGATTGCAGCCATTTTATTAAGGCTTTCCGAAGCAAGCACAAAATGACACCCAAACAATACCGGAAGGAGCATTCCTCTTAAAGGTACATTCTTAATGCTGCATTCTTAAAGGTGCATGTAGATATCTGCCTGCTGGATTGCCACATCTGCTCCTGCCATCAGCATGGCAAAAAAAGGTTAATGTGATGGTAAGGAATACCGCCTTACCATCATAGACAAATTCCACATTCTTCTTCCGGTTGGCAAGAAGAATTTCTATTCCAAGCAGGATAAAGATACATGCCAGATATGGAAAATGATTTCATAGGTCAATACTGGCACAAACAGATGTACCAGAAACAGGATTCCAAACAAAACCAATGCACTGCCTAAGGTAATGCTGCCCACTCTGTGGGTGCGTACTTCTTTCACATTCTCATCCATTTTCCCTATGCCTCCTTTGTTTCTTCTTCCTCAAGGGATTTTTTCTTACCATGAACCAGATAAATTCCTGCTGCTATAATTGCAATTCCTGCCAGCAGTCTTGGAAGCCGGTAACTGATTTCCTGAAGTACCCAGACCGTTTCATCCGGAATTAAATTTGCAATCATCCAATAGAAGCTGTTCCAGATTAACATAATACCAAGCAGAATCAGCACGACTGCAATAATGGTACGATAACGCTTTACAAAGGATTTATCTTTCTCGCCTTCTCCACTTAAATGGAATAAATAATCATCCTCCACAGCATAGAATTCTTCATCGGATAAGCCTGCTAAATTGTGTACATGGAAGAAGCTGTAAAACCATGCAATTACTGCAAGCACTGCCAGCGGTCCAAGTTCAAAAATGGATGCTGCTACAATAATGCCAAAGAACATCGACATCAGGCTTAAGCCCATTTTCATAAATCCCATATACATTTCCCCTGCTCCCGGTAAAAGGGAACAGCAAAATCTTAAAAATCCATTTCTCTTTTTCGTCATGTTATCTTTCCTCCTTTAAAAACCATCCATTTGTCGTCTCAGTAATAAAATCGCAAAATGCACTGGACGCATCATTTACACTTTGTAAGAAATTCTGCTCTTCACTACGCTTTTTCGCTTTCTCTTTCTGTTCCTGTAAGTCCTTATTGACCTGCTCTTTTGCTTCTGCCACATAAGTTTCCATGTTTGGTCTGCTCTGCTGCTCCACCGTAGGAACTACAATCAGAAATGCGATTGCCGCTGCCGCCGCAACCATTACTTTCATGCTATAAGTCAGGAGCTTCCGCTTCGCTGACACTTTTTCTTTGTATACAATAACCTTCTGCTGCTGCTCAATTTTATGTAGAATATTTTCTTCTAAATATTCCGGTGCTTTTATCATCGGTCCTTCTTCTGTTTCCCGGATCAGTGCTTCTAACGCTTCGTCACTTAAATACTCCTGTGTACCTTCTTTTCTCATATCAGCTCCGCTCCTTTCCATATAGTTTTCTAAGCATTGCCCGCGCCCGGTATATCTGTGTCTGCACGGTTTTCAAATTCTTCTGCTTTAACTCTGCTATCTCGCCGGCAGGATGTTCTTCACAGAAGTACAGCTTTGCGATTTCATCATAAGGTGGTTTCAACTGTCCGCATTTTTCCTGCAGTTCTTCCCGGATCACCTCTTCGATGCATTGCTCTTCCGGTCCTCCCGCTCTCGCCGGATGGCTTCCTAAAACTTCGTCTTCGGTGGGCACCATCCGCCTTGCCGCCTGTCTGCTGTAATCAATACATTTATTCGAAGCAATCCTGCAAAGCCGCTTTCTCATTCTTACCGTCGAACTCTTCCTTGTGCCGGTAGGCAGATAAAAATGTTTCCTGCGTCAAATCTTCTGCTGCAAAGTAATCTCCGGTCATCTTAACGCAAATAGAAAATACCAGATTCTGGTATTTATGAACCATCTGCGTAAATGGTTCCTGACACATTTTTATCCACCTCCTTGTCTCTTAAGAACGTTCTCATAATATATAACGAGTATCTTTTTCTATTGTCTTCAATTTTTTCAAAAAATCAATATTTTTTAATTTATTCTATCCGGAATCCATTCTATTGACTTTTCTTTTCCGTGAAACTATAATCACTGTGGTTATCATAAATGATAGAGCAATTGCCAATACATCTAATATACGAGGGATTTAAATGATGGAAAAGAAGAAAAACTCTATTGATATGACACATGGATCTCTATGGAATAAAATACTGATTTTTGCTCTGCCTCTGGCTGCCAGCAGTATCTTACAGCAGCTTTTTAACTCTGTCGATACCGCTGTCGTCGGTAACTTTGCCAGCAGCCAGGCTTTAGCTGCCGTGGGAAGCAACAGTTCCCTGATTGCTTTGATGATTAACATTTTTATCGGTATCTCACTGGGTTCGAATGTTATTATTTCCCGGTATATCGGTCAGGGTGTCCATAAGAATATCAAAGCAGCCATTCACACTGCCATTGTTGTGGCTCTGGCTGGCGGCATTTTCCTGCTGGTTTTGGGACAGTTTATTGCAAGACCGGTTCTGGTATTGATGGGAACGCCGGATGATGTCATTGACCTTGCGGTCTTATACCTTCGGATTTACTTCCTTGGTATGCCATTCATTCTGTTATATGACTTCTGCTCCTCGATTCTTAGAAGTACCGGAGACAGCAGACGGTACCGCTTTATGCACTGATTGCAGCCGGCATTATCAATACCGGGCTGAATCTTATTCTGGTCATTGTCTTCCACCTTGGCGTATCCGGTGTTGCTATCGCTACCGTGGTTTCGAATATTGTAAGCTCCGGAATCCTGATTTACATCCTGCTGCATGAAGATGAACCAATCCGCTTAGAGCCAAAGGCACTTGCCATCTCCTGGCATGAATTAAAGAAGATTCTTGTCATCGGCGTTCCTGCCGGATTGCAGGGTATGGTCTTTTCCATTGCCAATGTCTGCATCCAGAGCACCATTAACAGTTTCGGCTCTGATGCTGTCGCCGGTTCTGCCGCTTCTTTAAATTTTGAATATTTTTCCTACTTTGTGGTAAATGCTTTTGCCCAGACTACCGTTACTTTCACCAGCCAGAATTACGGTGCCGGTGAATATGACCGCTGCAAAAAGGTATTCCGCTTAAATATGATATTTTCCCTTATCTTCTGCGGGCTCCTTTCCGGCGTCTTCATCTTAGGACGGGGCTTCTTCCTGCACCTTTACAGCAATGACCCGAAGGTACTTACCTTTGCCGTCCAGCGTCTGTTAATAGCAACAACCCTGGAGCTTTTGACTTCTGCCTATGAAATCAGCGGAGGTGCCATGCGTGGACTGGGACATTCCCTGTCGCCTGCACTGATTACCGTTTTCGGTTCCTGTGTCCTGCGGCTCATCTGGGTATCTACCGTCTGCCGGTATTTCCATGATTTCCGGGTTGTTATGATTATCTATCCGATTTCCTGGGTGCTGACCGGAAGTATGATGCTCCTTGCCTATTACCTGCTGCGTAGGAAGTTATTCCGAAAAAGTGCAGTATAGAAAATCTGTCGCATGATTGAAATGTTTGCTAAAATGAAACCCCGGAAGCAGATGGTTCCTTCTTCCAAAGAATGAATCTTTCTGTTTCCGGGGTATTTTTATGGAGCCAGCTTTAAAGTACTCCTTTCCCTTTTTCTTTTTCTAAATTTTCTTTATAAATGTAACACGCGGTCTTTGATTTCCTGGGTTCTTCCCTGATTCCAGAACTGGGTTCCGATATAACCACAGGTACGTCTTGCCACATTCATCTTATCCTGATCACGGTTGCCACAGCTTGGGCATTCCCACACCAGCTTGCCGTATTTGTCTGTCACAATTTTAATCTCGCCATTGTAACCACATTCCATACAATAATCACTCTTGGTATTCAGCTCTGCATACATAATATGGTCATAAATATAACGGATGACAGACAGTACCGCCTCAATATTATCCTGCATATCCGGCACTTCCACATAGCTGATTGCGCCGCCCGGGGAAAGCTCCTGGAACTTTGCTTCAAAACCAAGCTTCTTGAATGCATCAATATGCTCTGTCACATGGACATGATAGCTGTTGGTAATATAACTCTTATCCGTAACGCCCGGAATAATTCCGAAACGTTTCTGTAAACATTTTGCAAATTTATAGGTTGTAGACTCAAGCGGTGTCCCATATACACTGAAAGCAATATTTGTCTCTGTGTTCCATTTATCGCAGGCATCATTTAAATGCTGCATGACTGCCAGTGCAAATGGTGTTGCTTCCGGATTAGTATGGGATTTACCGGTCATATAACGGGTACATTCACACAATCCTGCATAGCCTAAGGAAATAGTGGAATAGCCGCCATATAAAAAAGCTGGTCTATGGTCTCACCTTTCTTAAGACAGGTACCAGTGCACCATACTGCCAGAGAATCGGTGCCACATCAGAAGGTGTTCCCTTCAGGCGGTTATGTCTTGCCATCAATGCCCGATAGCATAATTCCAGACGCTCATCAAATATTTCCCAAAAACGGGTCATATCTCCGCCGGAAGAACATGCAATATCCACCAGATTCAGTGTTACAACACCCTGATTGAACCGTCCGTAATATTTCGGCTTTCCTTCCTCATCCTTGTATACAGTTAAGAAAGAACGGCAGCCCATACATGGGTAACAGTTTCCATCTTTTAACTTCTTCATGATTTTCTCTGAAATATAATCCGGTACCAAACGCTTTGCAGTACATTTTGCTGCCAACTCTGTCAGATAATAGTACTTGGAATCCGGCTCAATATTATCCTCTTCCAGCACGTAAATCAGTTTTGGAAATGCCGGTGTAATGTAGATGCCCTGCTCATTTTTCACACCAAGAATTCTCTGCTTTAAGACTTCTTCAATGATAGCTGCCAGGTCGTCTCTTACCTGTCCTTCCGGTACTTCGTCAATATACATAAAGACTGTTACAAACGGAGCCTGTCCATTGGTAGTCATCAGTGTGATAACCTGATACTGAATCATCTGGACGCCGCGCTTGATTTCATCTTTTACACGAATCTCTGCTACTTTATTAATCTGTTCCTCTATTAATTCCAGTCCTGCTGCTTCAAATTCCGCTGCTACCTGACGACGGAATTTCTGACGGCTCACATTGACAAATGGTGCCAAATGTGCCAGTGAAATACTCTGTCCCCCATACTGGGAGCTTGCAATCTGGGCAATGCTCTGGGTTGCAATATTGCAGGCAGTCTCAAAGCTCTTTGGCTTATCAATCATGGTCTCACTGATTACCGTACCATTCTGCAGCATATCCTCTAAATTAACCAGACAGCAGTTATGCATATGCTGTGCAAAATAATCGGAATCGTGGAAATGTATAATTCCCTGCTCATGAGCCTCTACAATATCCTGTGGCAGCAGGAAGCGCTTGGTAATATCCTTGCTGACTTCTCCTGCCATATAATCACGCTGCACACTGCTTACTGTTGGGTTCTTGTTGCTGTTTTCCTGCTTTACTTCCTCATTCTTGCAGGCAAGCAGCGTCAGAATCTGGTCATCGGTAGAATTGGTCTTTCTTACCAGCGCACGTTTATAGCGGTAAGTAATATAATTTCTAGCTACTGTATACGCACGCTGATTCATAATCAGGTTCTCCACCAGATCCTGAATCTCTTCTACGGTTAATGCACGGTTCATGGTATTACATGCCTTCTCCACGTTTTCACCAATGGCATTAATCTGTGCCTCTGTCATACGCTCGCTGTCTACCACACTTTCATTGGCTTTACGCACAGCCGCTAAAATCTTCTCTTTATCAAATATAACTTCCGTCCCACTTCTCTTAATGATTTTCATATTCGCACCCCTATTCAAAATAATTCATTTTCAACGCGTATACTATATATTGTATCAGATTAAATTATCTTTTCAAGGTATTGTGCCAAATTGTTTATTCTTTTTCTAATACAAGAGCGGAAAGCGGCTCTACATCGCCTTTGCAGAAATAATTTTTTACCGTCTGCACCAGCCGTTTTGTCATCCACCAGAATTTTCCATTTTCCTTCCGGCAAATTATACAAAATCTCTTCGTCATTTCCGTTGAATATTACCAAAATGTTTTCTGGTGTATCATCTGCACCTTTTCCCTTTAAAAGATATGCCACAACATTTTCCGGTGTATCTGATAAGAAGCAGAGATTCTGTGTCATTTCCGCTTCACTCTGCATACGGAATACCGGATGGGCTTTCCGCAGTGCCATCAAGCCCTTATAGTATGCTATCATATCCGGATATTCATGTATATTATCCCACTTGATGCTGTTTACCGCATCTGGCATATTATAGCTGTTTTCTGCAAAACCTTTTTTCTCCGGCAGCGGTTTGCTGCGGAGGAATTCTTCACCTGCCTGGATAAAAGGCACACCCTGGGAAGTAAATACAATGGCTGCACACAACCGGTTCATGGCTTTCTTCTTTTCTTCCGATGCCTCCGGGCAGGAGACGGATAATTTATCCCACAGGGTATAGTTATCATGACAGGAGACATAATTAATACTCTGTCCCGGCTCTTTCGCCCACGGCTTACTGCCATAGGCATCATAATCTACCTGTGGATGTGCGACTGCTCCTGTAATGCCATAGCGCAATGCATTTTCCAGATGGGTGCCGCCATTAACGAAGCCCAGATGATCATCATAGAATACGCTTCCTTTTATGGTATCACGGATGTCATCATTGAACATGCCGATTCCAGGCATCTTTTTCGCACTGGCTTTAAATGCACGTTTCTCCTCTGCCAGGGAAGATGGTGCCACCGTTCCAGCCTTCTCCGTAAAGGTAGATATCCGGACGGATTTCTTTTTACCGCTCTGCAATAACATTCATCGTATCAATATCCAGAACGCCCATCAAATCAAAGCGGAATCCATCGATATGATATTCCTTTGCCCAGTAAATCAGGGAATCTATGATTAATTTCTGCACCATCGGACGGTCACTGGTACTTCGTTGCCACAGCCGGAACCGTTGGTATATCCGGTCTCATCACTTCTATAATAATAGCCCGGCACTATCTTCTGAAGATTGGAATCATCCCTCCGATAGGTATGATTAAAGACCACATCCATAATCACTCCGATTCCTCTGCTGTGCAATGCCAGCACCATCTGCTTCATTTCCTGAACCCGTACTGCTCCATCATATGGGCTGACTGCATAAGAACCTTCCGGAACATTATAATTATCCGGATCATATCCCCAGTTATACTGTGCTTTCTGATTTTTCTCATCTACAGTCTCAAAATCAAATGCCGGAAGAATCTGTACATGTGTCACACCAAAGTACTAATATAATCAAGTGCCGTTGCTTCTCCAAAATGATTTGTAGTATTGGCTTCCGTCAGTACCTAAGAACTTTCCATTATGAAATACGCCGCTGGATTCATCCATCGTAAAATCCCTGACACTGCCTTCATAGATAATGGCATCTGTGATATGCTCCGGATTCCGGTACCCATCCATTTCAAAGCCCTGTGGGTTTGTCTTTGCCAGATTGATAACCATACCGCGCTGCCCGTTTACCCCGGCAGCTTTTGTATACGGATCTACTGCCTCCTGCTCTTCCCCGTGATTTACTACTGTATAGGTATAGTAGATTCCATTACAATCTCCCTGTTTTTCAAAAACGTAAGTACCGTTTGCTGACTTCTTCATAATATGCTGATCTATGAGATTATCTCCTTCGCCCTGTTTATAAAGGTTCAGCTTCACGGATTCTGCCTCTGGTGCCCAGACCTTAAATCTTGTCATTTTCGGTGAGTATACCGCTCCTAAATCATTTCCTGTGTATACTTCATAATCAAACTTCTGCATATTTGTTTCCTTTCCCTCGTTACCTGCGTACGGCTACAGGAAACACACTTTGCGCATTTCCCGCATAACCGAAAAAGGAAGCTTCCGCCAATGCACGGATGCTTCCTTCTTGCAACTGGCTGTCATTTCAAAGACCCTATAGCTTTGCGTCACAGGCTTTCACCTGTTTTGCTGATACATAATCTTTATTATAATGGTGGCACAATTATAAGTCAATGACTCCGGTTACTTATTGCAATTCTTATATTCCAGTATAATTCACATATGTGAATTATAAATTTAACTCTTTTTGATTTCGGCAATGGCTTCTCTTTCATCAAAATGATATTTTACACCTTTAATTTCCTGATAATCTTCATGACCTTTTCCAAGCAGCACTATCATATCACCCTTTTGGCATTTTCGATACAATATTTGATGGCTGCTTTGCGGTCATCGATTTCGATATATTTTCCGTTGCTCTTTGCAAGGTACCAATCTTAATATCGTTGTTGATGTCGCGGATTTCTTCATCTCTTGGATTATCACAGGTCAGCACGCTTAAATCTGCCAGTTCTCCTGTCACTTCTCCCATGTCATAGCGGCGCAGCTTGGAACGGTTTCCACCGCCACCATAGACACAGATTAAACGTTTCGGATGATACTCTTTTAATGTGGTAAGCACGCTTCTTGTGCTGACTTCATTATGGGCATAGTCTATAATTACCGTAAAATCTTTGGAAACCGGAACTAATTCCACACGCCTCTGACTTTTACTTTATCCAGTCCACGTAAAATTGCCTCATCGGAAATTCCTGCCAGATGACAGGTCAGCATGGTTACCAGTGAATTGTATACTGAAAAGCTTCCCGGAATATGAACCACTGCATAAACATTCATACAGCCGGTAGTGGTAAAATGCATTCCAATCTGTCCCTCTTCATCCAGATATCCAACAGCTCCCGCCATCAGGTCTGCGTCTTTCTTACAGGAGAAGGTATGAAGCTTACAGGTATGATTTTTGATAATTCCATCTACGTGCTCATCATCTGCATTTACGATTCCCTCTTTGCACTGACGGAATAAGAGACTCTTGCATTCCTGATATTCTTCAAAGCTAGCATGCTCATTTGGTCCGATATGATCCGGTGATAAGTTGGTAAAGATTCCATAATCAAATACAATTCCTGCCACGCGGTGCATCTTAAGTCCCTGGGAGGATACTTCCATTACTACATATTCACAGCCGGCATCTACCATGGCACGGAACATCTTATGTAATTCATAAGATTCCGGTGTGGTATTCTTTGCCGGAAGCTTCTCCTCGCCGATCAGGGCACCGATGGTTCCAATCAGTCCGACTTTCTTACCGGCTTCTTCTAAAACGCTCTTTATCATATAAGTAGTAGTGGTCTTTCCTTTGGTTCCGGTCAGTCCAATGGTGAAGCTCTCTGTCCGGGTGTCCAAAGAAAGCAGCCGACATAATTGCCAGGGCATAACGGGCATCTTCTACCTGAAGAACCGTACAGTTCTCCGGAATATCAGTTTCTACTGCATGCTCTACCACAAGGGCAGCAGCACCTTTCTTTACCGCATCTTCAACAAAGTCATGTCCGTCTACAACAGCTCCTACCATACAGACAAATACGGTGTCTTTTTCTACTTTTCTCGAATCATAGATAATATCACTGATTTCTTTCTCCATCTCTCCCTGCAGGCAGGTATAGGTCAATTCTTCACATATTTCTGCTAATTTCATACTTCTCTCCTAATGTATTATTCCGCTGTTCCGATAATGTGGCTTGCATCAATTTCCGATTCAAATACCGTATGGGAAGGTCCGGTCATAAACATATGTCCGCTTTCTTCCTCCCACTCAATATAGAGCGGTCCGCCAATCTGCTCTACCGTTACTTTCCGGTCTAAGCGTCCGGTTAATACGCCGGCTACCACTGCAGTACAGCATCCGGTTCCGCATCCGATAGTCTCTCCGGTTCCTCTTTCCCATTCCCGGATTTTCACATAATCCCTGCGAACAAATTCCACAAAAGTTACATTGGTCTTATTGGTAAAAAGTTCTGTCATATGTTCAATGGTTTTTCCGTATTTTTCTACATCAAGGTCTGCCACACTGTCTACATACATGGCACAATGCGGGTTGCCCCAGGATACTGCCGTAATATGGAAGGTCTTATCCAGTACCTGTACCGGCTGCTCTACAAATTCATCCAGCTTTGTGTTGACCGGAATCACTTTTGCAGACATTCTCGGTGCTCCGATATCTGCTCTGATATTGCTTACCAGACCGTCCGTTACGGTTAAGTTCAGATGCTGCATGCCGCCTAAGGTTTCAATTACAAGGTCTGTCTTATCCGTCAGTCTGTGGTCGTATACATATTTTCCTACGCTGCGCAATGCATTTCCACACATCTCGCCCTCTGTTCCATCCGGGTTAAACATCCGCATCCGGAAATCCCCTTTTTCGGACGGACAAATCAATACCATTCCATCAGAACCAATGGCAAAATGCCGGTCACTTACGAATCTCGCAAGCTCCGGCAGATTGTCAAGATGCTGATGAATGGCATCGATATATACATAGTCATTGCCAAATGCCTGCATCTTTGTAAATTTCATTTATTTTCTCCTTGCTTTCTCTTTCCTCTATTTTTCTTAAGCATTCATTGCCCGGTCTAAATCTGCGATGATATCATCTGCATTCTCAATTCCGACTGACATACGAAGGAAACAATCTGTAATACCAAGCTTCTCTTTTACATCAAGCGGTGTATCCTCATGAGTCTGTGTGGTCGGATATGTGATTAAGGTCTCTGTTCCTCCAAGACTCTCTGCAAACATAATCATATCTACATTTTTAAGAATCTTCTTAACGGTCTCATAGCTGTCTACAGTAAAGGAAATCATTCCACCAAATCCTGTTGTCTGACGGCAGGTTACTTCGTAATCCTTATGGTCTTCAAAACCAACATAATATACTTTCTTTACCTTCGGCTGTGTACGAAGCCACTCTGCAACCTTCCTGGCATTCTCATTGTGACGGTCCATACGGACTGCAAGGGTCTTGATTCCCCTTAATACCAGCCAGCTGTCTAACGGTGCCAGCTGGCTTCCATGGGATTTGATATGGATGTGAATCTTATCTGCGATTTCTTTGTTATCCTTTACCACGACGATTCCGGAAATGGTGTCATTGTGTCCCCCAGATATTTTGTTGAACTGTGGGTTACAATGTCAGCTCCCAACTGCAGCGGTTTCTGGAAATATGGTGTTAAAAATGTATTATCTACCACTGTTAATGCTCCGATGGATTTTGCGATTTCAGAAATGGCATGAATGTCTGCCACTTTCATCATCGGGTTGGTTGGTGTCTCAATGAAGAACATCTTTGTATTCGGGCGGATTGCTGCCTTTACTTCGTCTAATTCAGACATATCTACATAAGTATGCTCGATTCCATATTTTCCAAATACATCTCCAATGATACGGAAGGTTCCACCATAAATATCATCGGAAAGAATTACATGCTCGCCCGGATTTAATAAGGAAAATACTGCCATATTAGCTGCCTGTCCGCTGGAAAATGCAAATCCTTTGATCCCACCCTCTAAGATTGCCATGGTACGCTCTAATTCCTGTCTGGTAGGATTCTCAAGACGGCTATAGGCAAATCCTGTTGTCTGTCCTAATTCCGGATGACGGAAGGTTGCTGCCTGAAAGATTGGCATGCTGACTGCGCCGGTTAATGGTTCCGTTCCTAATGCTCCATGTACTGCCTTGGATTCAAAATGTAAATCCTCTTTTGTACTGTAATCGGTATAGTTGCTGAAGTTTTTCATATTGTTACCGCCTTTCTTCGTCTTAATTACCCACCAGATATTTTCGTTTCTAACAGGACAACCGTCTATTGACGCACTTGTCCTTTTATATTAATCATTATACCAACATTTTATTGAAATTGATAGTAAAATAATGCTTTCCTTATTGCAAATCGTGCTTTATACTATTCCTAGATTGACTTTGTATATAGGATGTGATTTTTATGAAAAAATATGAGAAAACCGGATATCTTCATCATGATTTTAAGATATTTCACCTGACTGACCACGAAATGTCTGTCTACGACTTTCATTATCATGATTTTCACAAACTGCTCTTTTTTCCTAAGCGGCAATGTCACCTATTGTATTGAAGGAAAATCCTACCAGCTTACCCCGGGGGATCTGGTTCTTGTCCGTGCCGGTGAAGTCCACCGCCCGGTCATTCATAATACCACACCCTACGAGCGGATGATTATTTATGTCTCTCCGGATTTTGCAGTTACATCATCCGATAAGACTATTTTCTTAAACCAGTGCTTTCTTCCGGACGCTGCCATGCCGTCCAATGTCCTGCATTTATCCGGCATGAAGGAACGGCGGCTCTTAGATACCATGATGGAGCTTGTCCACTCTTTTTCCGAAGACAGCTTTGCCAATGAGATTTACCAGAATACGCTTTTCTTAGAATTTATGATTCACTTAAACCGGGCTGCCTTATCCGGCACCCTGCAATATGAAGATTCCTTCCAGGCAAATGAAAAGATTCTGTCGGTTCTTACCTATATGAATGAACATCTGACGGAAGATATTACGGTGGATTCTTTAGCCGAGCACTTTTTACCAGCCGCTATTATCTGATGCATTCTTTTAAGGAGCAGACCGGGTATACCATCGGAAATTATCTTTCCACAAAGCGGCTTCTCTTTGCCAGGGATTTAATCAGCTCCGGCACTGCAGTAACCGATGCCTGCTTTGCCTGCGGCTTTCACAATTATTCTACTTTTCTTCGTGCCTATAAGAAGCAGTTTGGAAAATCCCCGCGGGAAATGATTTCATAAAGGAGCCAGCCATGTTTACAAAAGTAAAAGAATTATTCCAGAAAGAAACGGTCTGCTGCATTGCTTTTCTGCTTGCAGTTATTTCCATGTGTTTTGTTGTACCTTCAAAAATTATATTTCTTATATTGATTTCCGGGTGCTTGCACTCTTATTCTGCCTGATGGCTGTGGTACGGGGATTCTCTTCCATTGGCGTTTTTACCCGGCTTGGGACCATGCTCTTAACCCATGTGCATTCCCTTCGGATGCTGTCGGCACTTTTCATTTTCCTGTGCTTTTTCTTCAGCATGCTTATCACCAATGATGTGGCGCTGATTACCTTTGTACCGTTTACCATACTGGTTCTGTCCATGGTGAGCAAAAGAAGTTTCTGATTCCAGTTATCGTTCTTGAAACCATTGCCGCCAATCTCGGCAGCATGCTGACGCCTCTTGGCAACCCGCAGAATCTTTATCTCTATACGATTTCCGGATTATCCATTGGAGCTTTTGTCCGGATTATGCTGCCATACTCTTTTGTATCTGCTATCCTTCTGCTGATTTTTATTCTGTTTCTCCCAAAGGATACGGTTTCCACTGCAACTGCTGCAAACACTGCAAATTCTACAAATACTGTAACTGCTTCCAATACTTCCAATGTAATTTGTGAAGCTGTAAAAGCACGTAAAAATCCCCGGATTCTTTTTACCGCCTATCTGATACTATTTCTTCTGTGTCTTCTGACGGTGCTTCATATTCTGCCTTACCAGATTATGTTTCTTCTTGTCCTCACAGGCTTTCTGCTTCTGGATTACCGCGTATTAAAGGATGTGGATTATTTCCTGCTGCTTACCTTTCTTTGCTTCTTCATCTTTATCGGAAATATGAAGCAGATTTCTCTGGTACACGAACTGATTTCAAAGCTTTTGGTCCACCATGAAGTTCTAATGGGTATTGGTGCCAGCCAGATTATCAGTAACGTGCCTGCTGCCATCCTGCTTTCCGGCTTCACCGATGATTATTCTGCCCTGCTGATTGGAGTAAATCTCGGCGGCCTTTGGTACTCTTATTGCTTCCCTGGCAAGCCTTATTTCCTTTAAGTTCTATGCCAATAGTAATGGACGCGATACAAGACGGTTTCTTGGGATTTTCACCCTCTACAATGTGATTTTTCTTGGAGTCCTCTTTGTTCTTTCACTTATTCTCTGCTGATTTTCACAGGCAGTTGTGAAAAAGACAGAACTTTTACCCGAATCATATTCCGCTGATTCGCAGGGGATTTTCTTTATCCGATATGAAATGCCAACAGTTCTTAGAATGCATGTTTTTCATGCTGATAAACTGTCTTTCCGGTTGCTTTGACTGAATAGCTGCACGGTCCGTCGAGAACAGATGCCGCATAACGCCTGCAAGGGGCACAGGGAATTTCGGCATAATTATACTTTCTTCTGGCAACCAGCACAAATTCACGTCCATGTTCAAATGTGCCTCGCTGGTACATCCCTGTACCAGCGTTGCCTGTTGCCAGACGAAATTCCAAGTGCCCCTAACAGCCCTTATCAGGCATCTGTACTTCGGCGGACCGTGCAGTTATTCTGACAAACATTGGAAAGACTGTTTTAATCCTCTAAAGAAAAACACGCATTTTAGAACTGTAGTATTTCGTAGCGAAAGAAAATCCCCTGCGAATCAGTGAAATACGATTGCGGTAATCGATTCCCTTTTCACAACTGCCTGTGATTTTTAAACAGGAATAAGTTGACGGAACATTTTCCCCCTTATATAATAAGATGCAGATGTCTTAAGACAAAACAGAAAATATTTGATACCAGAAAATATTGGAGGAAATACTATGTGGCTTGCAGATAGCTGGAAAGATTATGAAGTAATAGACTGTTCAAAAGGTGAGAAATTAGAGCGCTGGGGTGACTATATCCTGGTTCGTCCGGATCCACAGGTTATCTGGGATACGCCACGGAAAGAAAAAGGCTGGCATAAAATGAACGCCCACTATCACCGCAGTAAAAAGGGCGGCGGCGAATGGGAATTCTTTGACCTGCCACAGCAGTGGAGCATCCACTACCGCAGCCTTACTTTCCAGTTAAAGCCTTTCAGCTTCAAGCACACTGGTCTTTTCCCGGAGCAGGCTGTCAACTGGGACTGGTTCTCTGAACTTATTAAAAAGCAGGAAGACCAGTTAAAGTCTTAAATCTTTTTGCCTATACCGGTGGTGCTACGATTGCTGCCGCAGCAGCAGGTGCATCCGTTACCCATGTAGACGCTTCAAAGGGTATGGTTACCTTACCAAGGAAAATGCTGCTTCTTCCGGTCTTGCAGATGCACCAATCCGCTGGATTGTAGACGACTGTGTCAAATTCGTAGAACGTGAAATCCGCCGTGGCAACCACTACGATGCTATTATTATGGACCCTCCATCCTACGGCAGAGGTCCCAAGGGTGAAATTTGGAAAATCGAAGAATCCATCCATCCACTGGTCAAACTCTGTGCACAGCTTCTGGTGGACAGACCTTTGTTCTTCCTGATTAATTCCTATACTACAGACAGCCGGCGGTTCTCTCTTACCTTATCGGAACAGAGCTAAAACGTTTCCCAGGCAAAGTCACATCCGACGAAATCGGTCTTCCGGTCAGTTCCAACGGACTTACACTTCCTTGTGGGGCTTCCGGACGGTTTGAGGGGATTTAAATTTAATGCAAGAAAAGCTGCCATCGGCAGCTTTTCTCATTACTTTCATCAGCGTAAGCTGGAAAAATTGAAGAATGTTGAACTTGCAAAAGAGTGGGCGGTTTGTAAACCGGACGAAAAGAATGGATGGGTTCATAAGTACGAATTGGATATTACTCATTTGAAAATATTAGATTTTCAACAATACAATGTATTAGCCTGGTTAGCAGAATTAATGAAGCATCGAGAAGCGGCAGGCACCAATCGTTATAGAATTTTAGCGAAAGAGTTTGTCCGTGATAATATTGATATTGAAATTCTCGAGGAATTATTGTCGTTGGGCGGTCTTGGTATTCAATATTGTATAAAATCAGAGTTAGCATATTCAAAGTTAGAAGAAATAGACGCAGAGTTGATGAGTGTTAATTATAATGAATTCAATGATAAATATAATCAAAGAGACATAGTCGCAAGGAAAAATATGCGTGAGCTTGTTAACTCAGATGCAAATAAAGTAACCAATGTGTTTAGCACATTATTTGAGAGGTGATTGAATTGAGAGCATATTCAGATGTATATTTAAATGATGTAGTTGAAAATCAGGGGAAACTATTTGGTTTTATTTCTCAAAAATATCCTAAAAAAGATACAGCGGATTTTATTCATGCTTATATGGTAAGTAAGACAAGAAAAAGTATTGATGAAGCCCAAGCTTATGTGAATACTATGAATGCCAATGAATTGTGGGATTATTTTGAAAAAACAGATAAATATGAACTTAAAGATGGAAAGGCACTTAAAGGATTTCTACCAGATTGGATAGGGGTTTTATGCTTATTATCAATGGTATTATAATCTCCCGAGTAGTGATGTGGTAAAAATAGTTCCATTAGATTTTTTGATAAAGGCTTATAGCGGGTTACATGATTTAGAACTTGAACTGGCGGTAAAAAAGTAGGTAAAGTAGATTGAAAATTGTTTGTTTTCATAATCCAGAAGAAGAAAATGGTTATCTAAGTAATTGGTATCCAAGTCAATTTATTATGAATAATATCACCCTTCATCAGCGTAAGTTTTTTATATATAAATCAGATACAAATTTGCATTTCAATTAAACGTCAAAAAGGCATGACGTTAATCCGTCATGCCTTTTCATTCCTATCCTTTTCGAATCTGCTCATTAATAATCTTCATGTCCAATAAACTTGCACTTAGCAATATATCCACCACACCAGACGGCTCCTGCCACCGTTACAGACAGTAGACACTTGAATACCGCCAGTGTGATGATTCCAATTGTAAGATTTCCTGCAAAGTATGCAGAAACCACCCCCTGTATTGGTTTACATAACATAAGCCAGCCTCCCACATAAAGGGCTAGCAGCGTTCCGATGACAGAACAGAGTGTTCCGATCATCAGTCTCAGTGTTTTATGGCTAATCTGTGTTTCCTCTGCCTGTTTTGTAACTTCTTTCATCCTAATTCCCCTCTTCTCTAACATATCCCTTAGCATTTCTACTTGTTTAAACTTTTCAGATAAAAATTTACATTTCTATATCAAATATACAATTTTTTGTCGAAAATTCAAGTGATTTTCTATTGCAATCTGTTGTAATCTGTTGTATCTGCGCCTTTCTTACTTTATAATAGTAACACAGTAAAAAAAGAATTTTTTCAGGGGTGACTCTATTATATGAATGGTCCGAAAAAACTACAACAGATATTGGCTGTTCTCTTTATCTTTACAATTTTATTATGCAGCTGTAGAAAAGCAGAAAATACTCTATCCACAAAACAGGAACCTTCACTGCCAACTATTGTAATTGGCAGTGACAATTATCCGCCTTTTAATTATAGCGGAACAGACGGCAGACCAACCGGCATTGATGTGGAACTTGCCACGGAAGCCTTCCACAGAATGGGCTATCAGGCTGAATTTGTCACCATCGACTGGGAAAATAAAAAAGAGCTTCTGCAGGATGGCAGTATCGACTGTGCCTGGGGCTGTTTTAGTATGGACGGACGAATGGATGAATACAAATGGGCGGGACCTTATATGATCAGCCAGCAGGTGGTTGCAGTCAGTCCGGACAGCAATATTTACACCCTGCAGGATCTTGCCGGTAAAAACATTGCCGTTCAGGCCACCACGAAACCGGAAGATATTTTTCTCAACCAGACCGACCCCGACATTCCAAACATTAACGGGCTTTTCTCCATGCAGAATCGTGAGCTGATTTACCCAATGTTAAGCAAAGGTTATGTGGATGCAGTTGCTGCCCACGAAACTTCTATTTTACAATATATGTCCGATTATCATGTGGAATACCGCATTCTGGATAAACCGCTTCTTACTGTCGGACTGGGTGTGGCTTTCTCTCTTGATGATACCAGTGGGCTTAACGAAGAGCTGTCTGATACTTTAGAGGAAATGCAAAAGGATGGAACCTCTGAGAAAATCATCGGAAAATACTTAGCGCATCCAAGTACTTATCTGGAGGTAGAAAATTATGAAGTCAAATAAGAACAAACCCTCCAGACTGCGTTTTTCTGGTACTTTTTCAATATTTCTTGGCATCCTGTTCTTCCTTCTGGTATTTTTTACTTCCGCAAACGATGATATCGAATCCACAGAAGAACACCTTGCAGATACGGTTAATTATTTGAAGAAACAATGCTCCACCTACAGCAATTTAAATTTAGCCTCCGAAACCAAGAGCCTGATGCGTATTATTGAATGCTGTCAGCAGGCTGCCCACAATATTTCTACGGATAACCGTCTGCATGGCACAACATCCATGGAAAAAGCTTCCATGGAAGAATTTACAAAAGACCTTTATATTACCGGCATTATTTTTCTGGATGAAACCGGAACTGTAACCTCTGAATATTGTACTGATTCCATTGGCAGTGCCGGTCTAACCGATACGCTGGAAAAAGAAGTTCTTCTGGATGTTGCCATACATCCGGAAAAACATACTCTTCCAGAATCGACTGTGAAGATGGCTCTTATATCGATCTGGCAGCGGTAGGACGTACCGATACCTCTGGTATTATTGTAACTTATTACCATACACCACTTGATTATATTGAAAGTTACAGCATCTCTTTTCAGAATTTGCTGTCTGGCTACAGTATCAGCCGTAGCAGCACCATTGTCATTACCAGTGGTGATAAAGTGATTGCCTCAAATGAAGAAAAACTCGAAGGAACAGATATTAAGGATATTGAAGTACTACAGAATATAAATAAAAAAGCGGTGAGTGGACAGATGGTTCATGTTCATAATACAGTCTCCTCACCAAAGTATGTCTTTGGTATGTTAGACCAGGGGCAGAATTATTATATCTACGTCTATCTGCCTGAGCATGCAGTTTTTGAAACGACTCCGCGAAAAGTATTTTATTATATGTTTGGTTATATCTGCCTTCTTCTGATTTTCCAGATGCTGCGCTGGAGGACTGACCAGAGCTACCAGGAAGCCCAGTTGAAGAGGGATAAACTCTATCAGGAATCACTAAAGGAGGCTGCCAAAAAGCAGAAAGTGCTAACCTTGCCAAGACTGAATTTTTGCAGCGGATGAGTCACGATATCCGGACGCCGATTAACGGAATCCGTGGTATGGTGGAAATTGCCGGACATTATAAAGATAACCCTGTCAAGCAGCAGGAATGTCTCGGGAAAATCCGGGAGGCTTCTGGTCTGCTCTTAGAACTTGTAAATGAAGTTCTTGATATGGGAAAACTGGAATCCGGCGAAATTGTCTTAGAATCCCGCCCGTTCCATGTTCTGCACCTGGTCCATGATATCACCACCATCATAGAAAAGCAGGCTGCGGAACGTGGCATCGAAATTATTTCCGGAGTTCCTTCTGTCCAGCATCCCTGTCTCATCGGAAGTCCTATTCATATCAAACGGCTTCTTATGAATATTGTAAGCAATGCAGTAAAATATAATAAGGAAAATGGAAAAGTCATTCTAAGCTGTCATGAAGTACGTTTCACGGAAGATACTGCCTGGATTGAATTTACCTGCTCTGATACCGGAATCGGCATGAGCAAAGAATTTCAGGAGCATTTATTTGAACCTTTTACCCAGGAAAGCCATGATGCCCGTTCTACTTACAACGGTACCGGACTTGGCATGGCAATTGTAAAGAATCTTTTGGATAAAATGGGCGGAACCATTGATTTTTCCAGTGAAAAGGATGTCGGCACCACTTACCGGATTACGATTCCTTTTTGTATCGACCATAACGCCGCTTCCACTTCCGAAGCAGAAACTTCCGATGAAGAAATCTCTTTCCGGCTATCATATTCTGCTGGCTGAAGATAATTTGCTAAACCTTGAAATTGCAGAATTTATTCTGACTGATGCCGGTGCAGTGGTTACCAAAGCCTGCAATGGAGAGGAAGCACTACAGCTTTTTATAGAGGCTTCTCCTTATGAATACGATATCATTTTAATGGATATCATGATGCCGGTTATGGATGGTTACCAGACAACCCGTGCCATCCGTTCCTTAGACCGTCCGGATGCAAAAACAATTCCGATTCTTGCCATGACGGCAAACGCCTTTGCAGAAGACCGTCAGAAAACTTATGCTGCCGGTATGGACGAACACCTTACCAAACCACTGGATACGGAACTTCTTTTAAAAACAATTGCTAAATACACACCAGAGAAAAAAGCTCCAATGACACCATAGTACAGCGGGAGCTTTCTCTTCTTTAGCCAGACAACCGTAAGAAACTGCCGGCAGCAGGTTCTTACGGTTATTTGATATTATTAGAGTCTCTACCCAATCTGATGCCCAACAATTCGATAATAGGTTCTTGAGGTCATCTTGTATACCAGAAGATAAATAACTGTAAATACTGCAATCGTACCAAGGAGACAGTACGCAAACAGTCTTCCATTATTCAGATTCATCACTGCCAGTATCATCCGGATCATTGGAAACGCTGCCAGCACATGTAGCGCAGCGGTAACAATCGGTAGTAAAAATACCATCCGGATCTGTGCACTGATTGTTTTCTTTACCTCTTCATTGCTCATTCCTACTTTTTCCATAATGGCAAAGCGCTCTTTATCCTCATATCCTTCCGAAATCTGCTTGTAAAAAATAATAAGTACGGTAATCATCAAAAACAGGATTCCAAGGAAAATACCAAGGAACAGAAAGCCACCATACATCTGCCGGAAGGAATCTTCATTTTCTGCCCTGTTTTCTATCATGATATAATATTTACCGTCGTGCCCTTCTTCCATGCCGGATGCACCAATTGCTGCAGACACTGCATTTCCACAGGCAATTTTTTCTTCCCTGTTTCCATCGATGTCGATATACAGAGAATAATAATAGCTGCTGGCATTTTTCCCATAAATCTCTTTCTGTGCTTCATACAACGGTGCCATATCTTCTATATTGTTTACTACCATATAATAGACCTGATTATCCATCCAATGTCCATTTTCAGAAGAAAAATGCTGTTTCTGTAAAATAGGATAAGTATAATCTCCAACCGTAATCGTATCTTTATCATAGTCATCACTGGTTGCCAACACCACTTCGTGATCCGAAAGCTCCGGAACCCTTACATTATAAGCTTCCTCATAATCTTCCCTTGTAATCATGCGGAGCATAATAATATCAGAACTATAATCGCCCTCATCATCATGTTTTCGAATTACAAGATTTCCATCTTCTGATATGCAGGAAAATGTCAGCGTCATCATGCCCTGTTCTTCTTTTTATACTGCGGTTCTCCTGCTGGATGGTGCGGTTCACTAACTCCCGCAACGCATCACCTTCTGTAATCGGATTTTCACTGGTAATGGATACTCCGATATCTCCCTGATAACGGGCTGCGTTCATCATCCAGTCCGGCATACATACTTACCGTTGAAGAAATTACCACCAGTACCATCGTGGATAAAATACAGATTCTTGCCAGTCCTGCTGCATTCTGTTTCATCCGGTAAATAAGACCAGAGACTGCCACAAAATGTTTCTTTTTATAATAATAACTTTTTCTCTTTCTTAAGAACTTAAGCACGGCAATGCTGCCTGCCATAAATATAAAATAGGTTCCGATAATTACAAGTATTACCGCTACAAAGAACAGAAGCACTGCAGTTACCGGATTATCTACTGTAATTGCCATATAATAGCCTGCTGCAAGTGTTACAATTCCAACTATTGCCATCAGCTTTTTTTCGTCTTCGGCTCCCTGCTCGCCCTGGCTGCTTCCATGCAGCAGTTCCACCGGTTTGGCAAGCTGTATCTGAAACAGATTATATATAAAGGTCAGCATAAAAATACCGGCAAACAAAAGGATGGTACTTACAACGCCACTTTCTGATACATAAAAACAATTTCTGCATGGTATCCAATCATGGCATACAATAACATACACATCAGTTTACTGAAAGCAATTCCTGCAACAAGTCCGCCACCGATAGCAACCACTGCCGAAAAAACGTCTCCAGAAAAATTACTTTTGCCAGATGCCTTTTCTCCATTCCAAGAATGTTATAAATACCAAGCTCCTTTTTTTCTCCGTTTCATAATAAAGCTGTTGGTGTAAAACAGGAATATCACAGAGAAAAATCCAATGATAACTGCACCCAGTCCCAACACAAGCTCTACATCCACGGCACCAAATGGCAGTTCATCCAGTCCCGGATTGTGATTGAGGTACAGCATGGTATAAAAGAATGCCACCGTCAGCATCCCGGTCAACAGATACGGCAGGTAAAACTGTCTGTTGTGCTTTATATTATTTACTGCCAGTTTTCCATATAAACCCCTATTCATGTTTCTCACCACCTGTCGTAAGCATCGTCAGTGTATCTGAAATCTTTGCATACAATTCCTCACTGGTTAAATTACCACGGTAAATCTGGTGGAATACTTCCCCATCTTTAATAAACAATACTCTTCTTGCATGGCTTGCAGCCTTAGTGCTATGTGTTACCATAAGAATTGTCTGCCCCCGCTCATTAATCTTATTAAATAATGTCAATAAATCTTCCGTTGCTTTGGAGTCCAGTGCTCCGGTAGGCTCATCTGCCAGTACCAGCTCCGGCTTGATTATCAAGGCTCTTGCTACCGCCGCACGCTGTTTCTGTCCGCCGGATACTTCATAAGGATATTTTCCAAGAATATCAAGAATTCCAAGCTGCGCCGCAATCGGTGTTATGCGCCGCTCCATCTCTTTATAATCCACACCGGATAACACCAGCGGAAGAACGATATTATCTTTTAATGAAAAATTATCCAAAAGATTAAAGTCCTGAAATACAAATCCAAGATTTTCTCTCCGGAATGCGGAAATCTCTTTTTCCCGGATATCCACAATGTTCTTGCCATTTAATATGACCTGTCCACCGGTGGGCTTATCCAGTGCTGCCAAAATGTTTAAAAGCGTAGTCTTTCCGGAACCGGATTCTCCCATGATTGCTACATATTCTCCTTCTTCCACTGAAAAGGAAAGATTCTTTAATGCCTCTACCTGATTTCCACCCAGGCGGGTTGTATAAACTTTTTTCAGATTATTTACTTCTAAGATTGCCATTGTTTTCTCCTCACTTTATTGCTCTGTCATCTTTTCCATTATCATAGCAAAAAAGGAAAATGTCAGCCATGGATTCTGCTTACATTTTCCCTTTATCTCTTACATTTTTGTAAGATTGAAATTATATTTTCTAGCTTTTTTATTGTACCATAATTATATTCCACATTTTTCAGGTGATAAATTTGCTAATATTTACATTTTTCAGGACATAATTTTGTATATCACTTATCTCTACTTCGCATTTCAAGATGTACCTTCGTTCCCACTCCAATCTCCGACTCAATCGTGATTTCATGGGACAGCTTGCGCATAATTTTCCGGCAGAGATACAGTCCGATGCCGGTAGAACGTTTGTCGGCATGTCCATTGTATCCAGTATAACCCTTTTCAAAGATTCGTGGCAAATCCTCCGGTGCAATTCCAATCCCGGTATCTTCGATGATAAGTTCTTTTTACTTCTTTCTTCTCATCTGTCACAGTTATTTTCTGGTAAATGGAAATCGTTCCGCCAGCAGTATATTTAATAGCATTGGATAAAATCTGTTCGATTACAAATTCCAGCCATTTTTCATCGGTCAGTACCTGTGTGTCAATGGAACTTAATTCCATTTTAATTTTCTTTCGCACAAACAGTCGGGCATACTTGTGGATTGCCTCCCGCACTACTTTATCTAACGAAACTTCACCAATTACAAAATCCGTACTTTTCGCGGACAATCTGGAAAACTGCAATGCCATTTCCACATACTGCTCAATGGAGAAAAGCTCTTCCCACATTTCCTGGCTCCGCTCATCTTCTTCCTCTGCCAGCAGCAGGCGCAGTGCCGCAATCAGCGTCTTAATCTGGTGCACCCACATGGTAAAATATTCTGCCTGCTCCACCTGCCCGTTTTCCAGCTCATTGATCTGCTGCTGCAGTGTGATATATAACGAACGAAGCATTTTCTGGTAATCCGTTTCCATCTGTCCCCGCGGCAATGACAGCTTATCCATTGTCACAGCAATTTCAGAAGTCTGCTTTTCTAACTTCTTATGATGCAGATAACGCCTTGTAAAGTCTATAATTACTACCAGCAAAAACAGGAAGAAACACAAAAATGCCGCATATCCCCATTGTGCCAGCGGCACCTGCTCAAATCCTATTACAAAGCACAGGATTCCAAAGCAGGCAAGCACTAACAACAGCCATTTTAGATTTTCCTTCAGATAATTTTTGACAAATCTCATTTCAGCCGATACCCGATTCCCTTCTTCGTAAGAATAAAATCCTCCAGACCTGCATCCGCAAGTTTCCTTCTAAGACGGTTTACATTTACGGAAAGTGTATTCTCATCCACAAAGCAGTCACTTTCCCAGAGCTTTGTCATCAGCGTATCTCTTGAGACTACCTTTTCCTTATTTTCCATCAGTGTCTTTAGAATCCGCAGTTCATTCCTGGTAAGTTCCACTTTCTTATCCTGATAGGTAAGGACTGCTTCCGCCACCTGAAGCATCACTCCGTGATAGGTCAGCATTTCTCCGGTCTCCGTAAAATCATAGGTGCGCCGCAGCATTGCCTGTACTTTTACCGTAAGGACACTTAAGTCAAAAGGCTTTGCAATAAAATCATCCGCTCCCATATTCACAGCCATGACAATATTCATATTGTCCGCAGCTGAAGAGAGGAAGATAATCGGCACCTTGGAAATTTTGCGGATTTCACTACACCAGTAATATCCATTGTAAAAAGGAAGTCCGATGTCCATCAGCACAAGCTGCGGTGCAAACTCCGCAAATTCTTTTGTAACTGCTGAAAATCTTTTGTGCACTGCACTTCATATTCCCAGTTTTCTAAATGTTTTTTAATACTTCTGGCTATAATTACATCATCTTCCACAAGATAAATCCGGTACATCTTCCCCTGCCTTTCCGTTTTTCCCATACACTTCACTTTCTCCATGTTTTTCACTCTTTAATCCGATGTTTCATAATACGGAAAAAGATTTTTATCCTTGTCTTTTTCTTTTTCAAACATGTTGTTGTATTGCAGGATATTATACTGATTCAGAAGGTCTGCATCTTCTCCCTGTGCCTCGGAATAATGCAGATATTCATCCTGACTTTTGGAATAAAATGCTCTGGAATTCATTGCTGGTATCTCTTCCTGTAAGTCTGCTAAGAACTGGTTATATGCCGGCAGTTCAATACCCGCCTGCTGCAGTGTCATTGTAGATAAGTAATTCAGGCTGGTCAGTTCCACATCTTTACTTTCACTGTCATAATTCGTCCATACAAAAAATGGTACTGTAAATAATTCCTGCAGTTCATCCAAGGTAAGACCGGATAATCCCTTGCCATTCATGGACTGATAGAAATTATTATTCAGACTCGGCTGATGGTCTCCGAAAAATACGATTTCGACCTTGTCATCCACATTTTCAAAATAAGTAATCAGATTGTCCAGTGCCTTGTCACTCTCATGAATCAGGCTTAAATACTGGTTCACATCACCGAAATAATGATTCTTAAGATTTATGGTATTCTGGAAATTATCATAATAATCGGTATAGCCACCGTGATTCTGCATGGTAACACCTAAGATAAATAATTTTTCATCGGAAGTCTTTGCCTCATACTGGTCAATAATTTTATTGTATAATTCCTGGTCCGTAATATATTCCCGCATGATATTGGTCTGGTCGAAGTCATCGATAAAGAGACTCTCATCGAAGCCCAGCAACGGATAAACCTTGTTTCTGCTCCAGCCGGACGCATAGTAAGGATGCATGGAAATGCAGGAATATCCCCGCTCCTTTAAGGTGCTCACCAGGGAATACGGTTTCTTTGACATATACTGCTGATAAGGCACAGAGCCGCTTGGCAGGAATGCCATGGAATTTCCCGTCAGAAATTCCCACTCGGAATCCGGTGTCTTTGCACCAAAGACAGAAGACAGTGCATATCCCTTAATAACATTGGTGTCCATGGAATCGAAAAATGGTGTTACCTCTTCCGTTGTCTCAAATCCATAATGGGAAATCACACTCAAATCCGCAAAGGACTCATTCATAATGACAATAATGGTCGGGTCATCTTCCGAGTCTTTATTCTCCGGTGCCGGATATTCTTTGGAAATCTCTTCCACCACATCTTTTGAGTATCCATCCGGCTCCGCCACAAAGGAATCCCGGATGCTGAGTACAAAATTTAAGATATAGCCGTTGCGGTAAGTTCCTTTCTGTTCCCAGGATTCCATTACCGTATCTTCTGCGGCAATTCCCACATAAATTCCCATCACCAGTGCTGCCGCAAAGGCACTGATCCGGAGCATCCATTTCTTTTTAAATTCAAAATTCAGCTTTCTTATAAAGGCAACATATATCATGCTAAAAAGTATGACATAGACCGCCCGGTCTTCCAATACAAATTTATAATTTGCCGCTACGGAAAGTCCGGTGGATGCCGCTTTCAAATCTCCGAAAGAAAATTCATTTCCACGAAACTGATAGACAAAGTAATTGATTCCTGCAAGGCTTAAAAGGAAAATATGTCCTATCATGCAGGCAATCTTCGGCTTTGCTGTAATCACTAACATGGCAAGATAAAAGACCATGCAGCAGAGCACATTCCATCGGGTGTGATTCACACTGATTTTCTCCCGCAGTTCTGCATCCAGCAAAAGATACTGCACCATATGCTCCGTCATGATGGCACTTAGGAAAATTTCAAGTGCAGCCCAGATAGGATTGGCTTTCTCCGGCAATGTAATCCTAAGATTTTTGATTCCAAAATAAATCAACCCTGCGGCAACTGCCAGTAGCACATTTACCCCCACCATAGAGACAAAAGCCCAACATCACTGCAAAAGCAATGAGTCCGGCTCTTATATTTGTCTTCTTATAATCCAGTCCGATAAGTCTAACTGAATGTTTTTTATTCTGCTCCGTTTTATCCTGTACGGTCTTATTCTGTTCTATTTCATTTCTTTCTGCTTTATTCTCATTCATTCCTTACAATCCTGCCGTTTTCTTCTGTGACAGAACTTCTGTCCATCCGCTACTATAACGCAGGTCTTTTTTGTTTGCAAGTCTCTTCACAAAATCTTAAAGAAATCTAAGCGACTGCAATCGGTCCCATTCCCATTGCCCAGCAGATGATATACAAAATCAGAAGGTGCGCCGGATAGAAAATGTAGAAAAAGTATTTCAAGGAAAGTCCACGTTTTCCATTATAAAATGCAATCGGAATGAATGCCAACGGTGCGGTAAGCTCCCAGGAAAATCCGATACATCCTGCAAGCAGCTGATAGGATTTTTTCTTACGGAATACATAGAGTAATACGATGCAGGCAACGCCAATTCCGGCATAGTCGGTATTTAAAAATTCTGCCGCAAGGATTCCTGCTGCAAGAATTCCCGCATCAAAAATAACTTTCTTAAACTTCGCAAACCGTTCCTGATTCTCCACTGCCTGAAATCCCCACATAACCATCAGTCCGATAAACAGTGTAAAAAATACATTCTGATAACCGGATTCCAATATTTTTCCATTGAATAATAAGTCAAATGGAATTTCAGATATCAGGCAGAAGGAAAGCAGACGAAGTGCATATTTCTTCACATCATGGGTATGTTCAAATCCTTCGATTAAAAGAAAACAGAAAATCGGAAATGCCAGTCTTCCGACAAAACGCATCATCTGATATGTAATTACCAGGGTACTGTTGGCATCAATCCATGCATTCAGATCTGCCGCCTCATTCATGCCACGGACTACCAGCAGTCTGCCAAGGACTCCGGCTCCGATATGGTCAATTAACATCGTTATAATCGCAATGATTTTCAGTGTGCTGCCACTGATTCCTTTTCTTTCTTTCATCTTAATTCCTTCTCTTTCCCTTACTGCTGTGCCTTATCTGCCTTGCGTTTTGCAATCCGTCGGTCAATACGCTTATGCAGTAATACCACCACACCACCGATAACAAATGGAAGTACGAATGTTGCAAAACGGTATAACAATGCCGCAGAACCGGCTTCTCCGGTTCCTACCAATACTGTAAACAATGCGGTAAATACAAACTCCGAGGAACCGATTCCTGCCGGAGACGGAATGACTGCTGCCAGCATAAAAGCAAGGGAAGTAACTGCCCAGGACTGTAACAGTGTCAATCCATATTCCCGATATAAAATCACGAATGGTATGCCATAGCAGAATGCAAATTTCAACAGATTCTTAGCTACAATGGATGCGATTAGTTTTCCCTTGGTCAGAAGCATGCCTGCTGCATCCTCTAAGATGCCACACTGTTCCCGTAACATGGCTGCCTGCGCATCGAATTTTCCTTTGCGGTTCAGCTTGTCCACCAGGAAAAGTAAAATTCCATGGAACTTCTTTGAACAGCAGAATAAAAAGTAATGCAGTTGCTATCACTGCCGTCAACGCATATCCTGCAATCAGAAGATTAAAATATTTGGAATAATGTTCCTTCATAAATCCAAAATTTAACAGGAAGAAAATAATGGAAAAGATTGCAATCGTTACTTTATGAATCGCATACTCTACCATATACATTCCGGTTCCCTGAAAAACCGGAATTCCTTTTTCATTGAAATAATATACCGCTGCCACACCGGCACCACTGCCTAAGGTTGCCACACGGTAAAATGAGCAATAAAAGGCGCTCTCTACACCCATCCGGTATGTAAACTGTGGATTATACTGCTTTGCGAAGGAATAATTAATCCATCCTTCTACCACATTATACATAACACCGGCACCGCAGATGGTAATGACCACCCAAGGTGCAGTTGTAGAAAGCTCCTTTAAAATTGGTCCGGCTGAATCCCGGAACGTATAAATGATAATTGCTACGATGGCAATTACAAAAACCAGTTTCAGTATTTGCTTTGTCCGCTTATTAATAAAACCTCACTCCCAGTTCTCTTTTTCCTCTGCTGCCTGTCTATTTTACCACGTATCTCCATGGATTATTCGTCACACACAGGATTATATCAAATATCCATTTTTGTCAAACTTCTGTATTATATTTCCTGGCAAAAAGTGCTATACTTTAATTATCTATATATAAGCGATTGCAAAAGAATAATTTCTAACAGATTGAATTTTGATTATCCAAAGGGCTTCTTTTTTCGCTATAAAATACCGCAGTTCTAAAGTGCATGTTTTTCTTTCTGTGATAAAAACCGTCTTTCCAATGTTTGACAAAAGTACTGCACGGTTCGCCGAAATGCGGATGCATGATAAGGGCTGTTAGGGGCACTTGGAATTTCGTCTGGCATCCGGCAACGCTGGCACAGGACGTGCCAGCGAGGCGCATCTGAACATGGATGTGAATTTGCGCCGGTTGCCAGAACGAACGAAATGTAAATCGAAATTCCCAGTGCCCCTTGCAGGCTTTATGTTGCATCCGCATCCGGCGGACAGTGCAGTACTTCCGTCAAAGCAGGCGGAAAGACAGTTTACAATCAAGAAAAACATGCACTAAGAACTGCTGGCATTTCATATCAAAGAAAAAGAATTCCCTTCGGATAATCAAAATTCACCTGCAGACTTATGTCTCCTTTTTGCAATCACTTAAAATATAATTAGTTGAAAGGATTGTTGTTATGCCAGGATTTACCACCCACTATTTATTTGGACTGAATTCTTTTCGTGAATTAGAGGAACCGGATCTTGTTTCCTGCATCCGTAAATTTCCGCATGCATTCTGTATGGGCTTACAGGGACCGGATATTTTCTTTTATTACCTGCCGTCCTACCTTCGCTCTTCCGGAAATATCGGGCAGTTGGCACACCACAAAAATACCGGTGTTTTTCTTATCCAGCTTTTAAAAAGTAAGGACATGTTCTTGGAAGAGACGGAGCAGCAGATTGCCATTTCCTATATCTGCGGCTTTCTTGGACATTATGTCTTAGATACTACCTGTCATCCATATATCTTTGCCAAGTCACACTATGGCACTTATGATAAGGGTTATTTTGGTCATCATGTATATCTGGAAACAGATATTGATGCAGAGCTTCTTACCTATTATAAGAACTGTGCGCCATCTGAATTCAACCAGAGTGCCACCCTGCACATCAGCCGGAAGGAACGGCACATCATTGCTTCTTTATTATTAAAGACTTACAGCTCCACATATAAAGAGTACCGCTTTACTTACCGCTCCATGCAGGCTGCCTTAGAAGCTGTGCAGCTTAATACCGCATGGATTCGTGACCCGCAGGGCAAGAAAAAAGTCCTTGCCCGTAAAATCGAGGCAAAGACTTTAGGTTATGCATGTATTTCTCCGTTGATTCCAAGTGACTACTTTACTTTTACGGTAGACCCGCTGAATCTTCGTCATTTCCGTTGGCGGAATCCATGGAACAAAGAAGATGTCTCCCATGAGTCCTTCTTTGACCTTTTGGATACTGCGGGAACCCGGTATCAGTCCATCTTAAATAAAACTGCAAGACTGTTTACGCTTCCAATCGGAACGCCGGTTTACCGGGAACAGTTAGATGCACTTTCCTTAGAGCTAGGAAACAACTCTTATGATTCCGGACTTCCATTAGAGAAAAATTCCTGAATCTGACCACAGATAATCTCCATGAGGCGGGTGCGGGCTTCCACACTCGCCCATGCAATATGCGGCGTAATCAGTAATTTCTCACTGTCTTTGATTCTGCGCAGCGGATTTTCCGGACTCATCGGTTCTACCCGGAGGACATCCAGTCCTGCTGCCGCAATCTCACCCTGTTCCAAGGCTTCTGCCAAATCCTCTTCTACCACAATCGGTCCTCTTCCAAGGTTTAAGAAAATAGCCGTTTTCTTCATCTGATGAAAAGCTTCTTTATTCATCAAATCCAACGTGTTTTCATCCAACGGTGCATGAACGGATACAATATCCGATTCCTTTAACAGTTCTTCGAAGCTGACACGCTCATAGCCCGGCTGGCTGTTTCGTCCGGAAGTGGAATAGTAAATGACACGACAGCCAAAGGCTTTTGCAATATCTGCAACTCTTCTTCCGATATTTCCAAGTCCGATAATGCCCCAGGTCATTTTTGCCAGCTCTCCGAAATGTTTATCAAAGTGGGTAAACATTTTATCTCCGATATATTTTTCATCTTTTACATAACGGTCATAATAAGGCAGTTTTTCCAGTAAATAAAACAGCATGGCAAAGGTATGCTGTGCCACCGATTCCGTGGAATATCCCGCTACGTTGCGCCATGCAATACCACGTTTTTCAAGGTATGCCTTATCGAGATTATTCGTTCCGGTTGCCGTCACACACACAAGCTTTAAGTGGCTTGCATTTCCAATGGTCTTTTCGTTAACTTCTACTTTATTTAGTACCAGCACATCTGCATCCACGCTTCGTACTGCCGCTTCCTCTGCTGTCGAGAAATCATATTTTATAACTTCTCCCAATGCATCATTTTCGGATAAATCAATATCCTCTCCAATTGATTTTGCATCTAAAAAACGATTTTCATTCTATCTCTTCCTCCTGCAATGCTACCGCAATTTCATTCATTTTCTTCTTGTCCAGCCGGTAAAATTTCAACGCAATCAAAGAACTTACCCAGCCGATAATCGGTGTTCCGCAAAATAGGAATATGGTTGTATAACGCAATACCGGTGTCAAGGCATCACCAATCTGCGGAAATGTTTTATTATATCCAATCAGTAACATTACCAGTCCTACAAATGCCGTTCCCAGTGCTGCAAAAATTTTATCTACAAAGGAAAACAGTGCTCCCATCAGTCCCGGTACAAATTTACCGCTGCGGTACTGCTCATAATCGGAGCAGTCTGCAATCATCGGCACCACCATATTATTTGTAATGGACTTACAACCATTTAATAATACAAAGAATAACATAAACCAGAAGGAAATGGCATTAAAATGTTTGAGATTAAAAGTAACCGTATTGATATTGTCCTGCATCAATACCACAATCAATAGTAACTGGAAGAAAATGCCAAGTCCCGTAAATAATACCAGTGCCTTCTTCTGTCCCATCCGTTGTGCTGCCCGGATGCCAACGGTCACTACCAAAAGCGTTGGCAATGCTGCCACCACACCAATCCATCCGGCGATTCCATAATTTTCCATCATGATGCCATAAAGCATAACGCCTACTGTTGTATGGCTGTATACCGTTGCCGCAAACCGGTTGGTGCAGGCTGCCATAATCAGCATACGGATTGGCTTGTTCTGTTTTAAAATCAAGAAAAAATCCCACACCTTAATCTTCTGTGTCTGCTGATGTTCATAGCGTCCCGGCTGGTCTTTCTTCCAGATTCCGATTACCGCCAAAAGTGTTGCCAGTGCTGACAATACCACAACCCAGAATACATATTCCACATACAGTTCTTCGTTGGTAAATCCACCGTATTTCGGCACCAGATAATTGGCTACAAACAAGGCACTGCCGCCGTATGCCGCCATGATGAAAATGGAATCGAAATAAGTGGACAGCGGGCGTTTCTTCGGATTATTGGTAATAATCGTCTGCCCCGATTTGGCAACCACAGTCTGAAAGGTATATCCGATAATAAAAATTGCATAGATAATAATAAAATACGGAATCCGTACCCACTTTGAAATCAGATGTGTTGTCGCAAACAGGAGAACAGCACTGACTGCCATCAGTATATTTCCAGCCACCATAAAAGGACGGAATTTTCCAAACCGTCCTTTACTCTTATCCAACAGAAAACCAACCACAGGGTCAGTTACACCATCAAAAATATTCATTGCTGTTACCAGTGAAGAAATCAACACAACAGAAAAGCCAGCCATGGAATTGGCATAGTATGAGATATAGCCCATCAAAGCCAGATACAGATTTGCTGCTGTATTATTCATGGAAAAAAATGCAATCTGCCAGATCTTTGCATCATTATAATGAATTGTCTTTTCCTGCTCTATCTGTTCACTCATCATTCCTGCTTCTTACTTCTTCAAATAATTCTTTAATGCTACCATCTGTTCTTTTCCCTCAAGATAACCTTCTTCGTATAATTCTTCTAACCGCTTCGGGTCACTTTCGGTTCTGCCTACCCCATGGGTCGTATCCGGTGCAATTACAAAAACGCGTCCTTCTTTTTCCAACCGGAATAATTTTTGCATGGACTCATTATATTTTGCCGGACGCTCCTTCAAATCCTTTACGATATTTGGATAACGCCGATATAATGCAGAAGAAATCTTCGTTCCTCCATCCGTATGCTTCTCATAGCCACGCTCTCTTGTCAGTACGACAATTACCTTATCGCAGCCCTGCTCTAATGCCCTCTCAAATGGAACGGAATCTGCCACGCCGCCATCCAGATAATAGCGTCTGCCTACCTGCACCGGCTTAAAAAATACCGGAAGTGCACAGCTTGCTTCGATAACTGACATGCTGGAGCTGTCTCTTGGCACTTCAAGATACTCTGCTTTACCGGAATGAATGTTGGTCACTGCTGCTTCCACCTGTCCCGGAAATGCTGCAAATGCATCATAATCAAAGGGCAGTAATTTATTTGGCACTTCATCAAAGACGTAATCCAGATTATAAAAGGTCTTGCGGTTCTTATCAAATAAGAACTTAAATCCCTGATAATTGCCATCTGACATATATTTTCTTGCAAGCTCTAAGTTTCTGCCGTGCTGCTTTGACAAATAGGATAAGCCAAAGGCTATTCCTGCCGATACGCCGATAAAATAATCAGGCATTATATTTTCTTCCAGAAATGCGTCTGCCACTCCACAGGAAAAAATTGTCCTGCTGGCTCCGCCTTCAAATACCATTCCAAGTTTCATATGCAATCGCCTGCCTTATCTTTTCTTACTCTACTGTGGTTTTACAATCAGTTTGACACCACTTATTGCCACAACTTCTGCAGTAGTATCTGCTTCTATGGTAACTGCATCGTCATTGCTTCTTGCCGTCCATTCCTGTCCGTTTAATACAGCTGTTCCTGTCTCCTCGATATTGTCAATCTTCATAGTTACACGTACGGTCTTTCCGATGGCATCCTCGTAATTCGTCCGGGTCTTATGCGGGTTTAAATATTTTACTGCCCATGGTCTTGTAAAGAATAACAATACAAAAGATACCACAAGGAATAAAATTACCTGCAGCCAGACTGGGCCTCCTACTGCTGCCACAATCAGGGCTGCCATGCTTCCGCCTGCAAACCAGATGGTTGTCAGTCCTACCGTAATAATCTCTATAATCAGTAATATTACAAAAAGTGCTAACCAGAAAATAATCATCTCCTGCTCCTCCCTTTTCTTCGTTTGCATCTATTATAGCAAAAAGTCATATATATAGGAAGTAGAACCTTCTCTTTTCCTTATGTCTTTTCCTAAGCTTTACAGATTCTTCTCAAGATTATGGCGCACCCGCTTTAAAAGAGAGGATAGCTCATCCGCTTCCTCTTTTGTCATTCCATCCACCAGGAGCTTCTCCACTCCAGAAAAGAAGTTCATCATTTTCAAATGCTGCTGTTCCCCTCTTTTCGTCAGAAGAATCTGCTTTAATCGTGCGTCCTCTTTTAGTTCTTTTCTGGTAATCAGCTCCTTTTTCTCCATGGACTGTAACATTTTGCTTGCTGTTGCCCTGGAAATTAAGAATTCCTGCTCGATGTCCTTCTGGCAGATGACCTTATCTTTATTACAATATAAAAAGCCCAGTGTCCGCCCCTGCATCGGTGCCACACCATCTCGGTGATCCGCACCATACCGGTCGCAGTACATCCCTATCATATTGTGTATGACCCGGATATCGTTTCCAAGTTTTCTCTCTTTGCACATTTCATAATCCTTCTTTTCTTTCCCGAAAAATTCATTGACATATAAAAAATATTGTTATATAACAATATCTGTTAGTATGCTAACATTTATGTTATAGCATACAATTTAGAAAAAAGGAAGTGAAATTTATGTTAAAGACTTTAGCTGCCCAGATTAAAGAATTTAAACGTGATTCCATCTTAACTCCTGTCTTTATGATTCTTGAGGTTCTGATGGAAACTTTAATTCCTTTTCTGATGGCTTCCATCATTGATAATGGTGTCAACAAGGGTGACATCCATCACATCTATGTAGTCGGTGCCTTTATGGTCGTTGCTGCATGCTTCTCCCTGTTTGCCGGAATTACGGGTGGAAAATATGGTGCCCGGGCATCCACCGGATTTGCCCGTAACTTAAGGAAATCCATGTTTGAAAATATTCAGACCTTTTCCTTTGCTAACATTGATAAATACAGCACTGCAGGTCTTGTTACCCGTATGACTACCGACGTTACCAACCTGCAGAATGCTTACCAGATGATCCTCCGCATGTGTACGAGAGCACCGGCCAGTCTGATTTGTGCCATGGCAATGTCCTTCTTTATCAGTCCGAAGCTTGCCAGCGTTTATCTGATTGCCGTTATCCTCTTAGGTGGTGTGCTTGCTATCATCATCCGCTTTGCTACCAAATATTTTAATGAAGCTTTTCCAAAATATGATGACTTAAACGCAAGAGTCCAGGAAAATGTTTCCGCTATCCGTGTCGTAAAAGCTTATGTCCGTGAAGACCATGAAGCTTCTACTTTTAAGAAAGCCAGCGGAAACATTTACAAGCTCCTGGTAAAGGCTGAAAATGTTGTTGTTTTCAACGCTCCTGCCATGCAGTTTACGGTATATACCTGTATTCTTTTAATCAGCTGGCTTGGTGCAAAGATGATTGTAAACAGCAGCCTCACTACCGGTGAGCTGATGAGTCTCTTAACCTACTGTATGAATATTCTGATGAGCCTGATGATGCTCTCCATGGTATTTGTCATGATTACCATGAGTGTTGCCAGTGCCCGCCGGGTTTCTGAAGTATTAAACGAAAAGAGTAACTTAAATAACCCAAAGCATCCGGTTATGGAAGTAAAAGACGGAAGTATTACCTTCGACCATGTTACCTTCAGCTATAAAGAAGATGCGGCTGAGCCGGTTCTTTCCGATATCAATCTGTCTATTCATTCCGGTGAAACCATCGGTATCTTAGGCGGAACCGGAAGTTCCAAGTCCAGTCTGGTGAACTTAATCAGCCGTCTGTATGATGTAAATGAAGGCTCTGTCTCCGTTGGCGGCATTGATGTAAGAAAGTATGACCTTGATACCCTGCGTAACCAGGTTGCCGTTGTACTGCAGAAAAACGTACTTTTCTCCGGTACAATTCTTGATAACCTGCGCTGGGGCGATAAAAATGCTACGGAAGAAGAATGTATCCGTGCCTGCAAATTAGCATGTGCCGATGATTTTATCAACACTTTTCCGGATAAATACAATACATACATCGAACAGGGGGGAACCAACGTATCCGGTGGTCAGAAGCAGCGTCTTTGTATTGCCCGTGCCCTCTTAAAGAAACCGAAGATTCTGATTCTGGATGACAGCACCAGTGCCGTAGATACCGCAACTGATGCAAAAATCCGCAAAGCCTTTGCCGAAGAGATTCCGGGTACAACCAAGCTGATTATTGCCCAGCGAATCTCCAGTGTCCAGAGTGCTGACCGCATTATTGTCTTAGATGAAGGTAAGATTAACGGCTTTGGAACCCATGAAGAATTATTAGCAAATAATGCCATCTACCGTGATGTCTATGAATCCCAGACCGGCGGCGGTGGTGACTTTGATGAGAATGGAGGTGCTCAGTAATGGCTGAAAAAAAGGAAAGTAAAGAATCCGGGCAAATTATTCTGCCGTCTGATGGCTTACATTTTCCGGAAATACGGAATTGCCTGCTTCCTGGTACTTGTCTTTATTGTATTAAGTGTTCTTGCCAACACCCAGGGAACCATGTTTATGAAAACCCTGATTGACAGCTATATTATCCCGATTCTGAATTCACCGGATAAGGACTTTGCACCGCTGGCTGCTGCCATCCTTCGTGTTGCATGCTTTTACGGTGTGGGAGTTTTAAGTACCTTTGCTTATTCTAAGATTATGATTTATGTTACGCAGGGTACTTTAAATGATTTGCGAATCGATTTGTTTACCCATATGGAAACACTGCCAATTAAATACTTTGACACCCATGCCCACGGCGATATCATGTCTGTATACACCAATGACATTGATACCCTTCGTCAGATGATCAGCCAGAGTATTCCGCAGTTAATCAACAGTGTCATTACCATTGTCAGTGTACTGATTTACATGATTATCCTGAATATCCCACTGACTGTTCTTACTCTTGTAATGGTTGGTGTCATGCTCCTTGTCACGAAAAATCTTGCCGGAAAAAGTGGTAAATACTTTATCGCTCAGCAGCGTGACCTTGGTGCAACCAATGGTTTTATCGAAGAAATGATGGATGGTCAGAAGGTAATTAAAGTCTTCTGCCACGAAGAAGAAAGTATCGAAGCTTTTAACAAATTAAATGACCAGCTTTTCCACAGTGCTGACAATGCCAACAAATTTGCCAATATCTTAATGCCGGCAAATGCCCAGATTGGTAACATCAGTTATGTACTCTGTGCCATGGTTGGTGGTGTCCTCGCCTTAAATGGCATCGGTGGATTTACACTGGGCGGACTGGCAAGTTTCTTAACCTTTAACAAGAGCTTTAATATGCCAATCAACCAGGTCAGCCAGCAGTTAAACAGTATTGTTATGGCTATGGCAGGTTCCGAGCGAATCTTCACCCTTTTGGATGAAACACCGGAAACAGATGAAGGTTATGTTACTCTTGTCAATGTAGAAAAAGACGGAGAAAAGCTTGTAGAGACCTCCAATACCAGAAGCGGACGCTGGTGCCTGGAAACACCAGCATCAGGCAGACGGCTCCATTGACTATGTAGAGTTAAAGGGAGATGTGGTCTTCGATGATGTAGACTTTGGATATAATGATGATAAGATTGTCTTACACAATGTAAAATTATTTGCTACTCCCGGTCAGAAAATTGCTTTTGTCGGTTCTACCGGTGCTGGTAAGACCACCATTACGAACCTGGTTAACCGTTTCTATGATATCCAGGATGGTAAAATCCGTTATGACGGTATCAATATCAACAAGATTAAGAAAGCTGACTTAAGACACTCTCTTGGCATCGTATTACAGGATACCCACCTCTTTACCGCCAGCGTAATGGAAAATATCCGCTACGGTAAACTGGATGCTACCGACGATGAAGTTATCGCTGCTGCAAAGCTTGCTAATGCTGATTCCTTTATCCGCCATCTTCCGGATGGTTACAATACCATGCTGACCGGTGATGGTGCCAACTTAAGCCAGGGACAGCGTCAGTTACTTGCCATCGCCCGTGCAGCTGTTGCCAATCCTCCGGTACTGATTCTTGACGAAGCAACCAGCTCCATCGATACCAGAACCGAGCGTATCGTTCAGGATGGTATGGATAAACTGATGGCAGGCAGAACAACCTTTGTCATTGCCCACCGTCTCTCCACTGTTAAGAACAGTGACTGTATCATGGTATTAGAGCAGGCCGCATTATTGAACGGGGCAGCCACGACGAACTAATTGCCCAGAAGGGTAAATATTATCAGTTGTATACCGGACTGCACGGATAAACTTTCTACATGCAGGTTCTGTCATAGACAGTGCTTTATAGCTTCTTAGCAACGTAAAAGACACGAAGTATGGTTCAACCAACTGTTGTTTGTCTGAACATACCTCGTGTCTTCTTTCGTATTCTATGCAATGTCTGCTATGCAAATGGTTTTGCCACAAATTTTCCTTTACAATATCTGGCAAGAATATTCCGGTCATTGCCATCATAGATATACTGCTTATTTTCGAATGAATATAGTTTCAAAACATATTTTAGGAAATTTAATAACTGTTATATTTGATTATCAAATTCTTCGCAAACCCTTGAAAATACTAAGTTTGTAGCAAGTGAACTTTCCCTTACTCTTTCCCTTGTGTTACATTTTCCCATTGCTTTTCATGAACCTTAATATGGGAAAAATTAAGGGAAAGAAAATTTCATAACACAATATAACATATAACAATAACGACATGGTGAACTGATTGAAATGTTTTCGATATTTAACTCTGTAACTGATTATCAAAAGAAAATGGAGATAAGATACGATGAGAACAATTTATGCAGAATATAATATAAACCACGATAGTATTGATGTTTACACAAGTGCTGGATATATGCTTCGCATTGATTGCTGGGAAGCTGAAAAAAATTTAAAAACCACATATGGATCAGAATGTGCGCTTACTTCATTGGCTGTGGATGAGCCTTTGGAATATGCAAGATTATATCTTGATGGCAATTTACAGATGTGGGTGGATACAGAAGATTCATTAGAACTTTATTAAGCAAGAAGTGAGATAGTGTTGTAGGGAGTTTCCTGTAGTTAAAGATACCACACCCGATATGATGAACCCACGCTTATACACTACCAGCTATGATAAAAGAAAGGACAGCAATTTGACACTGCTGTCCTTTCTTTTATAAAATTGCAGTACACAGAAAAAAGCTGTAAAATGAAAAATATATTTGTCCTTGTAACAATTCTCGGACATTTGCCTGTTATACTATCTGCAAAAAGAAAAGGAAGTGATAATATGAAGCAGATTTTAATTGTCGAAGACGATAATCTTTTGAATAAAACGCTTACTTATAATTTGGAATTGGACGGTTACACAATAACTTCTGTTCTGAATGCAAGGACAGCCGCTGAATCATTAAAAACAAACATTTTTGATTTGGTATTGCTGGATATAAATTTACCAGACGGAAATGGTTATGACCTATGCCGTCTTATCAAGCCAGAGCATCCTGATACAGTAGTTATATTTCTAACTGCCAACGATCAGGAAAGCGATCAGATACGAGGATATGAAGCTGGTGCAGTGGATTATATCACGAAACCTTTTTCGATTAGTGCTTTGCAGCGAAAGATCAAAGCCATGTTCGCTATGTTGGAACATCACAAACCAGCTAAGGATATTTACGAGGATGGTAGCCTGTTTCTGGATTTTTCGGAACAATTTGCAAGCTTGAACGGGAAACCATTAGCGCTTTCTGCGATGGAATATAAAATGCTGAACCTATTTCTTAAAAATCCGAAGCAGGTACTTACCCGCCAACAACTTTTGGAAAGGCTGTGGGACATTGATGAAAAATATGTAGATGAACATACCCTTACTACTTCTATCAGCCGCATTCGCAGTAAGATTGAAGCAGATGGCGACACATATATCAAAACGGTTTACGGTATGGGGTATCAATGGACAGGAGGCGAAAAGAAATGAATCTGAATAACCTTTCTGCTAAGAAAATTTGTAGACTGATTAGTACTGGCATGGTTTTCTCTATGCTGGTAATTACCGGTATTTTCGGCGGTATAATGCAGGATATACGAATTTTCATAGCGGGTGGAACATTGACACTCTGTGCATTTTTCTGGATTTGGCTATTGGTGCTGTTTTTTGGAAAACGCCTTTCTCATTTTACTTCTAATTTGTGCCGGACGCTGGACAACATGATTGATGGAAACGAGGAATTACAAAAGTCAAATGATAGTGAAACTCTTTTTGCCCGTATCAACCACCGCTTAATTCGGTTGTATGAGATTATGCAGAAAAACCGGCACAAGGTAGACATGGAACGACAGGAGCTTCAAATGCTGATTTCTGATATTTCACATCAAGTTAAAACGCCTGTCAGCAATTTGCAAATGGTAACGGACACACTTTTAACAAAGCCTGTTTCAGAAGAAGAACGGATGGACTTTTTACAAGGCATACGCAGTCAGACTGATAAACTGGATTTTCTGTTCCAAGCACTGGTTAAAACATCCCGGTTAGAAACCGGAGCAATACGATTAGAAAAGAAAGACAGCAGCTTATTCCATACGCTTGCACAAGCTATGAGCAGTATTGTATATGCCGCAGAGAAAAAAGAAATTGCTGTATCCGTGGATTGCCCGGAAAATTTGATAATCTCCCATGACAGCAAGTGGACAAGCGAAGCCCTTTTCAATCTGCACAATGCAGTAAAATACACTCCGTCAGGTGGAAAGATTTCTGTATCAGTGGTTCAGTGGGAAATGTACGTAGAGGTCAAAGTGACCGACACCGGCAGGGGCATTTCAGAAAGCAATCAGGCTGCCATCTTTCGGCGCTTCTATCGTGAGGAAGAAGTACATGATCAACAGGGTGTAGGAATAGGTTTGTATTTGGCTCGTGAGATTGTAACAAGGCAAGGGGGCTATATCAAGGTCGTTTCAGAGCTGGGGCAAGGCTCAGAATTTTCTATTATGCTTCCTGCAAGGTAAGATATAACCACTTTTTTTGAAATGTCCGAGCGTTGTAACATTTCACCCTGATTTTCGATAAAAATTTTTTCTATCTCGGACATTTGTGTAACATTTGTGGTTTACAATGGCTTTATCAACAGATAGAAAGCCTTGAAAGGAGCATTTGAATATGAGCATTTTACAAACAATCGACTTAAAGAAGTATTACGGCACAGAACCCAATATTACTCGTGCCCTTAATGGTGTAAATTTTACTATGGAACAGGGAGAATTTGTTGCCGTAGTTGGAACTTCCGGCAGCGGTAAGTCTACATTGCTTCACATGATGGGAGGACTTGATACCCCCACTTCCGGCAGCGTGATTGTACGGGGAGAAGAACTCGCAAAAAAGAATGATGATGAATTGACAATTTTCCGCCGTCGTAACATCGGATTTATCTTCCAAAATTATAATCTGGTTCCGATTTTGAATGTATATGAAAATATCGTCCTGCCTGTGGAACTGGATGGCGATACAGTAGACCAGAAATTTATGGACGAAGTTGTGTATATGTTGGCTTTAGAAGATAAACTGGAAAATATGCCGAACAATCTTTCAGGCGGTCAACAGCAACGTGTAGCGATTGCACGAGCTTTAATTACGAAGCCTGCGATTATCCTTGCTGATGAACCGACCGGAAATCTTGATAGCAAGACCAGTGCAGATGTGTTAGGGCTTTTGAAGCGTACCAGCGGAGAATTTAATCAGACCATTGTAATGATTACTCACAACAACGAGATCGCTCAACTCGCAGACCGCATTGTACGGATTGAAGATGGTAAAATTGTTGGCTAAAGGAGGTGGGAATTATGAATTATCCTTTTGAAAATGATACCAGTGCAGTAATTAAAAAATTAGCACGAAAAAGTGTGCGTTTTGATAAGAAGAAAAACTTATTTTGCCTTTCGGCAATTATTGTAGCCGTTGCTATGATAATGATGTCGTTGCTCACAGTGCAAAATATCATTTATCAAAATCAGAAAGAAATCGAAGGATTACATCAAGGGATTTTCTTTGACATTACGCAGGACAGTAAAGAAAAGTTTTTAGCAAACGAAGAAGTAAAAAGTGTAGGACTTTCCTGTAATATCAAAACAGTGAAAGAAAATTCTAAAGAACTGTCTCTGATTTATTATGATGATGACATGCTTAGTTTGATTCCTGCCTTTGACGGAAAATATCCAGAGAAAGCAAGTGAAATTGCTGTTACAGATGCCTTTTTGCCAGTGAAAATAAGTCTCCGGAAATCAACGCCATAGTTCAGTTGAATCTGGATGGTACTTTGAAGAATTATACTATTGTTGGTATTTATCATGATAAAACTTCTACCGCTTATCCTGTTTTTGTTTCACTTGAAAAATGCCGGGAATTACGTGGAAATAACCTGCTTAATGGATATGTTTGGCTTGAAAATGCAGATACCCTTACAAAAGACGAAGCAACAGAAATATTATCTCAAATTTCAGAGGAGACTGGACTGAATAATTGGACAGTCAGCAGTTACTATGATTATGTAAATACAACTTTGTCCTTCAGTAATTATGCGGTATATGGTGTAGTTGCTGCCATTTTGTTTTTAGCTGCCGCACTTGTAATTTACAGCATTTTCTATATTTCGGTTGGACAAAAAGTTGCTGAGTTCGGACAGCTTATAGTTCTTAAACAGGGTTATATGCTTGCAGTTCCGGGGATTTTAATTGGTAGTATCATGGGAACGATCATCAGCTATTGTCTGCAATCAAAAGGCTGGTCAGTATTTGCATTTATTGTTTCTCTATGTGGCGCATGCCTTTTTGGAATACTGCTTGTTTATATTAGTGTTCGTAAACCAGCAAAAATTGCAGCGAATACTTCTCCAATTTCCGCCCTGAAAAATCCAGTGGGAATTGTAAATTACCGCACTCACAAAAAGACATCGTATTACGCCTGTATATTTAGCGAAAATCAGCTTTTCCAGAAACAGAAAAAAATCTCTATTGACCATTTTATCATTGGGACTGTGCGGAGTTATATTTTTCCTTGCAGCAAGTTATCAGAGTTCTTTTAATGCCGAGAGTATGGCTCGTTATTGGGATATGAAGTACGGAGATTTCAAAATCAGTGTTGATTTAGAAAACGAAAGTGAAAATTTGGATGCTCTCTTGCAGAAAGAATATTTTTCTGATTATGTAAAGCGTGTTGGAGATATAGAGGGAGTTAGCAATATATTTACTTATGCTACCGTACCAGTTGATTTCTCAACAGACAATGATATTTCAGATAGCACCTTGATGCTCGGCTATAATGAAAAGGATTTGGCGTCGCTAAATGCAGCGGTTTTGTCTGGAAATATTACTGATGATACAGAATTAGTTGTAAGTGATCCTGAACGTGTCTATGATGTTTACCATTGGAAACCTCAAATTGGGGATACTGTGACCTTTAATTTCAAAAATCATAGTGGTAAAACAATAACAAAAGCATTCAAAATTGGTGCAATCACTTCCAGCAATGATGGAATGGGTGGCTATATTTTCAGAATGCCGGAAAATATGCTCAAAGAACTTGCAGGTTATGACTGTACATACGCAATCGAAATACAAGCAGAAGCTGAATATCAGGAGATAATCGAGCAAGAACTCAAATTACTCGTTTCTGACAATAGGGATGTTCGCTTACAAACCCTTCAAGATTTTATTGTAGAACACCAATCAGACAATCGTGCAGGTTTTACATTAGCTTATGCGATTGCAGCCATCTTGTGGATATTTGCGGTCATCAATCAAATCAATCTTACTGTGACAAATCTTTTATCACAGAAACAGGAAATGGGCACACTAAAATCTATTGGTATGACAAATAAGCAGTTGAAGCAAGCATTTATGATGGAAGGTCTTTTTACTACTTTGATTGCATTGCTTATAACTGCTGTTGTTGGAATCCCCGGCGGATATGCAATCGGTATATTTTTGAAAAATGCAGGCATGTCTACGGGATTTGTATTTCCGGTTGTTGCTTTTACTCTTTTTGCTGTTGCTATGTTTATGCTTGAAAGTTTGATGACAATATTGCTTATTCATTCATGGAAGAAGCAATCTGTTATTGCAATAATGCGAAATTGACGATAGAAAGTTTTTCATATCTCGGTCAGCTCAACAATTACATTACTCTGCTGATACAGCCAGTCCGTAAATTCTTTCGGGCTGGCTGTTCCTGTTTTTACAGCCTTTTTTCTCTGTAATACTTCTTTTCATACAGTAAATTTTCACTAGGCTGGTATGGAGTAATTTTACTGTCTATACAGTATTGAAAATACTAATATGGTCTTTTTCTAACCAAACTTTAAGATAACATCTAATTCCAACATATGCGCCCTGCGAAAGTACGAAAAGCAATAGAAGATTTACTGACAGTACTTTTTGATTGATTCTCCAAAATAAATGACAATAGCAACACTTGTCAGTATCATTAGTAGAGTAATAACATCCCAACAGTTTTTCTTATATAATTCTATAACCTTTATTTCTATCAGTATCGCCAGCATCCCTGTTCCTGCCATACATATTCCTACAATCAATATTAGCAATAACCAATATACCATTCCGGCTATAAAAGCATTTGGAATTTTTGTACTAATCTGTGCCGCAGAATGCCCGGCATCAATCGTCCATCCGACAAAGGTTTGTATGAATGATGCTAAATCATTGAAGAATGATTTACAATCGACAAGGAACATATCTGACTGTACTGCCTGAAAAAGAGTGGTTGTCAACGAATACCATGCAAGAAGGAACAAGGTTGTTTTCATGACGTTTGCGCTTCGCAACTTCTCTTTCTCGATCCGCAATGCTCTGTCTGCCAGCTTCAAGTCGTTCTTTAATGCTTGAATATTCCCGGCTCTGTTCTCTTTGTTTAATTTCTCGTTCAAGGTCAGAGATTCGCTGAGCTGCGTCTTCAGTTCCACGATAAGCTGTTCTTTCTGTTCTAGTTCTTCTTGTATCTCCTCGGTCAAGAGCAGAAGTTCTTCCAACTGTTCGGCGTTCTTTGATTCTCTGGATTCGTTCATCTATATCACGTCCTTTCTCTATCTGCTGTTCCAGTTCAGCAATTCGGTGTTCTGTTTCAGTAATAAACTGTTTTCGCTGTTCAGCTTCTGTGCCAATATCTGCCATTGCTGATTTTCGTTTTCCAAAAGTTCTATCTTCGTTTTCTGTTCTTCCATCTTGGAAAGCAGTTCCTCGGTATTTGGCAAAATGTTGAGCAGCTCGGATAACTCGTTGTTTAATTTTTGTAATTTCTGATTCTGTTTTTGCATAAGAGAGAGTTGAGTGTCCCGGTTCTGCATTTCCAGAATCATTTCTGCCATTAGGTTCTGCTGTTCTTCGATTTGACCAATCATGGATTCCATTAAGGGTATAATTTCCCGGCTTTCTTCTAATGTCATTTAATCGCTCCTTCCATAATGATAATGCACCCGATACTTTCCCAAAGGTGTTTAGTATCTTTTGCAATAACATGTTTTGTTGTTTTATGATTTGATTTTCCGCTACTTTCCGCGAGCCTTTTATTTCCTGCCCGGCAAAAAACTTTTGTTCAATCTTTCTTGCGTCAGCTCCTTCATGGATGGTAGGAATCTGGAGTTTTCCCTGCTTTTCATAAGAACGATGATCAACTTGATTATGCAAAGGCAGATGTTCATTACATACCTTTGCCCATTCACTCCGCCACAGTTCACAATTTTTGGATTGTTCCATCCAGTAGCATCGGTCAGCACCCGTTTCCATTGCAGGCGGTTTCTTGCTCCAATCTTCTGAATTCCGTTTTCGTCTAATACAGGGATACGGATTCCATGACGGTCAGGGTTTTTCTTATCCTGCCACCAGTTCGGATGGGATTCATCAATCACGATATTTCCGTTTTTATCTCTGACAAAATCCCAATCCTTGACTTCTTTCTTTCCCCAAGAATGATCCGGGTTAAAAGGACGCATAGTTAGAAGCAGATGGACATGGGGTTGCCATCCCTTTGTCGTGGATACTCCAATCAGCACACATTCCTCTATCTACAAAAGTTTTTTGAATATAGTCAGTTGTATATTGAATTTGTTCCTGTCTGTTCCATTCTTTGGGAGGGCAAATTCAAATGACCTGCCAAGTTGGGCATCTGCATTTTTTTTCAATCTTCAATACCTCATTCCATAACCTCTGTTTTTGAAATGTGATTTTAAATTTTTTAAAGCAGCTTCTTTATCTTCTGACCTTTTGTATCGGACAGATTTTTGAAAGCGTTTTATATTTTCTTCTGGTACTATCTGCCATTCAGAAGGTGCGTTTTCGCACATCATCAGCCGGGTGTAGACCACTTCTTTTTTAGAAGTGTAATAACTGATTCTCCCTGTTTCCTCGTTTTTCATCACATCCCCATTGAGATATGCGGAAGCGGAGATAACAGATTTCCCTTTACTTCGTCCGACTATTTTGATTGTGTAATGAAAAATCGCCATGTCTGGATTCCTCCTTTCTGACGTATCCGGCATGGATTTCCGGCAACATTGCTTTCAGTTTTAGAAAAAGCAGCATTGCCGGAACGCCCTCTGCGTAAGAGTGCCCTGCGCATAGCAGCCTGCATGGAATGCGCCTCTCTGGCGAAGAGTGCCTCCTGTGGCATGAGCAGGTCTGGCTGAAAGCCCCGCCGACGGAACGAGCCCGGCAAGCGTGAGCGCAGACCGGTTGCCACTTGTGGCAAACTTATTGGGACGACCTCTGGTTGTCCATAAGTGCGCCCTTCATGAAAAAAGCAATGAAGGGAATGAAAAACTCATCCCCTCCGCCATTACACTTCCTCCATATCGGTATTGGCTTCTTTCTGCATTGCCTTTGAGAAAAACTCTCCCATTGGCTTCCTGCCTTTTCAGAAAAACAATCAGCTTTGGGATGTCTTCTTCCTCAATAGGAGCACCAAGAACGGATTCCACCGCACCGCCAATCTGACAGAGCCTATGGGTTCGTTTTTTACTTTCCTCGGTTTTCTTTCGTTTCAGAAGTTCTTTCTTCTGTGCTGCATATCGTTTTGCTTTTTCAAGGCTTTCCTGTTCCCTTTTTTCCATTTCAAGCATTCGTTCTTCATAACTTTTTGTTGATTTTGCCATTATTACATTCTCCTTTCTTTTGCAAACATAAGTTCTCGGTTGCGTATCAGAAGAAGCGCATGGTATAATCTTCTTGCGTGTAGGTATATCATGGCTTTGGTCTGATAGAACCTTTGGCGGTTTCTTTGGAAGCCGCCTTTTTAATTTGCCACAGTTCTTGTTACAGCTTTTACATTTCCTCTATCCCTCAAATCACGACCTTCATTAGCTTCCATAAACATTTCCAGAATATCGGTTTTAATCAGGACTTTGCGACCAACCTTTAATACTGGAAGTTTCTTCCATTCTACAAGCTGTCTTAAGGTGTTTCTGCCGATTCCCGTATAGTCAGCAGCTTCTTCGATGGATAATGCAATTTTTCTTTGCGTCATATAATCACCTCCTTACAAATTGCATTATGCAATTCCTGCGATGCAAGTATATCCTTTTCACATCTTTTTGTCAAGCGTTACGAAATGTTAAAAATAAACTTTATATTGCATATTGCAATTTCAGAAAAACAATGCTATAATTCATACATACCGAAAAAGGAGGCAGTCAGCATGAAAGATAAAGAATTACGCAAGCTGATAGGGAGCAGAGTAAAACAGCGCCGTCTGGAATTGAATCTGACACAGCCTTATGTCGCAGAAAAGATGGGTGTTACCGCTTCTACAATCCTGCGTTATGAGAATGGTTCGATTGACAATACGAAAAAAATGGTGCTGGAAGGTCTTTCGGAAGCACTCCATGTATCTGTGGAATGGCTCAAAGGGGAAACAGATGAATATGAAACCGATATTACGGATAAGAGAGAATTACAGATTCGTGATGCGATGGGAGATATTCTGGAACAGTTACCACTTGCCCTTACCAAAGAAGAAGATGCTTTTTCAAAAGATTTATTACTGCTGATGTTAAAACAATATGGTCTGTTTTTGGATTCCTTTCAGTTCGCCTGCAAAAACTTTAAGGGAATGCTGGTCAGACTGATATTGCCAAAACAATAGGGTTTGAATCGAATGATGAATATAATGAGATTATGTTCTTAAGGGAAATCACTCACACCATCAATGCTTTTAATGAGATGGCAGACGTTGTAAGGCTCTATTCCAAGAAACCAAAAACAGCAGAGCAAAGGCTTGCAAATCTTTTATCAGAAGTCTTATACGAAGATTCCGAATCGGTATAGTAAGACAACCGGAGTTATGATATACTTACACGCACGAAGCATTTCATCAGTTCCGATTGTCTAATATCGAAAGGAGACATACGATTATGGCAAAAGGATCTGTAAGAAAAAAAGGAAAGAAATGGTACTACCGCTTCTATGTAGAGGACGCAAGCGGCAATCTTGTTCAGAAAGAATGCGTTGGAACAGAAAGCAAAAGTGAAACTGAAAACTGCTCCGTCAGGCAATGGATGATTATGAGAAAAAGAAATTTGTTGCCAAAGCGGAAAATCTCACAGTCGGACAACTTCTGGATGTGTGGGCAGAGGAGGAATTAAAAACAGGTACGCTCAGCAATGGTACTGTGGAGAATTACCTCGGAACAATCCGAAATATTAAGAAACATCCGCTGGCAGAACGGAAATTAAAAAATGTAACCTCTGAGCATTTGCAATCCTTCTTTGATTTGCTTTCCTTCGGGGAGTTCATCCCGGTGGAAAAGAGAGAAAGGGTTACAGCAAAGATTACATCCATTCTTTTTCCGCAGTCATGCAGCAGTCCTTCCGCTTTGCAGTATTTCCAAAACAGTATATTACGTTTAATCCCATGCAGTATATTAAACTGCGGTATCAGACGGATGAAGTTGATTTGTTTTCAGACGAGGACATGGACGGAAATATCCAACCAATTTCACGAGAAGATTATGAAAGATTGCTTGCTTATCTGAAAAAAAAGAACCCAGCCGCAATACTTCCAATCCAGATAGCCTATTATGCCGGGCTTCGTATTGGAGAAGCCTGGTTTTGCATGTGGCAGGACGTAAATCTGGAAGAACAATGCCTTACCATAAGACGCAGCATCCGATATGATGGCTCAAAGCGCAAATATATCATCGGACCAACCAAGCGGAAAAAAGTGAGGATTGTTGATTTTGGAGATACGCTGGTAGAGATTTTCCGTAATGCCCGGAAAGAGCAGTTAAAAAATCGAATGCAGTACGGAGAACTTTATCACACGAACTACTACAAAGCGGTCAAAGAGAAAAACAGAGTGTACTACGAATATTATTGCTTAGACAGAACAGAGGAAGTCCCGGCAGATTATAAAGAAATTTCTTTCGTCTGCTTAAGACCTGATGGCTGTCTGGAACTTCCGACTACTTTGGGAACGGTATGCAGAAAGGTAGCAAAAACATTAGAGGGATTTGAAGGCTTTCATTTCCACCAGTTACGTCACACCTATACAAGCAACCTTTTAGCAAATGGAGCTGCCCCAAAAGATGTGCAGGAACTGTTAGGACACTCAGATGTAAGTACCACAATGAATGTCTATGCTCACTCCACAAGAGATGCTAAACGAAAATCAGTTAGGCTTCTTGATAAAGTGGTAGGCAATGATTAAAAAATTCCCTTATTTCCCTTGTGATTATCTCATAAGGGTAAAAATAAGGGAAACTACATATCATTTCACTAATGGACAGGCGGGAAAGCCTATAAAATGGGGAAAGTTAGAGAGATAATTATATAAATTCTAGTTATAAAGTCTCTAAGAAATGAATCATCAGTTTCTTTAATCCCTGTTGCTCTGTTGCAAGTATTACATTCATCAGATTTGCTTCTAACATTCGTTTCATTTTCTTCTTTAATTTCATATGCGTCACTCCTTTTTAACGGAGCCCGGAATTTATTTTCCGGGCTCCAACATGCTATAAATGCAAGGGACATATGGCGATGTCTTCCTGACAGTCCAAGGATAACATGTTTTCTGTTCTCTGCAACAAGTGTGACGGATTTTGAATGACGTTTCAAAAGAATCGGCTCTTATGAATGAAATCTTGAAATTTTGTTTCATTTTATTGCTATGATTTTTCTGTATCACACAGGTTCTTTGCACCAATCTCATAATATTGCTTGCTCAGTTTTATATTTTCATCATAACCGGCAGAAAATTCCATTGCAAACATAACATCCAGAAGGTATTTTGTTGCTGCGGAAAATGCCACTGTCCACAGTCCTTCCATCCGGATACTTCCACACTCTGTCAGTGTTCTTGGTGTCAGCAGAACCTCATCCACATATGCTTTCATCCTGCTTTTGCCCTGGGATGTAATCAGAATGGTTTTTGCTTTTGCCCGATGTAAATCCCTTACCAGTTCCACCAGCTTCTTATTATTTCCGGTATGACTAATCATGATGGACAGATGATTTTCATTATTCTGCAATGCCATCATCCTTTGTATATTATCTTCCGCATAAGTATTTGCCACCTTATCGCAATGGAAGAACTGACTGCAGCCGTAGGTGCCAGATGTATATTCATATCAAAGGCATAGAAATCAATGTATTTTGGCCTCATGCACCATTTTTTCCTACCCGCGCCAGCTGATCAATCGTAAGAAGACGCTTTGTCTTTTCAACGGCAAGGGTGTCAATGTCCGCAATCTTATTCATAATGGTCATGGCATTTTCCTGCTGCTGTATTACAAAATGCTCTGTGCTCGTCTCCTGTCCACCCTCCGTACTCTGCAATTCACTTAGGAAACGCAGCCGGAATTCTCCATAATCCTGACAGCCGATTTTCCGGCAAAAGCGGCTTACAGCTGCAGTACTGCTATAAGAAACTTCCCTAACTGCTTTGCTGTCATGGAAATGACAGCCTCCGGATGTTCCATCAGATAATCACGAATATTTCTTTCCCGTTCCGTCAAGTCCTTCCGCTCCTGCATCTGTCGGATAATTTCCATTTGCCATTCTCCTTTTTATGCATTGAATTCATCTAAAATTGCATACAATTCTTCAGCACTAGCTGCCAGATGTGTTGCTCCATGCTCCGTTAAAAATGGAACATCCGGAATCCCCAGGTCACACTGATACATGGCATACCGGAATTTGCTGCTGTTGCAATGTCCACATCAGAATCGCCTACATAGACCGCTTCTTCCCTGCTGCTTCCAAGCTCCTTTAACGCCTGCATAACAGTGTCAGGTGCGGGTTTCTTACGAATGCCATCTTTTTTTCTCCAATGGCAACTTCAATCTTTCCTTTAAAATAAATCTGCTGTAATTCCTTTACTGCAAAATCCGCTTTATTTGAAACAATTGCAAGGCGATAGCCCTGTCCCTTTAAGGAAGTAATTATTTCTTCCACGCCCGGATAAAGACATGTGGTATCATTACAATGCTCACCATAATATTCTTTAAAAGCTGCAAATACATGCTCAAATTCCGGATTTTCCTCTCCGCCCTCTAACGCACGCTCAATCAGCTTGCGGATGCCATTTCCGACAAATTTCCGGACATCCTCTATACTGTGCTGTGGCTGTCCATATTTTTCCAATGCATAATTGGTTGCATCAGTCAAATCCTTTAATGTGTTTAATAAGGTTCCATCCAAGTCAAAGATAACAGTGTTATATTTTTTCATCCTTCTTCTACCTTTCTGTCACTTCCCCCGCCCCATAATTAGCAGACAGCAAATGTAAATCATGCGCTGACATTGCTCATGAGAAGCTGTCCTCTTGTAGCCATATAATTTCTGCCACATTTTCTTTCTCAGACTCCGTGCACACGCAGATGTGGTAATCCGGTATCCCATCATACTCTGCGAAGCTTACCGGCTGCTGGATGCCTTCCCGGTAAAATGCGATGCCATTCTCCTTCCGGTGAACTGCAATGCTCTTTAAGGGAAAGGTAATTCCTTCGCCACTCCATTTTACATAGCTTTCCTTGGCTGTCCAGAGGCGTACAAATGCCATTTCTTTATCCGGCTGGCTTTGTATCCATGCCTGCTCGTCCTTTGTGAAGCACTTGTCCAAAAGCGTCTGCTTTAATGCTCTCCGGTGTTCGATGTCAATTCCAACCGGTGCATCAGAAAATACCGCCACTGCATAGTTTCCTGTGTGAGACAGATTAAAATGCAGTCCCTCACAGCCTGCCACCTGCGGCTTGCCATGGGTTCCCATTATAAGCTGACAGGCATCTAAATCTATGCCATTTTCCCGTAACCCATAGGAAAGCAGGATGCCTGCAGCAATACTCCGCAGTCTGTCCTCTTCTTTTTTATTTTATTTACCTTCTCCCAACGTGTGGGAAGCAATTTTATTTGTTCTTTATATTCCAGATGCCCTTTTCACAGCCGGATATCCATTCCATATATGCTCCACATATCCACATCATAGCACAAATACAAAAAGTTCTCCACATTCTGTTATAAAAAGAATGTGCCTTGGCGCATTCTCGCGCCTGCGGCGGTCGCCTGCGACATCTACCTTATGCGCCGCAGTGTGCATCCTCGCGGAGCATTTTTACTTTACAGGAAAGCAATTTCCTGTAAAGTAAAGTCCCCGGGCAAAATACTTCTCTTCCCATAAGAAGCATTTTGCCCGGGGTTCCACTTTTAAACTATGTAATTAGTCCTGATTGATAGTCTCATTTAAGATTCCAGTAATCTCTTTCATGGACTTTTCAAACTCTTCATCATTGTTGTTATTGAAAATCAGTAAATCATCTTTTACATTCGGATCATGCAGATCTTCCGGAATCTCAAAGTTACAGGATGCAATATATTCATCCCAGTGCTCTAACTTCCAATCATCACGGTCAGATGCTCTGGTAATCATTCTCTCATGGACGATTTCCGGATCTGTCTGTACCCAGATTGTTACTAATGTAGCATCTTTCTTTGCCAGCTGGGCTTTCAGACCTTTGATATATTCCATATCACGGATTTCTCTTGTAAATGGTGCATTGATAAGAACCAGATCTTCATACTCCAATGCCTCCAGTGCCAGATTTACAACACATTCATATTCATAATCACGAATGTTCTTCTCAAAGAAATCACTGCTTCTATTATATGGCTGTCCAGCCACTACAAAAATCTGTTTAGATAATGTAATTAAAGTATCCTTATCCAGATATACAATATGATTTAATCTCTTTGCCAGTTCTTTTGAAATATATGTTTTCCCGCAAGCTGGCGGTGATGTTACGATAATCAGTTTCTTGCTCATTTCTACTTCTTCCTCCGTATGCCTGTTCATTTTTCCCTCTATTATAAAACAGGTTTTCCGATAGAACAAGGGGTTTTTTTACTTTTTTTCCTGTTTTTTCGTAAATATGCAATATTTTTTAAGATAATAACAGCCGTTTATCTTAGAATTTCTCCGTTACTTTCGATTACTTTTTTGTACCAGTAAAAGGATTTCTTTTTGGTTCTCTTCAAGGTGCATTATATCCGATTGGTGGCCTCCCACTGCCGGTTTTCCGCTGGCACTGATGGCATCTCCTAATACGATGGTCAGTACCTTCTTATATTTATCCTTAGAAAGTGGCAGAAGATTCTGCTCATCCTTTACCAGTGTAATTTCTTTATCGGATACCTGATATGCCATGTCAATATGCTTCTTACAACGCAAAATATCAAGGGCGGACTCATCCGGAATCAGAGTATGCGATTTCTGTTTCTCATGCAGCTTCAAAGATGCTTTTGTTGCCAAAATATAAGTAACCGCCTCATTCAGACGTTCTTCTGAAATTATGCCACTCTTAACTGCCTCTAAAACAGTCTCGTAATCCTCTTTCAGATTCTTCGTAAATAAAAGCATGTCACAGCCTGCATTGATGGATTTCGGAAGCAGCTCTTTACGTCTTCCGGCACAGCCAAAGCCTACCATATTGGTGACATCTGTAGTAATCATTCCGTTGAAACCAAGCTTTCCTCTTAACAATCCCTGTAGCAGTTCTTTCGATAATGATGCTATATGCAAAAAAATGCCCTTTTTCCACACAAATTTGATTTGCACATTTATTTTATCCGGTGTATATTTTTACTGAACTGACAAAAGAAAGAAGGTCGAAAAAATGGAACACATTGCAAGAAATGATGCTTTTGCATTACTGAAAAAATATAACAAAGACCCTTTTCATATTCAGCATGCGCTTACGGTTGAAGCTGTTATGAAATGGTATGCCAATGAATTAGGCTATGGTAAGGATGCTGAATACTGGGGTATCGTGGGACTGCTTCACGATATCGACTTCGAATTATATCCTGCCGAGCATTGTCTTAAGGCTCCGGAATTGTTAAAGGATGGCGGCGTTTCGGATGACATTATTCATGCGGTCTGCTCCCACGGCTACGGCATTACCGTAGAATGTGGCACAACCATTGATGTGGAACCGCTTCACGAAATGGAAAAGGTCTTATTTGCTGCAGACGAATTAACCGGTCTTATCTGGGCTGCTGCACTGATGCGTCCATCCAAAAGCACAAAAGACATGGAACTCAAATCCCTCAAGAAGAAATATAAAAGCAAGGGCTTCGCAGCAGGATGCTCCAGAGAAGTCATCGAGCGAGGAGCCGAACAGCTTGGCTGGGATTTAGAGAAACTGCTTACCATGACTTTACAGGCAATGGCGGCAACCGAAGATGAGATTAAGGCGGAGATGGACGCGGAATAATTTTTCTGTCTTGCTCCTGCCTTCTTCCTATGTTAAAATGTGAAAAAAGCATATATTATACAATCTATATGGCACTTTCTATAGTTCAAATCCGGTTCTGCATAGAACCCAGCATTTCTGTATCTATCTATGCTTTTGATTCACTATCTAACTAAAAAGCAGGAGCGATACAGTATGGAAATAACTGCCATTATTCGATAGCAGGTAATCTTTTGCCACTGGATATGATATTTATTTTCTATTGCTGCTTATCCTCCTGCCACACACAAGGAGGACTTGCCTATGACAGGAAAAGCACATGAAGCAAATGAAACAACGAAACGCACACCGGTAGATGATTGCTATACCAGCCGTTTGTCAGATGCTTTTTATCATGTAACTGACAATCCATCGTTAGAACTTATTGTTACTACATTCAATGTAAACGCAGGACACAACACCGAGTTAATGTCCCATTGCCAGATATTAAAGGAATATTCCATTTATGTTGCAAAGGTTCGTTCCTTTACAGAACAGATGCCTTTGGATGATGCCGTGCAAAAGGCTGTCACCGAATGCATTCAGGAAAATATTCTGGCAGATTTTCTTAGGAAGAATCAGGCGGAGGTAATTGCTATGAGTATTTTTGAATATGATAAAGTTGAAGAAGAGAAAAAACTGAGAAAAGCTGAATTCGATGCCGGTGTTGAGCAGGGATTAAAACAAGGCGTTGAACAGGGTGTTACCCTTGGGCAGAAACAGGCTTCTACCGATACTGCCCTTCGCCTTTTAAAAACAGGAAAGTTTGATACGAAAGAAATAGCTGAACTTTGTAATCTTCCTTTAGAGGATGTTACTGCACTCATGAAATAACTTTTATATTACATAAATATTTGATACCTATAGAACCTGCCACCGGCAGCTCAAAGAAACCCGCAGACCACCTGTTTTCAAACAGGTAATCTGCGGGTTTCCTGCTATAATCTTATTTCTAGTTCTATTTCTATTTCCGGTTCTATCTATATTATATCTTCATTTATAACACTATCACAGCATATCTCGACTTTTCTGTTGCTTACTGGTACTTGCTGGTTGCCTTCAGTCGGGTCAGGGCACGGGATAAGGATGCTCTGGAATGATAGTATTCCTGAATGCTCTGCTTCTGCCGCATCTGCTCCTCGGCACGTTCTTTTGCTTCTCTGGCACGGGCAACGTCAATCTCTTCCGGATGCTCTGCAGTTTCTACCAGAAGCGTCACACGGTTGTTGACGATTTCCACAAAACCCATGCCAACTACTGCATATTCCCAATTTGCAGTACCTTCCGGCTGAAAACGCATTTCACCCTCATCAATGGCAATGACCATATCTTCATGGTGTGCTAAAATCTCTTTCTGTCCGTCATATTCCGGAACAATCAGAGAACGGCATCTGCCGGCATAGAATACCCGGTTTGCTGCAATTATTTTTAAATAAAATGTATTTCCTGCCATACCTGTACCTCTATTCTAAAGATGATAGCTTCTATGCATTCTGGTGTTCCATCTCTTCTGCTTTACGAATGACATCTTCTACTGTTCCTACGTTGAAGAAAGCATTTTCCGGATACTGATCCATCTCACCATCAACGATTGCCTTGAATCCACGGATGGTTTCAGCTAATGGAACGTAAACACCCTTTACACCGGTAAAGTTCTCAGCTACATGGAACGGCTGTGATAAGAACTTCTGAATCTTTCTTGCTCGATATACCAGTAACTTATCCTCGTCTGCCAGCTCTTCCATACCAAGAATTGCGATGATATCCTGTAACTCTTTGTATTTCTGCAGGATCTCCTGTACTTTCCGGGCTACTTGATAATGTTCTTCTCCAACGATGTCTGCCTCTAAGATACGGGATGTAGATTCCAGCGGGTCTACTGCCGGATAAATACCCTGCTCTACAATCTTTCTGGAAAGTACGGTGGTCGCATCCAGATGTGCGAAAGTAGTAGCCGGTGCCGGGTCAGTTAAATCGTCTGCCGGTACATAGACTGCCTGAACGGATGTAACAGAACCGTTCTTTGTAGATGCAATACGCTCCTGCAATTCACCCATTTCAGTTGCCAGTGTAGGTTGATAACCTACAGCTGAAGGCATACGTCCCAACAATGCAGATACCTCAGAACCTGCCTGTGTAAAACGGAAAATATTATCGATGAACAGAAGCACATTCTGATGCATCTCATCACGGAAATATTCTGCCATGGTAAGTCCGGTCTCAGCCACACGCATACGTGCTCCAGGCGGCTCGTTCATCTGTCCGAACACTAAGGCCGTTTTCTTAAGTACGCCGGATGCTTTCATTTCTGTCCAGAGGTCATTACCCACGGGAACGTTCACCTACACCGGTAAAGATAGAATATCCACCATGCTCAGTTGCAATATTGCTGATTAACTCCTGAATTAATACGGTTTTACCTACCCGGCTCCACCAAACAATCCAATCTTACCACCTTTTGCATATGGAGCTAAAAGGTCGATAACTTTAATTCCGGTCTCTAAGATTTCTTCTGCCGGATTCTGGTCTTCAAATGCCGGTGGTTCACGATGAATGACCCATTCCGGTGCATCCTTCAGTGGCTCGCCACCATCGATTGCTTCTCCTAATACGTTGAACAGTCTTCCCAGTGTCTGCTCACCGACCGGAGTTTTAATTCCGCTTCCTGTAGCGGTTACTTCCATATCACGGCAAAGTCCCTCACTGGAAGCTAACATAATACAACGTACCGTATGATTTCCGATATGCTGTGCCACTTCCATGATGCACTTCTTATCGCCGTTTTTCACTTCAAGGGCGTCTTTGATTGCCGGCAATTTTTCGTCTTCAAATGAGACATCCACTACCGGTACTTAACACCTGTATGATTTTTCCTGTCTTCATGAAAAAGCCTCCTTATCACTGCCTCTTTTTCCGTTTCTGAGCTTTCGCTCCTGCAATGACCTCGGTTATTTCCTGGGTAATTGCTGCCTGTCTTGCACGATTATATAAGATATCCAGCTCATGGAGCATGTCTTTGGCACTTTTGGTTGCTGCCTCCATTGCCATCATTCTTGCGTTCTGCTCGCAGGAATAAGACTCAACTAACGCTCCATAGATGAAACCAACTACATAATCCGGTACAATTCGATCCATCACCGCCTCCGGAGATGGTTTCAATGCCAGTTCCTCCATCGGAATATCTGCAGGCAGTTTCACGTTAAAACTTGCTTTCTTCAGTGGGAGCAGCTGTCTGATCTGTGTCTCCTCCTGAATCGCATTGACCATGCTGGTATAGATGATATAGACTTCGTCTAACTCTTCTTTCCGGTACAGTTCCAGAAGTTCCTCTGCAATATTTCTTGCACGGTTCAGTGTCGGATTCTGTACGGTATAGTGGAACTGCTTATCAATCTCAATTCCACGCTGTTCAAAATAGTGACGGCCTAACTCACCTAATACAAACAGTTTGTTATTTTTATGTGCTTTCAAATGCTCCTCTGCAAGCTTTAATACATTATGGTTATAGGAGCCTGCCAGACCCTTATCTGCCGTAATAACAATATAACCTACCATCCGTTCTTCCGGCTTTTCTCTTCGTTGGTCTTAAAATAAATGTCCTCAATATCCGGAAGATGTCTTAAGATTCTGCTCATTTCCGACTGCAGGGTAAAGAAATAAGGTTCTGTGTCAGAAAGCATTTTCTTTGATTTCTTCAGCTTCGAAGAAGAAATCATATACATTGCATTGGTAATCTTCAATGTATCATTGATACTCTTCATCCGATCCTGAATTTCCTTTGCATTTGCCATAACAACACCTGCTCATTCCTATTGATTTCTACTGTCTTCGAATTCTTTTGCAGCCGCAACAATCTTATCGGTCAGTTCATCGGAAAGCACTCTGGTTTCTTCGATTTCCCTGCCGATTTCCGGATGCTTCAAATCCATATATTCAAGAATCTCATTCTGATACTGTTTTACATTCTTTGTTTCTACTTTATCAAATACACCATGGTTTGCCATACACAGTGTCTCTACCTGCTCATGCAGGGAAAGCGGATGGCAAAGTGGCTGTTTTAACAGTTCCATCAATGCTTTTCCATGCTGTAACTGTGCCTTGGTCATATCATCAAGGTCCGATGCAAACTGCGTAAACACTTCCATCTCACGATACTGTGCCAGGTCGATACGGATACTTCCGGATGCCTTCTTCATTGCCTTGGTCTGTGCAGCACCACCGACACGGGATACGGACAAACCAACGTTGACTGCCGGACGCATACCTGAGAAGAAAAGGTTACTCTCTAAGAAAATCTGTCCGTCTGTAATGGAAATGACGTTGGTCGGAATATATGCGGATACATCTCCTGCCTGTGTCTCAATGATTGGCAGTGCGGTAATGGAACCTCCGCCCAATTCTTCACTTAAACGGCTGGAACGCTCTAACAATCTGGAATGTAAGTAGAATACATCTCCAGGATAAGCCTCACGTCCCGGTGAACGTTCCAGAAGCAATGACAGTGCACGATATGCAACTGCATGCTTGGATAAATCATCATAAACCATTAATACATCTTTTCCCTGATGCATAAAATATTCAGCCATGGCAGTCCCTGCATAGGGCGCTATGTACTGCATGGATGCAGGATCACTTGCAGTTGAGGAAACCACAATGGAATAATCCATTGCATCATGCTTGGTCAGTGTAGATACGATTTTTGCTACACTGGACGCCTTCTGTCCGATGGCAACATAGATACAGATTACTCCTTTGCCTTTCTGGTTAATGATGGTATCTGTTGCAATGGAGGTCTTTCCGGTCTGACGGTCTCCGATAATTAACTCTCGCTGTCCTCTACCAATTGGGAACATGGAGTCAATGGACAAGATTCCTGTTTCCATTGGTGTATTTACTGATTTACGTTCTACAATGCCCGGTGCTTCCTCTTCGATTGGACGATAATCATCTTCCTTAATCTCGCCCTTTCCATCAATCGGCTCACCTAATGCATTGATAATTCTTCCAACAAAGCCTTCCCCTACCGGGATTCCGGCTTTTTTCCTGGTACGAACCACTTTGGTTCCTTCTTTGATTCCGGTATCACGGTACCGAATAAAATAACACCGATTTCATTCTGTCTGATATCCTGTACCATTCCTTTGACACCGTTATCAAATACAACAATTTCACCATACATTGCATGGTCAATTCCGTAAATGGTTGCAATTCCATCACCAACCCAGATTACGGAACCGGTCTCACGACTGGATTCATCCCAGTCAAATTCTTCTATCTCGCTCTGGATAATCGAGATTATGTCTGCAGCACTAATTGCGCCCACAGGCTTCACCTCCCTGTTAATTTTCTTTCCAACTGACGTAAGCGGTACCTTCATAGCTTCTGTCATATTCTTTATGATGAACCTTAATGATGTATCCGCCTAAGAGATTCTCATCTTCCTTTTCTGTCAGAACAATCTCACAGTCGGGATATTTCTCTGCAAGAATCTTTCTTGCCTCTGCTTCTTCTTCCGGCTGTGGTGTGCCTGCACAGGTCAGTTCTGCACGCAGGATATGATTCTGTCTGTCCCAATAGAGATAAAATGCATCCAGGATATCCTCTATTTCTCCGATATAACCCAGTCTGCACATCATCTTGGTATAGTTCACAAGCACCTTGGATAATCCGGCATCCTGATAAATTTTCTCTATCACGGCATCCTTCTTATGTATGGAAATCACCGGACTTGTGAGAACCTTAAGCAGTTCCGGTGTAAGCTCATAAAGCTCCCGGAGTTCATCTGCCTCCTGTCTTGTGGCACCCAGCCGATACAATACCTTTGCGTTATTTATTGCTTCCTGTGTCATGAGCATCACCTGTTTTCATAATTTTCCGTGCAGCGATGACTGCCAGTTTGGCAATCTCAGCCTGAGCTGCCTGCTGTGCCTTTTCCTGCTCGTTTGCAATATCTTCCTTGGCTTTTTCTAACATATGCTCAGTCTCTTCCCGGGTCTTCTCTACCGAGCGTGCATGCTCTTCTTCTGCTCTTGCTCTGGCATCAATAATAATCTGGTCTGCCTCCGTTCTTGCATCCGATAAGCGTTCTTCATAATCTGCCTTTAATTTTCTGGCATCTTCTTCGCTTTTCTTTGCATCGTCGAACTGCTTCTTTACCATTTCTTCTCTTGCCTCAATCACATTCATGACTCTCTGATAAAGAAATTTACGAAAGACTACATATAATACCAGCAGATTTACAACGGTCCATAAAATATTCCAAAAATTAATGCTAAGCATTTCCCGTACCTGCCTTTCTATAATCTTTCTTTATTATTTTAAGAAGAGGATGATTAACAATGCGATAACGAATCCGTAAATAGCAGTTGCCTCTGCCAATGCACATCCAAGAAGAAGTGATTTGCTGATTTTGCTCTCTGCTTCCGGCTGTCTTGCAATTGCATCTACTGCGGATGATGTTGCTTTTCCAATTCCAAGTCCTGCTCCAATACCTGTTAATACTGCGATACCTGCTCCGATTGCTACTAATAATGTTGATGACATAATATGCACTCCTTTTCTTTTCTACTTTTTGTTTCTTTTGTTTTTTTCTTCCCTATTCGGTTGCTTCTTTGACGAACAATGCGGTCAGAAATACAAATACATAAGCCTGAATCAATCCGTCAAAAATGTCAAAATAACAGCTAAATACTGCTGGCAGAATTGCCGGTACTACCATTTTCAGCAATTCCATAATGACAAATGAACCTAATACATTTCCAAAAAGTCGCATACACAGCGACAATGGTTTGATAAAGACCTCCAGAATATTGATTGGAAGTACTACCGGCATCGGCTCTGCAAAACTCTTAAGCCAGCCCTTCGTTTCCTTTCCTGCGGATACCCGCCATTTCAATCAATATGATACTCATCAGGGACAATGCTGCAGTAACATTCATATCCTTGGTCGGTGGTTTAAATCCCAGCAGACCGATTAAGTTGGCAATTCAATATAGATTGCCACCGTCATAAGATAAGGAATATACCGCTTTCCATTTTCGCCTATGGTATCCCGGAAGAAGTTATTCAACCCGTTTACAGCCGTTTCCAGAATAATCTGTCTGCGTCCCGGATGTTCCACACTTAAGTTCCTGGTCAGGAGTATGCACAGCACAATAACTACTGCCATGATAATCCAGGTTACTACTACGGATTCATAAATGGGAATGCCTCCGAAAATCGGAATTGTAAATACCGTTTCACAGTTCAATTCTTCCATCAGGCTATTTACCAGAGCATCCATCTGTCTCACTTCCTTCTGCTGCTCTAAGGCATTTTTAAATCGTTAAAATTCTAACAAGAAAAAATGCAAACGCAACCGTTTTCTTCCTGTGAAAATAGGTCTGACCATTTGCTGTTTTTTCGTGTAAATATTCCATATTCTTCTGCAATTTTTGCCAGTTTTTGGTTGTTTTTTATGCAATTTGTACACTTGCGTCAATTTGTATATTTTGGCATTAAAAAATGCAGAAATTTCCTGTTTTTTCACAAACATTTTCTGCATTTTTCTTATTCTTTATAGACTTTATACAATTTTAATCATTAAGCTTACTTCACCAGAATTCCGTGGTGTTCCTCCATATAACCGCCGAAAATGGCATTCTTATAGCCTAATTTCTTAAATGCTTTTACCGCCTTTTCGGACCGGTAGCTGTAACTTCCTATAATATAAAAAGATTTTTCCTTATCCGGGAATCTCCGCAAAATACGGTCTTCCGTTATCTTGTCCAGCGGAATATTCTTTGTTCCTGCCACATGTCCTTTCTGGTAATCTTCCTTTGCCCGGCAGTCAATTATAATTGCATTTTCCGAAGTATGCGCTGCATTGATTGCTTCATTTACAGTCAGACGTTTCTTAAAAATACCCATTCTTCTGTTCCCTTCTTCTTTTTTGTTATGCTTTTGCCTGCATATAAATCCGGATGTTTTCTTCTAATAAATCCAGATCCACCGGTTTGGCAATGTGTGCATCCATCCCTGCTTCCATACAGGTCCGGATATCTTCCGCAAAGGCATTGGCAGTCATGGCAAAAATCGGTATTTTCGCTGCTTCCTTCTTCTTAAGTCTCCGGATTTCTTTCGTTGCATCATAGCCATTCATAACAGGCATCTTAATGTCCATTAAAATAATATTATATCGTCCTTCCTCCGCTCTTGCAAACATTTCTACTGCTTCCTTGCCATTTACTGCCCGGTCACAGTCTGCACCTTCCATTTTTAACAGTTCTTCCAATATTTCTGCATTTAAATCATTATCATCTGCTATCAGAAAACGCATTCCTTTTAATGTCATTTTCTCTTTTTCTGTTGCTTGTCCTTTTCCCTGCAATTGCTGCTCTTTTTCTTGCCTGTTCGATGCACCGTTTAAAATTTGTCACAAAAACGGCTTGCTTAAAATACTTTGAATTCCAGCATAACCCGCTGCTTCTTCTATCTCTTTACAATCATAGGCAAAAAGCAGTAATACTGTTTTTCTCCCAGAATCTGATGCAATTTTTTTCTGCTGTAGTAACACCATCCATTCCCGGCATCTTCCAGTCTATAATTACAACATCCCAACTCTTTGTTTTTCCAGTTTCTACCATCTGTTCTGCCATATGAACCGCCATTTCGCCGGAATCTGCTGTCTGCACATCAATCCCAAACGGATGCAGCGTATCCATAATATATCTTCCTGATTCACTCTCATCATCAACCACCAGTACCTGGCTTATCTTCTGCAGTTTCCACGAGTTAACCTTCTCCTGGTACTTTATTTTCCGGAAATTCAAAATCACCTCAAAAGTAGTTCCTTTTCCAAGCTTACTCTCCACATGAATGCTTCCACCCATTAACTCCACCAGGCTCTTGGCAATTGGCATTCCAAGACCCGTTCCGAAACCGGATTAACAGTGCTTTGCACTTCCCGGCTGAATGGGTCAAAAAGATTCTTAAGATACTCTTCACCCATCCCCTGTCCATTATCACTGATCCGGAACTGATACTGTGCAAAGTTTCCCTTTTTCTTTGGTACTTCTGTAATATCAAATACTATCTTACCGCCCTTTGGGGTATATTTTACTGCATTGGATAAAATGTTCAGCAGTATCTGCTTCAGACGTAATTTATCTGCTTCCACTTCTTCTGTTTCTATCCGATGTACATGAATCATGAATTCCTGCCTCTTCTCTCTGGTCTGTGAACGGATGATCATATCCAGTTCTTCCACCAGTTCAGCAATATTCGTGTTCGTAATATTAAGGACCGTTTTACCGGCCTCAATCTTCGACATATCAAGGACATCATTAATGAGTCCAAGCAGATGTTCCCCTGAATAAGTCAGTTTTCTTGCATATTCCCGGACACAATCCGAATTTTCAGCATCTCTTGAAATCAGTGTAGCCAGTCCCATAACCGCATTTAAAGGAGTCCGCATATCATGGCTCATATTGGATAAAAATACACTTTTCGCTTCATTGGCACGCTCTGCCTCTGCTTTTGCCGTATTTGCAAACTGCACCGTCTCTTCCAATGCAGTATTGACTTCTTCCAGCTTCTCTGCTGCTTCTGCCTGCTGCATTGCATTTCGTCTCGCGTAAGCTACCTTATTCTTTTCATTATAAATCCATAGAATACTGATACCCAGTGCTGCTAACATTGCAATGATAATGCAGGTCACTGTCAGCCAGATATGCAGCATCATAATCTGATAATCTGCCAGTACATTCTGCACAATCGTAATGTCCACTTCACAGGCTATCATATACTGTGTTCCTTTTAATGCGCGATACGAAAAATAGTCGGACTCATTTTCACGTTCCAGGGTTACACACCCGGAGCTGCGTTCTGCATAGTCCGACTTCACTTTTTCATAATCTTTCTTATTCATAATCTTTTGTTCATGGTAACTGTCAAACAGATTATAATTTATGGTTACTTCACCCGGCTCATTATTAATGCTTGCGTACGCCACTTCGCCATTTTCATCCATGACATAGATATTAGCCTGTCCGTTATAAGCAGACGTCACAAAAGATCGTTAATAATCTGTGGCCGGAATAGAAATGCAATTGCTTCATATTCTTCCCCATTGACCAAAAAAGAATCTACTGATTTTGCAATTATAAAGATTTCCTCTCCATCCTTCCAGGTGCAGTACTGGGCAATTCCTTTATTCTCACCAAATAATTCCGACAATCCATCCTGCATCTGTATCCTGCCATTCAGTCCACGCATGCACAGATATTCGCCTTCATCATTGACAAAGACAATATCCCGCACCATATTACTTTCCATAGAGTCAAAAGTTCTGGTAATCTTTCAGTTCTGCTTCCCTTTCCCCATCCCCGAACATATATTTTTCAATAGAATCTATCTGTTCATAAGTAATCTCAAGACGGTTCCGGTAAGCACGCTCCATCTGTTCCATCAGTTCAGATAAACTCTGTTTGCTGTTCTTATCAATGTATTGGTTTGACCCCCCAAGGTCTTTTGACATCCCGCCAAATATCAAAGCCATAACCACAATACATACAATTAATACCGTAAAAAACTTTTTTTCCTGCTTTTCCTTTTTCATCCCGCATAATACCTTCCAATCTGTTTCAGATTATCAGACTGGTTCCTGCAAATTTTGTCGAAAAAGCAAGATGTCTCTGCCTAATTAAATCTTTCCTGAAGTCCGTTTTTCCCTTAAGTCCTCTACCAGTGCATAAACCTCCGGTCTCCGTTCCTTCAGATGTTCGTCTAACGCATGCCGGCGTTCTTTAAATCGCTCTGCCAGTTCCGGATGTTCCTTTGCAATACGCTCATGTACTTCCCGTCGATGTTCCTCTAACCGCATAGCCAGCGTTCTTTCATCTTTACCGGAAATATTAACAATCTCTTTCAAATGCTCCTCTAAATGTTCCAGCCACTCGTCTTCGTCCAATTCCTCCATATGGGACCAGCTTCCATGTAACAGCTTTTCCACATCTCCTGTCTTTTTCAGCTGTTCTATCTGTGCCACAATCTGCCGCTCTATCGCATCTTCACTTTCCGAACCAAATGCCCAGACAAATTCCTGCACCCGGTTATCCGCCCGCTTTCTTGAGGCACTGCGCTGTTTATTATCTACACCGCCCTCCAGCGGATAAGGACGTTCATAACCCATATTCTTTAAAGCAATATGTATTGTTCTTCTTGCGCTGCCCTCTTCTATGATGTGTCCCAGACCAAGCTTTCGCATCTGTTCATTCAAATCTGCAATATGTTCTGTAATATAAAAACAGATACCACGTTTCTTAAAGGCCCTGATATAGCATTTCCAACTGATCTGCCGCTGTAATGTCCATGGAGCCGATAGCACTGGCATCTAAAATAACTGCCTTCGTATCTTCTTTTATATTGTCTTCAATGTCCCGCTTTAATATCTGTACATTAGCAAAAAAGAGATTACTGCTGAACCGGTATATCAGAACGCCTTCTATCGCATGTATCTGATGGCTTTCTTTTAAATCCCGGAAATGGCGATGTCCCGGCTGGATTCCAAGAAAACATCTTGATGGCTTGGCAGTACGAATAATCATCTCAGTAAAGGAAAGTATAATGCCAATCAAAACGCCATTGATGGTTCCAAGCATCAGCACGCCAAAGAATGCTCCTAAGAAAATGAAGAATTCTGTACGGCTGACCTTCAACAATCTTGCAGCAAGCTCAAATTCCGTTGCCCCAAGTAATGCAGAAATTACAATTGCCGTCAGCATCGGAATCGGAAGATAGCCGATAAATCCGGTTCCGCAAAGCAGCAATACCAGCATGGATAAACCGGCTATGATTCCGGTCAGCTGTGTCTTACTCTGATACTGTTCTCCCATTGCAGTTCTTGAAACAGAGCCATTAATAGGACAGCAGCCTGTAAATGCTGCCAGGAAATTTCCCATGGAGAATGCAAAAATTTCCTGATTATCATTCATTCGATATCCATTCTTCTGTGCGAAATTATTTTCTGCCAGAAGCGTTTCTGCCATAATGACCACTGCCACCGAAAGGCTGATAGTTACTACCTCTTTCATCGGAAGCATGCGGATATCCGGAATCACAAACTGTGGAAGTCCCGGTTCTACTGCAGACAGCGTCTGGATTCCCCATTCCCTCACCGGAAAAAATTTTGTCATTACTGCTCCTGCTGCCATTAAAAGCACTGCCATTGGAAATTTCGGCATTACTTTCTTTGATACAAGAAGTATCAGAAGGAAATGCCGCCTAAAATCAGGGATGGCACATTCACCTTCGTCTGCCCGATATGCTCTGCCAGCTCAATGAGTTCTCCAACGCCGGGAATACCGCCCATTAACTTTGGTACCTGCATCAGAATAATCGTGGTGCAGATTCCGGTAATAAATCCACCCATAACCGGTGCCGAAATATAGTTCACCAGTTTTCCTGCTTTCATAAAATAAAACGCCAATAACCAGACTGCCACAAAGAAAGTAAGTACCGGCACTGCTGCAATTGCTTCACTGCTTCCGCTCTCAATACCAAGTCCTACCAGTGCCGAACCGATTAAGGCTGCCGGTGCCGCATCTACACCAAAAATAAACTGTGGCGAAGTTGAACACAATGCAAATATCAGAATCGGGAAAATGGAACCATACAGACCATAGACTGCCGGAAGTCCCGCAATCTGTGCATAGCCCATAGCTATCGGAATGGAAACCGCCATAATAATAATGCCGGCTAAAATATCCTTTGGAAGATTTTTCTTATCATAATTACGAATGGTAGCTGCAAGTTGTATGCGCATATTATCGCTTCTTTCTACTATATTATTTTTTATTATACGGTAAATAAGATGATTGTACAATTCTTTTGGCAGCCAGCTTTCTGCGGGTGAGCTATAAATTCCCGGCATCATAAAAGGACAGGCTCTGATACAATGCCTGTCCTTTCTGTTCTAATTATTCTGTTCTGTTTATTCCATTCTGATTATTCTTTTTCAGTTGCTTTTCTTTCTTCTGAAAACAAACATTCCGCCACAGCCTGCTGCAAGCAATGTCATATAGATTACAATTGCAGAATTATCACCGGTCTTTGGTTTACCGGATATCTTTACGGTTGGCTGGCTGTTTGCTGCTGTTGATGCATTTGCTGCTGTTCCAGCCGCACCACCAGATGCTGTACTGTCACTTCCGGAAGTTGTACCGCCATTTCCGGAAGTTGTACCACTATTTCCAGTGGCAGCTGTATCTGCCAGCTTCTCTGTGGTAATAAGATAAGTAGAGCAATGACTCTGTTTTACGGTCAGATATCCTTCTGCATCTACTACTCCCGCATCAATATTTAAAATCGTTCCATTGTCAAATAAGCGGCTGTAATATAAGGTCTTTCCGGCATACTGTGTTCCCACAAAAATACGAATCTGTGCTTCTGCCGGAAGCTGTCCGGAATAATTATACTTAATCTGTTCAATGAAAATATTCTTATTGACTGCACTTGGAAGTGCACCCAGCTCACTGTAATCTTTTACAATCTTTACTCCAAAATCATAGCTGGAAACATTGTCAACGGCTGACATGGTTCCTTTTCCAAAGGTAAAGGAAAGCTCATCATTGGATTTGATAACAATGTCCTTTGTCTGATTCTCTGCCAATATCTGCTGGAAGCCATTGTCGGAAATAGCGGTATCTCCATCTGTTACATCCACTACGCCATTCACTACAACCTGCTTCGGGGTAAATGAAATCACATCTGCTTCGGAATGTACATTGTAAACATTCTCTACTTCTTTTCCTTCAAATTCATAACCATCCGGTAAAGTATCCGTGCAAGTGCCATATTTTCTACAATTTCTTTCATAACCGGATGTGCAGTGTCCATAAGATATCTGGTTTCCTGTGTATTGTAATCCGTATAACTCATAAGAATCGGACAGAGAATCCGGTAAGAATTACCAGCCTCATAATAGGTTCCTCTGTAAATATAGGTATCTCCCGTATCCAGTTTCTTTACCAGACGGGCATCGCTGCCTCCACTTGCCATCGTAGTGGAATAATAGGTTGCCACCTCTCCATTTTCTGTATAGGCAGAAATATCTGTAAGCTTATCTTCTACAGTTATTGCTACCTCTGCACCCAGAGCGGCACATTCCTGTAATTTTTCAATCCGGTAGGTCTTATTTCCGGACATATCGGTTACTTCTGTTATAACAAACCGGCCTTCTTCTCCAGTTTTTGTATACACATCACTCTGGACCGGACTGATATCAGTTCCAAAATAACCACCATATACCTGAATCATTTCAAAAGGATGCTCTGCCTGAATCTTCATATCATTAACCTGTCCCTTTGCCACAATCGGTGATGATGTATAATTCCAGGATGAACCAAACGGACATCCGTCAGCTCCACGATATACCGTTACTGTACTGTCCCCGGAAACCGTCAGCAGAGACTTGCCACCTTCTGCAAATAATTCAATACCATCCGGGTTCTTTCTGTTTTCATTGACGGTAAGGCTTCCGGAACCACAGATTGTCAGGGAGCCGCCCCAGCCGCCATGCCAGATTCCAAGGTTCTGCAGCTTATTACTGCCTACCAGATTCAGTTTGAAATCATCTCCCATCATGTTGGTATAAAGTGCAACATCCGGATGGTCATAATTGGTTAAGGTCAGCGTATTGCTTGTCTGGTCATAAGATACTCCGTCCACTGTATTTTTCTCATTGGCGGAAAATACAACCGTATCATTCAATTGAATATTGGCAAATGCAAACTCTCCCTCGATGCATGGGCCATTTGACGCCTGTACCGGCATCATGGATGGAACCATCATCAGGGATGCTGCCAGTGCCAGTGCGCCAATACATTTTAAAGCACGTTTCATTTTCATAAATCTATCCTTCCTTTCTTCGTATTATAAAAACACTATAAGGAAAACGATAGATTCTGTGCAGTCTACATCCGTTTCAAAATGTGAGAAATTTATCTCACCCGGCTTTTTTGCCGCATTTCAAGCTACTAATCCTGCTTGCCTAATGAAGTCTTTCTCAATGCTGCCGCAATAATAAATGCATACACGCCGCCAATCAATGCGGTAACTACCTGAGTCAGTGAGAACTGAAGCTGCAATACCCTTAACATTGGTGCCATTTTCTCCGGAAGCATATTGGGTAAAATAATCAGGGAAATTACAACTCCCATAAATAATCCTTTTAAGATAGAACCGATTACAATAGAAACCGGGAATCCTGCTTTACTACCAAGCTTACCCTTAAGCAATGCTACGCAAAGCACCAGGATGACATTTCCTGCCATAATGCATGGGAACATTGCCGGAATGGCTGCCATTACCGGGCTTCCGGTAATAAAAAATGCCGTAACCGGTGTAATGATACTTAAAATAATTCCGCATGCCAGTCCCGCATATAATACGGTTAAAATTAATGCTGCATTGATAATCGGACCCGTTATGTATACGCTTAAGTTCTTAAAGAACTGGCTGACAAGACAGATTGCAAGCATAATTGCAGTAACGGTTATTTGTTTGGTTTTCATGATGTTTTTCTCCTATCCCGCTGATGTTTTTATAATTGTTCCAGTGTGCTCTTTACACTATTTGCGGCACTTAAAATCACATTGGACGATGCTGCAATCTCCTCTGTTGCAGCGGCAAGATTCTGAATCCGGTTGCCGGGATCATTTACAACATTTGACAGCTCATCCGCATCTTTGATAATCTCCACAATGGATTCTTTTACCTTTGCCTGGCTCTCTGTACTCCGGGATGCCGTATCCTTGGAATTCATAGCCAGTTTATTTATCTCATCCGCAACTACTGCAAATCCTCTTCCAGCCTCTCCGGCACGGGCTGCTTCGATATTGGCATTCAATGCCAGAAGGTTCGTCTGTGCAGCAATGGAGACTACTTCCTGATTATTCTCTGCCATAGATTCCAACAGCATATCAATCTCCTGCATTCTGCCAGTCAGCTTCTCACAGAATTCAGACACATTACCAATTTCCTCGGATACTGCACTGCATTCCGTCGCATTGCTTTCGTTTCCATTCACCGTATCATCCACAGAATCATAGAGTGATACAAACAAGTCATTGACTGTCTCCACCGTTGTTTTAATATTCTCCTGCTGTTTCTCCATTGCATCTTTTTCTGCCTTGATTTCATCAGCAAGTTCTAATGCTCTCTTCTTCTCTTCCTCTACGATATCCTTTACAAAATGAATACAATTTTCCTTCTTATTGAAGCCATTATAAATAGCAAATGCCATCTTTTCACAGCTTTCATAGCCACAGCATTCGCAGTCAATGTCTTGCTTCCTTCGTCTTCTTGCCCATCTCATCATAAATCTGATTCAGTTCCTCTGTAGACGGAAGTTTATAATTACACTCTTCGGAGTGGTCTGTATATTTTCTAAGATAATTCTCCAGTTTTAATTTTGAGAACTGCTTATTTAATTTTGCAAGCCGCTGTGCCGGAGTCAGTTTTTCTTGACCAGGCACTGTTCTTCGTATTCTTCTTACAGTTCTCCTGTATCTGATGGATATTATATAAAGCTGTATCTGTTCTTGCAATTTCCTCTTCGACACCGGTTCCATAAATACAACCCATGCCACAGTTTAATGCGTCAATGAATAATTCCTTATTCATGCCCTTTGCAATTTCTTCCTTATGCTCCTCTAAATAACAATATGTGTGCTTCTCTCCTTCTATCTGGCGTATATATACATCGTCCCCTAAGAACCAGTATACATTTTCCTTTAAGCCACCCGGCATCGGATAGATGGAACCAAGTCCATATTCAATTTCATCACTGGCAAATGCGCCTGATATATTATGTTCTCTTACATATTTCATCAAATGATCAAATGTCACATTATACGATACATAGCCTTCTGTATCCGGGTCATGAATCTCTGACCATTTTGCAACACATGGACTGATAAATGCCAGTTTATCTGTAATTCCCATCTCCTGCTTTGCATAAATTGCGCTGCACATCATCGGACTGTGTACCGGGAATAACTTTGGAAGAAGCTCCGGTAAGTAGTGTTCAATGTATCCCACAATTGCCGGACATGGCTGGGAAATTCCACCGGTAAAGTTGTATTTCTTTACATAATTAAGATATCCCCAGGTTGTAATGTCTGCACCGAAAGATACACTGATTATACGGTTCACTCCAAGATTCTTTAATCCTCCCAATACCCTCTCATAATCTCCAGGATAATTTGCCTTGAACGCCGGAGCTAATAGTATGGATATTTTCTCACCTTTTGCAAGGTCTGCAAAGAATTGCTCCGTATCATCTTCAAATTCTCTTGCACCATGCTTGCAGGCATCCATACATGCACCACAACCAATGCACTTTGCCGGATCTACCTGAATCCGCTCTGTTCCATCTTCTTCTGTTACTGCCACACATGCCCCCGGACAAGGACACACGCGAATACATTTGTTACACCCAATACAGCTGTCATTGGTAAAAACCAGACTCATTTCAAGCACCACCCTTTACTTATACTTATACTCATACATTACCTTTTTCAATTTCAACAAATAATATCCCATATTTGTCTATTCGTTAATAATATTATTTCTCAGCAAAATTGTCAAATATTCACACTTTCTCACAGGATTTATTCTTACGATTTTTGTCAATTTTCGACAATTTTTGTGCAAAAAAATAATCTTTGCAGCTATTGTCCGATAGAAGTTCGCAGCTACTTCATCAGAAAATGCTCCCGCTCAGGGTATTGCTGCCGGAATGCTTCCAATGCAGCTTTCTGCAAAACAGCAAATTCTCTGTCCATATGAAATTTATGTGGCATTGTAAATGCAATTGCACTTATCTGCTCTGCAATTTTTTTAGCAATTCCTTCCTCTGACAACTGTCCCATTCCAAATACGAAAGAGGTGAATCCTCTTCCCTTTTTACTCACATCCATAAATGTAAGAAACGTATTTTTAGTTCTGCCTGAAGTATCTCCTGTTCCACCCGGTTTCGATTTTCTACATCCAGAAGATATAACCCATTTATGATTTCTACTGCCTGTTTCTTCCGCTGTCCCGAAAAATCTACTCCGGTACTTTCCGAAAGATATTTCATCTGCATCAGATAACCAATAAAGGTATCCTCTTTCTTTTTCTTCTTTCCATATCGAGCATATAAAAGCTGCTCCCGGAAAGTATCTCCTTCTGCTTGTTCCGTACACCCGTGCTTCTGCCATAGTTCCATTCTTTTTCCAGCATTAACTTCCTGATAAAAATCATTCAGCCACTTTGAATCTTCCTGCATAATATTTCCTCTTCGTCACTATTTTATAAAATCTTCAACATTACTGATGTCAACTTTACGATACTGGGATACATAGTATTTTTCTTCCTGCAGGCTTTGTATTTCCTGATTTTTTCCATCATAAATGTCCACTGCAAGCCTTGCCATTTCTTCAGCCTGGTCTTCCTTGTCATTATATACGGTTCCCTGCATGGTTCCATTCTGTATTGCCTCTAATGCATCTTCCAATCCGTCAATGCCAAATATAATCGGCCACTCCTGCCGATTATAACCGGCATCTTTATAAGCTTCAATTGCCCCTAATGCCATTTCATCATTGTTGGAAATAACCATCTCCACTTCGGTCCCATACTGACTAATAATCTGATTCATTCTATTTTCCGCCTGTCCCCTGTTCCAGTCTGCAAACAGGTAGCTCAGTTTTTCCAGATTGATTCCCTGTTCTATCAGTGTCTTTACCGAACTGTCTGTACGACTGATGGCATCCTGATGTCCAGCCTCTCCCTCCAGTAAAATATACTGAATTCTCCCATCCTGATTCCTGTCAACCTCAGGATGATTCTTTCTATAATCTGCTGCAATTTCTCCCTGCATCTCGCCAGACTGTTTTGCCTCACATCCTACATAGTATAGTTGATTCCACTGCGACAAATCCTCCGGAACCGGTTCTCTGTTAAAGAAAATGACAGGAATATCATGCTGTCTTGCCAGTCTGATAATGGTTGTCGGATCCGTTCGATCAACCAGATTTACACATAAAATATCACACCCGGCATCTATCATTTCTTCGACAATTTCATTCTGGGCTTTCTGATCATTATCTGCACTTCTGACAGATGTTATAATCTTCCGTTCTTCTGTTTCCCGCTTCTTTAACTCTTCCTTCAGTTCATCCACCGTGGCGTTGATAAACGGGTCATCATGCGTATAGGTAACTACACTCACCCTCAGTGTATTTTCTATCCGCTTTGTCTTCTGATTGCATCCGGGCAGCACCAGTATCAGTATTATCAGTATTATCAGTGTTACCGTAACCGCCATTGTCCTTCTTCTTGTTCTACTCATATGAATACAAAAACCTTTCCAGATCTTTTGAATACAAATCTTCTTTATTGATTATTCTGACTTCTGTTTTACAACTGTTCATTTTGTAAAAGGAATGCCTTAGCTTTTTTTGCAATCTCATTCATACTCATATACCCCGTCTCATAATCATCCGGTACGACAAGACATTCTATATTCTGATTATCTAATAACACAATTGCTTTTTTCACTGCTTCCAACTCCATAAATCTTTGCACCGTGATACTTATTTTCTTCTGCAGCCTCACCCACTTCTTCTAATGCCCAATTGTCCAGAATCACCAGATAATCCACCTGTTTCTTAGATGCAATAATCTCACTGGTGTTCTGGTTTCCCCTGGCATAATTGTACTCCCAGGAAATTTCACAACCACTTCCCTCCAGACCATCTTTCAACCCTGCAATTCTGTTCACATTTTCCTCTGTCTCTGCCTTTCCAAGAATGACACCAATTTTTTTATTCTCCAGTTGTTCTTCATCATCCTGTATTAACCGCTCCGCAAGCATCTGACCAATCTTATAATTATCCGGTTTTACCGTTGCATAACCAGATGGCTCTTCTGCGTAGGTATCCTCATTAATCAGTATAAACGGTCTCTCTCCCTGCAGCCGGTTTAGCATAGTCTTTGTTTCTTTTCCCGGAGCCGGACAGATTACAAATGCATCTACATTATTCTGCAGTTGTTCATTAATCAGTTCTTCTTCATCCTCCATGCTTTCAATTAAATCTGTATTACAAATGATTAGATGCAGATTATTATTTTCTGCAGACTGTTTTAACCCATTCAGCAATGCATCCCATCTCTTATCTCCGGAATCTTCCACAATAACCGCAACTCTTTTCATAGACTCATTATCTGAAAAAATCCTGATTATAAAAAAAAATGCAGCCAGTACAATAAGCATCAGTTCTGTGAGGATAAAGGTAATCTTATTTTTTTTTTCATCTTCTACCCTCTCTCTTTTTCTGTTCTGATTTTCAAGTTCTCCACGTTTTTCCTCTGAATAAGGAATTGCCGGGATATGTATTACAGCCTTTGTTCCTTCATCCGGCTCACTGTAAATTTTTAATCCATATTCTTTGCCAAACATCAGTTGTATTCTGGTATGCACATTGATAAGCCCAACTCCCGAACCATGCTTTGGAACTTTTTTCACTATTTGTCAGAAGATTATCAACCACTTCCTGGCTCATGCCCATTCCATTGTCCTCTACCGACAGGAAAATATCATTTCCTTTCTGCTCACCGCGGACAATAATTTTGCCGCCCTCATCTTCATCCATATTTCCTACTCCATAATAAATTGCATTTTCAAGCAATGGCTGTACTACCAGTTTTACAGTACAGCATTCCTCTACGTTTTTATCAATCAGAAATTCCACCTGAAAACGGTCTTTATAACGAATCTGCTGTATATTCATATAACTTTTGCTATGTTGTAATTCTTCCGAAATCCTTATCACTGTTTTTCCTTTTGAAAGACTGATGCGAAGCAGTTTTGCCAGTTCGAAATCATAAAAACAGCTTCTTCATTCTTATTTGCCTCTACCATCCAGGTGATGGATTCCAGTGTATTATAAAGAAAATGTGGATTAATCTGGCTTTGCAGTGCATCCATTTCACTTTTTCTCCGCTTATTCTGCTGCCGGATAATTTCTTCCATCAATTGTTCTATCTGCTTATATGAATTCTGGACAGAATATGCCAGATGCCTTATCTCCGAAGCACCCCCTATATATATTTCAGTCTTTTCTCCTGTTTCATAAGACTTTACGGATTCATCCAATTTCAAAATCGGTTTTGAAATCTTTTTTTGCCATAATTTTATTCACAACAAAAAGCATCATCAGAAGAATAATTGCCGTGGCAATTATATAATACCGGAACTTATTAATGCTTGCCGTCTGCACCCCCTCCGGTACAACTCCTACCAGTTTCCATCCGGTATAAGATAGACTGTTCACTACTATATTACTTTTTTCCCCATTCACAGAAATCTCATATGTACCATCTGCATAACCAGCAGCTGTACTGCTATCTTCTGTAAAAAATCCCCTGTCTATTTCTGCTTTTCTTGGGTGATAAAGAATTTTTCCATCATCTGTACATAAATAATAATACGTCTCTCCTGCTGCTTCATTCAGGTTATCTAAAACCTCTTCTATCATGGAATACTTCATATCAACCAGCAATACTCCACTGTCCGGAGTGTCACCATGATTCATATCCACCAGGCTGCTTAAAGACACCACCCAGTTATATTGATATGTCTCATTCCCAAACAAATCCTGTATATGGGGTGTTGATATATGTATATTTTCTATCTCATCTGTAGCGCTTTTATACCAGTCCTGCTCTGTTACTTTCTGATTCTTTTCTCTGGTAGCCACTGGTTCTGCTGCAATAATTTTCCCATCACTGTCATAAAGCATACTCTGCAGCTTATCATTATTTACTTCATACAACAGACTGAACTGCCTGCTGAATTCCTGGTCAGAAATATCATATTCCTGTACGATATTATAATTAACAGCATTACAAATCTGTCTCATATTCCGCAGTTCATTATTTACCTGATCCACTGTACTCTCTATCCGGCTTTCTGCATTGGAAATTGCGGTTTCTTTTACTGACATTTTAAAACGGCTATAAATCAGTAATCCCATAACTATTGTTGTAACAATGGTCAGGGCAGAAAGAACTGTCATAAGCAGTGACTGTATATCCATCCAGGCTGAAATATTCTGCATCATATTTTGAATTATATTCCTTTTTCGTGCTTTTTCTTTCTGTTTTTTTCTGATTCATACCTATCCATATTCCTATTCTGGTGATTTTCTGTATTTTGACGGAGATACTCCAAATTTCTTTTTAAACACATAACTGAAGTAATTTGCGTCCAGATACCCTACTTTTTCTCCAATTTCATAACTTTTATCATTGGTTTCTACAATAAGCCTGACTGCGACATCCATCCGGTAATCCGTCAGATATGTAATAAAGGATTTCCCGGTTTCTTTTTAAATATCGTTGAAAAATACGAATTGGATACACCAAGCACTGAGCATACCGTATCCAGGGAAAAATCAGGTTCCATATAACGCTCTGCCACAACATTCTTTGCATCTGTAATCAGCCGCCTTGAAGTATTATTTCTTGCACTTTTCAACTTTTCACTAATTGCCACTGCTGCTTTTTTTTTCATCCACTTCATCAGAGTTGCTTTATCCAGTTCCGGCACCTTTTCATAGAGATTTTCTTTTTCTTCAAAGAAATCATTAAAGTCCATAAAATTATTGGCGCAGAACCGGTAAAAAGCACCTACCATCTCCATAACTGATAAATGATACTGATTTACTGTGGCAGCACTTTTATGAAGTTTTTGCACTTCCTCTCTACTGCTGACTCAATGTCTTTTACATTTCCAAGATAAATCGTTTTAAACAACTCATGCATTTTTGTATCTTCTGACTGTACGGCTACCGTCTGCTCCCGTGGAACTACTTCCGCAATATTTATAGCCCTTGCAGTTCCATAAAGAACCCGGTAGGATACTGCTTTTCTTGCACCTTCATAAGAATTACTGATATTCAAAAGACTATCGCAATATCTTCCAACACCAGCCGTTACAACTGCACCAATCACACGGTTCGCCCATCTGCAGAATCTATCGCAAAAATCTGTCAGTTCTGTTGCCTTATCTTCTGAATCAAGCGATACTATCAAAACTGTATTCCCAAGATACATAAATTCCTGACAGTTGAGTTCTGATGCAATCCTTTCCTTTATTTCATGCTCGACAGACATGGATAACAACAATGGATTCATTCCTTCCGGCACATGGTGCTCTGAAGTATGAAATACCACGCTGCAATAATAGGGTCCCTCCAGTGGAATCTGATAAGCAGATAAAAATTTCTCATATTCTGTCTCATTTACCCTGCCTTCAATTAACGAAACAAAAAAATTCGTCCTTAGCACCGGAAGTGCATCCTGGAAATAATTTTGCAGTTTTTAACATTTAATTTTTCTTCTCTTTCCCGGTTTAAAGTCTCTTTCAGTCTTTCCATGCAGTCAGATAATTCAACTGCATTTACCGGTCTTTAACATATATTCTTCAATTTCCAGATGTACTGCTTCTTTGGCATATTCAAATTCATCAAATCCGGTAAAAAAATAATAATATGTATATTTGGATAATCATTATTTAACTTCTGCGCCAGTTCCAGGCCATTCATATAAGGCATTTTTATATCGGTTATCACAACATCCGGCTGTATATTTTCTACCAGTTCCAGGGCTTTCACTCCATTGGTTGCACTGCCTGACACCTCAAAGCCCAGTCCATCCCAGTCCATCTTATGTTCCATTGCCTGGATTGCTTCTATTTCATCATCAACTAAAATCACTTTATACTTTTCCATATGACGTTCCTCTTTCAGCATGTTCAGCTCTTTCTTCTCCTGCTCTTATTATATCAGACAAATGTCTTTTTCTGAATACCTGATATTGTTTAGGCCGTCCATTCATCTCTGACGATGAGCGGGCGGTACCTTTCTATGGTGATTATATGTGAATGATTCTGATTACGAATTACTTATTTTTTTCTGTACATATTTCAGACAGTCAAGTGTTACTGCTGCCAAAATGATGATTCCTTCGAAAATAAACTGAAGATTTGTATCAATACCCAGAATAGTAAGGGAATATGTAAGGGATGTAAAGATAAGTACACCAGTTACAACTCCGGAAATCTTACCAATACCACCAGTAAAGGATACACCACCAACAACGCAGGCAGCGATGGCATCCATATCCCATCCTTGTCCATATGCTGCACTACCGGAACCAACCATTCTGTTACATTCCAGCCAGGAACCAAATCCATACAGGATACCTGCCAGAATAAATGCTCCTAATGTTACTTTAATTACAGATATACCGGAAACTGCTGCTGCTTCAGGATTTCCACCAACCGCATACAGAGTCTTACCAAATGTTGTTTTATTCCAGATGAACCATACTACGATAATTGCAACAACAGCCCAAAGGATAATTGTCGGGAATTTTCCAATCTGCGGAATAAACATAGCCGGGATTGCAGAATCAATAGCTCCGAAGGAAACACCTTTTGTTGCATATGTTACAAGTCCGAAAATAATCAGCATGTTTGCCATTGTTGAAATAAACGGATGCATCTTGAACTTCGCCATAAAGAAGCCTGCCAGCATAGAAAATGCTGTTGTAAGTACAATACAGACTGCCAATGCAAGAATTGCTCTTGCAGCAACCGGGATACCGGTAAAGTCAAAAAGATATGGCCAAATACACCACCTGTATTAATTCCGTTATGCATGATAATGGTTGCTGTAACCATACCCATACCAACCATACGTCCTACGGAAAGGTCAGTACCTGTTAACAGGATCAGACCGGCAACACCAAGTGCCAGGAACATTCGAGGTGAAGCCTGCTGCAGAATATTTAAGATGTTTGTCGTTGTCAGTAACTGTGTATTCTTTACAACCGGTGTAATAATACATAAAGCAATGAAGATTAAAATAATGACAATATACAATCCATTTTTATAAAGGAACTGTGTGGTATTAAAGGTATATTTGTAATTTTCAAATTTCTGTGCTCTCTTCTGTGCAAATGTATATCTTGACATACGGAGTAAGTCAATCAGATGATACTTATGTGCATATGCATCATGCCTTCTGTCCTTAATCTCCTGAAGTCTGGACTCATGTGCCATCTGGGCATCAAATAATTTATTCTTATAAACATACTTCTCGTCTTTTTTTTCTCATCTGCATCGCTGAGTCTGCTCATATTCTGCTCATGCTCTGCTTTGATGGAAGCACATATATTTTTGTATTCTGCATTTTCAGCTTCTTTCTCAGCTTTGCAGCTATCAGCAACTTTCTGATAGTAATCATTTTTATAATGTTTTGCAAGATAACCTTCTGCATCTGCGATAAGCTTTGATACTTTGTCTTTATTCGAAGACTCCACCGCTTTTGCCTTTTCTAAGGCTTCCTTGTCCTTTGCAATCATTCTGCTCTTTTCTTCTTTTGTTAAATTCTTATTTTCCTTTACGATTGCAATGTGATTTTTTAAGCTGCGCACCTTATCTGAACCATCCTTACGAAGTTCATCAATCTGTGCCTGTATTTTACCAACATATTCATCAATCGGCTTTAAAAGCTCTGCCTCTGCAGCGGATGAAAGAATAATACTACTGTCTGCCATATCCAATGCTCCTTCCTGATTATAAATATTTCGCACTGAGTCTCAATAATTCTTCCTGATCTGTCTCTTTTGTATTTACGATTCCAGCCAGACGTCCATTTGACATAACACCAATCCGGTTTGTGATTCCAAGGATTTCCGGCATTTCAGATGAAACAACTATAATTGTTTTTCCCTGTTTTGCCATGTTTATAATTAATTCATATATTTCGTATTTGGCACCTACATCAATTCCTCTTGTAGGATCGTCCATCATAAATATATTTGGTGAACGCTCCAGCCATTTACCGAAGATAACTTTCTGCTGATTTCCTCCGGAAAGGCTTGTGATCATATCATCTGGTCCCATACATTTAGTATGCATGACTTTAATTTCTTCTGCCGTCGCACGAACCATATCATCATTGGAAAGTGCGAATCCATTTTTATAATGTTTCATATTGGCGATTGTAGTATTAAATGTAATATCTGCCTTGAGGAACAGTCCATTCGCTTTTCGTTCCTCAGTGATCAATGCAAATCCATGATCCATGGCATCTTTCGGGGATGTAAAATTCATTACTTTTCCATTATAAATTACATTTCCTGCCGCTCTGGTACGCATACCAAAAATAGTTTCCAATAGTTCCGTACGACCGGCTCCAACCAGACCATACAGTCCGAAAATTTCACCTTCTGATATCAAAGGAAATATTCTGTAATTTCGGTGCATATTTTGTAGAAAGGTTCTGTACGGAAAGAACCGTTTCACCAGGCTGGTTATCTACCGGTGGAAAACGGTTATCCAAAGAACGGCCAACCATTGCAGAAATCAGCTCATTCATATCAGTATCTTTACTATCCTTAGTCATAACAAGACTTCCGTCTCGCAGCACCGATATTTCATCACAGATCTCAAAAATCTCGTCCATTTTATGTGAAATATAAATCAATGAAATTCCCTGTTCTTTTTAACTGCCGCATCATCTTGAAAAGTTTCTCAACTTCCGGTGCAGTCAGAGATGAGGTAGGTTCATCCAGTACAATAACTTTGGAATGATAGGAAATAGCTTTTGCAATCTCACACATCTGCCGCTGAGACACAGACATTTTCTTCATTGGCTGAGTCAGGTTCCCAGTTATTCCAAGTTTACGGAATAAATCGGAAGTTTCTTTTCTCATTCTTCCTTCGTCAATCATTCCCAATGAATTCTTCGGATAGCGTCCTAAGAACATATTGTCAATGACACTGCGCTCCAGACACTGATTTAATTCCTGATGAACCATTGCGACACCATTTTCAAGTGCATCCTTTGGGCCAGAAAAATTAACTTCTTTTCCATCTAATATTATTGTTCCTTCGTCCTTTTGATAAGTTCCGAAGAGACATTTCATCATTGTCGATTTACCGGCACCGTTTTCACCCATAAGTCCCATAATGGTCCCAGGTTTGACATTCAGGCTTATATGTTTCAGAACTTTGTTTCTACCGAATGACTTACTCATGCCATTGATCGATAAGACATATTTATTCTTATCCTCTGCCATAATTCTACTTCCTTTTCTTTGAAAAGAAGGACACCATTTTATCTGATGCCCTTCTGTATCTATGCTGTTTTCTTCCGGGCAATAACCTTATTTTGAAAGAAGTGATGTATAAGATGATGCATTGTCTGTTTTAACCATATTGATTGCGAATGCATCATACTCGCCTGGATTACCAAGACGGTTTGTAATGTTAGACTCTGTCTGTCCATCACCACCGATATAATCTACTTCAAGGTTCAAAAGTTTGTCATAGTTCTGAAGAAGTGGCTGATATGTTGAGCTTAGGAAGTTATCTGAAGCATTGTAAATATCAAGCCATACCTTCTTGCTTGGACACTTGCCTGCATCCAGCTGGTTGGATACTTTGCTATAAACCTTGGTTGAGTCTGTGAAATCCTGATAATTATCAGCTGTTACTGCAACATTTAATGCGTAGTAAGATCTTTCTTCTTCACTATATCTGTAATCTTCACCTTCTGTTAAGCAGTTTCCTGCATCATCCGGAGTACCGATACCGGTATCAATGTCTACTCCATCTAAAGCATTACGAAGCACTCTTAATGTCAGGTAAGCCTGAACATCTGCATGCTGTGAAATTGTTCCGCCATATCCTTCTGCGATAGCTGCAACAGCATCACTATTTGCATCGTATCCGAAGGTTGGTACTTTGTTATCTTTTGCCCATGCATTAAACATTGACATTCCCATACCATCATTATTAGAAACAACTACGTCAATCTGGTCACCAAAAGATGCGGTCCATGTTCCGATTGCATTTCCTGCTGTAGCTGCATCCCATGTTGCACCAGCAGAGTTCTTCATCTCCTGTGAAGCAAGTTCACGAATTGTATAAGTCTTTCCATCTACATCCAGTGTTGCATCCTGAACAACTTTTGCAGAACCGTCTACGTTTGTACCAGCCGGTGTTGAATCAATTGCTCCATTTGCATCTACTCCGGTTCCAAGTGCAGAACGGACACCACGGGTACGGGCAATCGAGTCATTATGGCCGATATCGCCGATTGCAAGTACATAACCAATTACTCCGTCTCCGTTACGGTCAATGGTCGCTGCATTTTCCTTAATGTAATCCAGTACCATCTGTCCCTGCAGTTCAGCACCCTGGTTTGCATCGAAACCAACATAATAGGTATCTTTTGTTGTAATTTAATGCATCCATGTCAAGTTCTCCTGTGGAACTGTTGGAAGGCTGACGGTTAAACCAGCAAAGTGGTTTATCCTTGTTTGCTACGCTGCTGGTGCTTCCTGAGTCACCAGAGCCGCTTCCTCCGGAAGAGCCACATCCAACCATGGATAATGCAAGTGTTGCTGCTACCAATACAGTTAATAATTTTTCCTTCTCATTCTTTTTTTCCTCCTGGTTTGCAATTTGTTGATTTTGGTTTCTCCGAACCTGTCTCATCGACTAAATTCATTATAATCACAAACCAATCTGGAAAGAATAGAATTTTTTGGATGAAATAGCAAAATATTTTGATAATCTGTAATTTTTATATGTATTTTGACGAACAACTATGCAGCTGCACCATCATTCTGTTGGCATGTATGCAGGAATGCCTCTGCCAGCTGCTGGTTCTGCTGTGCCTGTTTTCTGATATGATTAACCACGAAAAAAGGCAGGAAAATCATCAGTTCCATAATCCAACACTATAAATCGATCATGAAATATACCGCCTGTCTTTTTCATTGATATTTTTACTGCTGGATATTCTTTGCAAAAATCCGTAAATTCTATATTATGAAGTTTATTATTTCCAACATTATCACTGAATAAAATAATATTTACTCCTGTAGGAGAATTTTTAAGATGTACCAGCGTTCTTAATCCAATATAATTGTCAACGACATATATTGACGACTTTGCCTGCTTGTAAATGGACTCATAAACTTCATCTGCACTACTAAATTTTGCAAATCTTTACAACAATCTGTCCAATGTATATCTTGCACTTAAAAAACTGATAAAGCAACCGAAGCCTTACACAAGGCATTTGAGATAAGGATTTCATATGCTGACACCGGCATAATTGAAACGCATGATATGCTCCAACAGATGCTTAATCTTGTAAATATGCTGATACTTGCTGGTGATTTAGAGCTTGCACGGCTTGTCCTTAATCAATATGATGCTCTTGTAACAGATAACGAAGGCTACAACACTTTAGATTATGGCTGCTACCGACTTGCTTCCGGAATAATTGCATTAAAGGAAGGTAAACCAGTAGAAGCCGAAAAGAATCTACTGGCAGCAGAGAGTATTATCAATACTGCTATGGATACCAGTGATTCTGATTTAGCTTCATCTGATACTGCTGTTTCAGCATTTGATAATTATGTTTCTAAGAATAACTATCTGAAATCTGTATACGGATATCTGAATAATCTATATGCCAGATGGCACAAGCCTGAGAAAGCACTGGAATATAAAGAAAAATGGCTGAATGCCAAGAATGAACAAAATAAGAATATCACACACAGAAACGCATAAACTATTAATGCCACTAAAAAAATATTCACAATCATAGGTTTCAGCTCTCTGCAGAGCAATACGCACAGCAAATCTTAAATGCATCTGTATTACTCGCTCACGAGCGTATAAATTTCCCTCCTGAACCTGATATTTCAGTTGATCCATCTCACGCGCCTGAGGTGGAACGACAGCCCGGACAGCGTTGATAAAACCCTCTAAATCCGGATCAAGCTCAATAACTCTATTGAATACAGCCTCATAGTCTCTTTGCGCATAATCATCGTAATCATCCTCAGAAGAACCGGCTGCATTAGTGACCGGTGCCTCATCATATACAAGGATTCCACGGGTAACAATGGAGCTTGAAAGGTAGTCTACATCTCGGATAGATAGAGCCCATTTATCAGCCTCATCATAAATATCATCAAATACCAGGAATCCCTTTTCAGATGATAGCTGTATTAAATTTGCAAGAGCACTTTCAATACCATTCTTATTCTCCATTAGTTCTCTTTTCATTTTTCAGCAAGAAATTGTTTCAAGATATATCCGTTAGAATCTACCCATACAATATTCCCATTCACCGAATTTCCTATCAATACTTTTGCAGCCGTTGAAGGGCTCCCAAACTGAACATCTTCAGTCAAAACTCCTTCTTTCATTTTGCCAGATTGCATTAGATTACGGCGCTTGTTACCAATTGCAATTGTACAAGAGAAAGTGACAACCTCATTTTACTCTGAACCTTTATACACAACAAAACCTTTAGGTAAGACCATTCTTCCATCATCAAAGAGCAAATAACCTTTCTTCTGTGACAGAGCTTTTAACTCTATAAAGACCCTGTCTATATCGTTATTGCTCATTAACTCATCTCGCTATTACTTATGACTTATTAACACATAACTGCAGAATATCGTTACTGCTGATTTCGCTGTTGAAGCGATCATTAAACTCATCGATAAATTCATAATGTCTGTTTGCAAATGCCTCAGGAGTGCTATCTCCTTCTACCAGCTTTTCATAAAGAACATCAATGCCACCTCTTACGTAGCTATCAAAACGCTCTTCATCAGCCGGATTCTGACCATAATGTCTGAAAGCTTTATCGATTCGCTTTTCTTCATCGGGCTCATAATTCGCATCAAGTAGCATAATCAGCCAGAAGTTATACTGTAATTCATCACCAGAATAAATTACGCGATCACCCATGACATTCTGATTATATATCTGACCGGTCTCTGGATTTTTAAGATCATCAAGGTCAGCAGTTCTTCCATATAGGAATCCGATCAACGGTGCATTCGTATAGACATCTACGTTACGGTCTATCAGCTTTGCTTTGCTTAATTCATCGAAAACTCCTGTGAGCTGATCCACACGAAGAGCATGCTTACCTTTAAACCTATTCTCACTACTTCGATTACATTTCTCAGCGAAATCCTGCAACATCTTTGTGTCGCTGACAGAAGCCGCCGTTATGTTTGATTCCAGGAACTTACTGAATTCATCATAGACAACATATATTCCCAGATATCCACGCTGCTTGAGGCTCTTTACAACACTCTCATACAACTCCACAACATCAAATCCCACAAACGGATTAAATATACTTCCCGATGTAAGTTTAGGATAAACCTCTTCAAACTCGCTGTAGATTGCAGCATTGTAATCGTTTAGTTCAGAAATAAAAGCATCCACTGGAAGACTTATTTCTTTCTTGAATTTATCGTAAGTCTTCGGATAATCAGCTTTCCACTTCTGTATGGCATTAATAGCAGCCCTGTAATTGGTCTCTGGCATGATATCTAGACCATTCTCATCAAGCGTTCTCTGCAATGCAAGAAGAAAAGCCTGTGGTAAGCTGCCACTTGTTCCATTAATGATAACCGGCAGAATCCTATTTTTCTTATCTGAATAGTAATTATCAACCAGCTGCTTCAGCTCTGGATCCTCATTGATTTTCGGCATCAAATGTGTAAAAAGAGATTGTTTTCTCTGCATAAGCATAGAAAGAATAGTAAGTATAATGTGAGACTTACCTTTTCCATATGCTCCTACAAGAACTCGTGCTCTTTCCGTTGCATCAAGAGCTGTACTGCTAAGTATGTCCTTTAACAACATCAATGCCGATTTTGTCGGTATGAAATTCTTTAATTTGTCATCATTGTTTAGGTCGTATCCTATGTTTACTGAATACTGAAAGCCTGACGCAACAGAAATCATTTTGCTCATGAATTTGTTTCCTCTATATCGGCATAATATTTTTTAACGCAGTCAATAAAGCTACGTTTATGTAATACCCGAACAACATCCAATCCTGCTGTACGGATAATCTTAATCTCTCCAAGCTTCTCCACTTTATGGAGCAAGGAAAGCATACAAATCGAATCAAGGTTAAATACCTTACCAATATTCTTCTCAGCGGATAGAAGCTCATTTAATGCAATCTCTTCTCTACCATTTGACTGTTCTGCAATAACTGCCATAATTACCCACGGATTAAAGCTTCTTGCCATTGGTATGGATTTCTTGTATGTATAATTGCCTCGCTCTTTACTCAGAATATCAATAAGCCCAAGCTCTCCGAATGGACAATTAATATTATTCTCTGGAGAAACCTTATTGGGATCAGACTTATACCTTGGCACATACGTATTAACAACGCAGGTAAAGTCATCGGTCAATGATCTGATGGCTACCGCTGTACCATCCATCTTCAATTCATTCTGTATCTGAGCAATGAAATCGTCCTTGCTGAACTCTTTCATTACAAATTTATTGAAGAAGTAATACCAGGATGGAGCCATCTCTTCATCAGTAACAAGCTTATAGTGAAGAAGATAAAGTGTTCCTAACTCTTCTGTATATGGATCCTTCTCATGTACAATGTTTCCGAAAGGAGTCAGGGACTGATTCTTCTTGCCAGTCTTTGGTTCTTTCGTCAGGCCTACTGCCTGAAGCCAATATCTAAGGGATTTGACCATATTGGCACCGATTCCAAGAACATCCATCGGATTATCATCTTTGTCAGTAAAGACATCTGGCTTTTGCGATACATAGCGCATACCTTTACTGAGCCATCCCTTTCTTATAAAGAATGTTTCATGGGCTCGAAACTTCGTAGCCATCCCTCTGTTCCTCCTAATCCTTTGTCCGCAAATATTTGTCCATCATGCAGCCGCCTCTAAGATATTTTGCAGTCATGCACATTTTGCAATGAACACATTTTTCCGGATCAATATAATATCTGTCTGCTGAAATCGAAATCGCCCCTGCTTTGCAAAGGGATTCACATTTCAAGCATTTTCTACATGCATTAAATTTCCTAACTTGGTATCCAACCATATGCTGTAAATCGTCGTGATCCTTAACATTCATGGTTCTGACTTTTACAGCAAACTCATATCCGCCCTGTTCAAAAGGCTGTACTGACAAAATAGGAACATTCGTCCTTATATCGAGTACCAGCACTTCATGCAATAGCTTCTGACCCAGCTCGGGAGCCACTCTTCCAAATGGTGTGAGCATATTTAAAAACTCATCATCCATTGGACGTACCAGGCGATAAATCTTTGCATGATCTTCGGTTGTGCAGTTGGTAAAGCGAATTTTCACATCACCCGCTGCAGCAAGACCATTACCACCTTGTCTTGCCTTCCATGCACCAGAGTCTACATACTCTTCTGCATCCGGCTTTCCTATCTTCCGTGCAAAATCTATGAGAAAATTCCTCCATGCCTTTGCTTGCTCTGGCATATAAATTCTTGAAAGAAACTGTGCTCTCTGGTTATTGTTAGGACAACACCAACATCCAACTCTGTCATAACCCAAACGGTAAGCATCATTGAAATCAATCTTTTCAGCCAAGATATATAGCCATATATCCATATCCTTCCAGAAGAATATTGAGACGCTACTGTCTGCTGCTGAATTTTTACTGACTCAGCATCATCCTCAACCCTGTTATACTTACTTCTGCTTACAGACTCCGATTTCCTGATTCCATAGAAGGTCAGAATCCGCTGATCCCTATATAAGGAATTTATCACTCTGGTAATCGGTCCTGTCTTAAACATAGAGCAACACCATCTCATCATTCTAGCTGGTGGTCCTATATCCTCACACACATCTCTGAATACCTGCTCATGATTTTCAGCAATCTTAAAAATAGACTGTGGATGGTTCTGTCTATAGCGCTTGGCATACTCTATAGTGAGCGGGAACTCAAGTGTTGTATTCCCAAAAATATGCACCAGTGATGGATCACTCAATGCTTTTATCGCCAAATCTGCAGTTACGGTGGAGTCTTTTCCACCCGAGAACGATAGTACTATATTCTCCTCTGGAAACTTAGCCGCTGTTTTCTTAACAAAGGTATGAGACTCATCGATCAGATAGTCCAGCCTTGTCCTGTTTGCCTCAACAAAAGCATCTATATGGCGCTCAAAAGCTTCATAGGAATTATCTCCCTTATTTCTTTCAAGCTGCTCAATATACTCATCTGCATTTGCTTCCTTAAACAACTTACTAGGCAAAGCGACAGACTTGCCATTTATATAATATCTGTTGTTGGAAGCCCATACGGATTCATCTATCCACTGATGAGGTTTCTTCTTCAGCAAAATCTCAATCAGTAACCTTTCTTCGGGGAATACGGGTCTAATATCTGCAGCAAGATATTTCATCGGCTTGCCACATCTTTGGCAGATTCCTTTGTCTGCCTGATTCACTGCCTGCATTACCGGAACTCTGCAATCATCGCACCAGTAAACTTCAGTCGGATAATCATCAACAGTTTCCCCACCGCAGATAGGGCAATTTTCTTCATTTGTCTCTATATTACAGTTCTTACACCACCTGCCAGTTTGAATATACAGCTTGCCTTCAAAAATACCCATTCATCTTCCGTTTTAGTTCCTGATTCTCATCTGCCTCCAACAGCGGATCTTTATCCATTAATTTCTTCACTTCATCCGAAACTGCCTTCAATATATCCGCATCCGCAAAGATATCTGCCAGATGGAATTCGAGATCGCCGCTCTGGCGGACGCCGAAGAGGTCGCCGGGACCGCGCAGTTTTAAGTCTTCGGAGGCAATGTAGAAGCCGTCGTTTGACTTGTTGAGAATATCCAGCCGCTTTCCGGCATCTTCTTCGCCGGAGGCGTTGACCATGATGCAGTAGGACTGGTCTTTTCCTCGACCGACGCGTCCGCGGAGCTGATGGAGCTGCGCCAGACCGAAACGCTCGGCATTTTCGATCATCATAACGGTGGCATTCGGGACATTGATTCCGACCTCGATGACCGTTGTGGATACCAGCACATGAATCTCATTTGCCGCAAATGCTTCCATGATCGCATTTTTTTTCTTTTCCCTTCATCTTTCCGTGCAGATATTCCACCCGGATCGACGGGGACAGGACGCGGCGCAGCTCTTCGGTATAATCGATGACGTTCTCTGCCTCCAGCATCTCGCTCGGCTCGACCATCGGGCAGATGACGTATGCCTGACGGCCGGCGCGGACTTCATTTTCGATGAAACGGTAGGCATTCGGGCGAAATTCACGGTTCACGACACAGTTCTTGATCGGCTGCCGGTTTGCCGGAAGTTCATTGATGATGGAAATATCAAGATCCCCATATAAAATAATCGCCAGTGTCCGCGGGATCGGCGTCGCACTCATGACAAGCACATGCGGCTCACCGCCTTTTTTGCTCAGCATTTCCCGCTGTGCCACGCCAAAACGGTGCTGTTCATCCGTGATTACCAATGCCAGATTGTCGTACACCACTTTTTCCTGAATCAGCGCGTGGGTTCCGATCACGATATCCGCCTCATGATTTTCAATCGCCTCTCTGGCAAGCCGTTTTTCCTTCGCTGTCATCGAACCGGTCAGAAGCACCGGACGATATGTGATTCCCAGCGACGCAAATAATTCATTCATCGACTCGTAATGCTGGCGCGCCAGTACCTCTGTCGGTACCATCAGCGCCCCCTGATATCCATTTGCCGCCGCCTGCAGCAACGCCAGAATCGCCACAATCGTCTTACCCGAACCAACGTCGCCCTGAATCAATCGGGTCATGATATGCCCGCCGGACAGATCGGCGTACACCTCCCGGATTACCTTTTTCTGTGCCCCGGTCAGCGCATATGGGAGGCGCTCTTCCACCGATGCCATTTCCCCGGAAATCGTAAATGGATATGCGCTCTTTTTATCTTCTTTTTTGTCTTTGAGCAGGCGCACTGACATCAGGAACATGAAAAATTCGTCAAACACAAGACGCTTCCGGGAAAACATCAGCTCTTCCCGGTTTGCCGGAAAATGGATGTGCTCCAGCGCATAGTTGATTTCCGGCAAACCGTACTTTTCCCGCAGACCAGCCGGCAGATATTCCCGCTCCATCTGGCTCATCGCGAGGGCTTCCGTGACTGCCTTTGCGATCGTCTTATAGCCAAGTCCCTTCGTCTGTCCGTAAACCGGCTGCATGGACGACACGACTTTTCGCATACTGTTCCGGGCGGTAGATCTCCGGCTGCTCCATCGTAAGTCTTCACCGTTTTTTACCACACGGCCACGGAAAATAAAGCGTTCTCCCGCCTTGAGCGTTCCGCGCAGATAGGGGCATATTGTACCATGCCAGCGCCAATGTGCCTCCGCTGTCCCGCAGTCCAGCCGTCGTGACCTGCAGGCGCGCTCCATACCGCACCACATCCGCCGTTTTTGCCAAGATTCCGCCGACTGCCGCGATCGTCTCTTCCTTCAGTTCCGCAATCGGCTGCGGTTCCTTAAACTCGTCATAAGCACGCGGATAATAATGGAGCAGTTCTTCCACCGTTTCCACACCTATTTTTTTGAAATAACTTTGCCGTCTTTTCACCGATCCCTTTGACGGCGGTTATATTCTGCTGTTCCATCTATCTCCTCCTGCTTTTCGGAATGTACCCCCGGAATATCAGTCGCAAAAAACGTTACCAGACGAAAAACTCCGAGAGTATATTAAAATGAAAGAAAGGCAGGACGCAGGATCTCTCCCTGACCTGCCTCGATTCATGCTTATAAATTATTTTTTGTTTTATCAGCACATTTCAAAACAATAGAACCATTTAGGTTTATTCTACTGAAATCATATAATAATAAATCGGCTGCCCGCCATTCTGGCATTCAAATTCGCAGGATGTAAATTCTTTGCGGGCTTTCTCACAGAATGCCTCTGCGTCTTCTTCCGTGACATCCTCACCATAATAGATCGTCACAAGCTCAGACTCATCATCTACCATCTTACGAAGTGACTCCATCGCGGTCTCCTCGATATTCTTGCCAACTGCCAGCATGCCGCTGTCGCCGATTCCCATGATATCTCCCTCTTTGATCTCCATACCATCGATCGACGTATTACGGACTGCGTAGGTAATCTGACCGGTCTTAACGCGGCTCATCTCCTCGGTCATCTGTTCCATATTTTCTTCCGCCGTCAGATCCGGGGCAAAAATTGATCAGCGCCGTGATACCCTGCGGAACCGTCTTGGACGGGACTACATATACCTTGGTATCTTCTGACAGGCTCTTTGCCTGCTCTGCCGCCAGAATAATATTTTTATTGTTCGGCAAAATGTAAACTGTCTCGGCATGTACTTTTTCGATTGCTTCCAGCATATCCTCCGTACTCGGATTCATCGTCTGACCGCCCTCGATGATATAGTCAGCGCCGATGCCCTTTGAAAATCTCAGAAAGACCTTCTCCAACCGATATGGCGATAAATCCATATTTCTTGCGCGGTTCTTCCTTCTTCTCTTTGGCTTCCTCTTCTGCCTTCTGCTGTGCCGCCAGACGTTCGGAATCTTTGATCAGTTTCTCCTGATGTTCTTCGCGCATATTGTCAATCTTGATGCGGGACAGGGAACCGTAGGTCAGTGCCTTCTGAATCGCCAGACCTGGATCGTTTGTATGAACGTGAATCTTGACAATATCATCATCTGCCACAACTACCAGGGAGTCGCCGATCGTGCTCAGATAATCTTTCAGTTCCTGCTCTGTCGTCTCATCCGCCGGTTTTTCTGCATTGATGATAAATTCCGTACAATAACCAAAACGGATATCCGCTGCCTGCGTGCTTCCGGCACCTGTCGCTGCTTTTGCCGCTCCACTTCCCGATACAGACGGAGTCACTGCCGCGTCGATATCCACGACTTTTCCTTTTAAGCCCTCAATACAGCCCTTGATAACCTGAATCAGACCCTGTCCGCCAGAATCCACTACGCCTGCCTCTTTCAGAACCGGAAGCATCTCCGGTGTCTGGCTTAAAACATACTCGCCGTGCTCCAATACTTTCTCTGAAAATTCAAGTACGTCCTCGGTCTGCGGTGCCAGTTCTGCCGCCTTATCCGCCATTCCCTTGGCAACAGTCAGAATCGTACCTTCCTTCGGCTTCATAACCGCCTTATAAGCTGTCTCCGTTGCACGGTTAAATGCGTTTGAGAGAACACTCGTCGTAATGACATCTACCGTCTTAATCTCTTTCGTAAATCCGCGGAAGAGCTGTGAAAGGATAACGCCGGAATTGCCTCGTGCGCCGCGCAGGGAACCAGAGGAGATCGCTCTCGCTAACGCCTCCATCGTCGGATTTTCAACGGCTGCCACTTCTCTGGCGGCTGACAGAATCGTCATCGTCATGTTCGTACCGGTATCTCCATCTGGAACCGGAAACACGTTCAGCTCATTGATCCATTCCTTGTTGGCCTCCAGGCCCTTTGCTCCAGCCAGAAATGCATTCTTTAACATCCCGGCATCTATATAATTCATGCCCACAGGGTTTGTTCCTCCTTAATCTATCACTCTTACGCCTTCAACATAAATGCTGATTTTCTCAACCTTCATGCCGGTAAACTCTTCTACTTTATATTTTACACTCTCGATCAGGTTGTCCGCAACGGTAGAGATGCTGACGCCGTATGCCACGATTACGTGGAAATCGATGCTGAGTGCATTGTCCTTGATGGCTACGTTGATGCCATGTGTCAGGCTTTCTTTTTAAGCAGTCTTACCAGACCATCTTTCATGCTGACAGCCGCCATGCCAACGATACCGAAGCATTCTACTGCTGTCGTTCCGGCGTACATTGCAATTACTTCCGGATCGATCTGGATCGAACCCATTTTATTGTCGATGCGTCCTTTCATATTGACAGCCTCCGTTTCTTTCTTGTTTTTAAATTGATTCGAATTTTATGCCATGATTTTCAGCCTTTTTTATCCGCATGACTCATGGCTTATGTGTACATTATACCTCATCCTCTTTAAAAGGAAATAGAAAATAGACATCTGTCGAAAACTTTTTTTTTTTTTTTGGTTTTTCACTTGCATATTTTCCTATTTTCTGCTATTATACCTTTGTTATGGATTTTAATAGGAAGTCCAATGATCGGTTAAGGAGGTGCTATCATGGCTAAATGTGCAATCTGTGAGAAAGCTGCTCATTTTGGTAATGCAGTGAGTCATTCACATAGAAGATCTAACAAAATGTGGAAAGCTAACGTTAAGTCTGTTAAGGTTAAAACTAATGGCGGAGCTCAGAAGATGTATGTATGTACTTCTTGCTTAAGATCCGGTTTTAGTTGAAAGAGCCTAAATCGAGTTTAACTGGCCTCAGGTGTCTGCCTGAGGCTTTTTTCTTGTCCTTAGCATAAAGAACGACAAAAATGTTGGAAATATGCTTTTGAGCACATTCCAACATTTTACATAAAACCTTTCCTTCAAAACACCTTAAAACAAGTTCAGCAGCGCTCCATACAGCTTCTCATTCCCCAGCACCACCAGCGCCAGTTCTTCTTTTGCCTCGCTGAGCTGATAAAAAAGACGTCTCACATCGCGCTCCGTCGAGCGCAGATATCCCATTTCATCATAATAATAGCGTCCATCCAGCCGACGCACCATGCGATCGACTTCCCGCGTATGGCGAGATTGTATTTCTACGGTAGAATCGGATGGCTTTTTCCGGTTTTTCCTGCCAATCGGATTCCCGGTACTCATATCCCTGACAGATGTAATCATTCAGCAAATTAGCTGCTTCTGACTCATCGTTGGCATAAACCACCGCGACATGGGGATAGCGCCGCATTCCGCGTCCGTGTGGCAGGTGCATCATATTTTTGTATAAAATAGGAAAGTTCTGCATTCGCACGGATCCGATTTGTCAGATGGAATGTCTGGATTCCAGGCTGCTCCCCCAAAGAGCTTTATTGCACCCAGATCCAATTCTTCCGGCGAAATCATATCCTCACAGTTACTGGAAAAAAATAACCGGACGCGTTTTCCCAATCTCCAGCAAACTTTCCAATGTATTGGGTGACAGAAGGTGTGCCTCATCTACTAAAGATCGCGCTGTATGCTTCGAACTTGATTTCCGTTCCCGTTTGAACACTATCCTCTGCCAGGTACTCCACCCGCCGCAGCCGCTCATGCAGCACCTTCCACTCTTTTTCCCGCTTCACCGCAGTGGATCATGCACACCCGCTGCCGCCCGGAGAGTTTCATCGCAATATCATATAAAGCAGCGTTTTCCCGTCCCCGGAAGCCCGGTAAACCAGAAATATCCCGTCCGGTCTGCCCGGATTTTCTTTAAAATCTGGCGTTCAATATCCCTCTGCTGGTATGTCAGGAAATATTCTTTCTTTAAGAACCGTCCCGGCTCTGTGAGCGGCGAAATCAGGTACAGCTCCGCCTGAAACAAGTCTTCGATATTGCCTGGATAATCAGCACTCTCCTGCTGCAAATCCCGGCAGAGCGGTTCCCAGTCCGCCTCCACAATGCGGTCATGATTCGTCAGACGCACCAGGCGGTTCTGGCTGCTAATATAAGTGTACGAACGAATCGGCTTTCCCAGCGCCGCCAGATAATATCGGTTTTGTATGAGCTGCTTGCGGATCGCCTCATCCGACACCTGTCCGCTCTTTAATTCAAGGTTTAAAATTTGTTCTTCCTTGATCTGAAGCAGATCAAACTCTTTCCCCAGTCTCGGAATCTGAAACGAATAGAAAAAACGCAGTGCGTACACCGCCTGCATATGTCTCTCCAACTCCGAAACAAGCGCTTTCATGCTGTCCAGCTCCCATTCCCGTATTTTCAGAAACACATCCCGCCCCGAAAGCTGTCGTTCCAGCTTTTGAAGGTATTCCGTATTCTGATTTCGGGTAATCGTGTAAATAGAGATTGCTTTCATACCTGTACCGCCTGCGTTCCTTTTCGCCCTTTTCAAACTTTATAGATCCTTCTTTTTGCCGCAGCACTCCATGAGCGCCGCCAGCACCTTATCCATCTGCAATGGTTTTGCCAGATGCATTCATCCAGCTGCCAAGCACTGCCTGGCATCCTCTTCAAAGGCATTTGCCGTCATGGCAAGAATCGGAATCTGCCTTGCATCCGCCCGCGGAATCGCCCGGATCGCGCGTGTCGCAGCCAGACCATCCATCACTGGCATCATCACATCCATGAGAATCGCATCAAACGTCCCCGGAGATGCCGCCTCAAAGCAGTCTACTGCCTTCTTCCCGTTCTTCACAATCGTGACATGGGCACCCGCATCGGTCAGAAGTGTTTCCGCGATCTCTGCATTCAACTCATTGTCCTCCGCCAAAAGCAGCTTCAAACCGCGAATATCTCCTGACGGCGCTGCTTCCTTAACCGGGAACTCCTCCGGCGGCGGGGCAATCTCAAATGGAATTTCCACCACAAACGTCGTTCCAATGCCGACCTCACTCGTCACCTCGATGTTTCCGTGCATCTGTTCAATCAGCCCTTTGACGATCGTCATGCCAAGCCCAGTTCCCTGGTAAACACTACGCGCATCATTTTTCTCCTGTGCAAACGGGTCAAAGATGTGATCCAGAAATTCCTGGCTCATGCCAACTCCGTGTCCGAGATCGTCCACCTATAGACGCACCAGCCGTCCCGTACATCCTGCGCCTCCACCCTGGTACTGATTTTTTCCGCCCGGACGATTATATTTGATGCAGTTTCCATAAATATTCAGGAAAATCTGGCGCAGATGGAGCTGGCTGCCATAAATATACGGATACGGAATCTCCGCTTTTCTTTTTATCATACTCCCATTGAATGCCCGCATCTACCGCGCGCTCGATGATGATGCTCACGATATCGCGCGTCATCTCTGCCAATGAAATATAATCATGTGCCAGAATAATCTTTCCCTCTTCCAGCTTGCTCATCTGCAGCACATCGTTGATAAGGGACAGCAGATGCCCCGCCGCCACCTGCATTTTCCGGTGATTTTCCATCACCATCTCCTTATCATCAAAATGTGCCTCATCGATTTTTAAAAGCCCGATAATGCCATTGAGCGGTGTCCGGATATCGTGACTCATGCGGCTTAAGAAATCTGTTTTCGCCCGGTTTGCCGTCCGCATTTCATCAAATGCCGCCTGCAGGCGCGCGTGCTCCTGTTCATCCCGCGCGTGCATCTGCGACGTATCCTGCAGAAGAATGATCCCATGAACCACCGGCATCTCACAAGAAAGCTCCGTATCAAACACGATCGTCTGCGTCATCAGAACTGTTTTCTGTACCCAGCAGATCGTGCCATCTTCCTTCTGGATACAGTATTCCACGGAAATATGTTTCTCCCCTGCCTCAACCCGCTTCAACAGCTTAGCCGGATCATCTGCCAGACGATAGCTTCCCAAGGTCTCCTGGTGACCATCTTCATATATTCACTGCAATAATCACGGTAAGAGCACGGCAGCGGATAGTCCATAAATAGCTCCCGGCATTCCTCGTCTTTTCCATTCAGGACAACACTCTTCTCCAGAATATCCTTTGTCAAATTAACTGTATATATCATATCCGTCAGTTCCAGGAGTGCATCCACATAGCTGTCATTTTCCAGAATCGACTGTTTGAGCTGTTCATAATAAAGCGTCAGCTGTTCCTTCGCATCTGCCCGCCCCTCTGAACTTTTCCGGATCGTCTCAAATGCCAGCAGGAAATGATGCAGCTTTCCTTCCTCATCCCAATCTACCGGGATCAGCGTCAGGCGGCTGTAGAGTCCCTGACCGTTCGTGTCATACTGCAATTCGAGTAGATCTCCCTCCGCCTGCAGCTTCCCGGAAAGCTCTGAAACCTGTAGGCTCTGGCGGATGTTGGCGCGGTCAGCACGAGCCACCCGTTCCGCTACTATCTGCTCCGCCGCACCGGAATAGCTTCCGTCTGACGCCAGAAAGAAATCAGCACTGGCACGGAGTGCCGGTAGGTATCCATGTGCGCGTCGCAGTAGAGACAATCGAAAAGTTTCTCCCGTACCGGTTTAAAAGCTTGAGCAGGTGGAAATCCAGCCGTTTTTCCGCTGCCGCTTCCTCGCGCTTTACATGGTTTTTGTTGATATACATATTTTTATCGGCAAAACTGAAAAGCTCCCGCATCGTGCTGCCCGGAAAATCACTGGCAAGTGCATACCCGGCCGCATAGCTGAGCGGCATATCCGGATGTCCCTTTGACTCCTCTGTCATCGCCTCCCGCACATGGGTGAGGCATTCCCGCATGGCCTCCTCATCCAGACCACGCGTAACGGCAATAAATTCATCGCCGCCGTCCCGCCCTACGAACTGTTCCGCAGGCATGGACGCGCGCAGGCAGACGGCGAACCGCCTGATATAGGCATCCCCGCCTCATGCCCCATGCTGTTGTTGATTCGGCGGAGATTATTCAGGTCAAAACTGCATACTCCCACATTCTCTGCCGCCGGTTCCGGATCATCCAGCAATTCTTCGCATTTATTCTTATTGGGAAGTCCGGTCGCCTTGTCCAAATACACCTTTTTCTGCAGCGCACGGTTCATCGCCGCAAAGCGCACCGCCTTGATAAATTCATATCCAATCAGAAGCATCAGAACAATAATATCAATCGTGATATATTTTTTCAATTACCGTCAGCGAGGATGCTTTCCGCTGGGAATACGCCTCTGCCAGTCCTGTCGCCTCATCACAGATTTCAAAGAACCGCCCGCTCTTATCAATGATCTCTGTATTCTCATAGCCGACTTCCCGGACACGCAGGATTTCATAGTGAAGCGCGGCAAAGTACTCCTCCAACTCCTGCATCTTACTCTGAAACGCCCCGTCATCAAGGCGCACCAGCCCCAGTTCGCCATTGCCATTCCGCAGACCATCGACGAAGGCCTCAATATCCTGAATCATACCATCCTCCGGCTGACCGGAAATTTCCAATTTAATGATACGCTGTGTCTTTCCGCGCACCAGTCCCGCATAATTGACCACACGCGCCGTTCCTGAATACTGGAGACAATTCCCATCATCACGATAATCAGTGCTGCCAGCACAACCGCCAGCACGCCGATGCAGATCTGTATTATGTTTGAAGTCTTTTTCTTCTTACTCTTATTCGCATTCTCGGAATCCATCGCTCCTGTCCTCCCGTGAAAAAGAATGTGCCTTGGCACATTCTCGCGCCAAGCGCGGTCGCTTGCGATATGTTTTCTGGTACGCCCTTTTTCCTGCACCTGCCATCTTGTTATTTTACATCTTATATCCCAGAAAGCATCCATCCTCATGCGACTCAATCCGCCCGACCGCCTGCAGATACGAATAAATAATCACCGTCCCGGCAAACTTCATCCCACGCTTTTTGAGATCTGCCGACACTGCATCTGAGAGCGGCGAACTGACTTTGCCTGTCTCATGAATCACCGCGTCTCCTGTCCAGTGAGTCAGATACGCGTCAAAACTCCCATATTCATTCTGAATTTCCCGGAATATCCGTGCATTCGTGACAGCGGCATGAATTTTCAGCCGGTTATGTACAATTCCGGGGCGGTCCGGAGTGCTTCCTCCTTCGCCTCGTCGTAACCGCACACCTTGTCCAGGTCAAATTCATCGAACGCGGCGCGGAACGCCTCCCGCTTATTGAGGATGCACTCCCACGAAAGCCCTGCCTGAAAGCATTCAGGATCAGCATCTCAAAGAGCTTCGCATCATCCCGAACCAGCTTTCCCCACTCCTCGTCGTGGTAACGGATATACAATTCATTCTTTGATTCGCCCAGCGGCAGCGGTGTCTTCCATCGTGCCATTCCATACGTTTATCTCTCCCTGTTCGTCATTTGCTCTCACATTTTTTTGCTTATTTATCCTTGTTTTTCATTCAAGAAAACATAAATATGCCATATCTCTCGTTTTGAAGTTCTACATAAGCGGCGCCAGAATCCGCAGTGCCTTCCCCGCAAACCGCCGGATAAACGGATACTTCCGGCAGTTTTCCAGAGTAATCCGCTCGCTCTTTGCAAGTGTTTTCTGGAAATCTTCTTCCACATCCATCACAACCGCATTGCGGAAGAAATAGGACGCGCACTCAAAATGCAGATACAGGCTTCTGAAATCAAGGTTGATCGTTCCGACCACCGCCTTCTCATCGTCGCTCGTAAACATCTTCGCATGGATAAAGCCCGGCGTGTATTCATAGATCTGAACACCAGCCCGCAGAAGCTCCGCGTAGTAGCTGCGCGCCAGCAGGTACGCATATAACTTATCCGGTATATGCGGCATGATAATAATGACCTCCACGCCGCGCTTTGCCGCAAACTTGAGCGCCGCCAGCGTCGTATCGTCGAGAATCAGATACGGAGTCGTGATGTGCACATACCGGCGTGAACGCCCTAAAATATCGAGGTACACCGACTCGCCGACATTTTCCCCGTCGAGCGGGCTGTCCGCATATGGCATCACAAAGCCGCCATAGTCCATGCCCTCCGGCATATGAAATGTCTCCGGACACAGAAAACGGCGATATTCTTCCGCATCCCGTTCCGTCACATCCCAGAGCTGCAAAACATCATTGTAAAACTGTCTACAGCTTTTCCCTTGAGCATGACCGCCGTGTCCTTCCAATGTCCGAAGCGCACCCGCTGGTTAATATATTCATCTGCCAGGTTCACGCCCCCGGTAAACGCGGTATGACCATCGATCACACAGATTTTCCGGTGATCGCGGTTATTCTGGTAACTCGAGAGAGCCGGACGCACCGGCGCAAAAAATCTTGCACTGGATACCTTTCTCCTGCATCGCTTTCTCATAGCCGTGCGGCAACGTGAAGAGATTTCCCATGCCGTCATACATAAACCGGACTTCCACGCCCTCGGCGACCTTCGTCTCTAACACCTGTAAAATCGCATCCCACATCACTCCGTGTTCTACGATAAAATATTCCATAAATATAAAATGTTCCGCTTTTTGAGTTCTTCCAATAATACTGGAAACATATCATCTCCCAGTGGGAAATAGCGTACCCCCGTATTTTCATACGCCGGGAAACGTCCGTACTGGTTCATATAGCGGACGAGATTGCCGCCGCTGGCGCTGATGCTCTCATAGTGTGCCAGCACCTCCGGATCCTGTAAAAGGTACGGACGAAGTTTTGTCCCAACCTCCTCGATCCGCCGGTTAATGCGGCGCGTGCCCGGCTGCAGCGTCAAAAACAGATAAAACAGCGTTCCAAACACCGGAAATATCAATATCGGCACTACCCAGGACAACTTGATCGTGCTGTTTCCCTCATCGCTGATAATATAGATCAAAACCAGCGCACTGAGCATCGCAGATCCACCGTACATATAGATCAGGTACTCTCTAAACCAGTCAAACCCGGCAAAGAGCACAAGAATCTGTATCAGCAGAAACAGCGTTCCCAGCGTGGTACGCCCGAAAATCAAACGCAGCAGTTTTCTCAATTTTTTAAGTATTTTCTCCATTTTCTACCAGTCCATTTCTCTGCCTCATTCATCAGGCACCTGCCGTATCATTGAAAACTACAGTGCCATCTCTCATAGTATGGCAGATTTTTGCAAATAAAACAAGAGGTCAGCCGGAGACTGACACAGATTTGTGTCATCCCGACTGACCTGTCGTTGTAAGCGCTCATTTTAACAACCGCATTGAAACATCTCACGGATACCCGGCATAAAGCTGTTATATCGCCATTCTTGGCATTTTAGTCCTCAGCGCCTGACGGATATCTTCGATAATATCATCCACGTTCTCGATGCCGACGCTGAAACGGATCAGGCTTGGATCAACGCCTGCCTCCCTGAGCTGCTCATCGGAGAGCTGACGGTGAGTATGGCTTGCCGGATGCAGAACGCAGGTTCTCGCATCGGCAACATGGGTTACGATGGCTGCCAGTTTCAGCTTATCCATGAACTCGCCAGCTGCCTGACGACCGCCCTTTAAGCCGAAAGAAATAACGCCGCATGTACCGTTCGGCATATATTTCTGCGCCAGTGCATGGTATTTATCATTTTCAAGTCCCGGATCATTCACCCAGGCCACATCTTCACGGCTCTGTAAATACTCGGCGACCTTCTGTGCATTCTCACAGTGGCGCGGCACGCGCAGATGAAGCGTCTCCAGACCGATATTCAATAAGAAGGAATTCTGCGGGGACGGGATGGAACCGAGATCACGCATTACCTGTGCGGTTGCCTTGGTGATATAAGCCGCCTTACCGAATTTCTTCGTGTAAATAATGCCGTGGTAAGACTCATCCGGCGTCGTCAGACCCGGGAATTTATCTGCATGTGCCTCCCAGTCAAAATTGCCGCTGTCCACGATGCAGCCGCCGACGGTCATCGCATGTCCATCCATGTATTTTGTAGTGGAATGCGTTACAATATCTGCCCCCCACTCGAACGGACGGCAGTTGATCGGAGTTGCAAACGTATTATCTACAATAAATGGAATACCATTTCTGTGTGCAATCCGGGCAAATTTTTCCAGATCCAGCACTACCAGAGCCGGGTTTGCGATCGACTCACCGAAGATACACTTTGTGTTCGGGCGGATCGCCTTCTCGATCTCCTCTTCCGGCGCATCCGGGTCAACTAACGTAACATCGACGCCCATTTTTTCATCGTAACGACAAACAGGTTTGATGTACCGCCGTATACGGTTGCCGAGCAGACCAGATGATCGCCCGCGCCACAGATATTAAATACCGCATAAAAGTTTGCCGCCTGTCCGGAGGATGTCAGCATTGCTGCCGCGCCGCCTTCCAGCTCACGGATCTTATCTGCGACTGCATCATTGGTCGGGTTTGCCAGACGGGTATAAAAATATCCGTTTTCCTCCAGATCGAAGAGTCTTCCCATCTGCTCACTGGTTGAATACTTAAAGGTCGTGCTCTGGCAGATCGGCAGAATTCTCGGCTCGCCATTTTTCGGTTGCCATCCGCCCTGGATGCACGTTGTTTCCATTGAACGTTTCATTTTTTCTCCTTCATATGTTTATTTTTAAATAATTATATAGTAATTGAGCCCATTTTTAGTACGGCTCTTTTACATCACCATATCAAACAGCGAAAGCTGATTGCTCTCCGGCAGCCCCGTCAGAATTCCCAGCTCTGCCATCAGATCGCACACCGTCTTCGTAACCTTGGTACGGTTGATAAAGTCCTCTTTCGACAAGAACTTTCCGTCCTCCGCCGCAAAACAATCGCGTCTGCCGCTTTCTCGCCGAGTCCGTCAATACTGCTTAAGGAAGGCATCAGCTTTCCGTCTATGATCTGAAATTGCGGGCTTTTGCCCGGTAAATATCGATCGGCATGAACTCAAATCCGCGCGCGTACATTTCCTGTACGATACGCATATCGCGCAGCGTGTCCTGCTCTTTCTTGAAAGAGAATCCGACCGGCTCTTGTATTCCGCCAGATGATACTCCAGCTTATCGCGCCCCTGGCACATCAGCTTGTAGGTAAATCCACTCGCACGGATGCTGAAATATGCCGCATAGTACGCCAGCGGGTAAAATACCTTACAGTACGCCACACGCCACGCCATCATAACGTAAGCCGCCGCGTGCGCCTTCGGGAACATATACTTGATTTTCAGGCAGGAATCGATATACCACTGCGGCACATCGTGAGCTTTCATCTCTTCAATCCACTCCGGTTTCAGTCCTTTTCCTTTTCGGACAGACTCCATGATAGTGAAGGAGAGTCCCTCTTCGAGTCCTTTCTGAATCAGATAAATCATAATATCGTCTCGACAACAGATCGCCGTCTGAATCGTCGCCTGTCCGCTCAGAATAAGGTCTTTCGCGTTTCCTAACCATACATCCGTACCGTGGGACAGGCCGGAAATACGCACCAAATCCGAAAAATATTTCGGTTTGGCATCGATCAACATCTGCATCGCAAAGTCTGTACCAAACTCCGGAATGCCAAGCGCCCCGAGCTTACAGCCGCCGAGATCCTCCGGCGTGACACCGAGCGCCTCCGTGTTCTGAAAGAGACATGACCTCCTTCGAATCCAGTGGAATATCCTTAACCGGGTCGAGTCCCGTCAAATCCTGCAGCATACGAATCATGGTCGGATCATCGTGTCCGAGAATATCGAGTTTCAGCAAGTTATGATCGATGGAGTGGTAATCGAAATGCGTCGTGACGGTACGTGTCGTCATATCGTCCGCCGGGTGCTGCACCGGTGTAAACGTGTCAATCTCCTCCTCCGAGGGGCAGTACGATGATACCGCCCGGATGCTGTCCGGTGGTACGCCGCACGCCGACGCATCCCGGACACGATGCGCTCAATCTCACACCGGCGCTTACGGATTCCTTTATCCTCATAATAATGCGCCACAAAACCATACGCTGTCTTATCCGCCAGAGTACCAATGGTCCCCGCACGGAAGGTCTGGCCTTTTCCGAAAATAACCTCCGTATAGGCTGTGCGCCCGGCTCTGGTACTCGCCGGAAAAGTTCAGGTCGATATCCGGCTCCTTATCGCCCTTTGAATCCCAGGAACGTCTCAAACGGAATGTCGAACCCGTCTTTTTTTCAGCGGTTTTCCGCACTTTGGACATATCTTATCCGGCATATCACAGCCCGCCATACCCGAAAACTTCTTTACGTCTTCGGAATCAAAATCGTAATAATGGCAGTTCGCAGTAATAATGCGGGCTCAGCGGATTTACCTCCGTGATACCAGACATCGTCGCCGCCAGCGAGGAACCAACGGATCCTCGCGAACCAACCAGATATCCATCCTCATTCGACTTCCAAACCAGCTTCTGCGCGATGATATACATAACGGCGAATCCATTGAAATGATCGAAGTGAAGTTCACGCTCCAACCGATCGACTACGACCTTCGGCAGCTTATCGCCGTACATATCATGCGCGTGGTTGTAGCAGATGGTACGCAGCGTATCATCCGAATTCGGAATAACCGGCGGACACTTGTCCGGGCGTACCGGGGAAATGCGCTCGCACATCGCCGCGATCTTGCGCGTGTTTGTGATAACGACTCTCCTCCGCCTTTCGCTGCCTAAATATTCAAATTCCCCCAGCATTTCCTCGGTGGTCCGCAGATACAGTGGTGCCTGATCGTCTGCATCCTTAAATGCCCTTGCTTGCCATGATGATACGGCGGTAGACCTCATCCTCCGGATCGAGGAAATGTACGTCGCAGGTCGCGACAGACCAGCTTGTTCCACTGTTCGCCAAGTTCAATCACTTTGCGGTTCAGATCCTGCAGATCCTCCCAGGTGTTGACCGAACTTTTCTCATCCCGCAGCATAAATGCTGTTGTTTCCAAGCGGCTGCACTTCCAGATAATCGTAGAAATTCGCGATTTTTCCCAGTTCCTCCTCCGGAACCCCGCGCAGGATCGCCTGAAACAGCTCGCCCGCCTCGCACGCCGATCCAAGAATCAGCCCCTCGCGGTGGCTCGCCAGCAGACTCTTCGGAATCCGCGGACGTTTTGCAAAATACGTCAGGTTTGACTGGGAAATCAGCCGGTACAGGTTGATTCGCCCGACATCATTCTTCGCCAGAATAATAATATGGTAGGTCGGCATCTTCGGATCATTTCCGGCGTCATTTTGCCCTGAGTTCGTTGAGCTGCGTCAGATTTTCGATATCGCGTTCATGAAGCATCTCGATAAACTTGACAAAAATCTCTGCCGTGCATGCCCCGCATCATCGACTGCCCGGTGATGGTTTTCGAGAGGAAATTTTAAGCTCTTTCGCTACCGTGTCGAGCTTGAAGCGGTTCAGGTTCGGCAGCAGAACACGCGCCAGCGAAACCGTATCGCGACCGTCGGCTGGAATGTGCAGTCCCTGCCGTCTCGCATTTTCTTTGATGAAACTGATATCAAACGACGCGTTGTGCGCGACCATGACCGCCCCCTCACAGAATGCCAGAAATTCCGGCAGAACCTCTTCGATCGTCGGCGCAGCTGATTACCATGCCGTCGTTGATGCGTCACTGCTGTTCAATGTCATAGGGATTGGCACTTCCGGGTTGACAAATGTGCTGAATTTGTCCCTATCTTTCCATCCGTCACCGCCTTGACCGCACCGATCTCAATGATATGGTTCTTGATCGGGCTGAAGCCGGTCGTCTCGATATCGAATACAACGCAGGTGTGGTCTAAAGTCTGCCCTTTCTCATTCTCCGCCAGTTCCTTCATATCATCGACGAGATAGCCCTCAACGCCATAGAGGATCTTGAAGTTTTCGCCCTTATCGACCGCATGGTTCGCATCCGGAAACGCCTGCACACAGCCGTGATCGGTAACAGCGATCGCATCCATGCCCCATTGTTTGGCGCGCTTGATGATATCCTTGACCTCGGAAACACCATCCATATCGCTCATCTTCGTGTGGCAGTGAAGTTCCACGCGCTTGACCGGACTGTTGTCCATTCGCTTGCTGGTGAAATCTTCGCATTTCTTGATGCCGGAAACCGAACCGATCGTCAGCTCGCCGTCAAATTTATCAATATTCGGCAACACCCTTAATGCGGACAAACTGTCCCACCTTGGTCGCTGTCTTCAAATCATCCAGCGTATCTTCCCGTGCAAAGATCTTGACGCCGATCGTGTCGGTAAAGTCGGTCACCGAAAATAAAAAAAGCGTGTTTCGCTGCGGAGCTCTCCTTAGCTCGCAGGTCAAGATCTTTCCGCGGATGACAACCTGCCCAACCTCGCCTTCCAGCTCCTCGATCGGGCTCGCCTCCTCATCGAAATCGCGCCCAAACAGCACATCCGGATTGTCGGATTTCTTCATATAGCCCGAACGGCGGTACTCGCCGCCCTTGCCAGATCCAGCATTTGCGCTGCCTGCCTGGTTTCTGCCTCCTGCCGGATTCCCCCCGGCTTTCAGCTTACCAACCGGTTTTAAAACAGTCTTTCCCTCGTCAAATGGCAGATCGACACCGCCAGAGGCAGGTTCTGCCCCGACGGTTCCATATACGCCTCATTGGCACCTGCTGCTCCGGCAGCCGCCGCTTCCGTCTGCCGCGCCACTCTCGCCTGCCGCCTGCGGCTTCATGTCAGATGATCTCCGGCTCAGTATTCTTCTTCTCAACCGGACGGTAGGAAGTCTTCACAAGCATCGGCACATTGCAGCGCTCGGTGAAGATTTTCTCCAGAATCCGCACCAGTTCCTGTGCCTTATCGCGCACGATCATCGTGTCCTCCAGCGACAGCTTCAGGTATCCTTCTTCTTCAAAATCCATCTCCGCCTTACGGAACATATTATAAAGAAGGATACTGTAATTTTTCAGCTCCATCAAAATACTGTCCCGGTACACATTCATGAGTTTTTCCGGCGTGTACTGGCTGGACAGATGGTATTTCTCCAAAATCTTGATCGTCACCCGTTTGCCCGGAAACAACTGCTCCTTGATGCCTTTTTCCAATCGTAGATACTCTGCTTGTGCATCAGGCGCGGGCTGTCGATGTAGACGCGGGTCACGCTCCGGTCACGGTTCGTCGAGATCTTCTCGATCCCGACCATTTCAAGCAGTCCCCGCACATTTTCCGCAATATGTAAATCTGGAAAATACCTCCAGAAATGTTTTCATTCTATCATTCCTTTGCTTTTTCTCTTCTACCATCCGGTCAAGCTCCGCTTTGAGCGCCGGTAAAAGTTCACTCTCCGGCAGTTTTTCACAATCTCGCCCCTTACGTATCAGAAGTCCCTCGCCGATACCGCCGGCTCCACCGAGATCGGCTTCCTTCGCCTCGCCCGGTCCGTTGACCACGCAGCCCATGACGGCAACCTTGATATCCAGCGGATATCCCTGTACCAGCGTCTCCACCTGGTTTGCCAGACCGATGAGGTCGATCTGCGTGCGTCCGCAGGTCGGACATGAAACAACTTCCACGCCACCCCGCCGAAGTCCCAGCGTCTTCAAAATCAGCTTTGCCGACTTGATCTCCTCCAGCGGGCTGCCTGTCAGGGACACGCGGATCGTATCACCGATTCCCTGACTCAAAATCAGTCCCAGACCGACCGCTGACTTGATATTGCCCGCAATCACAGTTCCCGCCTCTGTGATACCGACATGCAGCGGATAATGAGTCTTTTTTGCAATTAGTTCATGTGCTTTTACACACATCATAACATCCGAAGATTTGATGCTGATAACCAGATTGTCATAACCCATCTGCTCAATCAGGGCAACCTTATCCAGCGCGCTCTCAACGAGTCCTTCCGCTGTCACGCCGCCATATTTCTCTACCAATGGCTTTTTTCCAAAGAACCGCTGTTGACGCCGACACGAATCGGCACGCCATACTCTTTTGCCTTGTCAACCACCGCCTGGATCCGCTCTCTGGAACCGATATTTCCCGGATTGATACGGATTTTGTCCGCGCCGCACTCGATCGCCGCGATCGCGAGACGATAGTCAAAGTGAATATCCGCCACCAATGGAATATGTATCTGCCGTTTAATCTCCGTCAGGGCAGCCGCCGCCTCCATTGTCGGCACTGCCACACGGATAATATCGCAGCCCGCGTGCTCCAGCGCCAGAATCTGCTCGACGGTCGCCTTCACATCCTCCGTTTTCGTATTACACATCGACTGGATCAGAATCGGATTGCCGCCGCCGATCTGTCGTTTTCCAATCTGCACCACTTTCGTCTCGTCCCGGTATCCCATATCGTTCCTCCCAAACCACTCTTCTCCGGCATAAAATTTCCAGTCTTTTTCGAGTGAATCTTTCATGCCTTTGAATCAAATGAATTATCATTACAATAAATTTCTAATATCATTAAACAATACAAATAACATCAGCGTCATCAACGCCGCCATGCCCGCCATATGGACCATGCCCTCTTTTTTCCGGATCAACCGGCTTGCCGCGCAGCATCTCCAGAATGATAAATACAAGCCGTCCGCCGTCCAGTGCCGGAATCGGAAGCAGGTTCATGACACCCAGATTGGCGCTGAGCAGAATACACATATTGGCCAGATTGACAAGCACAATCATAAGTCCGTAGCTCTGGCTCTCCTTGACCGTCGTGCCGATCATTGACACAATCCGCACCGGACCTGCGATATCGTTCGAGCTGACCTGCCGCTTCAGAATCATGCCAAGGCTGCTGAACGTCACACGGATCCAGTAGCGCACTTCGCAGAAGCTATACTGCACTGTCTGAATCACGGACGCCGGTTTCTGGTAAACGCCGCCGCTGATTCCAATAAGATAGCGTCCCGCCTCCTCGGAATAGCGCGGAACCATCTGCGTCGTGTAGGATTTCCCATCCCGCACATACTCCACCGTGACACTCTTTCCCGGATGGAACTGCAGATAGGTCTGCACATCGCGGTACAGATAGGTGCGCGTGCCATTTAAGCGCTCGCTCGTATCGCCCGCCTGCAGCCCCGCCTCCTGTGCCGGATAGCCGTCCTCAACACTGACAACCGACGCCGGATCAAATCCCACAGCTGATCACGAAAAAGGCACAAAACCACGCCAGAATGAAGTTGAATACAGGTCCTGCCACCACGACTTTAAAACGTGTCCAGGCAGAAACCGCATTAAAATAAGTCCCCGTTGCGCCCGGAGGCAGCAGGAGTCGATCCGTTTTTCCATCTGTCAGACTCTGGTTCTGATCGCAGGAACTCCCTTTTTCCGTTTCACCCGGCGCATCATACCCTTCATCTTCCCCAGCATCATACAAGAACCGCCAAACGGAAGCAGCTTCAGCGAGTACCGCGTCCCGCCTTTCACAAAACTGAAAAGTCTAGGACCCATGCCGAGCGAAAATTCAACGACGCAGATTCCGCCCCGTTTTGCCAATAAAAATGTCCAAATTCGTGAAACAGCACGATCAGGCTGAATACAATCAGCGCCGCCAGCAAACTTACCAATCTACCACCTGCTCTCTATAAAATCATAGGTTTCCTGTTCTGCTGCCAGAATCTCTTCGACCGTCGGATTCTCTTTCACGGTGTGGTGTTCCATCGCCGCCTCAATCATATCAGTGATAGTCAGATATCCGATCTCGCGATCGAGGAATTTCTGGACTGCCCGCTCATTTGCCGCGTTGAACACGGTCGGAAGCGTGCCGCCGCGCCGTCCGGCTTTGTATGCCAGGGAAAGTCCATGGAAATTCTCAAAATCCGGCGCTTCAAAGGTAATCTGTGCCAGCTTTGCAAAATCCAGCCGATCGCCCGCCAGGAAGCGGCGTTCCGGATAATACAGCGCATACTGGATCGGAAGCTTCATATCCGGCGTGCCGAGCTGCGCTATCACCGCGCCGTCCTCGTATTCTACCATTGAATGAATCACACTCTGCGGCTGCACAACCACCTGCACCTGATCCATCTCCACGCCAAAGAGCCATCTTGCCTCCATAACTTCCAGACCTTTGTTTACCATCGTGGAACTGTCGATCGTGATCTTGCGTCCCATCGTCCAGTTCGGATGTTTCAGCGCATCTTCGACCTGCACACCCTTCATCTGCTCTCTCGTCCATCCGCGGAACGGTCCGCCGGACGCTGTCAGGAGAATCTTGTGGATCTTATTTCCCGTCTCGCCGTTCAAACTCTGGAAAATCGCGCTGTGCTCGCTGTCCACCGGCAGAATGCGGACATGCTTCTCCTTTGCCAGCGACATAATGATATGCCCGGCCGTTACCAGGGTCTCTTTGTTTGCAAGTGCAATATCTTTTCCAGCATTCATCGCTGCGATCGTCGGGCGGATACCGATCATTCCGACTACCGCTGTCACCACAATCTCCGCACCCAGCTCCGTTGCCACTGCGAGAAGTCCATCCATGCCGCTCTCGACACGGATATCCAGATCGCGCACACGGTCTTTCAGTTCTTTTGCTTTTCCTCGTTCCAGACCGCCGCGATCTTCGGAGAAAACTCCCGGATCTGTTTCTCCAGAAGATCAATATTGCTGCCAGCCGCCAGAGCCGTTACTTCTATATCTTTATTCGCCCGGACCACTTCCAATGTCTGTGTTCCGATCGATCCGGTTGATCCAAGTATCGCAATTTTTTTCATTTCTTATTCTCCTGTTTCTGTATTTTCATACATGCTTTCGTTTTATCGTAAAAACGTCAGTGCAAAATAAATCGCCGGTGCCGTAAAAATCATGCTGTCAAACCGATCCAGCACGCCGCCGTGTCCCGGAATCAGGTTTCCGTAATCCTTGACATTGTGGTTCCGCTTAATCGCCGACGCCGCCAGATCCCCGATCTGGGAAATAACCGCCGCAATCGCACACGCCACCGCGCATGCCACCATCGGATTGCTGACCTCGTCCATCTTCGCACCGAAGAAATATGCATAAATGCAGCCTAACAGAGCCGATCCGACCACACCGCCGACGGCGCCCTCGATCGATTTTTTTTTTCGGGCTTAAAACCGGTGCCAGACGGTGTTTTCCAAGAGCATTCCCGCGCAGTATGCGCAGGTGTCGCAGCCCCAGGAGCTAAAAAGATCAGCCAGACAAGGTATTTTCCGTCCGCCATTGCCCGCACCTGATACAGGTAGGAAAGCATAATTCCCAGATAAAAAATGCCGAAAAATGCCACTGTAATCTGCTCGGTCCCATATTTCGGAAACGTGAACACGTAAATGCTCATCAGCACCATCAGGGCTGCGATCGCAAGCAGTGTCACATAATGCTGCCCTTCAAACCACACCAGCCCATAATATCCCAGACACGCCAGATACCCGGCGATGCCCGGCGCTTTTTTCTCAATCCCCATAACCCGGTAAAGTTCAAACATACCGATCAGGGAGATCGCGGCGGTCACACAGTACAGAAGGACACCGCCCTTTGTAACCAGTAAAATCGCGAGTGCTACAAGCACAATCCCGCTTATCAGCCTCGTTCTGAACATGGCAACTCCTCCTTATGCCTTGACTCCGCCAAAGCGTCTGTCTCTTTGATTGAACTGCTCAATTGCCTTTATAAGCTCGTCGCGGTTGAAATCCGGCCACAGGCAGTCCGTGATATAAATCTCACTGTAGGCAAGCTGCCACAGCAGATAATTGGACAGGCGGATCTCGCCGCTGGTGCGGATCAGAAGATCCGGATCCGGGATGCCCGCCGTATCTAAATAGGACGCAACGGTCTGCTCTGTCACGTCCTCCGGCACCAGCTTTCCGTCCTGACAGTCCATCATCATATGGCGCACCGCGCGCGTGATCTCATCTCTGCCGCCGTAGTTGACTGCGATCACAAAGGTCATGCCCGTGTTTGCCGCCGTCTCGTCTTCCAGGCGGTTGATGCCCTCGATGATATCGCTGTCAAATCGCGTGCGGTCGCCGATCATTTTGACTCTTACATTATTTTTCTTGGCAATCTTTAAAAGCCGTTTCAGATAAAAACGGAAGAGCTGCATCAACGCCCCTACTTCTTCAGCAGAACGCTTCCAGTTTTCCGTTGAAAAACCATATACCGTCAGATAACGGATTCCCAGTCTCGCTGCATCCTCAACCGTCTGTTCAACCGTCACACACCCCTGTTTATGACCTACGGTTCTCGGAAGACCTCTCTTCTTCGCCTATCTGCCGTTGCCATCCAGAATGAGGGCGACATGCTGCGGAATTACCAGGTTTTCGATGTCCCTTTCCATCCAGTTTTCCTCCATAATATTCCCTTAATAGCCAGAAAACAGGACCAGCCGGCCATCCGCATCTGCAATGCCGGCCAGCCCTGCTTGAGGCAGCCTGATTTTTACATTTAAACTCTATTGTATTTTTATACAGTCATGATCTCAGCTGTTTTTCTTCTACTGCTTTATCAACCTTTGCGATCATCTTGTCAGTCAGCTTCTGGATCTGATCCTCGCCATCTGCCAGCTCGTCCTCGGTGATCTCGCCGCCTTTTTCCAGCTTCTTTAACAGATCGTTTGCATCACGGCGGATATTGCGGACTGCAACCTTCGCGCCCTCGCCCTTTTTCTTAACATCCTTTGCCAGATCTTTACGGCGTTCCTCAGTAAGCTCCGGGAAAATCAGGCGGACTGCACTTCCATCGTTGTTCGGGTTGATACCCAGATCGGAAGTCAGGATCGCTTTCTCGATGTCCTTAATGAGCTTCTTCTCCCACGGCTGGATCAGAATCATACGCGGCTCCGGCACAGAGATATTTGCCACCTGCTGTAACGGGGTCGGTGCGCCGTAGTAATCTACTTTGATTTTGTCCAGTACATGCGGGTTCGCACGTCCAGCACGAATGGATGTATACTCATTCAGCAGTGCGTCATAGGACTTATTCATCTTCTCTTCGTAAACTTTTAATCTCTCCTGCATAAAATCCTCCTAGTTATGCGGTAACCACTGTACCGTTAATTTTTCCGCGCATTGCATTTACAATTCCGTCTTTTTCATTCAGGCTGAATACTGCCATCGGAACGTGATTTTCCATACACATGATGGAAGCTGTGAGGTCCACCACGGCAAGCTGCTTGTCGATCACCTCCTGAATCGTGATCGTATCATACTTCTTTGCATCCGGGTTGATCTTCGGATCGCTGTCATAGACGCCGTCGATCGCCTTAGCCAGAAGAATGCAGTCTGCATCCATCTCAATCGCACGCAGCGCTACACCGGTATCAGTTGAGAAATACGGATGACCTGTACCGCCTGCAAAAAATACGACCATACCCTTTGAGAAATATTTATTGGCTCTGTCCTTTGAAAACAGCTTCGTCATGGAGCCGCACTCAAATGGTGTCAGAATCTGTGTCATCATGCCTTCGCTCCGGAAGATCTCCGACACGTAAATACAGTTCATGACCGTTGCCAGCATTCCGATCTGATCCGCCTTGGTCCGATCGATTGCATTGCTCTGGCGGCCTCTCCAGAAGTTTCCGCCGCCGATCACGATACCTACTTCGATTCCGTCATCGACCGCCGTCTTAACCTGTCTGGCTACTTCCTTGACCGTTGCTTCATCAAACCCGGTTTTCTTGTCGCCTGCCAGCGCTTCTCCGCTCAGCTTCAGTAATACCCGCTTTAATTCCATAATTCGGTTCTCCCTGTCTATATGTACGTTCTGATGTACATTTTATCTGTGATGACCGTAAAAGCCGCGTCACCTTATCAAAGATATTCTACCACAAAAATCCGAATGTGCGATAGAATTTTCGTAAATCCTGTGCATCCTTTCATCCTTTTCCCCAAACGCCTTTCTGTATACGGATTCTTCGCCCTGTTTTTTTTTTTTCCAAATTTTAGTGCCCGTTTTACTTCTTTTTCTATTTCACCTTTTCCCGCCGCTCTCATTCTGCCCCCAGCTTCTCATTATTTATCTGCACTTATCCTCTGCAATCTTTTTCTGTGCATTATTTAACAACCTTTCTGGGTGCAATCCATGTATGTGCATTGTTTTATTGGACATGCATTTTATAACATTGCAAATTTGAATCATTATATTGTTTGATAAAAATCAATTTCCAGCTACAATAGTTATATCAGTTGTAATTATTTATTATCTCTGAAATAACAATAACGCATGATTCTTTCGGATCGGGGAGGCACTTGAAAAATATGACAGCAATCGATCAAAAACAAATTAACAAGCAGCAGACAAACCGTTATGAAAAATATTACCGTCAGATAGGTCTCAACATCGCTTATTACCGCAAACTCCGCGGCATGAGCCAGATGGCTTTAGCAGAGGCGACCGATTTAAGCCGGACTCATATATCCAACATCGAGGCACCGAACATGAAAACGAGTCTTTCCTTAGAGAGTCTCTTTGATATTGCAGGTGTTCTGCAGGTTGCACCGCGCGCCCTGCTCGATTTCCGTGATGAGAAACCGCAGGATTTTCATGAATAAATCATGATAGAGCACGTAGATTCATGAATTTCTTTAAAGCATGACATTTTAGGGTTCCAAAGATAGATTGGAACCCTTTTTTTGTGTAATAGGAAATTCCTTATAATCCCCTATTACACAAAAAGGCACTAACGTGCCAATGATGCGCACTCGCGCGAAGCAGAAATATGTCGCAAGCGACCGCGCTCGGCGCGAGAATGTGCTAAGGCACATTCTTTTTTTATGATGTTCAAAAGTCAAAAACATGGTGATCATTTTCCACCTATTTATTCGTCTTCCGGTTAATAAACTCCGTCCTCGTCTTCGAGTAGATAAATTTCTGACTCGCATACAGGCTGTAATAACCAGAGAAACTAAAGCTGACTGCAATCACCAGCACGAAAAACGGCATCGCCTCATAGCCAAAAAGCTCAAAGCCCAGCAGAAGCGTTGAGATCGGGCAGTTTGTGACTCCCACGAAGAGTCCCAGCATACCGCAGGCGGTCATAAGACCGACCGGCTGTCCAAAGAGAAATGCAAAGAAACTGCCAAACGCCGCGCCGATCGTCAGGGTCGGCACGATCTCGCCTCCCTTGAAGCCTGCCTCCAGCGTAACCGTCGTAAAGAGAATTTTTATCAGGAAATCCCATGGAAGTCCCTCACCCTCAAAACATTTTTCAATCAGGGAGACGCCGCTTCCGTTGTAGCGGGTCGAACCGGTCAGAAGCGTCAAAACAATCACAATCGCCGCGCCGGATAAAATCCGCCAGACCGGCGAGGGAAGATATTTTTGTAGAGATGTTCCGTTGTGTGAAGCGCGATGCAGAAAAGCCCGACACCAGTGCGCAGCCAGCCGCCAGACCGACAGCCACGATCGCTGTTTCAATACTCCACGCCGGAACCGCACCAATCGCAAACCGCTCCGGCATCAGTCCCCCAGAACCTCGCCAGCGCCGCCGCCGTAAAGGCAGAAAAGACACACGGAACCAGCGCTGCATAGTACATAACACCGATGCTGATAACCTCCATTGAAAAGATCGCCGCCGCCATCGGTGTGCCAAACAAGGCGGCAAATACACCGCTCATGCCGCACATGACCGCAATCTTCTTATCTTTCTCATCAAATTTCAGCCATTTTCCGATCTGGGTTCCGATGCTTCCTCCCATCTGCAGCGCCGCGCCCTCGCGTCCGGCAGAACCGCCGCCCAAATGCGTCAGAAGCGTTCCTGCAAAGACTGCCGGGGCAGTCGCAAAACTGATCTCTGTGTTCGAATAGATCGATTCAATCACCATATTGGTGCCCCGGTTATTATCCTCTCCCAGCGCATGGTAAACGCCCAGAACCAGAAGACCGCTGAGCGGCAGCAGAAAGACCATCCACGGGTGGCTCTGAAAGAATGCCGACACCCATAGGACGCATTTTCCAAATGCCGTGCCGATGCAGCCGCTCACAATTCCAATCACAATCGCGCCTTCCGCCCATTTTATAAAATAGGAAATATTTTTTTAACACCGGCTCATATTTCTCCGCTTCATTTCAATTCTCCCCTGTCTGCTCTATCTACACTGCTTTTCATTTCCACCTTAGACATCATAGATATTTTTGGATTTTACCAGCTTCGGACGGTAGCCTGCTTCCTTGAGCGCTTCCACTATCTTATTCTTGTGATCCGTACCAAACGCCTCAACGGTGATCCGCAGCTCCACTGCTGCGTTGCGGTTAATGCTGACAAACTGGTTATGCTCCAATTTGATGACATTGCCCTGTTCTTCTGCCATCAGGGTTGCGACTTTTGCAAGTTCGCCTGGCTTATCCGGCAGCAGTACCGATACGGTAAATACCCGGTCTCTCTGGATCAGACCATGTTGTACGATGGATGCCATTGTGATCACGTCCATGTTGCCGCCGCTCAGGATGGATACGACTTTTTCTTCTTCACATTCAGGTGTTTCAGAGCAGCCACAGTCAGAAGACCGGAGTTCTCAACGATCATCTTGTGGTTTTCTACCATATCAAGGAATGCCACGATCAGCTCGGAATCTTCGATGGTGATGATGTCATCCACATTGATCTGGATGTACGGGAACAGCAGATCGCCCGGGCGTTTAACTGCAGTACCATCCGCGATTGTGTTGACGCTCGGAAGAGTCACTACTTTTCCTTCTTTCAGGGATTCCTGCATACAATTTGCGCCTGCCGGTTCTACACCGATCACTTTGATGTTCGGGTTCAGCAGTTTTGCCAGCGTTGCAACACCGGTACAGAGTCCGCCGCCGCCAATCGGAACCAGAATATAATCAACGGTCGGAAGCTCTTTGATGATCTCCATGGCTATGGTTCCCTGGCCGGTAGCCACATCCAGATCGTTAAACGGATGGATAAAGGTATATCCGTGCTCCGCTGCCAGCTCATTTGCATATGCCAGTGCCTCATCGAATACATCGCCGTGAAGAACCACCTCTGCGCCATAGCTTCTGGTACGGTTTACCTTCATGAGCGGCGTTGTCGTCGGCATAACAACCGTTGCCTTGCAGCCAGCCAGTTTTGCTGCGTATGCCACACCCTGCGCGTGGTTTCCCGCCGATGCCGTGATCAGACCGCGCTGTTTCTCCTCATCGCTCAGGGTGCTGATCTTATAAAATGCACCTCTTACCTTGTAAGCACCTGTATACTGCATATTTTCCGGTTTTAAATATACTTTATTGCCGGTCAAATTCGAAAAATATTCACTGTAAACCAGTTTTGTCTCGGAAATAACCTTGCTGACAACCTCAGTTGCTTCTTCGAATTTCTCCAGCGTCAGTCCCTGCGGCTCAGCCTGTACTGCCTCTGCTGTCTCTTCCTTTATTGTCTCACTCATTGTCTTTCCTCCATTTATCCGTATCTCTCAGAATGCGCCCTGCTTTTTTTTGCCGGTTCTCTGACCAGACAGTCTGCCGGGCGTGTCCTGTTTATCTGAATCTGCGGCTTAAGCAGATTTGTTCTCCGCCAAACCAGTTTCAGCCGTGGCATGCTCAGCTATTTTTAGCTTTATTCATTCTCTGTCAATGCTTCATTTCTCTTAAACAGTGCATTGACGAAATCATTCGCATCGAATTTCTGTAAATCGTCGATCTTCTCGCCGATTCCGACGTATTTAACCGGAATACCAAGCTCGGACTGGATCGTAACCGCGATACCGCCCTTTGCCGTGCCATCCAGCTTCGTCAGGATGATTCCTGTGATATCCGCCACTTCCATAAACTGTCTGGCCTGGGAAAGTGCGTTCTGACCGGTCGTTCCGTCAAGGACAACCAATGTCTCACGGTAGGCGTCCGGATATTCTTTGTCGATGATCCGGTTGATCTTCTTTAACTCTTCCATCAGGTTCTTCTTGTTGTGAAGCCGCCCGGCAGTGTCGCAGATCAGCACATCGGCATTTCTTGATTTTGCCGCCGCGATCGCATCGTAGATAACAGCTGCCGGATCAGAACCTTCCTGCTGGGCGATCAGCTCAACGCCCGCGCGTCCTGCCCACTCCGTCAGCTGCTCAATCGCTGCCGCACGGAATGTATCCGCCGCCGCCAGAATGACCTTCTTGCCCTGATCCTTTAACTGACCCGCCAGCTTGCCGACCGAGGTCGTCTTCCCGACGCCGTTGACGCCGATCACCAGCACAACCGACTTGCGGTTTTCAAATTCGTAGGCATTTTCGCCCAGATCCATCTGTTCCTTGATGCTGGCAATCAGAAGATCCTTGCACTCTGCCGGATCCTTGATGTGGTTTTCTTTTACCTTTTTCCGGAGATCCTCGACGATCGCCATCGTCGTCTGGATACCTAGATCGCCCATGATAAGCGTCTCTTCGATCTCCTCATAGAAATCATCATCGATCGCGGAAAAACCGCTGAATACGGAATCAATTCCGCCTACAATGGAATCTCTCGTTTTCGTCAGCCCTTCTACCAGACGGCTGAAAAAACCCTTTTCTTATCACCCATGGCTGCGCCTCCTTTTCTATTTCTGAACTCTTTTTTGCAATTATAATTTGCTTTTTCCTCTTCCCGCTCCATCTGCGCCTCGATCAGGCTGACCGATACCAGCGTGGACACACCTTTTTTTCCTGCATCGTGATACCGTACAGGCGGTCTGCCGACACCATCGTGCCTCTTCGGTGGGTGATGACGATAAACTGCGTGTAGCGCGTCAGCTTATGCAGATATCCGGCAAACCGGTCTACGTTGGAATCGTCGAGTGCCGCCTCAATCTCATCAAGCAGGCAGAATGGCGACGGTTTTAAGTTCTGAATTGCAAAAAGCAGTGCGATCGCCGTCAGGGCTTTCTCTCCACCGGAGAGCTGCATCATATTCTGCAGTTTTTTGCCCGGCGGCTGGGAGATAATCTGGATGCCTGCCTCCAGAATATCTTCTTCCTGCGACAGCTCCAGCGTACCCGTTCCGCCTCCAAATAATTCCTTAAATACTTTATCAAACTCGCGGCGGATCTCACCAAATTTTTCCCGGAACTGACGCCGCATTCCTTCATCGAGCTCCTCGATCATTTTTTCCAGCGCCGCCTGTGCCGCTACCAGATCTTCATGCTGGTTTTTCATAAATTCGTAGCGGCCGGATATCTCCTTGTAGTCCTCGATCGCGTTGACATTGACATTCCCAAGGGCGCGGATCTCCATCTTTTTCTCATTGATCGACCGCTTCATTTCCGGAATCGAGGTCAACTCTTCCTTCCGCAGCTCTTCCGCGCGCGAATACGTAAGCTCATACTCACTCCACATATAATCGACCTGCGACTCCAGGCGCTCATTCAGGCGTTCTCTCTGATTCTGGAGACGGAAGTTCTCGCGGTCTAAAAGCTGGAGACGTTCGTTCAGCTCTTCCTTTTTATCAAAGAAAGTTTTCTGCCGCCCCGCCTTTTCTTCCTTCTCACGCTGCTTGTTCTGGATTACCAGTTCCATCTGCGTCCGCTTGTCCCCGGACGCCTGTATCTCGGCTTCCAGCGCTGCAATCTCGCGCTCTCTGGCAGCGATCGTCTCGCTGCTGTCCGCGTGACCGCCGGAAAGTTTCTCTTTCTCTGCCCGGAGACGTTCCTGCTCCTGCAATACACGGCGCAGATTTTCCTCGATAAACGCACCCTTCTGCTCCGCCTGGGAATGCCCAAGCTGTATCTCCGAAAGGGCTGCCGCCGCTTCCCCACGCTGCTTTTTCGCCGTCTCAAGACCTGTCTGCTGCTCTTCCACGTACTGGTTCTTCTCATTGCTTAGCGTTTCAAGCTTCGTCTCTTCGGTCTGCAGCTCCCGCAGCGCCCCGCGCAGATCGCCTACCTGCAGTTCAAGTTCCTGATTTTCTGAAGACAGATCCTGCGAAGAATCTGCAATCTCCTGCCGTCTCGCCTCCAACTGGCAGATCGTCAGTTCCAACGTATTCTGCTGGATCTGCATCTGCTGGCGCCTCTCCTGGACGGATGCCAGTGTTCTCTTCGCTTCCGTCAGCCTGCGTCCCGTCTCTGCCAGCTCCTCCTGTACCGCTTCCACCTGTTCCAATGCCTTTTTTGCAGGCAGCTTCCAGTTCTTCGATCTCACGGCGGCGTCCCAGCAGATTGCTGCTGTTCTTGAATGCACCACCGGTCATCGAACCGCCAGGGCTTAAAAAGCTCGCCGTCCAGCGTCACGATCCGGAGAGAATAGCGGTATTTCTTTGCCAGCGCAATCGCATGATCGATCTGATCCACCACGACCACGCGTCCCAGCAGATAGGACACCAGCCCGCTGTATTTCTCATCCGTAGAGACCAGTTCGCTTGCCAGTCCAAGAACACCCATTTCTTTTCAGCGCCCCCGGCTGTCCAAAACTCTGGCGGCGTTCCATGCTGGTCAGCGGCAGAAACGTTGCACGGCCATACCGGTTCTTTTTCAGATATTCAATCAGGCGTTTCGCCGTCTCCTCGGAATCCGTCACAATGTTCTGGATGCTGCCGCCAAGTGCCGTCTCGATCGCCGTCTCATATTTCTTCGTCGTGCTGATCAAATCCGCCACAACGCCATGAATACCCGGAACGCAGTTCTTGACTTCCATCACGCGGCGGATACTGCCGCCGTAGCCCTCGTAGCGCTCCGCCAGATTCCGCATTGATTCCAGCCTCGTCCGGTTCGTGTGGTAATCCTGCTGAAGGCTCGAAAGTTTCTGGTTCAGGCGGCGTTCCTGTTCTTCCTCCGTGCGCGTCTGGTCCTGCAGCTCTTTTTCCTGCGCCGAAAACGCTTCCAGACATTCCCGCACCTTCCCTAATTTGGCTTCTTCTTCTTTTTTCTGCTCTTCCTGAACCGACTCATCGCTCTTGAATTTCAAAAGCTTCTGCGTCACTTCCGCCCGGCGCACATCCACCTGCTCCAGCATCGTCTCATAGCGCTGACGGCGGGCGGCAAGTTCCGCTTTCTGGTTCAGAGCGTCCATGATCTCGGCTTTTGCCGTCTCGATCAAGGTTTCCGTCCGGCTGACCGCCTCGTCCATCGAACGAACTGCTGCCTCCGCTTCCTGCTGTTTTGCCTCGATCGTCTGCACCGATGCATTTAGTGCCTGTTTTTCAGACTCATATTCCGCCTGTTCTTCCTCTTTCTGATGCATTTCGCCGTCGATCGACGCCATCCGGCTGCGGATATGTTCTTCGTTCATCTGCTCCGTCCGGATCTGCTCTCTGAGAACCCCGATCCGTCCGGTCTTCTCCTGGCGCTCCAGGTCTTGTCGGCTGCACGCCTCACGATCCGCGGCAATCGCCGCATCCAGCGCATCCAGCTCGGTTCCGAGCAATTCGTACTCCGATTTCAGTGTCTCCGATTCCGCCCGCACACTCTCCTGATCGCCGGTCAGAATTATCTCCTTCTGCTCCACTTCCCGGATCTGGCGCTTCAATTCCTCCGATTCTGCCAAAAACAGGTTGGCGTCCAGGCAGCGCAGCTCTTCCCGCAGACGCAGATACTCCTTCGCCTCCTCCGACTGCCGTTCCAACGGTCCTACCTGTTTTTCCAGCTCGGACAAAATATCCGTCACGCGGATCAGGTTCTGTTTTTCATCTTCCAGCTTCTTCTGTGCGATCGCCTTGCGCCGCTTGAATTTCACGATTCCAGCCGCCTCATCAAACAGCTCGCGCCGTTCCTCCGGCCGCCCGCTTAAAATCTGATCAATCTGTCTCTGTCCGATGACGGAATATCCCTCTTTACCGATACCCGTATCGTAAAAGAGCTCGTTGATATCTTTTTAGACGGCAGCTCGTTCCATTAATCTTATATTCACTCTCACCAGAACGGTAAAGACGTCTTGAAACCGTGACTTCGTCGTACTCAATCGGAAGTTTGTGATCGGCATTATCCAGTGTGATCGCCACGTAGGCAAATCCCTGCGGTTTTCGAAGCTCCGTACCAGCAAAAATAACGTCCTGCATCGTGCCGCCGCGCAGCTGCCTGCTTCTCTGCTCACCGAGCACCCAGCGCACTGCATCGGCGACATTGCTCTTGCCGCTGCCGTTCGGTCCGACGATGCCCGTGATTCCGTTGTGGAACTCAAACAGAATTTTATTGGCAAATGACTTAAAACCCTGTATTTCAATACTCTTTAAATACATACCTACTCCTGCGGTTTTTCTGATAGTGAGGATCCCACGGTACGCCGCACGCTGTTCCGCTGATTTTTTCGTCCGTCCGATGCCGCGCCCGATCTCCTGACCGTCCAGCATCGCAGACACTTCGAAGCTCTTATTGTGATCCGGTCCTTCTTCTTTCAGAAGAACGTATGTAAGTGTCTCGTCCGTATGTCCCTGCACAATCTCCTGTAAGATAGTCTTGCTATCATAAAAAGAGCTTTTTGTGTTCGATATCATTCAAAATAAATCGATGAATAAACTCTTTTGCATTAGCAAAACCACCGTCCAGATAAATCGCGCCGATCAGTGCCTCCATCGCATCCGACACCACCGAATCGCGCCCCCGTCCACCGGTCGCATCCTCGCCTTTTCCAAGCAGCAAAAATCCACCCAGATCGATCTCCTGTGCGCAGAATGCAAGCGTCGGCTCGCAGACCAGACTCGCACGTGTCTTTGTCATATCGCCCTCCGGCATCTCCGGAAACGTGCGGAACAGGAAATCACTCGATACCACTTCCAGCACCGCGTCGCCTAAAATTCAAGGCGCTCGTTGCATCCCAGTTTTCCAAGATGGTGCTCATTGGCATACGAACTGTGTATCATCGCGTGTTCCAGAAGCTTCTTGTCCTGAAACGAATAGCCAATCCGTTTTTCCAATTCATTTAATGTATACTCCATATATTTCTCTCTTTCCAGCCTGTCCTGCTGCTGACTGATTCCGGCAATCATTGCTATTTGTGTCTGTGAGCCAGAGTCAAACATCCGTTCTTTTTTGGAAAGGAGCTGTCGCGATCCTGCCCTTCGGCAGCCCGCCCAGCCCCTTTGCCTGACAGACTTCTCTATAACTTTTAACAAACATTGAATTAGTTCAGTGCGTTCTTGATCTGCTCTACTGCATCGCCCACAGATACAATCTTTTCTGCCTCCTCAGTCGGGATTTCGATATCAAACTCCTCCTCGATTCCCATGATAATCTGAAAATATCCAGCGAATCAGCGCCCAGATCATCCACAAACGTCGTATTTAACGTAATTTCATCTGCTTCAACATTCAGTACCTCCGCGATAATGTTCTGTAATTTTTCAAATTCCATAATTTTCTTCCTTTCTATGAACTTATTTTAAAATATTTAGAATTCTAGATTGATTAAAAACATATCGTTTTTTCGCTACATTTTATAATTTCACGAAAGTTTCACAGGCTTTCCTTGATCTTTTTCATTAATCGCCTGCTCTTTAAAGGTCACACACTGAAGAATCGAATTGCACACCTCGGTGCGCTTGGAATTTCCGTGCGTCTTGACAACCAGCCCTTTGAGTCCCAGAAGCGGTGCGCCGCCGTACTGGCTCGCATCGAATGCTTTGAGCGTCGTCTTTAACGCCGGTTTAACAAGCAATGCGCCGATCTTTGAGCGCAGGCTTGTCATCATGCCCTGTTTTACCATGGAAATCAGGGTTGCACCGACACCTTCATAGAGTTTCAGGATGACATTTCCGACAAATGCCTCGGAAACGATGACATCCGCGCCGCCGTGCGGAATCTCGCGTGCCTCGATGCTGCCGATGAAATTAATGTCCTTACATTCTTTTAAGAGTGGGAATGTCTCTTTCACCAGCGCATTGCCCTTCTCTTCCTCCGCACCGATGTTGACGATTGCACACGCGGATTCTTGATACCAACCACGTGTTCCATGTAGATGGATCCCCATCTTTGCAAACTGTACCAGATGGGACGGTCTTGCATCGACATTGGCGCCGCAGTCGATCAGCAGGGACACGCCCTTTTCTGTCGGAATCAATGGAGCCAGTGGCGCACGGTCAACACCTTTGATTCTGCCGACGATCACCTGACCGCCAACAAGAATCGCACCGGAGCTGCCCGCGGAACAGAATGCATCCGCCTCACCCCTGCGGACCATATTCATGCCGACCACGATGGACGAATCTTTCTTCGTGCGAATCGCATTGACCGGCGGTTTCCTCCGTCTCGATGACCTCAGTCGCATTGACAACCTCGATCTGTTCTTTCTTATATGTATGCTTTTTTTAATTCTTCTGATACGACTTCTTCCTTGCCGATCAGGAAAATCTGAATATCTTCCCTCGACTGGGCTGCCATCACGGCACCTGCCACGATCTCACCCGGTGCGTTGTCGCCCCCATGGCATCTACTGCTATCTTAACCATTGCGTGTTCTCCTTCTATAATTTATAGCGATACACATACCAAACCTGTCTTCCGCCACTGCGGCATATGTGGTCCGAACGAATCGCTCTTTCATCGTCACGCTGCAGCTGTCCCGCTTTTTTATTGTCCACAGCCACATTACATCAATCTTTACTATACTAGAGATCAATCTATAAATCAATAAGATTTGAACCAATTTTCCATTGCATGCATCTGATTGGCAGCATCCTTCCTGCCGATATCATACGTCTCCTGCAATTTTTCAACACTATGTTCGGTTCTGCCGATTGGAAGCGCCACGCTCGGACGGATAACAAAAATTTTTCCCTCTTGTTCGAGGGCGATCGATCCATTCCACCGTCTTATTATAGAAATAATAGCGGCTGCGAAGCGCCCTCACGAACGCCGGATATTTGTGATATGCTGCCTCCGGCAGCCAGAAATTGCCCGGTTTCTTGCGGTAGCCCGCTGGACGGGTCAGCACAACGACGCATTTTTTATAGCCCATCTTAGCGAACGCACGCAACGGAATGCTGTCCGTGCAGCCGCCGTCCAGAAGCTTCATTCCACCAACCTCGACCATATGGGACACATACGGAAGGGATGCCGTCGCACGGAAATATTCGACATCTTTGAACATATCTTTGATCTCCAGATACTCTGCTTTCCCTGTCTCCACATTGCTGCATGCCACATAAAACCGTGTATCTCCACGGTCAAATGCCTCGTAATCATACGGATCCAGCCGTTCCGGTATATCATGGAAGCAGAACTGCTCGTCCACCAGATTTCCCGTCCGCAGCCAGTTTTTAAAGCTCATAAAACGCTTGTCATTGCCGTATTTTTTATAATAGCGGATGCTCCGCTCCTTCTGCCCCGACACAAACGAAGCCCCATGCACTGCCCCGCCGAGACGCCGATCACGCCGTCAAATGAAATATCATGATCCAAAAACACATCCAGGACGCCCGCTGTGTAAATACCGCGCATCCCGCCGCCCTCCAGAACGAGACCGGTCTTTTTTTCTTCTTTTAACTCTGTCATATATCATCAAACTCCTATTAAATATTTTATATACTATAAAACAAGATCGAACAGATAGCAAATACGATTTTTTCTATCTAATTCCATATTTTTAGTATAACGTTACTGTTCACGCATACGTGCCCAGTAACGGAATTTGCCATGGCTTCGCATTTAAATACGGCAAATTCCTGCTGCCACCACGTTTTCTTACGGCACTTTTTGCTTCAAAAGTGCCTCCCCGGGAACAGTAACCGTATAACACCTCGGCAGGAAAAGGGGACGTGCGCCGCCTATGCACACGTTCCCCTTTCTCTTTTCCTTCGATATCTCTATTATTTTATTTCTGCATCGCGTCCATCCGCGCCTGCACATACTCCTCCAGCATCTTCGTCGTTCCCTCAATTCCCAGCCGGCTGCTGTTGATCGAAAGGTCATAATTTCTGGAATCTCCCCAGCGTCCGCGGCTGTAACAGTTGTGGTAGGATTTCCGCCGCCAGTCCTTCGTCTTTACCAGACGTTTCGCCTCGTCCTCTGAAAGTCCGCGCAGCTGCTCAATTCTCTTCACCCGTGTTTCCTCATCGCCCAGCACAAAGATCGTGATCAGTCCGTCATATTCCTTTAAAACCGTCTCCGCACATCGTCCAACTACCACAAACGATTCCCCGAATCGGCCTTTGTCTTTCAGGTAACTGAACTGCATCTGCGCCAGATTGTTCTCCAGAGAGCTTGAAAATCCGCTGACATTGCGCGCCAGAAAACGGTTTAGCGGCTTCTCGTCGTATTTTTCCAGCACACGCGGATCCACACCCTTTTCCTTGGCAATACTGTCCAGCATCCTATGATCATAAATCGGAAGTTCAAAATGCTCTGCCAGCGCTTCCGCTATCTTGTGTCCGCCGCTGCCAAACTGTCTGCTGACCGAGATGATCACTCTGTTTTTCCTCTCCTCCATATAAAAGCCCCTTAAAAGTATCTCGCATATATACAAACCATGGAAATCAGGATTACCAGCACCGTCGCCGGAGCTGCATACCGGCAATATTTCCCCAGCCGATAAAATGTCCGTTTTCGCTGCCACTGAGATACCAACTACGTTTGCCGAGGCTCCGATCGGGTTCCGCAGCCGCCAATATCCGTACCCATCGAAAGCGCCCACGCCAGAACCGAGATCCATGCCGCCTGCCTGCGCCAGACTCCGGATAACCGGGATCATCGTCGCCGCAAATGGGATATTGTCCACAAATGCACTCGCAAGCGCCGACAGCCACAGCACAATCGCTACTACCCATTTTACATTATTTCCACTGACTGCGTCAATGATCCCTGCTAAAGAATTTAGGACGCCCGTCTGCTCCATGCCGCCGACCACGACAAAAGACCAATGAAGAATAACAGCGTCTTATAGTCAAGCTTCTTAATCATGCTGAGCGCCTCACCGCCGGATGCCAGCAGCGAAAAAGCACCGATAAATACGCCGATCGTCGCAACTGTCAGTCCCGTCTGTGCATGCGTCACCAGCATCATGATCGCCGCCGCAAAGATCACCACGCTGACCGCAAACCGTTTCCGATCCGTGATCGCCTCCTGGGGGATGGATATGTAACCGCTTCGTCATGCTTTTCACTCGCCCTTAATTCTTTCCTAAAGGAAAAATAGAAAAACAGTACGACAAAAATCAGCGAAACACCCGCCATCATACCTGTATTTAAAATAAAATCTTTAAATGAATATCCGAGCGAGGTTCCGATGATGATATTCGGTGGATCGCCGCACATCGTCGCAGAGCCGCCCAAATTCGAACAGAAGATCTCTGAAATGATCATCGGAATCGGATAAAAATGCAGAAGATGCGCCAGCTCTACCGTGACCGCTGCCAAAAAGAATAACGGTAATACTGTCGATAAACATCGCCAGAAACGCCGACATCAGCATAAATGAAATAAAAATCGGGATCGTCTTATAATGTACCGCCTTGGCGATTGTCAGGCACAGCCACCGGAAAAATCCGCGCGCTCCATGCCCTCCACCATCAGCATCATACCGGCAATAAAAGAATCGTCGCCCAGTTGATGCCGCTCGAGGACTCTGCCGCCGCCTCGGTCTGAAACCAGAAGTTCGGAACCATGAAGCTGCGCAGGCTCAGTGTCTCCGCCGCTGCCACCTCACTGTGCATACAGACGCCAAACACCAGCACCAGCGTCAGAAGCCCGCATCCGAGCGATACGATATGCCTCTCAATGTGATCCCAGATGATAAGTCCAAACATTACAATAAAAATAATCACAGCCAAAATTTGTGCTGCCATCTTTGTGCCCCTCCTTTGTCAGTCCTTTTGCCATCCTCCATACTGGCTTAGAACCCTTGCAGTCTCTTCTCAGACCGCCTCTTCCCCTAGATTGTTAAAAAATAGGCAGTCATGAGATACTCACCTCTATCTTACTACTTATTTCACAATATGCAAGTATTCTTTTTGTTAATTTTTTATTTCATCAGAAATAACTGCCAGCTTGTCCTTCAGCACTCTTTTCATGTATGTGTTTTCATTCTACCATCGTTCTCTTTGCAAATATTCTCTTTGTTTTTCTCTGTTTTTAAATGTAAAAGAGACAGACCGCATATTCCGTGCAATCTGCCTCTTCTCACATCTATTTTACAATTCTGTCTCCATCTTCCCTGACGGATTTTCATCAAAATTGTTTCTTAAAAATTTTACAGAAGCGCCCCATCTTCCCCGACCTGCTTGCCGTCCGGCGTCGTCGTATTAACTAACATCGCGCCGTTTACATCCAGATAATACCATTTTCCATTCCAGAACACCCAGGTATTCGTCTTGCAATATGCATTTTCATCGAAGAAATACCACACACCGCCGATCTGCTGCCAGTTATTGGTCACATAGCTTCCATCGGAATTGCGGTACTTATATCCAAGCGCATCCTGTTCCCACGCACCGGCTGCCGGACCGCTGCCTGCTTCCTTGAATACAAGCGTCTTCTGAATTTCCTGCGCCTGCTCCGCCGTGATTGTAAAGGAATCCGATGTCTGCCATTCGCCGTGCCGTGAATCGCTGTAAACCGCACGCACATCAAACGTGTAGGTTCCCGCCTGCGTAAGATAACGTCCAAGATTGTATTTCGTTTTTTTTTCCCGGTTTTACTGTACTTAAAAATTTCTCATCCCGGTAAACGCGCAGCTCATAGTATTTCGCATCCTCACTGCCGTTCCACTCTGCAACGCCATCCATCTGATCCCACTCTGCCTCATCAACATCCAGGCTGTAATCACTGGAGGTTCCTTTTTAAAGCTTTCAGGGTGATCACGACCCGGAGTTCCTCATCGCCCTTGCGCTTGATGGAAGTAACCGTCGCACTGTCACCGCTCAGGGTCACATTCTTTTTCGCATAACCGGATTTAAAATAATAATCATCGTCCGCCTCCAGAGTAACCTCCAGCTTTGGCTTATCCTTGTCCACCCATTTACCGGACGGCTCGTTGATCACATCAACATTGGAAATATCGCAGTCACCGAAATCGAGCGAAACATCCACATCTGAACTCTCATCACCGACATGGATCGAGGACGAAACATTTAAACCGATCGAGCCAACCGGGCTGCGGTCCTCCGTATCCTTCGACGCAAATGCCTGAAATGGGATCGCCGCCAGAAGCGCGGCGGCTGTGACGGTCAAAAGTAAATATTTTCCCTTTTCATATGTAAAACCTCCTAACGTGATATTTATAAAACATTATCGCTCTTTTTTTCCTTCTTCTCTATATTAACAAAAAATAGCGGCATTGTACACCGTTTTGCATACAACACCGCCATCTACATAGTATCAGTATCTCACGTTACTGTTCACACATACGTGAAGAGCAACTATCTCACAGCATATTTTATTTCAAACACAAATATACCGCCCACAAACAGCACCTCTGCCTGAACAGCCATTTTACTTCTCTAACTTTCTCTCCGGGAACGGATCATCCACCGCTCTTACCGTATGGAAATCGCCGCGCTCTGCCCGCGCCATCTGAAGGAGAACCGAACCGATACCTGCTGCACCGTCGAGAAAACCAATCGGCGTGCTCAGGCGTTCCGGTGCTACGCGGTCAAGCGCAAACTTCCAGCTTGCCTGTCCGCCGTCCGCACCATTTTCGAAGACCGCCGTATCCATCAGCACCTTTGCACAGCGTCTCGCATACTCCAGATCATGCTCTTCGCCAAATGCCGCCCAGAGTCCCAGGTACATATTTAAGAGACCTGCGGTTCCGCAGCAGATATTTTCCGTATTCCAGTATCCAGCCGAACGTTTCTCCGGTGCACCGGTCGCCTCAAGTCCTTTGACAAGCTCCTCGATCTCATGGCGGTATTTCGCATCGCCGCTGAATTTGTACAGCTCATAGTAGAAAACGGTTGGTTCCTGCCGGTCCGTGGCAGTAGCCCAGATAAAAGAGATCCGGACGATCCGGGAGCGCATGCGGAAGCAATTTTCCAGCACGCATCTTGACTGCCACCGTGTCCATATACTCCGGCACGCCCTTGACCGCATCCAGAAATTCTTTCTTTCCGCTGACTTCGTAAAGCTTCAGCATCAGGAATCCGATTCCGCCGGTTCCCATCGGGAAATTCGGATCAATATAATCTTTTCCAGCGCCAAAGTAGGTCGGATCGACGCCCGTGTAGCAGATCATTCCATTTCCCATATCGCGTCCTCTCGTCAGAAAAATAGCGGCCTGCTTTGACCGCAAACTCCTTCCAGTCCTCGCGTCCCAATTTCTCAGCCGCATTTAAGATAACGAGAATGGTTCCCGCGGTTCCGACGATGCCCGGATATGTGGACCAGTAATAGCCCTCGGCTTCTTTTGACCGGGATTGCATCCCGAACCGCCTGGTCGAGAATCCTCTACCAGCGCGCGGTAATGTTCGTCCTTCGTTACAAGATACATCTGAAGCAAGGCAAACGAGGCGCCGCCCCATCCGGTTGAAAATGCATACGGGGAGAAATTGCGTTTCAGTTCGCGTCTCTTTCTCCAACGGTATTCCAGATAACAGCCCGCTTCTTTCGCCTCATCCAGATATGCCGCATCCTGCGTATCTTCATACAGAGACAGAAGAAAACAAATAATGCCCGAAGCACCTGCGTACATGCATATTTCGTCATAATAGCTCGGCTTTCCCGCCGCCGCATCTGCAAGCGTCCAGTAGATACCTTCCTCATCCGTTCTCTTTCTTGTGTTGATAAAATTCATGGCTGCCTTCGCAGCATCTAAATATTTTTCTGCTGTTCCCACGTATTTGAACCTCTCTTCTATAGCAAGCATGCTATATACCTGATTTTCCCATATACAATCGGCTTCAATGCAGATGATATAGCACAGTTGTTCTTTTTTCTCACACAGACTCTATTATAAATTCTTTTTTTATCGTCTGTCATGTATGTACGCCAAAAATCTATTCTTTTTATTTCCCAGAATTGCCGTCTTCAATCACGACTCCATCTGCCGCCAGCTCTTCGTCTGTCTCATGCTTCATTCCCCATCCAGAGAGAATTGCAAACCAGAAAACCAGCGTCAGCGCCATGCTGTGGAAGTTGTAGCCGACAAAAGATACCGCGTTATAGCCCTCGGACACAACGCCGCTGGCAACCGCGATCGCCGCCAGGTTCAGGCACCCCGGGTTTGTCGGAACCAGATAGCCGACGCCACATCCAAGACCATCCAGGAAGTTAGCCGCACGGGCACGGTCAATCTTGAATGGGCGGAGCAGCTTGCGGATGATCGGGCCACAGAAAGAAATGGCGGAAGTACCGCTGCTGATGACGATACCCATGACGCTGACCATCGCACCGGCTGCAATTTCTGCCGACTTCTCAGATTTCGCATATTTACGCATCCATACAAGAATCGCATCCAGCACACCTGCCTCGCTGATCAGGCTGACCATAACGAAGATAAACAGGATGAAAATGATGGAACTTAACATACCGTCAAACGCATTCGCAATCAGACCATCTTTCGCAACCAGCTCTGCCGGTGTCAGATAACCAAATGCAAAGAGTAAAACAAAACCAGCCATCTCACTGACTAACAGAGAGGTAAAGAGTCCGCTGCCACGCAGCATCAGCACAACCACCAGAACCGGGATAATCAGGAATACGATGCTGGAAGCGTAGGTTGCGTCAACCGCCGCCATCTCAGCAGAAACACCATTTCCAGCATCCATAAAGCCAAATACCAGATAGCCAACCACAGAAATGGCACCTGCGATCAGTGCATATTTAAAACGGGAACGGACAACCTTCATGACATCGACCTCCTGGGACAGAGAGGATGCAATCGTCGTGTCCGAGATCGGTGCGAGGTTATCACCGAAACAGCTGCCTGCCAGAATCGCACCGCAGATCAGGTTGACATTACAGCCCATTCCGACGGAAAGCGGAATCAGAAGAGGTCCGGCTGTATTTAACGCACCCGCCGCACTGCCGGTTGCACTGGAAAGCACCACACAGATAAAGAAACAGATGATCGGCATCAGTGCCGGTGACATGTTGATCTTTGTCATTACATATAAAAGCGCTTCGATCAGATGCGACGCTGTCAGAATCTTCGACATCACGCCCGCAAATAAGAAACAGGCGATCATAAATGCAAAAATATTGTCGCGCACGCCGTCGATCAGCGCTTTCTGAAATGCTTTCTTATCCTTATATACAAGAAATCCAGCCAAAACAGCAAAATAACCAGCCGACCAGAAATTTTTGGTAGAACGCATTCCAAAGGCAACCATGAAGATCATCGTTCCCATCATGATAATCAGCGGGAGAACTGCTCCCTGCCATTCCTCCATACGTTTCCGCATACTTTTTTCGTCTCGTTTGTCATAACTCCTCCGTCTGTTTTCATTTCATTTTCTTTGAGGGAGTAATGTATTAAATCCATCTTTCCGACTGTTTTAGTAGGTTTATGTAATAAAAAAATTAAACCATTCCGCTAAAAACAACTTGCAACGCATTTAAATAAGAAAATGAAAGATATTTTACAACTACAAAAGCAATCAAAGTGCTCTTGCGCCCTTATCCCTAATACATATTATGTAAGTAGGATATTGGCTTAGTACATAAGGGTTAGGTCTTTACGACCTAACCCCTGATATTAAAGTATTGAATTAGTCTTCAACTTTAACGATTTCATGCTTGTTGTAGCTGCCGCATGCCTTGCACACTCTATGAGGCATCATTAAAGCACCGCACTTGCTGCACTTTACTAAGTTCGGAGCACTCATTTTCCAGTTAGCTCTGCGGCTGTCTCTTCTTGCTTTGGAAGATTTGTTCTTAGGACAGATAGACATGGTTACACCTCCTTAAATTCATTGAATATCTCCTGGATAACCGACATCCTTGGATCGAGCGACCTAGTGTCACAGGTACAAGTCCGAAGATTAAGATTTGTACCACATCTATTGCAAATCCCTTGCAGTCTTCTCTGCACAGGACTTTCATAGGCAAGCTCAGTAGCAGTTCGTTGCAAACCAACTGGTCTACATCCAGATTGTACCCCTTCATAAAGGGTTCATCATCTAAACTCTCCTCCTGACCGTCCTGCACCTCAAACTGTCCTCAAAATCCAGTTCGCAGTCGAAAGATACTGGCTCCAGACAACGCGCACAGTGACCTCCCACCGTCAGCGTCGCATGACCACTCATCGTATACTTATGCCGTGTCTTAGCCGTCAGTTCCAGTTCAAAAGGCTCAGCCTTCTCAATCCGAAACGTCTCTCCGTCAAAATCAACAGAGTCCAGCGCAGTCTCGACTGTATAGACTTTCTTTCTACCCTCGCAGTTAAAAAGTTCCGATAAATGAATCAGCATACTAATCTCATAATACGCACTTTGATATTATACAAAGGTCGAGCGCGTTTGTCAATGATTAATTTTACATATTTTTGCAAATTTTAATTCATATTTAATTATTTTACCAGTGCAAGAGTCTCGCGGGCGATAGCCAGCTCTTCGTTGGTCGGAACCAGGAGAACCTGAACCTTGGAGTCGTCAGCAGAGATGATTCTCTCCTCACCTCTTACGTTGTTCTTCTCCTCATCCAGTTTAACGCCTAAGTAGGTCAGGCTGCTGCAAACATCTTTTCTCATCTTGATGTTGTTCTCGCCGATACCAGCGGTAAATGCGATTGCATCTACACCGTTCATAGCTGCTGCGTATGCACCGATATATTTGATTACGCGGTAATCGAATACGTCAGGGCCAGCTGTGCTCTCTTGTTGCCAGTCTCAGCTGCTGCTTCCAGATCACGACCATCGCTGGATACGCCGGACATTCCGAGAATACCGGATTTCTTATTCAGGACTTCGTTCATCTCATCCAGGGACAGACCTTCTTTTTTACCTACGAAATCGATGATAGCCGGATCGAGGTCACCAGAACGTGTACCCATAACCAGACCTTCCAGTGGAGTCAGACCCATGCTGGTGTCTACAGATTTGCCGCAGTTTACAGCGGAGATGCTGGCGCCGTTACCCAGGTGGCAAACGATGATCTTCATCTGATCATACGGTTTTCCAACGATCTCAGCGGTTCTCTTAGATACGTAGCTGTGGGAAGTACCATGGAAGCCGTAACGTCTAACTTTGTATTTTTCTCATAGTATTCATACGGAATACCATAGGTGTAAGCAACATCCGGCATGGTCTGATGAAAAGCGGTATCAAATACAGCTACCATCGGTGTACCGGGCATAAGTTCCTGGCAGGCACGAATACCGATCAGGTTTGCCGGGTTGTGAAGCGGTGCCAGATCGTTGCACTCTTCGATCGCTTTCATGGACTCGTCGTTGATTAAGCAGGAAGAAGTAAATTTCTCGCCGCCGTGTACGACACGATGTCCAACTGCACCTACCTCAGACAGGCTCTTGATAACGCCGCTCTTCTCGTTAGTCAGGGCTGCCAGAACTGCGTTGATAGCCTCTGTATGGGTCGGCATAGCGATCTCAGATTTCTCTTTTCGCCGCCCTCCGGCTGGTAAGTCAGCATACCGTCGATGCCGATTCTCTCGCAAAGACCCTTAGCCAGAACGCCCTCTGTCTCAGAGTTGATTAACTGATACTTTAAGGAAGAACTTCCGCAGTTAATAACTAAAATATTCATGGTAATAGATTCCTTTCTTTATAACATCACAATTCAGCCGCAGGTATTCTCTCTATATGCGGTTCATACGGAAGCATCTGCAAAAACGTCTGCACTGCCCTGTTGTGAACTGCGGGATTATGTATGAATACCGGGCTGAACTGTAATTATCACTTTTAATTCTTAATTAAACGGATTTAAGATTCTCTGACGCGGTGCCAGTTCTCCATCCATTTGATTCCAATTGGTATTAATTATGCCTGCTGAGCCTGTACAGCTGTGATAGCTACTACGCCTACGATATCGTCTGCGAAGCATCCTCTGGACAGATCGTTTACCGGCATGGACAGACCCTGAAGAACCGGACCATAAGCGCCAGCTTTGCAAGTCTCTGAACCAGTTTGTAACCAATGTTGCCTGCTTCCAGGGACAGGAATACTAAGGTGTTAGCATGTCCAGCTACGGAGCTGCCCGGTGCCTTAGCCTCGCCTACAGACGGAACCAGTGCTGCATCAAGCTGAAGCTCGCCATCCAGTTGCAGTTCCGGGAACTTCTCATGAGCAATCTTAACTGCATCTGCTACCTTGGTAACATCATCATGTTTAGCGTAACCCATAGAAGAATAGGACAGCATAGCTACCTTCGGCTCTGCGCCAACCAGCATCTTGAAGCTCTCTGCGGACAGACCAGCGATCTCAGCCAGCTTGTTGGCATCGAAGTCAGTGTTTACTGCACAGTCAGCGAATACGAACAGACCGTTCTCACCGAACTCGCAATCCGGAACTTCCATCAGGAAGAAGCCAGATACAGAGCTGATACCCGGTTTGGTCTTCAGAAGCTGCAGAGCCGGACGAATGGTGTTGCCGGTAGAATGGCATGCACCAGATACAGCGCCGTCAGCATCGCCGCACTTGCACATCAGGCAAGCATAGTACATATAGTCTTTCTCCATCTGCTCTTTTGCGACTTCCGGAGTAACACCTTTTTGCCTCTTAATTCAACGAACTTGTCGATGTATTTCTGCTTATTCGGATCATTGTACGGGTCAACGATGGTGGCACCGGAAATGTCGAAGCCTTTGCCGTTTTTTTCTCAATCTCTTCCGGAGTACCGATGATGATCAGATTTGCGATACCCTCTTTCAGAATTTTCTCAGCTGCCTCGTATGTTCTCTTGTCCATTGACTCTGGAAGAACGATGGTTTTCTTGTCTGCTTTTGCTCTTTCCTTAATCTTGTCAATAAATGCCATGGTTATAAAACCCCTTTCATAAGTGTGTGTCTATTACTGCTAACATTATATACCAGTTGTTTATTGTATACAAGAGCGATTTTCAAATTTTGATTAATTAAATTTTAACAAGATGCACTATAATTTTTCCCTTTACGCTCCTGCACTTCCACTATATAATGTAAATGAAGCAGAAAATGGCTGCTATTTTTACAGATTTTTCTGCCGCAACAGCAACAGTCTTCTATTTTTACTTTTTATAATAAAAGGCTGCTACAAAATTCTTCGCAAAAATGCAAAAACAGGATTGAAATTTATGAAAATCGTTGGTTTAATCACCGAATATAACCCGTTCCATGCCGGACATCTGTATCATATGCAGCAGGCAAGGGAACTGACCGGCGCGGACTACTGTGTCGTCCTGATGAGCGGCAGCTTTGTCCAGCGCGGCGAACCCGCCATCTTTGATAAATACCTCCGCACGAAAACCGCCCTTCTCGCCGGTGCTGACCTGGTACTTGAGATACCGGCCGCCTTCTCCACCGCCTCGGCGCATGAATTTGCCGCCTATGGGGTTGCGCTTCTGTCGGCGATCGGTGTGGATGCCGTTGTGTTCGGCAGTGAATGCGGGCAGATTGAAATCCTTAAGCAGGCTGCTTATGCGCTGAATCATGAATCGGCGGAATTTCAGGAACGGCTGCGGAAAGGGTTGAAGGCGGGACTGACTTATCCGCAGGCACGGGCGAAGGCGCTGGGAGAAACACAGGCAGACGGGACAAGAGTTGAAAATGTGGAAGATTTTCACACAAATACAGATGTGTCGAACTCTCATATATGGTCTTCCATTTTAAACTCCCCTAATAATATCCTTGGGATTGAATATCTGCGGGCGGCGGAAGATCTGCATAGTCCGATGGAATTTTATACGATTTCGCGGGAGGAAGCGGATATCATGAGGATGCACTGTCTGAATCAAAGTTTCCATCCGCTTCGGCAATTCGCGGGATAGTTCGGAAGAGCTATGAAAATCTGTCAGCAGATAGTCCAGCTTCACTAAAACAGGAACCGGGTTCTGATTCAAAAAGTGAGATTTTATTTAATATTTTAATACCTCATCTGCCAGCCGTGACGCATCCGCATACGCAGGTGCGCTTCCCGTTTTACAGATGACTTTTCAGAACTTTTAAATATGGCTGTTTTACAGATGCAGAAATCTTCAGCGAAAGGTTCCATTGCTGCCACAAACGCCGTTATGCCTTCCAGAACTTTGTCTGTTGATACCAATACGCAGGCTATATCCCGCATCGCAGATCTCTCCCCGGAGCTTGCCGCCCGCCTTGCAAAACCACCTTACTTTCCTCTCTCTTTTGAAGAACGGATTCAGGCGTTAAAGACGCGCCAGCTTACCTACACGCGTGTCAGCCGGGCGCTTCTGCATCTGATACTCGGTATGCGCGAGGAAGATATTTCCCGGTGGAAGGACGAGGGCTATGCACTCTATGCACGGATTCTCGGTTTTCGCAGGCAGAGCAGCCCTCTGCTCTCCTGTCTGCATAAAAAAAGCAGCATCCCCCTCATCACTAAAATGGCGGATGCCGCCCAGAACCTCTCCCCGTCGGCGCTCGCGCTGCTGGAGCAGGAGGTATACGCCTCGCATTTATACCAGACGGTGCGGATAAAGCGCGGCGGCGTATTTCAAAATGAATATACAGAAGGACTGGTTTTGTATAAAAATGAACCAATTTTCAAGTCGAACGTCCGTGAGACTTGGCGCGTGATTCTGGTCAGCGAAGCTGACATATTCCATACAGAATCACTGCGCATCCCCGCGGAGCGTTTATCTCAGTCGGAGACCCACCTCCCACTGAGACAAATTTTTATTACTCGCCACCTAAAGAGGTGGGGCTCTTCTCGACTGAGATAAAACTTACAAATGGAGGAAACCACAGTGAATAGAAAATCACCTATTATCATCGGAATTGCCGGAGGAACCGGTTCAGGAAAATCCACTTTTACAAACCGTCTGAAAGACGCATTTGGTGATCAGGTAACCGTGCTTTACCACGACAACTACTACCGCGCCCACGATGACATGCCATTTGAACAGCGCAAAAAGCTGAACTACGACCACCCGGATGCATTTGAGACGGAGCTGCTTCTTGAGCATCTCAACAAACTGAAAACTGGGAGGCAATCGACTGTCCAACCTACAACTACGCCAACCACAACCGCGCCGAAGCAACCATTCACATCGAGCCGCGCCCGGTTATCCTGTTGGAGGGCATTCTCGTTCTCTATGACGAAGCACTCCGCAATCTGCTCGACATACGCATTTTCGTCGATGCCGACGCCGACGAGCGCATCCTCCGCCGAATCTTACGTGACACGAAAGAGCGCGGACGCGATATCGAAAACATCATCGATCAGTACCTGACCACCGTCAAACCGATGCATGCCCTCTTTGTAGAACCGACCCGCGCCTATGCGGATGTGGTTACCAACAGCGGGCGGAATGAGGTTGCATTCTCGCTGGTGCGCGGGGAGATTGCACGGCTGCTGGATGAGGCGAAGGCGGGAGAATAATATTTCAAAATATTGGGATCATCGAGGTCACAAATGAGGTCATCGAGGTCATGATTTGATTTCTGACCTCAATGACCTCATTCTGACCTCGATTTTACCACCAAAAGGCAGCGGTATCACCCTGTCAGCGCTCCATTCTTTTTTGAATGTCTCGCTGCTGCCGATACCGCCGCTTTTTCCTATATACTTTTTCTATGATATCTGCTCTAACATAACATTTTGTTTAATTCATCATCACACAGCTCTGCTCGATCTCAATCTGGCTCTCGCAATCACTCCCTGAAACCGTTCATATTCCGCCGGTTCCATCCGCCAGGCAATTCCACAGCCTGCTGAGAGTTCGCGTGGGACAGGCACCAGGCGCCCTCTGATTCCCTGTTCCCGGCAGAATGCCTCCATCTCCATCGCCGCAGCCGTCGTGTGAAAGGTAAAAATCCGATATTCCCGTTTCTGCCTCATCATTTCCACCTATTTAATATTCCAGAGCAGCATCACGCTTCAAAGGTAATGGTGAAACAGCCGTTTTCCAGCACCTCGGTGTGCCCCTCTTTTCCATGATACTCCAACGTGCGCTCAATATTCGTCCGGGTGTGTGCCTCATCGCCAAGCACACGGATCTGTTTTCCCGGATGTTCATCCATCGCATCCATCACCATCAAAACCGGTTCCGGACAGGAGAGTCCCCGCACATCTACCTCAACAAAATCTGACATTTTCCGTTTCCTCTTTTCTTTATTTCTTTCTACGTTTCATATTTGCCGCTGCAATCACGAATAACAGGGCAATACATACAATTACGGCAATTTTGCCCGGCATCGCCGGACCACCCAAAACGGCTGCCTCTGTCTCGGTTGCCGCTTTTGCTACCGCACCAACCAGGTTAAAATTGTGTGCAAGTGCCGCCCCTAACAGCATTCCCAGAAAGGTTACCGCACTGTCCGAGGAGCCCTGCCCTGCCAGAATGATCTGACGCAGTGGGCATCCGCCAGCCAGAACGGCTGCAAATCCAACGGCATACATACCCAGAATATTCCAGAGATGCTGGGAGTGCGCGATCGGCTGACCGGAAAAGCTCAAATGGAAATTGCCAGTTGCAAGGTTAAAAATCAGCATGACTGCAAACAGTGCGCCGATAATGCTGAGCAGATCAAAGTTTTTCATCAGAATCACATCACGGATGCTACCTGCAAAACACATACGGCTCTTCTGTGCCAATGCACCAATCAGGAGAGCCGCAACCAGGGAAATCAGAACCGGTGCGTGCTTGCTTCCCGGTCCTTCCGTGCTGGCTGCGTATACGCCTGTTACTGCTCAATGATAAAAAGCGCCAGAAGGAGCACCGGAAGCACATATCCGCTTGATTTCTGCGTCTCATACGCTCTGCCCAGCGAAAATCCCTTTTTCAGGAAGAACGAACCAGTTGCAATACCGCCTGCAAATCCAACCAGCGCTACATACGCATTCAGGTCACCGGCTGCCATACGCAGAACCATACGCAGCGGACACCCTAAGAATACCAGCGCGCCGATTACCATGATCGCACCCAGAACAAAGCGGATCATCGGTGAAGAACCTGCTGTCGCCTTATACTCGTTCGTCACCAGTGAGATTGCAAATGCTCCCACTGCAAATCCTACAATCTCCGGGCGGAAATACTGAACCGGTGCTGCTGAGTGAAGTTTCAGCGCGCCCGCCGTATCACGTACGAAGCACGCAATACAGATCGCCATATTGGCCGGATTTCCAAAAATACGCCAGCAATGCTGCCAGCACACCCACAAGCGCGCCTGCCACTGCCAGCTTCCATGTCTTGTCAAATACTTTCATACCTGCCTCCTTTTTTATTTCATGTACTCTTAAAGTTTTTTCTCACACTCGTCATTGTGGGTGATTTCACGCACCACACTCGCATTTCATCAATACATATCAGAAATTTGAGTGCATCTGGCAAAAAAATCATCTCACAAAATCAAACAAGAAAAATTTCAAGCGCGTACATTTCATGGATCTATCCATACTTTCCGCAGACAAGTATAACATCCTGTATTTTTTTATGGTAAAATCGTTTATATTGATATTTGCTATAAACTTATTGATATTTTCAATAAATAAAGCTACACTCTTCTTTAGAGATTGTTTTCACCTGTCTACTATTCATTTTAATTTTGGATTTTATCACAGAATCATTAAAAATTGATTTTATCTATAGAAAGGATTTTAAATATATGGACATCCGCCAATTAGAAGCTTTCGTGTACACCGTCAAATATCAGAGTTTTTCGCTTGCCGCCCAGAAACTGTACATCTCACAGCCGACTGTCAGCGCCCACATCCGTAGTCTGGAGGAGGAATTTCACACCCAGCTTTTAAAGCGCACCACCAAATCGCTCTCCCTGACTCCTGCCGGGACAAAATTATATTCCTATGCCACGGAGATTCTGACCCTGCAGCAGAAAGCAATCGTGGAACTCGCCAACGAGACGAAAACGCAGCTTCGGATCGGCGCATCCTCCGTTCCGTCCCTTTATTTTCTGCCGGAACTTTTAAGCGCTTATCACGCAGTTCATCCTGATATCCGTGTCTATGCCTCCTGCTCAGACAGCCTGGACGTTGTACATAAGGTGGATGACGGCATCTGCGACATCGGTCTGGTCGGAACTACTACCTCGGACACCTCCTGCGAATTTCTCCCCTTTGCCTCCGATGAGCTTGTGATCGCCGCCCCCGCCACGCCACATTATCAGGCTTACCAGACTATGCCATCACCGCTGGATGCCCTCTTAAAAAGAACCGTTTCTGCTCCGGGAAGATAATTCCGGCACAAAGCAGGAAACCCTTCATTTCTTAAAAAATAAAGGGCTTTCACTCGATGATTTAAATGTTATTGCCGTGATGGACGATGCCGCCGCCCTCAAGCAGTGTATCATGCTGGGAATGGGCATCTCCATTCTCTCAAAAGCAACTGTGCAGGCAGACGCACGGCAAGGAAAACTGCTTCTCTTTCCGCTTGGGGAAGCTGCCTTTCTCCGGAAACTCTATCTGGTGTATTCACCGGTTAAGTATATGGCGGAGGAAGGTGGGGTGTTTTGGAGTTTGCGAAGAGGTTTTATAAGTTATAGTTTTTGCGGATGAAAACGTTCATCCGTGTGCCGTATTATTCCTTTTCCTTATTCTTTATATAAATGGTACTTCGTGCCGCCCCTCTTTCCTCAAATAAGCCTTCTCAACCATTCCCAGCAAAATGGCTCTTGCTCTACGATGTTTTACTCCTAAAAGCTCTCCCGCCTTAGCGGTTGTAATGAAACCATTTCGCAATACATACTTATAAATTTCTTGTTCCTGTTCATTATCCGGCATTTTTGAACCAGCATCCGGCACTTTTTTGTACTATCCGGCACTTTCGAATCAGTATCCAGCACTTTTTTTGCATTATCTGGCATTTTTGAACCGGCATCCGGCACTTTTTCGACGTCACTAATAGCATTGGAGGTGAGCTGACCTCGATAAATATTGATACGAAAATTCACTTCGCCACCAATAAACTCCGGTTCCCTGAGTCCAGCAGCTTTTACTTTATCAATAATTCTCGGAATACCACTTCCCCAATGTTCGATTAAATTCATATAAGAAAACGCATGAGCAAGCGCTTCGTTTCTTATCTTGGAATATCCTTCTTTCATTCTTTCCAGGGTTTGTCCCATTGGCAATTTTCCTGGGGAAGTGATTTCAATCGGTTGTCATACACCGCAACCTGTATCGTACCATGATCCAGATAACTACGATGTACCATGGCATTGATGATCAACTCACGAATGGCATCCGGCGGAATCTCATAAATATCCTGCCGATAAATTCCTACAATGGTAGCACCCAGATGAATATTTCTCAGGACAAACTGAAATGCTTCATCTATTTGCTCCCAAAAGCTTTCGTTGTACCTTTGACCGGTTTATATTCAAAAATAGCAAAGGCATTGGACGGATAATCTTTTCCATCACGCTCAACAAACCCCCCAGGAACGCAGCTGCTTCTCAACATCTTTGATTGACCTTTGGGCATTCTTGACTGCCTGTTCTTTCACGCAAAGAGCATCAATATCGTCATCCGTGATATTCAGTCCCGTTCCCTGCCCTCAAACAACAGCTCCAAGTCAGTCCGGCAACACGGAATACACCGCCATCTCTTTTCGCCAAGACTTTGTATAATATGTCCATTTGCAAAGGCAACCACAGACTTCATATATTTGATGCTCTTTTCCGGCAGGTTCTCTTTGAATTCTACGTTTTTGGATTCTCCTGCAAGAATTTCTTCTATGGTCATCATAACAACCAGACAGCAACTGCATCATAGGTTCCACGCCATAATTACGCTTCATTTTTCCTGTTTTGCAGCATTCTATACTGGCAGGAATCTTGTCGTTATACTGCCTATATGCAGCAATTTTCATAATATCAAACCATCTATAGGCTGCTAGTTCGCTTAACAAATTCTTATCAAAGGAAGCATTGTAAGCAAACAAATCTTTTACACTATATTTTTCAAAAGCTTCTTTAAATTTTTCCATAGCTATCTTACGTGTAAATAGAATATCTTTATGTTCTCCTCCTTTTACCGGAAGCACCATAGAAAACATACCGCCAATTTTATACTCTGGATCAAATATAAAATATAGATCATCGACCTTTTGAATGTATCCTTCTCTGCTATCACAACGCCTATGGACATTACTTCATTATTCCAGTTTGTCTCAGTATCAATTACAGCAAAATAATCCATTTAATCATCCTTTCTTACCGTTTTAGAAAGTTCAATCTTTAGCTCATTCAATTGAATACTTCTATCCAATGGTTTATTGTATTTCTTGATAGCACCTTTTGTTATCGCATTTGTAACAGCATCCATAAAAAAGTGTTTTGTTTGGCACAGTTATCTCATATAAAGTGTTATCTCTTGTATTCCAGAGTATTCCTTTCTTCATTCCCATCGCAACAACGTAACTTGCGCACTGAATAAAATGCTCGTGCGTAAGTTCTGAAACAAATTTCAATTTTCTTTCTAGTCCCTTACTGCTATCATATGTTGTAAATATTGCAGAGTCTTTTTAGGTTCTGTTGATCCCATAGAATCCGAATCTGAAATACTTGCATATACCGTTGTTTTGTTATAAATTGTAGGATATTCCTCTTCCAATCTGTTAAGTGTTTTTGACAAATCCCCATTTCGTAATCCCAAGCAAAGAAGATCCTCTGGCTCTTGCTGTGACAAAAACTCTACCACCTGATCTATGTTCATTCTTTCTACGCGGCACTCACTATTTACACCGATAATAGGCTTGTTCCAAATGCGTCCCAAACGCGCCGCTAATTCCGAAGACAATCGAAAACACCTAGTAAATTCTAATAAGACATAATCATTCAGAAACTCATTAATAAATTCTGATACTTTCAGTGTTGTCTTATCATATATTTTTTTTGTTGCATATCACCAACAGCAATTATCTGCATCTTAGGATTAGCGTCTTTAACCATCTTTAATAATTCCGCCAACTCAAGCTCTATATCCTGATATTCATCAATAATCAAAACATCATATGGAGCAATATTAGGTCTTGTATTAATAAACTTTTGAATAAGATCTGAAATTCCGGCCTTAACTCCCATACGAACCAAAGACATATAGGCAAATCCATGATAATTTGTTACTAAAACATTTTTTCGTGTATTTTAGATTTTGCATCAATTTTCAGCAGCTTATTATATGTCAAATATAATATCTTTTTTATCTCGCGGAAGTTCTTTACAAAGTGCCTGAATTGCTGTGGTTTTACCGCTACCAATACATGCATCAACAAGAATATTCTTGCCTTTTTGCGCAATTTCAACAAATTTACTTTGCTCTTCTGATAAATGCATTTTCTATCCCGTTTCTTTTCTAAAATTGCTTGGATACGCTTCCGTATACAACTATACCTGCCACAGTTCTTCTACTCTTCCCCCACCAACAATCCATACAATGTCGGCTTCACATGCAATTCCTTCATCATTGTCTCTAATGCCGCCCCATCTGCTTTCTTTCCCTGGCGGATCGCACGGATCATGATGTTTTTCGGTGTGTGTTCCATGTCGATGAATTCGAGAATCTGCGTCCGGTAGCCGGACATTTCGAGGAGTTGCCCACGGATTCCGTCGGTCAGAAGCGCCGACATACGTTCTTTCAGAAGGCCGTACTGTAAAACCGGCGACAGAAGGTCGTTCTGGATCTGCTTGTTAATCTCATGCTGACAGCATGGAACGGAAAGAATGACTTTTTGCGCCCCATTTGACCGCTTTTGCCAGCGCATAATCGGTCGCTGTATCACAGGCATGCAGCGTCACGACCATATCGACCTGATCGACGCCCTCATATCCGGCGATGTCGCCGTGCAGGAAGGTCAGGTTCTCAAATCCAAACTTCTTGCTCAGGCGGTTGCAGAGCGCAATGACATCTTTTTCAAATCCAGACCGATGACACGGATCGAATATTTTTTCAGCACATGCTGATAGTAATACATCGCAAACGTCAGATATGATTTCCCGCATCCGAAATCAATGATCGTATTCGTCTGGTTCGGATCGAGATTCGGAAGTACATCCTCAATAAATTCCAGGAAACGGTTGATCTGGCGAAATTTGTCGTAGCGGGATTTCACAACTTTGCCTTCTGCCGTCATGACACCGAGATCTACCAGAAATGGGACTGGGACGCCTTCCTGAAGAACATATTTTTTAGTACGGTTATGGGATAACGAAGCCAGACGTTCTGAAAACGCTGCGGCATCCATGCCAGCCGACAGACCTGTTCCGGCATTTTTCTGTTGTTTCCCATTCCCTGTATTTTAGCACTTCTCTGCATCTTTCCGTTTTCGTGACTTGACTGACTCTGACCCGATTTTTCGAGCGAATTTTCTTTCACATCTGCATGACTCTTCACCATCATCTGCTTTCCAGCTTTCTGCACATCACCTGCTGCCACCGATACCGTCCGATTCTCTGCCCTTTTAACCCCCACCTTCTTCTCTTTGATCGTCACCGTCCCCTTCTTACTGATCAGAATATTGACAATCCCGTGAAGCGACGCGATCTCCGCATTGCGGTAACGGTTTTCCAGTTCTCCGAGCAGGTACTCGGCGGTCTTTTCTGCGTTCTGATTTTTCTGAAATGCCTGTTTTTCCGTAAATTCTTCCGTCTGAAAAGCAAGCGCCCCCCGCAGAAGCAGAGGACGCACGGTTAATTTCAGATAGGATTCACGGGTTCTCGGGTTGCTGAAAATGATTCGCTCCAGATCGGCATCGAGATACCGCAGAAGCACCTCTCTCAGTTCCTGTGATTTATCCATATGAAACTCCTATTAGTTCTTAAAGCTGTGTACTGGTGCCGGGATACGTCCGGTACGTTTGACAAAGTTGTCGCAGGAGAAACGGTTGACCGGAATGATCGGCGCATAGCCAAGCAGACCGCCGAACTCTGCCGTATCGCCCACCCCTTTTCCGATAACCGGAATCAGGCGGACTGCCGTGGTCTTCTGGTTAATCATGCCGATTGCCGCCTCGTCCGCAATGATACCGGCGATCGTGGTCGCTTTCGTATCGCCTGGGATCGCAATCATATCAAGACCTACAGAGCAGACACAGGTCATTGCTTCCAGCTTCTCAATCGTAAGCGCACCCTCAGAAACTGCATCGATCATCCCCTGATCCTCGCTGACCGGGATAAAAGCGCCGCTTAGTCCGCCGACATAGGAGGACGCCATGATGCCGCCCCTTCTTAACCTGATCATTTAACATTGCCAGCGCTGCTGTTGTACCCGGTGCACCGCTGCGCTCTAAGCCGATCTCTTCCAGGATCTCAGCAACGCTGTCGCCCATAGCCGGGGTCGGAGCCAGGGACAGATCAATGATGCCAAACGGAACACCAAGGCGTTTGGAGGCTTCCTGGGCCACCAGCTGTCCGACACGGGTGATCTTGAACGCCGTCTTCTTGATGGTCTCGCACAGCACCTCGAAGCTCTCGCTCCGTACCTTTTCCAGAGCCGTCTTTACAACTCCCGGACCGCTGACGCCTACGTTGATGATGGCGTCTGCCTCGGTTACGCCATGGAAGGCGCCTGCCATGAAGGGGTTGTCCTCCGGCGCGTTGCAGAATACGACAAGCTTTGCACAGCCCAGGGAATCATTGTCCTTCGTTGCCTCTGCGGTTGCCACAACCATCTCGCCCATCAGACGGACCGCATCCATGTTAAGACCTGTCTTGGTAGAACCGACATTGATGGAGCTGCACACGGTCGGTGCAGGCAAGTGCCTGCGGGATCGAGCGGATCAGAAGCTCTTCCGCCGGTGTCATTCCCTTGAAACCAATGCGGAATAGCCGCCGATGAAGTTGACGCCCACTTCTTTCGCTGCCTTATCAAGTGTTTTCGCAATCTCTACCAAATCCTCGCTCTTCTTGCAGGCGCTTCCACCTACCAGCGCGATCGGAGTAACCGAGATACGTTTATTGACGATCGGAACACCAAATTCACGTCCGATGGCATCGCCGGTCGATACAAGATCTTTCGCATAAGTTGTAATCTTATTGTAGATCTTCTCATTCATCTTAGCCAGATCACTGTCCACACAGTCTAAGAGGCTGATACCCATCGTGATCGTCCGCACATCCAGTTTTTCATGCGCGATCATGTTATTAGTTTCCAGAACTTCCTGCATGTTAATCATTGGTTTTACGTCCTTTCTGAAAATATTTGCTTAGATTCTGTGCATACTGGTAAAAATCTCTTCTCTCTGACAGAGAATCTTTACGCCGATCTCCTGTCCCAGCTTGTCCAGCTCATGCGCCATATCATCAAAGGATGTCTTGGAACCAGAAATATCCACGATCATCATCATGTTGAAATATTCCTGCAGGATCGTCTGCGTGATGTCAAGAATGTTCATGTTGTGGTCAGCCAGATAGTTACACGTTTTTGCAACGATACCGACGCGGTCCTGTCCAACGATAGTAATAATAATCTTACTCATAGCTTTCATCCTCCTGTGTGCTCTCCGTCCTATGGCGGAAATGTTTTTATGACTTACTAATTTCTATAAAATTCAACTGCCATCCGGCTGCTGACTTTTATACCTAAAATGATATTTCGTTACTGTACACGGGTAGGCACTTTTGGAACCGAAAGTGCCGTAAGAAAACGTGGTGGCAGCAGGAATTTGCCGTATTTAAATGCGAAGCCACGGCAAATTCCGTTACTGACACGTATGCGTGTACAGTAACGATATTTCTGTCAACCCCACACTTTTGTCCATGCCTCCAAGCCATAACCCCAAATATATCTTCTGGCTTGTTTTCAGACTTTGTATAACCAATTTTAATACTTTTACGTCTTCTACACCGTCACAATCTGCGACACTGCATCGCGTTTTGCCACTGTGATCGGGGAAATCATTCGCCTTATACGGCGTATCTCCCTCTGTGATCTCCAGACGCACCGTCTCATATGCCAGCTCTTCGTAATTATTTTCCTTACTCAGATGCCCCAGGAAAATGTGCTTCAAATTGTCATGCAGAATGGAACTTAAAAGCCGCCCCGCATTTTCATTGGAAAGGTGTCCGTAATCGCCTAAGATACGACGCTTCAGGTAATACGGATACGGTCCTGCCTCCAGCATATTGACATCATGGTTTGATTCCAGCAAAAGCGCATCAAGCCCCTGGAGATGATCGATTATGTACTGGTCATAATGTCCCATATCCGTCGCCACCGCCACCGATCTTTTTTCATTCTGAACCCGGTAGGCAACAGGATTCGCTGCATCATGGTCGATCCGGAACGGTTTGACTTCCAGATCTCCTACCATAAAATCAACATCCGGCGTAATCGGGTGCATCAAATCTTCCGGAATCTCGCCAAGACTCTTGGAATCCTGAATTTCCTCTAATGTCTCTTTTGTGCTGTAAATAGGTGTGCCATATTTGCGCGCCAGCACGCCGAGCCCTTTGATATGGTCGGAATGTTCATGCGTGATGAGAATTCCATCCAGTTCCCGCGCATTCAGCCCCAGGTCATTTAACCCCATCTCAATACGCTTGTTGCTGATCCCCGCATCCACCAGAACGTGGGTGTTGTCGCTTCCTATATAAATACAATTCCCGCTGCTGCCGCTGGCAATACTAACCATCCGCATATGTATCCTAATCCTCTTTTCCTAAAAATGACGCTATCTGCTTCCGAATATCCTCAATCCCGCCGTTGTTGTCCAGCACACGCGTCGCAAAGCTCCGGTAATCGTCCTCGGATGCCTGATTTGCCATGATGCCCCGGCATTTTTCCTCGCTGTAGCCGCGGCTTGCCATCAGACGTTTGATGCGGTTCTCCACCGATGTGTATACATACCAGATTTCATCAAACATCGCATTGTGCTCGTCATCATAGAGAGCTGCCTCCACAACGATGATCTCCTTGTCGGAATGGTTGATCGCATAGCGGATCTCCTCCCACGCCATCGGGTGGATGATGGCGTTCATCGTCTCCACCGCCTCTTTATTCTGGAAAATAAGCGCCGCCAGCTTTTTGCGGTCAATGCTGCCGTCCTTATTTAAAAAGGAATCACCCAGCGCCTCTACCACATGCTGATAGCCTTTCTTACCCGGCTCCATGAGCTGGTGAGCCACTTCATCTGCCTTAATAATTTCCGCGTCAAATTCCTCCTGCAGCACACGCAGGACCTCACTTTACCGGAACCAACGCCTCCGGTAATACTGATTATCTTCATGTTTATCTGTACCTTTCCATTATTTCGTTTCAAACCACGAATTTCCCATCTTCATATCGATTTCCAGCTCCACCTGCAGCTGCGCCGCACGTTTCATCTCCGTCGCCAGAATCGACTGCACCTGTTCCAGCTCTTCTTTCCAGGTTTCAATCAGGAGTTCATCGTGCACTTGGAGGACAATGCGGGAACGCAGTCCTTCGCGGCGCAGGCGTTGATCGACGCGGATCATCGCAATCTTGATAATGTCGGCTGCAGTTCCCTGAATCGGGGAATTCATCGCCACACGCTCACCGAACGAACGCTGCATAAAATTGCCGGATTTCAGCTCCGGAATCGGTCTCACACGCCCATACATAGTCTTGACTTCGCCGTATTTCCTGCCCGTTTTACCAGACCATCGAGGAAACGTTTGACATCCGGGTAGGTTTCAAAGTAGCGCTCAATGTACTCGGTCGCTTCCTTGCGGGAAATGCCGAGATCTTCGCCCAGCCCGAACGCGCTGATACCATATACGATACCGAAATTGACTGCTGCTTTTGCATTGCGGCGAAGCTGCGGTGTCACTTCCTCAAGCGGCACATGGAATACCTGCGACGCCGTGATCGCGTGGATGTCCTCCGCCTGCCGGTATGCCTGGATGAGGTTCTTGTCATTCGACATATGCGCCAGCACACGCAGCTCAATCTGGGAATAATCAGCGTCAACCAGCACACAGCCCTCGCGCGGTACAAACAGCTTCCGGATCTCGCGTCCCAGCTCCATACGCACCGGAATGTTCTGAAGGTTCGGCTCTGTACTGCTGATACGTCCTGTCGCTGTGATCGTCTGGTTAAAGGTTCCGTGGATTCGTCCGTCCTCCCGGATAAATGCACCCAGCCCGTCCGCATAGGTCGATTTGAGTTTCGCCACCTGGCGATAGTCTAATACTTTCCGCACAACCGGATACTCCGGCGCCAGTTTTTCCAGCACATCCGCCGCCGTCGAATAGCCGGTCTTCGTCTTTTGCCGCCCGGCAGGGACATTTTTTCAAATAAAACCTCACCCAGCTGCTTCGGGGAATTAATATTAAATTCACAGCCCGTCTCGGCGTAAATCTCCTGCTCCAGTTTCTCTACCTGCGTCTGGAGGCGTTCGCCGTAGGCTTTCAATTCCTCCCGGCGCACCTGAATACCTTCCTCTTCCATATGGTAGAGGCTGTAAATAACCGGCATCTCTATCTCATAAAAGAGATGCAGCATTCCATGTCTTCGAAGCTGCCCCAGCAGGATTTCCCGCGATTTCCACGCCGTATATGCCATGTAGCAGACACAATTCAACGCTTTCTCCGGCATTGTCTCAAATGCATCCGACAGCGCCGTTTTTCCAAGCAAATCGACCTGTGACGGCACGGTCATATCCAGGTAATCGCGCGCCAGGTCATCATATCCATAGGTATCCTTGAGCGGATTTAACAGATATGCCGCCACGCCTGCGTCCATAACCGCACGGTTTCCTTCTGCATTCCGGATGCCGTCCACGATCCGGCGGCTGTGATTTTTAAGAAATGGAAGCTGAATCTTGAGATCCAGAACCGTCACAGACGGAACCACCTCCATCAGGCGTTCCAGCTCCTCCGCCAGATACTGTCCGGTCAGGAACCCAACCGCCGGGATCGCATAGATCGATGTCCCGTCCAGGCAGAGTGCCAGTGCTACAACCTCTCCTTTTTCAATCACCAGCTGCGCGCCGTCTCCTCTGCCCGCTGTGCACGGTCAAAAATCACCTGTGCCTCGCCAAAATCATTTACCAGACGGAAAGATTTTTCCATTTCTGATGACGCAAAAGCGTCCTCACCAAATTTCTGCAGAATGGACTTAAATTCCAGCTGCTTCATATACTGGTATGCCTCCGGCGTGTAAAGCGAATCCAGCTTCGCCTCCTCCAGCGAAAAACCAATCTCGCAATTGATGCGGATCGTTGCCAGATCCTTGCTCATCTGCGCCATGTCATAATGCTCCCGAAGCGCTTTCTGTGCGCGCGGCGGCTTTACTTCATCAATGTGTGCATACGCATTCTCAATGCTTCCGTAGGTGGTAATCAGGCTGGTTGCCGTCTTTTCACCGATCGATGGCACGCCCGGAATATTATCCGAAGTATCGCCCATCAGCGCCTTTACATCAATAAATTCGATCGGCGTCACCTGATACTCCGCCTTCACATCCTCCGGGTAATAGTCGCGTATCTCCGTCGTACCTTTCGAAGTACGCGGCATCCGGAATCTTAATGTGCGTATCTGCAAGCTGCAGCAGGTCACGATCTCCTGATACGATAGAAACCTCCACGCCCTCCGCCGCACAGCGTTTCGCGATCGTTCCCCAGAATATCGTCTGCCTCATACCCCGCCTTGGTAAGAATCGGCACGCCCATCGCTGTCAGCACTTCCTTCATCACCGGAACCTGCTCATGCAGCTCCTGCGGCATCGGTTTCTCGTTCCCTTGTATGCCGCATACATTTTGTGACGGAATGTCGGCTCTTTCAAATCAAATGCCACTGCCAGATAGTCTGCCCCCTCATCTTCGATCACCCGGAACATAATATTTAAAAAACCGTACACTGCGTTGGTATGCAGACCCTCCGAGTTGGTCAGGTCCGGTACCCCGTAAAATGCCCGGTTGAGTATACTATGACCATCTATCAGCACTAATTTGCCCATCTGTTTCCGTCTCCTGTTCTATCACTTGTTGCTTTTTTCTATGGTGCCAGCCAAATCCTGACCTGCAGCATCACCGTCACCAATACCGCCATCACGCCCAGCGTATTGACCGCATACTCCATTTTCCGGAAGCGCCCATCCGGCGCACACGGGCATATGACTCAGCGATCCGCTTCTGCAGTGCGCCCATGATATCAAAAGTACCCGATCCGGTGTCCAGCTGTTTCAGTCCGACATCCACCATAAAATAAATTTCAATTCTTCCTGACAGTTGCGGCAATGTTCCAGATGCTCCAGAAACGCTTCCAGCTCATCCCCGCTCAGTTTATCCTGGATATACGGCGTCACAAGACGCTCCGCTTCCCGACAGGTCACAGACGCCACCTCCTTTTCCAGTCTGTCATTCCATATGAATTATCATTCACGCATGACGCGTTCATAAACCCATTTGAACCTAATCATACCTTATTTTAATGAAACACGCAAGCCCCTGCGGATGCTTCGCTTCTTAATTTCAAAACAAACAAAAAAACAGTTGCAATCTGTCTTCAATTTTGGTAAGATAAAAGCGTCGATAGACAGCCGGCTTGTCGGAATGGCAGACGAGGTGGACTCAAAATCCATTGGTGGCAACACCGTGCGGGTTCAAGTCCCGCAGCCGGCAGATTTGAAAGCCCTTGAAAATATTGGATTTTTCCTTTATTTTCAAGGGCTTTTGGTGTTTTAGAGGTAAAACATGTAAATGTAAAAACAGGCTTTTTAAAGGTATTATGCAACACGAATGCAACACGAAAAAAGGACTATTTTTACATCACTTCACACATTCTGGATATGTCCGTCCTCTGCTATCCGATCTGCAGTAATCATCCAGCCATCCGAATCAAACGCATACGCCTGCCCGTCAATCAAGTAGACCGTATCATGGTGGTAGGTGTAACCGCTCAGTAGATACCACCAGCTCCCATCCTGTAAAAGCCAACCCTCAAGGTATTTGCCAGATATCCAGCCGTCCGCGGTCTGGATCCACGGATCGCCGTCGGCAAAACATTTATTAATTGGCTGCACACGCTGATCCTTGGTGTAGCGCTTGCCTGTGTCTGTACCTTTTGGAGTTGTTCGGATGATAAGTGAGGACGCAGTGACTCTCAACCCGCGTATGCCGCTCTTAATTTCTTTAAGATCGGTGATCACCGTTTTGACTGTTCTGGTACCGTGCTGTTCTCCGCCGCCCAGGTCTTTTTAAACGCCTCAAATGTGCCATAGCGCTGTTTGAGAATGTTGGTACCGCTGCCCCAGTCCGGCAAATAAAGATGCGGTTTTTCTTCCAGACTCTTCCAATCTCCTCCCCAGGCAAGGCCTAACCCCTTCGCCAATTCCGACGCCTTTTAAACATGCCAGTACTGTCATTAAAAGCATCGTCAGACGTGCTACCGTCGCCATCGATATCCATTTTTAAATAAAAATCAAAGGCGATTCCCCACTGATGTTGTGAGCTGTAGCTGCTGCCCCGCGCATTGGTTACCTTATTTCCTGGTTTTGTACGTCCCTGCGCGTACAGTGCGTCCTGCTCTGCCACCGTCCGCAGAGTTTCCCCGATGGCTACCGAGATGCCCTCGGTCGCACAGGCTTTGATCCAGGCGGACGCAATGCGCTGAGGCGTGGGTGGCATAATGTAATATCTCTCATAGATTTGTCCTCTTTTTCTTTATGATATGAAAAAATATAAAATTTTGTTTTGGGGTATCTTGCAAAGATTTTCCGCATATGCTATAATGCCGATAGGCAAAAAGATATCAGTATCCACGATGATACAAAACGAAAGCCCCTGAGTGGTCGAGACTCAGGGGCTTTCTTCCTGTTTTGAACAGTCAGGCATCTGCAGGCTGGTTACCGTTTACTTATCGCCGTCCAACCATTTGATGATGTAGTGGCAGGCTACACCAGCCGCAACAGCGACAATAAAAGATATCAAGTATTCCACGATGGCACCTCCTTCCTGTCACCAGTTTCGGGAGGCGGTAACTCTGACATTATAGCATATAAATTTCTTTCATTCTACCGGCTTTCGTCGATTTTCCCCTCTTGTTGCGATATCGCAATGGCAGCCATGACCCAGGCTGCCGCGGGAGATATCCGGATCACCTCCTTCTACTGCTCGCTATCTCCATTTCTACTATCAATCTTGTTTTTAACGCAGCTATGTACTTCATAAGCCAGTCAGGTACGGGTGCTCCCATACGTCCCGCGTTTTCTGTGATTGATAATGCTTCATTCAGCAGATACCACACCGTAACAAGTAAAGACAACATTGTATTCGGTAATGTGAATCCCAAAACATCCGAAGTCTGAATGATAATATAATCAATAACCATCGCCACGGCAATCACAAACAGATACGCCACTTTTTTGTAATACCTTTGGCTCCTTTCCGGCTACTCCATCCATACGATTTGTCATCCGGATGGTCTAATGCCTCTATAGCACTCGCCGCCATACCAGAAAGATAATCAATTACCATCAAACATAGTAACAAGCCCAGAAGATAAAATGTCACCCCCAGCTTTTCGCTGAGCCAGGCAACTAATCCAGTTGCAAAGATTTGAGTGCTCATACATGTACTCCTTTTCATTTTTCATTTGTCTCCTTCCATCAAATCATGTTAAAAAGGCACCCGAAAATCCATTTGCCGCGGATTCGGGTGCTTTTTTTGTATGTCATATTAAATTGTAATGCGGTCGTTCCTCTCCGAACTTCCAATACCGGATCCAGTCATCCAACACAATCCCGGCTAGAGATACCGGTAGCCATAGCAGTGCGTACTGCGGGCACACCTGGCCTAAGATATTTCCCGGTAGATTGCTATAATCCCAAACTCCCAACCAAGCCAAAGATTGACGATACAGCCGGTCAGGAACTCCAATATTGTAATTCCCACCGCACCAATCAAAACCTGCTGCCAAAGCGGCATGGACCAGGAAGAACCGCATTGATCAATCCCAGATTGATGAAGCAGATTCCTCCCAGGATAAACATCGTCCAATGACTCCATCCGCGCCACGCCAACTCTATCAGTATGTATAACAGACCGCCAACGTCAAACAGGAACAGATATTTATTCAGTAACCTGTGCATTCTCATCACTTACACTCTCTTTCATTAATGCAATATATGCTTTTTAGAACGTCTGACTGGTACTTTTCGGAATATCCGCTCCGTAATAAATTGCCTGGAGTTCTTTTGTACTCTCGCATCCTAAGATCCACATATTGATGGCATTGCAGTAAGTAGTGTGATACGATACAAACTGCATCGCCGCGGCGATGATCAACTGCATATCGGTGGCGCTGTAATATCGGCAGGCCTGTCCATCGGAATGGTATTCCAACTGTTCCACGCCAGCCGCAAGCTGCACCTGCTTGCCGAATAAATTGAGCTGATCGTGTTCGGTCAGAGAAAAATGCTCCCGCCGATCCATCTGCGAATGTCACATCCACTCCGGAATAGATTTCCTGCTCGCACGCCGCGCTGATTTCCTGCTTTTTTGTACGCCTGCAGCTCTGCAAGTGTCGGCTCATATGGCTCTGACGGAGTAACCGGCTCCAGATCGGCAGGCGGAACATACACGCTGCCATCATCTGACAGATACATCGTCTTCCCTCGTTGCGGTAAACTGTGTGCCAGCCAATCAAAATAGTTGCCAGGACACCACCCTCTGTGTACAGCTGGATGTCTCCCCATGATTCCGGCACTGCGCCTGCAAAAACAATTTGCAACACGTGTTCCGCCGTCTGGCGGATGCTCTTGATCTCATAGAACTGATCAGAGCTGGTGATTTTAATTTTTTCCATGTTTTTCCTCTCTTTCCATTTTTATGTATAATAAAAGACCTTTCGACCCATTATTTTCAATTTCAGTATTCTTTGTGTGCATTTTCGTATTCTCACGAAAATGGTGAGCGTTTTTCCGTTCCTGCATCCTACTTCCGAGATAATATAAACAAAACATATTCCTCTGTTGAGGTTTTGATTTTTGGGTATCTTGTTATAATGCGTATAAGTATTCTTATTGATAACTTTACAGATTACTTCGGCGAAGTCACCGACGATATCCGGCGCATTCCAGCTTTAAAAGAGCTGGCTCCAAAAAGATAAGAGCACCTGGAATTATACGATCTGCTGATAATACAAAAAACACAAGGTCACATTGGATCGCTAATGTATGATGGCAATAGCGGAAAATATATGCCAATATATACGCTTGTGGAACTGAAACTCGCCCTGCATCAGTAACCAGTGGTTATGTAATCAGTCAGCTCATTACCTACTTAAAATGGTGACTCACATAGTTTGCTCAAAATAAAAAGCACAAGCGGAACTATAAATTTGGGAGCTTGAAGTCTGCGGGATTTAAGGGTTCCCGTTACAGCTCCAGAAGGATATACACCAATAGGACTAATGAGCTTCGATACAGCAGGGGCTATACCTATATGCATTAATGCTATGATGATAAGTACTGTGGAGGTTACTGTTGATTGACCAACCCTTCTGCCGATACGGCAAATAATACCGGTTTCACTCTTAGCGCCTTATATATAAAGAGCACATATCGTGTGCTAAATGGTGACCTGTCCATCGAAGCCTACGAAGTCTTGAACCGGGGTTGCGAAATTATTAAAGCAAACTATGTTCGTAAATATGGAAAAGTAGTTCATGTGTATTTCAACTTTACAGTCAAAGCCGACCATGTTGCGCCCTATACTTCACTGTTTTCTCTGCCATGCAAACCAATATCTATGGCGGAGGTACTTCCTCCTTTTTTTCAGACGTATCGATGGCACTCAAATTCCAACAAGATACCTTTCTGATTATGGAGTAATACAAAGCACCTATACTTTAGATGTTTCTTCGGACTACGTTTTTGAGTGGGTATTTATCTGTGAGTAACACCGCAAAATGGTGACTGGACTCTACCAGAAATTTTTTGTGTTTAAAACCGCCTCTCAGAAGAACATAACAGCCGGAGAAGCCGGATTTTGGCACGAAAAATCGAGATACCTTCTGGATATAAGGTTTTGTACGTCTCTGCCACGTATAACAACGCAGACTCTTGTATGCTGACTTTATGACGCTACCATCACTTGCATCGGAAATACATCGGATATTGAGCCTTGGTTCGGCTTCTATGCGACGCGGACGGGAACAGGGACGTTTACAGCCTATGCTGTCTGTGTAAAAATCTAATAGCAATACGTCTTTTAAATGGTGATGTCGAACTTTGGAATGGAACTTTGTCATCAGGATAAAGCCTAACTGTTCCAGGCATATCTAAATATCGTAATTTAATAGCGCACAAAAACTATTAGATATTTTTGCCACCGTCCATTAACTTTACCCCCAAATACCCTCTCCTATCTCCTATTTTTGCCTTTAAAATAACAATTTAATAGCGAAAAAAAGCCGCCATTTCTGCCGACCTAAAAGGTGCTCTTCTCTCCTATCTACGCTGCATATTTACGATAAGACTCTCTGACATTGTCCTGTTTTATATTGCAGTATATCAGTGTCGTCTCAATCTTGGTGTGCCCCATCAACACCATAACCTCCTCTATTCTCATTCCGCGGTTTAGAAGGTCCGTGGCAAAGTCCGACGGAACCGGTGCGGATGAACGTTTCCAACGCCTGCCTTTTTGCCAAGATTCTTTACAAGATACTGCACTCCCGCCACCGTCATGCGGCTGTATGGCTTCTTAGCTGACACAAAGAGCGGCTTGCTCGCCAACTCTTCCATCGTTAACCCTTCTTTACTCATCCGCCAGCGTAGATAGCGATAGAGATGAAAACACGAACCGTCTGATATATACAGATGGCGTTCTTTCCTTTGCCCTTTCCCATCACTTTAAACTCCTGCTTATATAAATCAATATCGCCCACATTAAGGCTGCACAGCTCCGACACGCGAACGCCCGTGGCATATAAAAACTCTAT